>Ga0209793_1000272_pt1 | contig 74707 bp, 68 predicted proteins | sample EBPBio122009_DNA_FD_185863 | JGI IMG/M metagenome (GOLD analysis project Ga0209793, IMG submission 185863) | Wastewater treatment Type I Accumulibacter community from EBPR Bioreactor in Madison, WI, USA - Reactor 1_2/2/2009_ DNA (SPAdes) (version 2) | ecosystem: Engineered > Bioreactor > EBPR >... | reverse complement strand
GATCTATGATTTCGGTCAAACGCGCGTGGCCATGGCGCAGGAAACCTACATGCAAGCGGCGAACAAACTGGCCGAAAAAGCGGTCAACGTTCGTTCCGAAGCCCGGGAAGCCTATCAGGCCTGGCGAGGCAGCTATGATGTCACTCGACTTTACCAGACCCGCATCCTACCTCTCCGTCAGGTCATCCAGAAGGAAAGCCTTCTGATGTACAACGGCATGTTGATCGATGTGACGCAGCTTATCACGGATGCTCGGGCACAGACGGTCTCCAGAATGGCAGCGGTCAATTCGCTTCGCGATTTCTGGCTTGCGGACACCGATTTCAAACATGCACTCATTGGCGGCGGAATGGCGGGCGGAGGCGGCGGTTCAACGGTCGCATCCGCGAGCGGCGGCGATGCGCCCGGCCACTGAAGGAGGGGACAATGGAATTCTCACGTCGTAATTTTGTCCGCGCCTCCGGTCTGGTTGCCGCCGGCTCGGGCTTCATTTCCGGTCGTGCCGCTTTCGCCAACGTGCCCGAGGCACCGACCACAAAGTCGCCCGCGACCCAGGCGCCGCTCGTGCCGACCACAGGTCCGGACTACCAGCCCGTCGTCACGCTGAACGGCTGGAGCCTGCCCTGGCGGATGAACGGCGAGTGGAAGGAATTCCATCTCGTCGCCGAGCCCGTGGTGCGCGAGATTGCACCGGGCATGAAGGCCTATCTCTGGGGCTACAACGGCCAGTCCCCCGGCCCGACCATCGAGGCTGTGGAAGGGGACAAGGTGCGAATCTTCGTCACCAACCGGCTGCCCGAAAACACTGCGGTGCACTGGCATGGCCAGCGCCTGCCCAATGGCATGGACGGGGTCGGCGGCCTCACCCAGCCGCATATCCCGCCGGGCAAGACCTTTGTCTACGAGTTTCAGCTCCGGCGTTCTGGAACCTTCATGTACCATCCGCATTCGGACGAGATGGTGCAGATGGCGATGGGCATGATGGGCTTCTTCGTCGTTCATCCCAAAGACCCTGCCTTCCGCCGCGTGGATCGGGATTTCGTGTTTCTGCTTAACGCCTTCGACATCGAGGCGGGGTCCTATGTGCCCAAGGTCAACACGATGACAGAATTCAACATGTGGTGCTGGAACTCCCGCGCCTTCCCCGGCATTGATCCCTTCGTGGTCGGGCTCAACGACAAAGTGCGCATCCGCTTCGGCAACCTGACCATGACCAACCATCCGATCCATATGCACGGCTACGAGTTCAAGGTCTCGTGCACTGACGGCGGCTGGGTCGATCCGGCGGCGGCGTGGGACGAGGTTTCCATCGATTGTGCGGTTGGCCAGATGCGTGCCTTCGATTTTGTGGCGGACGAGCCGGGCGATTGGGCCATCCACTGCCACAAGTCGCACCACACCATGAATGCCATGGGCCATTCGGTGAAGACCTATATCGGCGTCGACAAAAAGGATATCGCCAATCGCATCAAGAAGTTGGCGCCGGGTTACATGCCAATGGGCTCGAACGGCATGGGCGAGATGGGTTCTATGGAAATGCCGTTGCCCGACAACACGCTGCCAATGATGACCGGTTTCGCCCAATTCGGGCCGGTCGAGATGGGCGGCATGTTCTCGGTGGTCAAGGTGCGCGAGGGCCTGGCTCGGAACGACTACAAGGACCCGGGCTGGTTCAAGAACCCCGAAGGCACCGTCGCTTACGAGTACAAGGGGGCGAAGATGACCGAAGCGCCGCGTCCAGATCAACAAGCCGGTCGAAAGGCCGAGGCGGGAAAGCCGGAATGGCGTGCTCGTGATCCGCGCAAACCGCGCGTCGGTCCTGATGGAAAGCCGATCCGCCGCGTTGATGGCGGTCACAGCAATCACTGAGAGAGGGGAATATCCATGCAGATGAGAAGCGTCTTCGCTGCCGCTGTGCTCAGCACGGTTGTTTTCATGCCGGGCCCTGCCGTCGCGGGGCCGGGTGCGGCCGGGCACGGGCATAGCGGAGAAACGGCGTTCGGGAAGCCCGGCAATCCGAAGAAGCCCGCGCGCCCTGTGTCGATCACCATGCGCGAAATGGATGGAAAGATGGCATTTGTCCCGGCTCTCATCGAGGTGAAACGGGGCGAGCAGATCCGCTTCAAGCTCCGCAACAGCGGAGCGCTTGATCATGAGATAGTACTGGCAACGCTTGAGGAGAACCTCAAGCACGCCAAGGAGATGGAGAAGAACCCGGACATGGAGCATGACGATCCGAACGCCAAACGTCTCGCGCCGAACAAGCGCGGTGAGTTCATCTGGCACTTCACCAAAGCCGGTGAGTTCGACATTTCATGCCTGATTCCCGGCCATCGCGATGCCGGCATGACCGGTAAGATCGTTGTAAAGTAAAACCTTTCTTCAAAAGGAGAATCCCATGAAAGCGGTTACAGTCGCGGTTTTTGCGCTGATGTTCGGCGCGACCGTCGCCAACGCCCAGAGCGTCAATGGAACAGTGAAAAAGGTCGACATCGAGCAGGGTAAGGTTACGCTCGATCACGGGCCTATCAAGAACCTCGACATGGATTCCATGACGATGGTGTTCCGCGTTGCCAGTCCCGATATGCTCAAAGGCCTGAAGGCCGGTGACAAGATCAAATTCGATGCCGATCGTGTCAATGGCGCTATCACGGTGACAAACCTGAAGAAGTAGCCCGATGTTGGCTTGTCCAATCAGGACGTGACGGAGGCAGGACGGAAATGTCGGTGTGGCTTTTCCGTCCTTCTTGTTGACCGAAACCAAGGTTGTCGGGAGAGCGTCACTCTAACAAGGTTGATTGCCAAGGCTCGACGCATTGCAATATCGACGTCTCTGTTCGCCGGGGTTCTGCCGGATCGATCGCGCCAGGGATGTCTGCATCAGCAACCCGCCCGGATGGCGACACCCACGCGATGTCGTCGCTGGTGACAGGGCGGGTTGCCCCTGACCGGTGCCGCACTGTGTTCTGGCCTTTTTCTTGGGCGGTTATTTCGGTGGAGTCCCGATCAGGGAAATCCCTGCACGGGTCGCGGGGGCACCGAAGACGAGTATCGCCTTGTTACTGAAGTGGGCTGTCCTGCATGCACTGGTCTGGCAGGCAGTCTGACCGATCCTGGGCTGGTGAGCGTCGCTGTGCTCGACCGGGCCGGGCCAGACTACAAGACGATACGGGATCGACAATGATACGGAAAACATACTCGGGAACGCAGCGGGTGCTCCATTGGGGCACTTTCGGGTTGTTTCTCATTCAGCTCTGGACCTATCCCGCCATAGGCAGGACACATCACGCCGCCCATCTTGGCGAGAAGGTCGAAGGCACTGACCTCATGCTGCACAGTATTCATGCCTTCTCCGGAGGGCTCATACTGGTGTTCGCGCTGGTCCGGCTGTGGCTAAGATATCGGGAGCCTGTAGAGCCTCCGGTTTTTCGTTGGGACGCAGTGGCAACGCTCTCGAAGCTCGTTCATTTCGCACTCTATGCGATGCTCATTCTCCTGCCGATCACGGGCGTGCTGAAGATGTATGTCCTGCCGGCAGCAGGGCCGGTTCATGTCCTTCTGACGCGCCTGCTCTACGGGTTGCTGGTTCTCCATGTTGCGGGGGTGGCCCTTCACGCTCTTTTCTGGAGAGACAATCTCTTGGCAAGAATGGGGGTAAAATTGCCGTTTCAGAGGCAAATCTAGACAGTTCTTGCAACAATTTGTAACATTCTGGATGCGTTAGATCAAAGCGAGGGCCTCGATCCCGTCACTATCGTGCTTCCAATGAGTTTTACACTTGGAGACGCACATGATCGCGACACGTCGAACGTTTCTGGCCGGTATGGCTGCGACCGCATCTTTGCCTGCTTCGGCGCGATATGCGGCCGCCCGGGCGCCGCTTCTCAGTGTATCAACACGCACGCTTGACGTGAAAGGCAAGGCCGCGACCGTTTTTGGCATTGCCGGCGCCAACGGCGGGCAAGGCATTCTGGCCCGTGAAGGGGACCGCTTCGCCGGTGTTGTCCAGAATGCCACCGTTGATCCGTTGGTCATGCATTGGCACGGCCAGATCCATGCCGCCGCCGATCAGGATCGGGCCCGTCCGGATGGCGGCTCCCTCACAGCGGGCGCGGTTGATGCGTATGATTTTCTACTGACACCGGGCACGCACTGGATGCATTCGCATCAGCTGACCGAGCAGCAACTGCTTGCGGCGCCGATGATCGCACGCGAACGCTCCGTCGGAGATGTGCAGGAGGTCGTGCTGATGCTGCACGACTTTGCATTTCGGTCCCCGGCGGAAATCCTTGCCAGCCTTGGCGGATCTGCGGCCCATGGGGGGCACGGCGATGCATCCTCCGCCGCGCCGCGCATGTCCGGCTCAGACGGCATGAATCATGACGGCATGAAGCACGGCGCCGGTTCATCCGGGATGATGATGCCCGGCATGGGCATGATGCGTGGCATGGGCCAGGGCATGATGGTCCATGCTAACGATGTGGCGTACGACGCCTATCTTGCTAACGACCGGACCCTGGATGATCCCGATGTCGTCCGGGTTGATAAGGGCGGCAAGGTTCGTTTACGTGTCATCAACGGAGCGACCGCCACGGCCTTCTTCCTCGATACCGGGGCGCTTGACGCGATGTGTGTTTCAGTCGATGGCACGCCCTGCCAACCGCTTGCGGGCAGGCGGTTTCCGTTGGCGCAGGGCCAGCGCATCGATCTCGAGATCACTCTGCCGGCGGAGGGCGGAGCTTTCCCGGTTCTCGCGCAGGTCGAAGCCGATACGCGGCGGACGGGCATCATCTTTGCGACGTCCGGCGCGGCTGTGACGAAACTCGACGAGCGCGCACGCGAGGCAGCGCCGAACGCGACGCTGGCGCTCGATGAGCGTTTGCGCGCGCTCAGCCCCCTTTCCGAGCGCAAACCGGACCGGACCTTTCACATCATGCTTGGTGAAGAAGCCGGCTATCGCTGGACAATCAACGGCAAGGTTCACGGCGAGCACCAGCCGCTTGAAGCCAAGCGTGGCGAGCGCATCGTCATGATGTTCATGAACCCAACCTCTATGATGCACCCGATGCACCTGCACGGGCATCATTTTCAGGTAGTTGGATCACGCGCCGGCCAGTTCGCCGGACCAATGCGCGATACCGTGATTGTCCCGCCGCATACGCCGGTGATGGTTGCGTTCGATGCCAAGAATGAGGGCCGCTGGTTCCTGCACTGTCATCACCTCTACCACATGGCGACCGGGATGATGACCGAGCTGGCCATTTCGTGAAGCGGGAGAAAACGATGTCTCATTCAGCAAGTGATGGATACGGGTGGATGATGAGCGGGAGCTGGGGGCCTTACCACTGGGTGATGTTCATCGTCATGGCGGCTGCGATCCTCTACCCCATCGGGTTGATTTTGAAGCGGCTGGGGTATTCGCCGTTCTGGTCGGTTCTTGTGTTCGTGCCGATGGTCAATCTCATCGCGCTTTGGACTCTTGCATTGTCGATTTCAAAGACTGACAAGAAGGAGGCACGCTCATGATCAGCAGACGTTTCACTCTCGGATTTTTGGTCGCTGCGATCTCGACGCCCCTGCGGGCAAATATACGCCCCGCCGTCACCGTATTTCGCTCACCGAGTTGCGGTTGCTGTGGCGCCTGGGCCGCATATCTGCGCCGGGCGGGCTTTCCGGTGACGATCAACAACGATAACGACCTTGCGCAGGTCAAGCTGCGCGCCGGCGTGCCGGAGGGCCTGCAATCCTGCCACACGGCGTTTATTGATGGCTATGTCGTGGAAGGCCATGTGCCGGTCGAGGCCATCGAGAAGATGCTGTCGATGCGACCGTCCATTCTGGGCATTGCTGTGCCGGGAATGCCAACGGGTTCGCCTGGCATGGAAACCCCGGGTGCAAAGCCCGACCCGTTCAAGGTGATGTCTTTTGCCAAGGGTGGGGCACAGGATGTGTTCATTGGTTATCCGAATGGATATTTGTCGTCGCGCTGATCAGGTGAGGCGCTGTATGTGGACATCGCGGTCATCATAGTCGCGATAGCCAAAGCTGGTTTGTTCGAGCACCCCGGCGGCGCCTTCGCGCGGTTGGTCCTTCCACTGCTTGATCCGGTTTGGATGCACGTCAAACGGTCGCGCCAGCTCGGTCCATGTTCTCTCGCGCTTCACTGCTGTCCAGAGTTCTCAGGCCAATTCTGGAATGCCCGTGTGCAATGCCGGGTTTCCCCGCGTTGGTCATCGCCAAGGCGGTGCGACGTTTGCGCAGCGTGATATTCATCGAGTTGCCTGATATGTATATCGCCAAATGTCGCTTGTCCTGATGATGATCCGGTTTTTATGTGAAGGTCAGCGGCGAACGGTGAAACGGGTCTCACACCGCAACAAGTCACGCAATCAGGGGCAAACAAGACGGCCCTGGCGCGCAAGGCGCCCTGCCCCTCCCCCGCGTGATCCAACGAGATGAAAGCGCCTGCGTGCAAGAACAGAACTGAACCCCAAGGAGTAAAGACATGACCGCACTCAAGATCGACAGGATCCACCACGTCGCCTACCGCTGCAAGGATGCGAAGGAGACAGTCGAGTGGTACGGCAAGATGCTGAACATGGACTTTGTTCTGGCCATTGCCGAGGACCAAGTTCCCTCAACGCATGAGCCCGACCCATACATGCATCTGTTCCTGAACGCGGGCGGCGGCAATATTCTTGCCTTCTTTGAACTGCCGACAAAGCCAGAGATGAGCCGGGATCTGAACACGCCAATCTGGGTGCAGCACATCGCCTTCAAGGTGAAGGATCGCGAGACGCTCATTGCCTACAAGGAACATCTCGAAAAGAATGGCGTCGAGGTTCTGGGCGTCACCGACCATTCGCTGTTTCATTCCATCTACATGTTCGATCCCAACGGCCACCGCGTCGAACTCGCCTGCCCCGATCCGGCAGAAGAAGGCATGCTCAAGCGGATGGACGAAGTGAAATGGGCCATGCTTGAGGAATGGTCTAGGACAAAGAAGGCGCCCAAGCACGCCGAATGGCTGCACGCCAAGGAATTCGGCAAGCACTGATCTGGCGGGCCGCCCACGGTTCATCGGAGCTGCTGTGCGCCGGGCTTGCGCCTGCGCACAGCAGCCGATTTGGTGGCTCTGTTTCTGCCCCCCCTTGCATCGGGCAAGCTGCTTTCAGAAGCAGCAAGCTCTACGACGATGCAGGCCGGGCGTTCATATGGTCGATGAAACGCGCCAGCCACCAATTCACATCTTGCGATTTGATGCATTCAAACATTGGCTTCCAGCGGGCAATCCGCTCGTCCCTTGGCATCCGCAGCGCCCTTTCAATCGCTTCGGAAAGATCATCGGCGCTGTAGGGATTCACCAGAAGCGCCTCTTTCAATTGTTCTGCAGCGCCCGCGAATTGCGAGAGAATGAGAACGCCGGGATCATCGGGGTCCTGCGCGGCGACATATTCCTTTGCGACAAGGTTCATGCCGTCCCTGAGGGGCGTGATCAGACCGATCCGCGCCGCGCGATAGATCCCGCCGAGCGTGCTGCGAGACATGCCCCGGTTCACGTAACGAATGGGAACCCAGTCGATATCCGCATAGGCCCCGTTGATGAGGCCGGACTGGGCGTTGAGTGCCATCCGGATGTCCCGATAGCTTTGCACCGCTTCGCGCGTCGGAGGCGCGATCTGGAGCAGATAGACCTTTGCCGCCCGCTCCCCATGCGTGTTCAGGAAGCGCTCATACCCCGTGAAACGCTCTTGCAGTCCCTTGGAGTAATCCAGCCGGTCGACGCCAACGATCAGGTCCCTGCCAGCCGAACTCTCGACCATTCTTTTGTAGGTCGAGATCGCCTCATCGGAGGAAAGCGCTTCGACGAACTCCGTCGTATCGATACCGATCGGGCACGCGATGGCCCGGATCGTCCGACCTTTATAGGTGATCTCGTCACCGTCGATCGTCGCTCCCAGGTGGTTCAAGACGTAGTCGTGAAAGGAATCCAGCCATTCTTCGGTCTGAAAGCCGACGACATCATAGGCGAACAATGTTTCGACGAGCTGGCGGTGTTGCGGCAGTGCCGTCAGCAGACGCATGGGTGGCCAGGGAATGTGGAGGAAAAAGCCGATCTTGTTCCGGACGCCCCTGGCCCTAAGAATCTCGCCCTGTGGAATGAGATGATAATCGTGAACCCAGACCAGGTCGTCGGATCGAAGATGCGCCTTGATCGTGTCCCCGACAATTTCATTCACGCGCCGATAGCCGCCCTGATAATCGCGCTCATGCTCGGCCATATCCAATCGGTAATGGAAGAGCGGCCAAAGGGTCCGATTGGCATAGCCGTTGTAGTATTCCTCGACCTCCTGTTCGGAGAGATCAATCGTGGCGGTCGTGACGCCGGCGTTGGTTTCAAAGTGGAGTTCCTTTGAATCGCTCGTTTCGCCTGACCAGCCGAACCAAATCCCTTTCTGTTTGCGTAAAGCCGCAAAAAGCGCCGTTGCAAGGCCGCCTTGGGCACCCTCGTCGTCGCTCCGCGGCACCTGAACCCGGTTCGAGATAACGATCAGCCTGCTCAACGTACCATCCTCCAGGGTTTGGAAATCAGGGCGGCACAGTTGATCAGGCCGACAAGCGAATAGGTTTGCGGGTAGTTGCCCCAGAGTTCACCCGTTGACGGGTCGATGTCCTCGGACAAAAGCTCGGCAGGTGTCCTCCGTGCGATCATCTCATCGAACAGGATGCGCGCCTCATCGGCACGCCCGGTGACATGCAGGGCCTCGATGAGCCAGAACGTGCAGACATTGAAGGCGGTGGCCGGAAGCCCGAAATCATCTTCCGTATTGTAGCGAAGCATGTGGGAGCTGCGCCGCAATCCCTGTTCCACTGCCGTGAGCGTTCCGCGATAGCGCGGATCATCCGGTGAGAGGAAATGCAGGTCGAGAAGCTGCAACAGGCTTGCATCAAGGTCATCGCCGCTGAAGGTCGCCGAGAGACGGTTGGTTTTCTCTCGCCATGACGCCTGTTCGATGCGCTCATGCATCACATCGGCACGCTCGCGCCAGAAGTGTGCCCGCTCATCAAGGCCCAGAATGGCCGCAGCATTGGCGAGGCGGTCGCAACCGGCCCAGCACATGGCCGCGGAATAGGTATGAATGTGGTTGCGCGTGCGCAGTTCCCAGAGGCCTGCATCCGGCTTGTCGAATGCGAGCCAGGCGCGTTCGCCGACGGATTCCAGCGCCTGGAAATCGCTGATCCCGGCCATGCGGAACAGGCGATGATCAAAAAAGGCCTGCACGTTGGAAAGGATGATCTGCCCGTAGGCATCATGCTGAACCTGCTCATAGGCCTGATTTCCGAAGCGGACCGGCCCCATGCCGCGATAGCCCTTGAGTGCAGGGGCGATATTCTCGGTCAGCAATTTTTCGCCACCAACCCCGTAAAGTGGCTGGATCTTTCCGCCCTTCGCGTTATCGACGATGTTGCGGAGATAGGAGAGGTAGCCTTCGAGGACATCGAGCGCGCCCAGCCGGTTGAGCGCCTGAACGGTGTAGTAAGCGTCGCGCAGCCAGCAATACCGGTAATCCCAGTTCCGGCCGGACCCGGCGTGCTCCGGGATCGATGTGGTCAGGGCTGCGACGATCGCGCCGGTTTCTTCATGCTGGCAAAGTTTGAGCGCAATCGCTGACCGGATGACGGCCTGCTGCCATTCAACTGGCGTTGCCAGTCCGCGCACCCAGTGGCGCCATTCCTCGCGGGTGCGGTCGAGCATGCTCGTGAGGCTTTCTGCCAGATCGCCGTCGAAACTCTCGTCAGGCCCCAGAAAGAAATACAGCGGGTGTTCAACCCGAAATGCATGTTCGGACTCGATCCAGTCGATCGGAGCGGTTGTTGTCAGCCGCAGGTGATTTTGAGGGCTGACATAGCAAATGTGGTTGGAGCCGCGCGTTTGGGCCGGACGTCCGGCGCCATAACTATGGGCAGGCCTCAGCCGCACAATGATGCGCGGACTTCCCGAGACCGGTCGAACAATGCGGGCGAAGGCGACAGGGCGATACATTCGCTCATGGCGCTTGAAACGCGGGCAAAAATCGATGACTTCGACAGCATTACCGTCGCCATCCTCATGGCGGGTCACGAGGATCGCCGTGTTGCGTTGATAACTTTGCCGGGTCTCTACGCCGCCTGCGAGTTCAATCCCCCAAAACCCGGTTGCGTTGTCCGGGTTATTGGCGTCATCCAGCAGCGAACAGAAGACCGGATCACCATCGACCCGGGGGATGCAACCCCAGACGAACTGTCCCGAGCGGTCCACCAGGGCAGAGACCTGACAATTGCCAATGGGCCAAAGATCGAGCGTAGCGGTTGTCATGCTGTCACTCCTTCCAGCCATTGGCGCACGCTCGAGACATCGTCGAGACGATACACTGCGGCAGTTGGCCGTGGCGCCCCAACAAGGACGCCGGCACCGCCACCTTTCTGGCAGCTGACAAACCCCGGTTCATCGGTGAGGTCATCGCCAAGAAAGAAAGCCGGGCGCCCCATGAAGGCGGGGTGTTGAAGCAGGGTTGCAATCGCTGAACCCTTGTCGTGTCCTGCCAGGCGCAGTTCGATCATCATCTTGCCGTCCTGGATCGCGAGGCCTTCCCGGTCTGCAAATGCTTCCATGAAGGCTCGCACCTCCGGCTCCGCCGATGGCGCTTGCCGGTAATGCACAGCGACACCCAGGCTCTTGTCCTCCACCAGCACGCCGGCATGATCAGCAAACGCTTTGGATGCAGCCCGCGCCACCTTGGCCAGAGTGGCTGGCCGGGAAGGCCGGATCAGCGTTCCATCGCCAATCTTGAGTTCAGCCCCATGGCTGCCGATCAGGGTCAGGAGCCCGGCGCAATCGCCCAGCATGTCCCGGAGTTGGTCGATGGAACGCCCGCTCACAATCGCAACGCGGCCTGATTGCCGGGCGTTTAGGTGTTTCAGGAGTGCAATCAGGCCACAATCAACGCAAACGGCTGTTGGCTTCTCTGCGATCTCTACAAGCGTTCCGTCAAAATCCAGAAGAACAGAACGATCACCCGAGAGGGGCGGCGGCTTCAACAATGCGAGTTCATTCATAGTGCATCATAGAAGATCATGCCGCATAATGCTACCCTTATGGCCTGGTCTTGATTTCCATGGTCGGATTTTTGTCCTGGATTGCCATGATTTCTTTCCTTGAAACCCCGGCTTCAATCCGGATATTTCACCCTGACTTATCATCAGTTCTGTACTGATTTTTTTGAACATTCATGTCTGCGGAGGAGGCCCGGAACTGGACCGATCGTCGCACCATTCCCGACAACCGTGGCCGGCCCTGGGCGGCGCGCGCATGAGGGTCAGAAAGGCTCCGTTCATGGCGTTGACGGAGCCCTTTTCGAGAGCCCCGAAGCAAATGTGACGTGGCGCCAGGAATTGGCAGAAGATTGATTGACGCAGGTTGTGATCGGCATAAGCTCCAAAAAATAGTCACTCGTTGAGGGAGGCGCGCAATGCCCGGAGATCTCTATTTCTCACGCCGGGGGTTTTTGCTGTCATCCGCTGCGATGTTGATGTGGACGGAGGCGGGCGCCGAGGTAATTTCCGGCGCGCTTCCGCCCTGGGTTGCAGGACGTTCGAGTGTTCCGACACCGGTTCTGCCCGGCCCCTGGCGTTTCTTTACTGCTGCCGAAGCGACGATGGTGGGCGCAATCGTCGACCGGCTGATCCCTGCGGATGACCTGTCGCCGGGCGGCAAGGATGCAGGCTGTGTCGTCTTCATCGACGCGCAGCTTGCCGGGCCGTTCGGCAAGGCGGGCGGGCAATATGTCAAGGCGCCGTTTCTGCCCGGCCTGCCGCAACAGGGCTATCAGGGCGAGGACACGCCGGCGGGACGCTATCGCAAGGGGCTCCGCGCACTCGATGAGCTTGTCGCGACCCGGTTTTCCGGCAAATCGTTCGTCACGCTGGACCCCAAGGATCAGGATGCCCTGCTCAAGGGGCTGGAGGCTGGCACGATCCCGCTTCAGGGCGTCGATGCCAAGAGGTTCTTCGCGCTGGTCTTGCAGAATACCATGGAGGGCTTTTTTGCCGATCCGATCTATGGCGGCAACAAGAACATGGTCGGCTGGAAAATGATCGGCTTTCCCGGAGCGCGCTACGATTATCGCGACTGGATCGATCGCCACAACGAAGCCTACCCGTTGCCGCCCCTGAGCATCATGGGACGCAGCGCCTGGAACGTGCAATAGCAAGGGGGCGATCATGGCGCAGAAGCTGCCGCACAAGAACGTCGTTATCGTCGGCCTCGGCTGGACCGGCTCGATCCTCGCCTACGAACTGGCGAGCGCCGGCCTTGACGTCGTGGCCATCGAGCGCGGGCCGTGGCGCGATACGGCCGCCGATTTCCCGCCCTCGACCTCGCCGGATGAACTTCGGTATGCAACCCGGCTCGACCTGTTCCTGCGCCCGGCGCAGGACACGCTTACCTTCCGCAACAAGATGAACGAGACGGCGCTGCCGATCCGCAGCTTCATCGGTTTTCTGCCCGGCAATGGCGTTGGCGGGGCGGGTCTGCACTGGAACGGGCAGCTCTGGCGCTTCCTGCCGTCGGACTTCAAGCTGCGTTCGCATCTGACGCAGCGCTATGGCGCATCCGCCCTGGCTGCCGACACGACGATCCAGGATTGGCCGGTCAGTTATGACGATCTGGAGCCGTTCTACCAGAAGTTTGACGCGCTCTGCGGAACCTCGGGCAAGGCCGGCAACCTGAAGGGCAAGATCCAGGTTGGTGGCAATCCCTTTGAAGGCGCGCGGGCTGCCGAATATCCGACGCCACCGCTGAAGCAGCCCTATGCGCCAACCCTGTTCGGCAAGGCGGCATCCAGCCTCGGCTACCATCCCTTTCCGCAGCCCTCCTGCAACCTCAGCGAGCCCTATACGAACTCCCTGGGCGTCAAGATGGGGCAATGCACCTTCTGCGGTTTCTGCGAACGGTTTGGCTGCGGTAACTACTCCAAATCGAGCCCGCAGGCCTGCGTTCTACCGGCCCTGATGCGGCTTCCGAATTTCACCGCCCGCACGGAGAGCGAGGTTCTGAGGGTGAACCTCGATTCGACCGGCAAGAAGGCGACCGGCGTCACCTTCGTCGACACGAGCGGGCAGGAGTTCGAGCAGCCTGCCGATATGGTGCTGCTCTGCGCCTTCGGCCTGTTCAATGTCCGGCTGATGCTGCTGTCGGGGATTGGCACGCCCTATGATCCGACCACGGGCAAGGGCGTGGTGGGCCGCAATTACGCCTACCAGACAACCTCCGGCGTCAGCATCATGATGAAGAAGGGTACGCGGCTCAATCCGTTCATTTCATCCGGCGCGGGCGGCGTGGTGATCGACGATTTCAACGGCGACAATTTCGATCACGCGGGGCTCGGCTTTGTCGGCGGCGCGGCCCTGTCGGCGACGCAGAGTAACGGGCGGCCGATTTCGACCCGCCCCGTCGCACCGGGGACGCCTGCCTGGGGCGCGGCGTGGAAAAAGGCGACGGTCGAAGGCTATCAGCGCGGCTATGGTCTTGGCACCCAGGGCAGCAGCTATTCCTACAAGGATTGCTATCTCGATCTCGACCCGACCTACAAGGATCGCTTCGGCAGGCCGTTGATGCGCCTCACCTTCGATTTCCACGAAAACGAATTGAAAATGTCGGCCTACGTTACCGAGAAGCTGGCCGGGATTGCCAGGGCTATGGATGCGGAAATCGTGACGCCACACCCCAGGACAGGGCCATATACGATCACGCAATACCAGTCGACGCACAATACCGGCGGCACGGTGATGGGTTCGGACCCGTCCGACAGCGTGGTCAACCGCTATTGCCAGAGCTGGGACGTACCGAACCTGTTCATCCCGGGTGGCGCATCGGTGTTTCCGCAGAACCACGGCTACAACCCCACCGGTACCGTCGGCGCGCTGGCCTACTGGACGGCGGATGCGATCAAGCAGCGTTACCTGAAGAACCCCGGCGCCCTGCTGTAGGAGGATATCATGAGAGCGATACTCAGCAGCGCCGCACTGGCGACCGCGCTTGCCACCTCCCCTGCCCTCTCCCAGAACCCGCAGGACTTTTCGCAAATTGAACGGGGTCGCTACCTGTCGATCCTGGGTGATTGCGCCGGTTGCCATACCGCGCCTGGCGGCAAGCCAATGGCGGGCGGGCTGGCGATCGGCACACCGTTCGGCAAGATCATCGCGCCCAATATCACGCCGGATGTCGACACTGGCATCGGCGCCATGTCCGACGACCAGTTCGTCGCCGCCCTGCAGGAAGGTCGCGGCAAGGGCGGTCAGCGACTCTATCCGGCAATGCCGTATATCTACTATACCAAGATGAGCCGCGAGGACATTCTGGCCATCCGTGCCTATCTCAATTCCCTGCAACCCGTGGTCAACGCGGTCGTTGCCGATCAACTCCCCTTCCCGCTTGATCAGCGCGCTGTGATGATCGTCTGGAATACGCTGAATTTCACGCCGGGGCGGTTCAGGCCGGTGGAGGGCAAGAGCGCGGAGTGGAACCGCGGATACTTCATCGTTGAAGGTCCGGGGCATTGCGGGGCCTGCCACACGCCCAAGGGCATTCTGGGCGGCGACAAGACCAAACGCCTGTATGAGGGGGCGGCGCTCAGCGGCTGGTTCGCTCCGGCGCTGACACCGGATGCGCGCAGCGGGCTTGCAGCATGGTCGGTTGAGGATATCGCGACCTATCTCAAGACCGGGGCGAACAAGTGGACACTGGCTTCGGGGCCGATGGCGGATGTGATCACCGCCTCGACGAAGCATATGCGCGACGACGACCTGAGGGCGATAGCGACCTATCTGAAGGATCACGGCAAGCCCGCGCGCGACACTGCCAAGCCGCTTGCCGGCAACGGCGCGGCGATGAAGGCCGGGGCGGCAATCTACAAGGATAATTGCTCTGCCTGCCACCGCGATGATGGCATGGGCGCACCCGGCCTCTTCCCGCGTCTTGCAGGCAGCGCCAATGTGCAATCGCGCGATGTGACAACGCTCGCCCGCGTGGTACTGGCCGGAACGCGTGCAGTCTCCACTGATGCCGCGCCGACGGCGCCCGCCATGCCCTCGTTCTCGTGGCGGTTGACGGATGGGGAGGTTGCCAATCTGCTTACCTATATCCGCAATGGTTGGGGCAATGCTGCGAGCGCGGTGTCGGCATCCGGCATTGCCGGCCATCGCAAACAATTGGCCTCTCCCAACTGATCGTCGGGGGCGGCGAGACACAACCGATCGTTCCTGCGCCTTTTCGACGGAGTGTTCACTGCCGCCGTTCAGATGGTCCGTTGATCGGGGCCAGGGCGACATTTCCGATGGCAATGATCATCGTAAGGATCGGTCTGGCCTGATCCCCATCGAGGTCATTCTGTGCCGGATCGGGCACGACGTCGACGCCCCCTGCCCCGACCAGACCCGGCGCCGCGCGCGCCGCAAGTTGCCGGCCGGCAACTCGGAAACTTCGGCAATCTGCGCGTTAACCTCTGGTTAACACTATATTTGTTGCAGGACCGGTCGGAATCGGGCCTTATGGACACGCTTGGAAACGTATTATCTGCTTCCAAGCGTATATCAGAGGATTGGTCCGTGTCTCCAGACAGCCTTCTCGCCAGAAGCCAGCAGAGTGCGATTCACACCTTGATCGCAAGTCATGCGCAAGGCTTGTCTGAACGCCTGCACGCGCATCGGCTGCAATTGTTTCCGCCGGAGGCGTCGAAGACCCTTCGGAAATTCACCTCGGGTGAGGTCGCACGCCTGATTGGGGTGAACGACGGGTACCTGCGGCATCTTTCGCTGGAAGGGAAGGGCCCTCAGCCCGAGCTCACAGCGTCTGGCCGGCGCCTCTATTCCATCGAGGATGTCAGGTCGCTGCGCAGTTATCTTGATGAAGGCGTTAAAGGCGGGCGTCGCTATTTGCCAACGCGGCGGAACGGGGAACATCTGCAGGTTCTGGCCGTCGCCAATTTCAAGGGTGGGTCTGGCAAGACGACGTCCGCGGCGCATCTTGCGCAGTATCTTGCGTTGCACGGCTACAGGGTGCTTGCCATTGATCTTGATCCGCAGGCATCGCTCTCTGCCTTGCATGGCTATCAGCCGGAGTTTGATATCGGAACGAACGAAACGCTCTACGGTGCCCTGCGCTATGATGGTGAGCGCCGTCCTCTGAGGGACGTCATCCGCCGGACCTATTTCCCCGGGCTGGATCTTGTCCCGGGCAATATCGAGTTGATGGAGTTCGAACATGAAACGCCTCGCGCGCTGGTGGAGCGCAAGCAGGGCGACGGGTTCTTCTTCACACGTATCGACGAGGCCATCGCAAGCGTTGCCGGCGACTACGATGTTGTCGTGATCGATTGCCCACCGCAACTTGGATACCTCACCCTGTCGGCGCTGTGCGCGGCCACTGCGGTTCTGGTGACCGTTCACCCGCAGATGCTCGATGTGATGTCCATGTGCCAGTTTCTGCTGATGACATCGCAATTGATGAGTGCCCTGGCCGATGCTGGCGGCAACATGAGCTATGACTGGATGCGCTATCTCGTGACGCGGTACGAGCCGGGGGATGGTCCACAGAACCAGATGGTCAGCTTCATGCGTTCGATGTTCGGCGACCATGTGCTCAACTATCCGATGCTGAAGTCGACCGCGATCTCGGATGCGGGAATTACCAAGCAAACGCTTTATGAGGTCGGTCGGGAGCAGTTTACGCGCTCGACCTACGACAGGGCGCTGGAAGCACTCGATAACGTGAATGGCGAGATTGAGGGGCTTATCCTCAGAACATGGGGGCGTGGCTGATGGCGCGGAAGAACCTGCTTGATGGTCTGCTTGGCGCACCACAGTTGCCGGCCGGCAACTCGCCGCCCGCTCCCCTCCGTTCCAGCCCGGCGCCCCTCTCGCATGGAGGGGCTATCGGATCTGTTACCCGCTCGATCGAATTGCTTCGCGTTGAGGCCAGTGAGGCCCGCGAATTGCGGACACAACTCGAAGCAGGGCAGACGGTTGTCGAACTGGATGCTGATGCGATCGATTCCTCTATTATTTCGGATCGACTCGGCTTTGACGCCGAGCAGATGAGCAGCCTCATTTCCTCAATTGCCGAACACGGGCAGCAGGTACCGGTTCTGCTCAGACGACATCCCGACGTCCCCGGGCGTTATCAGGTGGCCTACGGACATCGGCGCGTCAAAGCGGCCCGCCACCTCGGGCGCAAGGTCAGGGCCATTGTCCGTCCCTTGACGGATGCCGAACTTGTTGTCGCTCAGGGCCAGGAGAACAACGCCCGGACGGATCTGACTTTTATCGAGCGCGCATTGTTCGCTGCCCGGCTGGAAGATGCCGGTTTTGACCGGCCAACGATCATGGCTGCGCTGGCGGTCGACAAAACAGCTGCATCCAAACTCATCGCGGTTGTCCGGCGGATTCCCACGCCCATTATTGAGGCAATCGGTCCCGCGCCGAAAGCCGGTCGGGATCGCTGGATCACGCTATCTGAGCGCCTTGAAACCAAAAAGGCTGCGATTGCCGTAGAAGGGCGGATCAGTGAGCCGGATTTCGGGACACTGGGTACCGACCAGCGGTTTCTTGCAGTCTTCGCTGCGACCGATAAGCCAAGGAAATCTCAGACGACCACGCGTTGGATCGAGGGAGACGGAAAGCGCGTGGCGCAGCTTGTCACTGAACCAAAGCGGTCCCTGATCGTTTTTGGTGGGGCGCAGACGGCGCAATTCGCCCGGTTTGTCAGTGAGCACATCCCTGAGCTTTATCAGGATTTTCTCGCGAAATCAGACACGTAATCCGCGAAATCTGATCAACAGGAGCAAACTGAGCAAAAGAAAAAGGCCCCCAACGTTTCCGCCGGAAGCCCTTCTCCAATTTCGCAGTTTGAGAATCCCACTTCCGCGAATCGCTGTCAAGAGTCCCTTTGGGACAACCGTCATTTTGGCGGCCGGATTTCTTTTGCCTGATTGAAAGGCAAAGACGATGGCACAGGGATTGGCAACGACGCCCTTTGGGCGGCGAGGGATGTCGTTTGGCGTTCTGGCAACGCAGGTGAGGGCGCGTCGGCTCGAGAGCGATGCGCCGGAGAAGACCGTCCACAAGTGGAAGGTGATGCAGACGCTGACCGAGGCGAAGGACCGGCTCGGGATTCCGGATCGCGCGATTGCGGTTCTCAACGCGCTGCTGTCGTTCCATCAGGAGACGACGATGACGGCGGGGGACGGGCTGGTGGTGTTTCCCTCGAACGTGAAGCTCGCCGCCCGCGCCCATGGCGTGGCGCCTGCGACGCTGCGGCGGCATTTGGCGATCCTGGTGGAGGCCGGGATCGTGATCCGCCGCGACAGTCCCAACGGGAAGCGCTACGCACGGCGCGGGGAGGGGGGCGAGATTGCGGAAGCGTTCGGGTTCGATCTCACGCCATTGGTGGCGCGCGCGGAAGAGTTCGAGCAACTCGCGGCCGAGGTCCAGGCGGAACGGAAAGCGCTGCGGCTGGCCCGCGAGCGGGTGACGCTGGCGCGGCGCGATATCACCAAGCTGATCGCGTTGGGTCTGGAGGAGGGGATACCGGGCGACTGGGCCAGTCTCCATGCGGCTTATCTCGACCTCGTAGGGTGCCTCAAGCGCTCGGCCACGACGGAAAGCCTCATCGCAAGCGCTGCCGAACTTGAGGACATGGCGGCGGACATTGGCAAGCATCTGGAACTCTTCGTCAAATCCCCAGATTCAAGCGGCAATGAGTCTCAGGCTGATCACCACAAACAGAATTCAAACACTGATCACCATGATCTTGAACCCGCTTTCCAGAAAGACGGGGGCGAAACCGCCGAGACCACACAGGAAGGGCAGGGGAGTTCCGGTTCGGCGCCTGTCGTCGGCGATGAACCGCGCCGTGAAACGGGTAAAGATCCCGGCATACCGCTCGGCATGGTGCTTCAGGCCTGCCCGGACATTGTCGAATACGCCAGCAGCGGGGCAGGGGGCGCGCCAGACGGCAACCCAACAATCGCCAACTGGGCTGCGTTCCTGAAAACAGCCGCGCTGGTGAGAGCCATGCTGGGGATATCGCCCGATGCCTGGCGCGATGCGACGGACACCATGGGCGTTGTCGATGCCTCGATCGTCGTCGCGGCGATCCTGCAAAAGGGCGACGAAATCCGCTTCCCCGGCGGCTACCTCCGCGCCCTGACCGAGAAGAAGCGGGCAGGGGCCTTCTCCGTCGGGCCAATCCTGATGGCGCTGATCAACTCACAGCTGAAAGCCCGCAAGCAGCCGGGGCAGGGGCCGAACGGAATGCACGAGTGACGGAGGTGATGAACATGATGGCTCCCGGTGCCATGAATCCCGTGAACCATACCAGAGCTTTGGCGCGCGGGATCTTGGCTTTCGCGGTCAGGTCCGCCGCGATGCCTCGCAGAAACGCCCACAGCCCGTCCTGACCGCCAATGATGATTTCGCACGGATCATCCTTTTACGGGCCGCAACCTGACCAGGGGCCAAAACCAACATGGTGCGCCCGAACAGGACGTCGTGAAACTGGTTTCTATCTTCGGGCGCCAACATTACGCAAGTCGAACTCGACGTTATGCAGACGATCGTCCAGTGCAGACTTCAGGTCATTGGCCAGGTTTTTTGCAACCTCGCCGAGCGTTTCAAGGCGGTTGCCACCAAAGTAGACGGTAGCGCCATTGATCGAGCAGGCGACGCGCAGCCGGTCGTTCACCTGAAAACTCGACGCGACGCCGCATGTTCCCACGTTGCACTCATCAATGTCTTTAGCGATGTTGCTCCGCTGCGCCTGCTTGAAATCGGCAAGGATCTGTTCGGACGAAAGCGGATAACTCGGCGGAATATCCTTGATGAAGGATGGCCATTGCTTCGGCGGCAGATTGCCGATCAGCACCTTTCCGACGGCGGTCATGAAAGCGGTGTTGCGCAATCCCGGATAGGAGTTGATCCGCAACTGTCGCTCACCGAACACGCGGTCGAGCAGCACGATGTCCTTGCCATCCAAAACCGCCAGATGGATCGTATCCTTGGTCTGGGCGGCGTAACGATTAAGGATCGGCCGCAAGGTATCGAGAAAGTTCAGGCTCCGCCGTTTCATCTCGCCAAGTTCGAGAAGCCGGTAGCCCAGCGCGTATTTCCCATCCTCGAAAGTCAGGTAGTTGTGCTCCACCAGCGTGGCGAGCAGGCGGTGGGTGGTGCTGCGCGACATTTCCGAGGCCGCCGCGATTTCCCCCAGCTTGTTCGTCCCTGCCGCCACCAGATCAACCAGGCGAATTGCCTTGCTCAAGACCAGACTCATTGCTGCTCCATGTTCCACGCGCATTCGTCAGGAACCTAACCCAGATCAACCAGATCGGCAAGAGATGTCCCAATAGTTGGGATTATCATTTCGAATATTGACACAACAATGCAATTATGAGAACTCTGTCCGGGGAAGGAATCGCACCACGAAGCCACCCGCCAGCGGTCCGCGAGGGTCACCGGCGGATAACGAGGGATTGCCATGTCCATCGCCGAACGCGCTTTGCCCTCAATGGCGGGCGTTCCACGCACTGGTCTGAAACATCCGGCTCGCTGGATCGCAGGCATCGTCTGCCTCGTGCTGCTTGCGCTGCTGGTGCGCGCCTTTGCGCTTGGTCAGATCGAATGGTCTTTCGTCGGGCAATTCCTGACCTCGAAAGCGATCCTCTACGGTTTCGGCAACACGCTGCTGATGACGGTCCTTGCGATGGCGCTCGGCATCGCCCTTGGCCTGATCGCCGCCCTGATGCGCCTTTCCGATAATCCGGTCGCGAATGCGGTCGCGGGTGGCTACATCTGGTTCTTTCGTGGAACGCCGGTCTATCTGCAGCTGCTGCTCTGGTTCAATCTTGCGCTGATTTTTCCCGCAGTCGGCATTCCTGGTCTATGGGAGGCGCGCACGGTCGATGTGATGACGCCATTCTGGGCGGCGCTGCTCGGGCTTGGCGTCTGCCAGGGGGCCTATACGGCGGAAGTGATCCGCGCCGGCATCCTCTCGGTCGACTCCGGTCAGATCGAGGCGGCGAAGGCTGTCGGCATGCGCCGGCGCCAGGTGATGCGCCATGTCGTGCTGCCGCAGACCTTGCGCGTCATCACGCCGCCGATCGGCAATGAGGTGATCGGCATGCTCAAGCATACGTCGATTGCCGCCGTCATCAGCTACAACGAGGTGATGCACACGGCCTCGATGATCTACTTCGTCAACAACCGTGTCATCGAGATGCTGATCGTCTGTTCGATCTATTACCTCGCGACGGTGACGATCCTCAGCTTCCTGCAATCGCTGCTCGAAAAGCATTTTGGACGGTCGCTCAGCCGGTCGTCGCGACCGGTTGGCGCGGAAGAGGGGGCGGGCGCATGACACCGGCAATTCTCGCGCGCAACGTGCGCAAGTCCTTCGGTCCGGTCGAGGTTCTCCGGGGCATTTCCCTCGAAGTTCAGCCCGGCGAGGTTTTCGGCATGATTGGCCCTTCGGGCAGCGGCAAGAGCACGTTCCTGCGTTGCCTCAACAGCCTTGAGCGGGTCAACGACGGCGACCTTTATGTCAATGGCGAATTCGTCGGCTACCGCCTGGAAGGGGGCCGGCTTTGCGAATTGAATGATCAGGAACTCTCACGCCAGCGCATGCGCACGGGCATGGTGTTCCAGCGATTCAACCTTTTCGCGCATATGACCGCACTCGAAAATGTCACCTGCGGCCCGATGGTCGTGCAGGGTCTCGGGCGCGAGGAGGCGGGCCGGCAGGCGCGCGAACTGCTCGATCAGGTCGGGCTGAACGGTCTCTATGACCGGTATCCGGTCCAGCTTTCGGGCGGCCAGCAGCAGCGCGTGGCGATCGCCCGCGCGATGGCGATGAACCCGGACATTCTGCTGTTCGACGAACCGACCTCGGCGCTCGACCCTGAACTCGTCGATGAAGTGCTCGAAACGATCAAGGCCCTCGCCAAACAGGGGCGGACGATGGTCGTGGTGACGCACGAGCTGGCGTTCGCACGCGATGTCTGCGACCGCGTCGCCTTTATGGAACAGGGTCAGCTGGTCGAATGCGCCACGGCCAGCGAATTGTTCGGTGCGCCAAAAATGCCGCGCACGCGCGATTTTCTTCAACGCCTGAACACCTAGGCTGCGGCCTGAAATCCAACCAGAGAGGAAACGAAAATGAAAAAGATTGTTCTGTTCGCGATGCTTGGCGCGATCTCCGGCGCCAGCATGTCGGTTGCTTCGGCCCAGAGCGTGGTGCAGACGCCGGCGACGATCAAGCAGGCCGGAAAGCTCGTGGTCGGCACCAGCCCGACCTATCCGCCGCTGGAATTCAAGGATCCGGCAACGCTGGAACTGAAGGGGCTTGATATCGAGCTTACCGAGGAGATCGGCAAGCGTCTGGGCGTCAAGATCGAGTGGAAGGAGCAGTCCTTCGATCAGCTGATCAATTCGCTCGACACCGCGCGCATCGACATGGGGGCTTCCGGCATGACGGATATTCCGGCCCGCCGCGAGAAGACCGATTTCGTCGACTATTTCAAGACCGGTTCGCAGCTCTTCACCATGCCGGGTGTGGGCGATGATCTGAAAAAGCCGGAGGATGTGTGCGGCAAGCCGGTCGCGGTCAACCGTAACGGCATCTTCTTTATCCGCCTGAAGGACTTCAACGAAAAGGTGTGCAAGGCCAAGGGCAAGCCGGACGTCAACTATGTGCTTGTCGACAAGACCGCCGACGCCCGCCTCCAGCTCGTGCAGAAACGCGCCGTTGCTGCGGTTCAGGGCGTCGATTCCGTGCGCTATCTCAACGAACATCAGGGGTCGCCCGACAAGGGCAAGTTCATTCTGATTGGTGATCCGATCGCTGTCGATTATGCCGGGTTCGGCTTTGCCAAGAAAAATCGTGACTTGCGCGATGCCGTAGCCACCGCGGTCGATGCGATGATCGCAGATGGCACCTATTCCAAGATCTTCGCCAAATGGGAAATGCCCTATGCGGAAATGAAGGCGACGCTCGTCAACACCGAGGCGCGCGGCAAGTAAGCCGCGCCATCGGCAATCGCCACCCGCAGTGCGGGTGGCGGCGACCTTCGATAAGTTCAACCCCAAGGGTATTTGCACCATGACGGCCAGATTGATCGCCGATCTCGATGTCATTGCGGATCGGCTCGGGCAGGACTTTATCGACCAACTGACGTATCCGGGCATCTATCGCGGCTCCAGGCTCAATGTTTCGCCTGTGCTGGTCGAGCGCGATGGTGTGTTGAGCGTGGTCATCAGCGAGGCCGATTCCGATGCCTGCAAGGTCATGCCGGAAGGGATCGGCAAGGCGGTTTACGGTCGCTATTTCGACTGGAGCAAGGATCTGTCCAAGCCTGCCACGAGCTTTGAGGCGGCTGTCCGCCAAGTTGCCGGTGATGGATCCATCGCTTGCGATCCGCTGCTTCCGCTTTCGCGCTTCGAGGCCCTTGGCCGCTCCGGACCGGTAGCATTCGCTGCGACGGCGACCAGCCCGGTGTTCCTTTACAAAAAGGCACGCAGCGAGATCGAGGCGCAATGGCTTGCAACGCGCAATGCCGACGCAAAGGCGTTCGCGCCCTTCCTGCAAACCTTGCGGAACAGCCCGGCGCTCACTGCCGCCATGACCGCGACCCGGCAAGGTTTTGCACCGCTCGACGCGCTGTGCATCGAAAAGGATCTCGGCGGGCTCTACATCACCGCCCCGCATGAAGTCGAAATGTTCACCGGGCTGCCGGCGCGGGCTTGCGAGCAGCTTGGAATAACCGCGCTGTTCAGGCCGGAGGCAGTCTCGGTGACGGTGATCGCCAAGCAACGGCTTGATCGCGCCGATTTCCGGTTCACCGGCGAAGCCGAGAGCCTTGCGCAGGCGTTGCATGAAAGCGAGAAGGGCTCGCTCGCGATCCAGAAGGATCACATGCCGATCGGCACCTTCGCGATGATTGATGACAGTGGGCTTCGGTTCACGGATGCTGCCTACGTCATTCGCCGCTGGCAGGATCGGCGCGCAAGTGACGATACGGTCTATTTCATCTTTGCGGCCAATGCGGTGCTGAAGGGGATTGCGGCGGCGCGCGCCTTCTTTCATCGCAATGCCGGCACAAACATGGTGGAGCGCGATCTGGTCGCTGCCTATCATGCCGGCGTTGCCCGTTTTGCCAAACGCTTCGGCTTTGCCGGGCGTGTCGATTCCTATTTCGATATCGTGCATTCCGGCGCGCGTACGCTGCTGCCGGCGACTGCCGGCGACTATGCGGTCTCCGCCAGTGATCGAACGATCAAGTTCGACATGGGCCTCACCGTTGCCGACGCTTTCGGGTGTATTCGCGGCGTGTCGGACATCGCCCGCACCATCTGCGCCGCGCCGGAGATCGAGGCGCTGCATGATCGGCTACGCAACATCCTGATCGATCAGCTCATTCCCGCGATCAAGCCGGGGATGACGGGTGGAGCTATCCACGCAATCGGTGTCGATCTGCTCCGGCCTCTGGAGGATCAGCTGCGCAGCCTCGGTCTTTTGCCCGAGGAGCGGGGTGTCGACGGCTACCGGCGCGACTGTGGCCACACGATCCAGCGCCAGACGATTTCGTCTGTCTACTTCCTGCCCGGCGTTCAGGAAAAGGTTGAGGCCAACATGCTCGGCTGCGTCGAATATGTCTGGCCGATCGGCGATGTGCTGATCGCGGTCGAGGACGGCTATCTGGTCACGCCAGCTGGCGGCATCCCCTTCACAGCCGAGGCGCGACCCGCATGAGCCCCGTCGTCAATGCCTATGACCCGGAACTGATCAGCCTGCTGACCGACCTCGTCGCCACCCCGAGCTTTTCGGGGGAGGAGTTAACCGTGCAGTCGCGGATCGCTAGGTGGTTTTCGGCGGCCGGGATCAATTCCGATCTGGAGGACGCGGACGGTGGCCTGAAGAACCTCGTTGTCACAATTGAAGGGCAGAAGAACGGGCCGGTGCTCTGGATCGGTGGTCATTGCGATACGGTCGGCGTCGCTTCCGATTGGACGAAAGAGCCGCATCGCCCTGTCATCGAGGACAACCGGCTCTATGGTCTTGGGGCCATGGATATGAAGGGCGGATTGGCGGCGGCGATGCTGACGGTGCGCGCCCTTCACCGATCGCGTGACCAGTGGTCGGGCAAGATCATATTTTCGGCGCTGGCGGACGAGGAAGCCTGGTCGCGCGGCGCGAATGCCTTTGTCCGCAAGGATCGCGGCATCGATGCGGCGATCATGTGCGAGCCGCACTTCAGTGACGTGATCATCGGCGCGCTGGGCAAGATCAACCTCAAGGTGGAAGTCACCGGGCGATCCGCGCATGGCTCGCGCCCGGAGGAAGGCGTCAACGCTGTCATTGAGGCTGCCAGACTGCTCGTCGCGATCAATGGGCTGGAGCGCTTTGTCCATCACGATTTCGGCAAGGCGAGCCATTGCGTGCTGAACGTCACGTCCGGCGACGGCCGCTATGAGATCCGCGTGCCGGACCATACGGCTTTCGTCGTCAACTGGCATTTCATGCCGGGTGAAACCGTTGAAGACGCGGTGAAAACCATCGAGGCGCTGGTTGCCGGTCTGAACTCGCCGGCGCGTTTTGCGGTTTCGGTCGGCGAGCCCCGGTACGAAAGCTTCCTGCTCGACAAGGACAGCGCCTTCGTCAGCCAATTCTGCGAAAGCTACCGCCTCATCATCGGCAAGGAACCGGATCTGCGGTTCGGCCGGGGTGTCTCGGATGCCAACATCTTCGCCGGGCGCTCCGGCATTCCGACACTCCTGTTTGGCCCAGACGGCGCGAACATGCACGCGGGCGACGAGTGGGTCGATCTCGACCAGCTGCACCTTTCTCGCGCTGTCTATCTCGATTTTGCCCGCCAGTTCCTGAAATTCAACCAGACGAGCCCGTTGCAATGACGATCTCTGCCGCCGCCCGCGACCATTCGTTCCCGACCGTGATGCAGCATGTGGACCACATGCGCACGCATTTCCTGAACCGAAAGAGCGGGCAGGGAATCGATCTAGCGGCCGGGCGATATGTCGTCGACACCCTGAAGGGTTACGGCCTCGATGCCGCGCTCGAAGAGTTCGAGACCTATGACAGCGACATCGGCAGCTCCTTCGTCGCGCTTGGAGGTTCCGGTGGCCAGGTTCTCAAATCCCTGCCCTGTCTCCACGTCGAGCCTACGCCGCCGGAGGGGTACACCGCCGAACTGGTCGACGTCGGTCCCGGCGGGCTCGGTGATTACGAGGGCAAGGACGTGCGCGGCAAGATCGTGCTGGCGGAAGTGTCCTATGCGCCGGCGACGCCCGAAAAGGCGCGGATCGCCGCATCCATGGGTGCTGCCGGCATCGTGCTGATGAATTGGGGTGAGGATGAAAGCAGCTACATCCCCTGGCGGGCGCTGAAAGCTGTTTGGGGCAATCCGACCCCCGCAAGCTGGAACGAGATCCCGCGTATGTTCGGCGTCAGCGTCTCGCGCGCTGACGGTATCATGCTGCGCAAGAGAATGGCGTCGGGTCCGGTCGTCCTTCACGTCAAGGTTACGGCATCGCGCGTCTGGCGTACTTTATCGCAGCCGATCGGCTGGCTGCGCGCACCGGATTCTGCGCCTGAACGGGACCAGTTCGTCGTTGTCTCGGGGCATATCGATTCTTGGAATCCGGGTGTTACCGACAACATCACCGGGATGGCGGTGATGTTGGAGATCGCGCGCTCCCTCGCGGCGCGCCGGGAAACCCTGCGCAGATCGGTCGTTTTCTGCTTCTGGAATGGGCACGAAGTCGCCGAAGCCGCCGGCTCAACCTATTTTGTCGACAGCCATTGGGAGCAACTGAACCGCAACGCGGTAGCGTATTTCAACATCGATTCGGTCGGCATGAAGGGAACGACCGAATTTCACATCAACAGCTGCCCGGAGCTGAGCGGCTTTTCCGAGGCGCTGTCGCATTCGGTGTTTGCTGAAACGCTGCCGCAGAAGGTGACGCCGCTGCGCCGTGTCGGCGACCAATCCTTCTTCGGCGTTGGCGTTTCCGCAGCCACCGGCCGGCACAGCTACGCCGCCGATGTGGTCAAGGCGCATCATGGCGCGACGCTCGGATGGTACAACCATACGGAGTTTGACACGATCGACGTGCTCGACCCCAAGGCGCTGGAGAGTGACCTCGACTGGTGCTGGCGCTATGTTTATGCGCTTGTTACCGAGCCGGTGCTGCCACAGCGGTTCAACGCGCGGCTGAAGGATATGCGGGAACGCTTCCTGGCGATCCTTTCCGGCAATGCTGATCCAGCCCGGCTTTCGATCATACCCGATCTGCTCGACGGACTCGAAGACCGGGTGATCTGGTTCGACCGCTACCTCGACAGGGCGGGGACGGAAAACGAGGCGCTCCGTCAGCGCGCCAACAGGCTCGTCCTGCGCCTGTCGCGACTCCTGACCTTCCCGACCGGCTCTGCATCGGGGCGCTACGGACAGGACAGCTACGGGGTCAGCACGCTGGCCTATCCGGTGCCGTTGCTCGCCAGCCTCGAGACATACCGCGCCGCTGAGCCGGGCAGCCTTGCGACCCGGTTGCTCGCCACCGAATTGATGCGGCTGCGCCACGAAATCACTGATGCCATCCAGGCGGCATCCGATCTCATTGACGATTTCCGGTTTGCTGTCGGCAAGCCCAATTGACGGTAAGGCAAGGGGCGCCGCGCATGGACCGGATCATTCACGTCATCAATGCATCGAGCAGGACCGATACGGGCATTACCGAGGATCTCGCGCGCAGCCTCGCCTGGGCCGGACAGAACGACCTTGCGCGCGCCCATTGCGTGACCTTGACCGATGGTCCGCGCGGCATCAGCACGGCCCGCGACAGTGACGATGCGGCGCCTGCCGTGCTGCGCTACATCGAACGGGAAGCCGCACGGCCGGAAACAGCCGGGTTTGTGATCGCCTGTTTTTCCGATCCCGGACTGTTTGCGGCACGCGGTCTGACCGGCAAGCCGGTGGCGGGGATCGGGGAGGCTGGATTTCTTGCTGCGCTTTCGCTGGGCGAGACAGTGGGCACGATCGGCGTTGCCGCCGGAAAGGGCGCGAAAAGCATGCGTCTCGCCAGGCATGCGGGGGTCGCCTCGCGTGTCGCCGGGCACGTTGGGCTGGGCCTCGACTATGGGCAGCTACAGGACCCGGAACTGGTGCTGAACCGGGTGATCGAAGCGGGCAAGGTGCTGCGAGGTGACCACGGCGCCGAGACGCTCCTGTTCGCGGGTGCAGGTTTGGCGCGTTATGTGCAACCGCTGGAGCAGGCCGTTGGCCTGCCGGTTGTCGATCCAACGCAGGCCGCGTTCGGCGTTGTTCTCGCGCAGGTGATGCAAGCGGAATACGCCCGCCATGGCTGACATCGGCTGCTGCCCTCTCCGCGCCAGCGCGCTCTATGCACCGGAAAAGTCCGGTGCGCAGCATGTGCTGGTTGCCGCGGGCAAGGTTCTGGCCGCTGACTGTCACCCTGTCGCAATTGACGCCAGGGCTCGCGGCGGGAGGAACCTTCGCCTTTGCGGAGTCGATGGACAACTTCGCTATTGCGACGTTCCTTGCCAACCTCAGTTTCACCACGCTGCCGGTGGAAGCCTACAGCCACATTTGCGACATCGACGATCCGACGGTGGCGACGACCCTCATCCTCTTCAGCGTTTTTCTGGTGTTCCTGACCGAATGGCTGCCTCGCCTCGACAGGTTCCTTGATCGGCGCTGACCCACCCACCGATGGAGTATCCGAACATGTTTGACCTCAGCCCCAAGCCCGCCAATCAAGCCGTCGCACCGGATTTTCCCTGGCCGAACGGCAAGGCCTGCGCCCTGTTCCCGGCCTTTGACGTTGATGCGGAATCGGTCTGGATCGGCGCCGACCCCGCCAATGCGCGGCGGCTGATCACACGGTCCTATGGCGGTTACGAGGCGCGGGTCGGCATTCCCAAAATCCTCGAAACCCTCCGTCGTCATGAGGTGAAGGCGACGTTCTTTGTCACCGGCTGGTCTATCGATGCGCATCCCGCAACCTGCGAGGCCATTCTGGCCGATGGTCACGAGATTGCCCATCACGGCTATCTGCATCTTCGGCCTGATACGGCGGATGAGGCGACCCTTGTTGATGAGATGGATCGCGCCATGGAGGCGATGAAACTCCGGCTCGGTATCGTGCCTGCCGGCTACCGCGCGCCGTGGGGTGAAACCTCGCCCGAACAGATGGAACTGTTGAAATCGCGCGGCATTCGTTATTCGAGTTCGTTCCGCGACGACATTCGCCCCTATCGCCATATCCTCGCTTCCGGCGCGGGGCCGATTGAAATTCCGGTCAACTACAGCTTCGACGACTGGAGCTATGGCCTGACGCACCGCACCAGCCCGCGCGCGATGTTCGGTCGCGAGGAGGTGCTGGCGATCTGGCGCGACGAATTCGACCAGACGCGCGAGTGGGGCGGGGTGACGACGATGGTGATGCATCCGCAGGTGACCGGACGACCGATGCGCATTGGCATTCTGGACCGGTTCCTGACCCATGTGCGTCAGTTCGATGATGTCTGGATCGCGCGCGGCGTCGATATCGCGGATCATTTCGAGGCCTGTGAGCGATCTTCATGACCACAATGATGCGGGTGGGCCGCGGCGAGGTGCCGGTCGAGATCGCGGCCATTGGCGCCGACGTAGGGGGCTGGCTCTCGTCGCATCGGGGTACGTCAAGCCGGGCATCGACCGCACGTTCCCGTTGTCGGACATCGCCGAAGCGCATCGCGACATGGAAAGTCGACAGCACATCGGTAAAATCCTCATCGAGGAAACTGTTTGATTGTCTGCTGTCTGGCAAAAGACAGCCGTACTGAAGAAAGAAAAGTCATGTCATCCGCGCCCCAGCTTAACATCGTCCCGTTCGTCAGCGTTGATTCGATGATGAAGCTCGTTCTCGACATCGGGATCGAGACGTTCCTGAAGGAGCTTGCCGAATACATCGAGGAGGATTTCCGTCGCTGGGAGGTCTTCGACAAGACCCCGCGCGTGGCATCCCATTCCGATGACGGCGTGATCGAGCTGATGCCGACCAGCGACGGATCGTTCTACGGCTTCAAATACGTCAACGGTCATCCCAAGAACGCCCGGCAGGGGTATCAGACAGTGACCGCGTTCGGCGTCCTGTCAGATGTCGGTAGCGGCTATCCGATGCTGCTCACGGAAATGACGATCCTGACGGCGCTGCGCACCGCCGCGACCTCGGCCGTTGCCGCCAAATATCTCGCGCCAAAGAACGCCACGACCATGGCGATCATCGGCAATGGCGCGCAGAGCGAATTTCAGGCCATGGCCTTCAAGGCCATCCTGGGCATCGGCAACATCAGGCTGTTCGACATCGATCCCGCTGTGACGGAAAAATGCGCCGCGAACCTTGCCGAATTCGGGTTTTCAATTGTCAAATGTCCCACGGCGCAGCAGGCGGTCGAGGGCGCCGATATCGTGACCACGGTCACCGCCGACAAGCAGTACGCGACGATCCTGACCGACAACATGGTCGGATCAGGCATCCACATCAACGCGGTCGGCGGCGATTGCCCGGGCAAGACAGAACTGCACAAGGACATTCTGCTCCGCTCCGACATTTTCGTGGAATATCCCCCGCAGACGCGGATCGAAGGCGAAATTCAGCAACTCCCCCCCGATTATCCGGTCAAGGAACTCTGGCAGGTCATGACGGGCGCCATTCCCGGCCGGACGGACAGCCGGCAAATCACCCTGTTCGACAGCGTAGGCTTTGCGACCGAGGACTTCTCTGCGCTCCGCTACTTGCGGGACAAGCTCAGGACCTCCGGCCACCAGCAGAATCTCGACCTTCTTGCCGACCCGGACGACCCGCGCGATCTGTTCGGAATGCTGCTGCGCGCGCGCAAATAGGGTCAGGAACAGCCGGCGGGCCTTGCAGCGGCAATGGCGGCTATCAGGGGCGCAGCAGCCACGAACGCCCCCGCTTCAATGCTCATCCTCGTCAGGCGATTGTTGGCCAGATCAGCGTGAGTTCCGGGCCCGCTCGAACATCCCAGACCAATCATCGTCCAAAAAAGAAAGACGGTAATATTTCAGATCGCGTTTAGCCTGCTCGCCATCAGCAGTCCCTGTTTGTCAAGAATTGGATAGGCGAGCATCGAGAATGACGAATTTATTTGTTTGATGGTTCGCAAGGTTTCCTGGTGCACTGCCGAGGTTTCGATGCTCTCCCGCAACCCACTTCTGATGCGGTCGAGATGCGAACGCTGCAACTGTTGTTCGTAGTCGCGCAGTCGATCCTTCTCCTCGACCAGTAATCGGGCTTCTTCGGGGTTATAGGTCATCAGGACGGTGAGCGCGATCTGTACATTGGCCAACACCCGGTCGTGGAAATCACGAATTTCGTCCATGCCCGTTGTCGAGAACCGGTTCCCCGTCTGATCAAGTCGACGGGCGAACGACACCAGCGGATCGGCAATGGCATGACAGGCTCCGCTCAGATTGGTGGCCATCTCAGCTTGTTCATGGGCGCGGCGGTCGACATCCTCGTCATTCGCCGCTTGCTGAACTTTTGCCAGAAAAAGCTTCAGGCCCAAATGCATGCGATTGAATTCCGCCTCCTGGGATTGGATGGCCGCCGCAGTTTCATCGTTCCATTTCCCGTAGAGGCCGATCACCGACCGCATCATGCTGGCGACGATTTCGCCCATCATCAGGATTTCGCGCGTCCCGCAAGCCAAGGCCCGATCCGGGGTCGCGATCATTGATGGATCGAGTGCAGACACCCGTTCGAGGGTCGCATTGCCATGCGGCTTGCGCACCCACGTGCTCGCCACCCGCAAAATGGGTCCGACGAGCGGGAGCGAAATCAGCGCCAGGACAAGATTGAAGACGAGATGGAAATTGAGGATTTGGCGTGCCGGGCTTGCACCGATCACCTCGAGCGGCGGGGTCAGCAGCACGAATGCCAGTAGCACGATCAGGGCGCTGCCGCCCCGCATGATCACGTTTGCCACGATGACGCGGCGGGCCGTCAATTCGGCTCCCAACGTTAATGTGAAGGCCAACGCTGCACCGCCGAAATTCGCGCCAAGCGTCATCGCGATGCCGCCGCTTATCGGCAGAAGGTCCTGGGCCGCGAGCGTGACGAAGAGAAGGACAGCGGCGACAGAAGAATGCATCATCCATGCCAGCCCCGCGCCGATCACAAAAGCCGTCATCGGATCGCTGCCAAGATACTTCATTCCATTGACCAGCAGCGGGCTGTGGCGCAGCGGCTCGGTGGCTTCACGCAGCATGGAGAGAGAAACAAAGATCAGGGCCAGACCGATCAGAATTCGACCGACCATACGCGTGTTGCGTTGCTGCCCTCTGGAAAACAGGAAGACGCCGGGGATCAGCAGAGCCGGGACGAGCCAGAATGCACGTGATGTCAGAAGTTGTGCAACGATCGCTGAACCGACATCTGCGCCGAGCATCGTCGCGAGTGCCTGCACGGAGGTGAGCGCGCCAGACGTTACGAAATTGGTCGTGAGGATTGCCACTGCTGTGGAGCTTTGCAGCAAGACGGCGGCTGCGCAGCCGATCAACGCCGCAATCCAGCGGTTCTCGGCGCCTCGCCGCAACAGCGCGCGTAACGGGACGATCCAGCCGCGTTCGACACCTGTGCGCACCAGACGCACCGACCACAGCAGCAGAGCGACTGCGCCATAGACGTGAACCAGAAAAAGCAGGGGAGATGTCTCGTTCATAGCATCTCACGCAAGGCAGGAGTTTGAGCTGCGGCGGTCGACGATCCAACGTTCGAGCGTGCGGGCGGAGACGGTATCGAGACGCAAGCCCAGCTTGGTCCGTCGCCACAGAATATCATCGGCGGTCGCTGCAAACTCATGAGTCATCAGCCAGACGATCTCGCGTTCGGTCAGGCCTTCGCCGAAGTGGACACCCAGATCGGTGATCGCGCGCGCGCCGGCGAGCATTTCCATGGCGTCCGTCCCATAGCCACGCACCAGCCGCTCGGCCCATTTCCTGTCGAGGAAGGGGTGCCGTTCCAACAATTCGGCTGCGAGTTTTCCGGCACCGCCGACCGGGAAATTCCCGCCTGGCAAGGGCGCGTCGGCGGTCCAGCTCTGTGTCGACCGCTTGAAATTCGCATCGATATGCCGCATTGCGGTTTCAGCGAGTCGCCGAAAGGTCGTGATCTTGCCGCCGAACACGTTCAGGACAGGTGCTCCGGCGCTTTGATCGAGCTTCAGCTTGTAGTCACGCGTGGCGGCGGTTGCCGAGGCCTGGCCATCATCATACAGCGGCCTGACCCCAGAATAGCTCCAGACAACATCGGCGGGCTCGACCGGCGTCGACAGATATTTCGAAACAAACCTGCAAAGATAGTCGCGTTCCTCGCTTGTGCAGAGAGGGGGCGTGTCAGGGGATTTATGGTCGACATCGGTCGTGCCGATCAGGGTAAAATCCGCCTCGTACGGAATGACGAATACGATCCGCCCGTCGTCGCCCTGAAAGAAATAGCACTTGTCGTGGTCGAACAGACGGCGCGTGACGATGTGTGATCCGCGCACAAGGCGCACAGTCTCGCGTGTATCCAGCCCGGTCACGTTGCGTATAACCTCGCCGGCCCAGGGGCCGGCGGCATTGACGAGCATCCTCGCGGAGATCGTCACTGGGCCAGACCCGGTCTGCACCTTCGCGCGCCACACACCATCCCGAGCTTGAGCGGACGTCACCTTCGTGCGCGTCAGGATTGTTGCGCCGCGCTGCGCTGCGTCGCGGGCATTGAGCGCCACCAGACGCGCATCGTCTACCCAACAATCCGAATACTCGAAGGCTTTGCGCATGCCCGGTTTAAGCGGCTTTCCGACCGGATCTGTCGTCAGATCAACGCTCGATGTCCCTGGCAGGATTTGTCGGGAGCCCAAACGATCATAGAGACCGAGACCGATGCGGATCATCCAGCCCGGCCGCCGACCGCGAAGCCATGGAAAGAGCCCGGCCACGATCCGGGACGCCGGGGTGGCAGGTTCAAAGCGCATATCTTCGTTCAGGGGAAGAACGAAGCGCATCGGCCAGCTGATATGCGGCATCGCCCGAAGCAGCGTCTCTCGTTCGATCAGCGCCTCCCGAACCAATCTCCACTCGAAGTATTCGAGATAACGCAGGCCGCCGTGGAATAACTTGGTGGAAGCCGAAGACGTGGCCGATGCGAGATCATTCATCTCAGCCAGGCACACCGAATAGCCTCGCCCGGCGGCATCACGAGCGATACCGCACCCGTTGATCCCCCCGCCGATGATCAGGAGGTCGACAACATCATCCATTTGGGCGGAGCGCATCGAAGAGCCGCCCACTGTCAGAAAGCCCCCGTAAAGGGATATCGCTCCGGCGGGACATGCGCCGCGACCGCATGTGAGACAATGCCGCTGCGCCATTCGTGCAGCATGAAGCCTCCCGGTTCGAGACTGAGTGTATGGGGGTTGTCGACACGCTGGTCGAGCGTCACTGCGTGCGAAACGCCGGGCGCGATCATGCCGATGGACGTTCCGAACTGTCGCGTGACATTGCGATGCACATGGCCGCAGACCAGGCGCGTTTCGCCCTCATGAGCATCGAGGATGGCCTGCAATTCGTCGCCATTGTGCAGATTGTTGATATCCATGGGGATTATCCCGGTATTGAACGGCGGATGATGGATGGCCACGATCGCCGGCTTGCCCGGCCGCCGGGCCAGTTCGTTGCGCAGCATTGTCAGGGATGCACCTTCGAGAATGCCGTGGTGGTGGCCCTCGACGAGCGTGTCGAGCGCAATCAGCGAGAAATCGGCCAGGTTGATCGACCACGAAATCGGGCCGGACTTTGGCATCCAGTCTTCGTCCGCGAAGGCCGCGCGCATCGCCTCGCGGCGATCATGATTGCCCGGAATAACCCGGTAGGGGATCGGCAGCGCTGCCATCAGAGCCTTGAAGCGCGCATATTCGCCGGGTGTGCCGAAGTCGGTCAGGTCGCCGGTGACCACCGCCAGATCGACAGGGCCGATCAGTGGCAGGATGCGGTTGATGGTCCTGATCGCCGTGGCCAGCGCCTCCGCGGTGTCGACGATGCCATAGGCGAGCTGACCATCGGGAACGATGTGCGGATCGGACAGTTGCAGGATCCGGGTCATGGCGTCGCGCCGCTCTGGTCGATAAGGAGAAGTTTGGACGGGTCGATCGAGATGCGGACATCGGTTCCGCGCGCAGGCGCTGCGAGTCCGGCATGGTTCGAATACAAGATCCCGGCGGTGATGCCGCTCAGGCCAAGGCGATAATGCGTTCCCAGAAACACGCTGGATTCGACGCGGGCCTTCAGCGCCCCGTTCGGGGTGATCGCGACATCCTCGGCGCGGACGAACACCTCGCAGTTTTCACCGTCTCGCGGCAAGGTCAGCATCCCGCCCTGCGTGCGCAGCGTGGTGCCCGCAACCTGCCCCTCAAGGTGAACGGCATGGCCGACAAAGCCGGCGACAAAGCGCGTGCGCGGGTTGCGGTAAAGCTCTTCGGGGGGACCGACCTGCACCACGGTGCCATGCGACATGACCGCAACCTTGTCCGCGATCGCCATGGCCTCATCCTGATCGTGCGTTACGAACAACGCGGTGATGCCGAACTTGCGCAGCAGGCCGGCCAGTTCATCGCGCAGCGTATCGCGCAAGGCCGCGTCGAGTGCGGAGAGCGGCTCATCCAGCAGCAGGATGCGCGGACGCGGCGCGAAGGCGCGCGCCAGCGCCACACGCTGGCGCTGCCCGCCCGAGAGGGCCGTGATCCGCCGGTCGACGTAAGGTTCGAGCTTGCACAGCCTGACGACCTCGGCGACGCGCTGGTCGATCTCGGCAGCGGGCAGCTTCTGCATCTTGAGGCCGTAAGCGATATTGCCGCGCACGGACATGTTGGGAAACAGCGCATAGGATTGGAACACCATGCCGACCTTGCGCCGTTCGACCGGCAATTCCGTCACATCGTCGTCGCCGAACTTGACCTGGCTGCCGGGATTGGGCGTTTCCAGTCCTGCGACAATCCTCAGCAGCGTGGTCTTGCCGCAGCCCGAGGGTCCCAGAAGCGAAACAATCTCGCCGGGTGCGACATGAAAATCGGTCGGCTTGAGAGCGACCGTCCCATCCGGGTAGGTCTTGGAAACGGATGTGAGCGTAAGGGTCATGCCGCGATCCTTTGCGCGCGCTGGGAAGCCCATTGCATGGCCATCAGCAGCGGAACGATAATGATGAAGAAGATCAAGGTGTAGGCCGAGGCGATCTCAAGCCGCATCGACGCATAGCTGTCCGCAAGGCCCACGGGCAGCGTCTTGAGATAGGGGGTGTGCAGCATCCAGGTGAGATTGAACTCGCCAATCGACAGGGTGACGACCGTCAGGGCTCCGGCGAGGATACCCGGCATCGCATTGGGGACGACGATATCCCAGAACCGCCGCCACGACGTTGCGCCGAGCGAGGCGGCACCTTCCTCCAGCGTCTTGAGGTCCATCACCGACAGGACGGCAAGCACCGAGCGGACCATGAACGGCAGTGTGTAGAGCACATGCCCGACCAGCACGAAGGTCCAGGATGTCCGGAACCCTTTAACGGAGCCGTAGAGTTGCAGCAGCGCCAACGCGAGCGCCAGCCCGGGAACCGCCAGTGGCAGGGAGATGAATTCTTCCAGCACCCGAGAGAACCAGCCGGGATTTCGCGCAAGCCCGTAGGCGGCAGGCACACCGATGACGAGCGTGGAGACCAGGCAGGCGAAGGCGATGCCAATCGAAAGCATGATCGAGTGGGCGTAAAGCTCCCAGACCTCCGCGATCCATCTGAGCGTGAAGCCGGAGGAAATGCCGATGAAATAATTGCGCGTGACACCTGCCAGAACCGATTGCAGCGCCGGGACCAGCAGAAACGCGCATGTGAGCAAGGTGACACCGAGCTGAAGCGCTTTGGCGCGAGAATACTCCATGATTCAACCTCCCGCCGCTGCGCTGGAACCTGAAAATCCGCGCGCGAACACAAGCAGCAGCCAGGTGACAAAACCGAGGATGATCGACAGCGCCGAAGCCATCGCGATATTCGCCGATAGCGTGAACTCGGTGTAGATCACCATCGGCAGCACATCGATGTTGGTGGCCAGGGTGAAGGCCGTGCCGAATGCCCCCATCGCCGTCGCAAAAGCGATGGCACCCGCTGCCACCAGCGAGGGCGCAAGCCCCGGCAGGATCACGTCACGGACGACCTGTGCCGAACTGGCGCCCAACGAACGCGCTGCCTCTTCCAGATTGGGATCGAGCTTCTCGGTCGCTGCCATCACCGTGAGAAGGACGCGCGGGATCGAGAAATAGATGTAGCCGAGAAAAAGCCCGAGCATCGAGTAGGCGAAGACAACCTTCCCGTCCGTCAGCTGGGCGAATAGCCCCTGTCTGCCGCCGAGCAGAATAATCAGGAAGCCGATGACCACGCCGGGAAAGGCCAGCGGCAGCGTCAGCACCGAGAGAATGAACCCTCGCCCCCTGAACCTGTTGCGAGCGAGGAACAGGCCAGCGGTGGTCGAGATCGCCAGCGCTGCCGCCGTCACGGCCAAAGATAGCAGGACGGTCTGCACGAGCGCTGTCGTGTACCGTGGCGTCGTTAAAATCTGCTGATAGATGCCCCATCCGGCCTCACCGCTTCCTGAACTCAGGATCAGGCGTGCGAGCGGCAGAGCCAGAAAGGCTGAGGTGAAAACGAACAGCGGAAGCAGGCAAAGCCTGACGAAGGTGCTCGAACGCATGACGAATTTCCTTCAGGTGGCGGCTTGCGCGGAGCGGCGAGGGGCCGGCTCCGCGCATCGTTGTCCGGTTCGCTACTTGACTTCATTCAGGTAGCGTTCGCCGAACCCGGCCTGACCCTTTTCCATCTCAGCGTAGTCGACCGATTTCGCTCGCGCGTAGTCGCTGGCGGGAAGAAATTTTGAAGCGATTTCCGCAGGCAGTTTGACGGGGCGCGCCGGCTGCAAATAGGCCTTGGCCCAGATCGCCTGCCCTTCGTCGGACAAGACGTAATCCAGCACTTTCTTGCCAAGCTCCGGGTGCGGCGCTTTCTCGACAAGGCTCATCACGTAAGGAACGCGGAGCGATCCCTCACAGGGCAGAACGAATTCGAACTTGCCGCCCTCTTCATATTTTGCGCGGTAGGCATTGAAGTCGTAATCGAACAGAATCGGAATCTCGCCTGAAACGACACGCGCATACGACGTCTGCTTGGGGACGATCGGACTGTTCTTCGCAAGGTCCTTGAAGTAGGAGATCGCGGGATCGAAGTTCGAAAGGCTGCCCTTGAACGCGAGGTTGACCGCGACCGCGCCGGCATAACCGACGAATGCCGAAGACGGATCGAGATACCCCACCATGCCCTTGTATTCAGGCTTCTTGAGGTCGGCGAAGCATTGGGGCACGGGCGCTCCGCGCAAGGCGGCAACGTTCACAAAAAGGCCGATGGTGCCGTAATGCACGGCGACCCAGCGACCGCCGGGATCCTTGAGCCCGTCGGGCACCTGATCGAACCCCGCCGGTCGATATTCGGCGACGACCTTTTCCTTGGCGGCGGTGATGCCGGTGGTGACGCCGTAATAGACGACATCCGCCACCGGGCTTGCGCGCTCGGCCAGCAATTGGCTGAGCGCCTGCCCGGAGTTCTTGTTGTCGTGTGGCATCTGAATGTCGAGCTTCTGGCTGATCGCCTTGAGCATCGACGCCCAATCGGCCCATTGCGGCGGGCAATTATAACACACGGCATCCTTCGCCGTGGCAGGTCCTGCCATGGCGATTGCCACGACGGCTGCGGTCGCTATATGTCTCATCGTCGTCTCTCCCTTGGTGATTTTCAGAAACTCGCGTGGGCGGGCGAAAGCTGGCGAAGAAGCTGCAACTTCTTCGCCAGCGCATCCTTCGATGGTGGTCTCCCCAGACTTCCTCCGGGCCTAAATTCAAAATCCGCAGAAGCTGCCAGAGTATCGGTTGCGGGCCTGCGCAGGATCGATGACAGCACCATATAAGCCGATGCCTGCCCCATGGCATGAGGATCGGTGGCGATGGTCGCGAGCGTCGGCTGCAACATCTGGCCGAATTCAATACCGTCGAAGCCGACGATCGACAGATCGCCCGGCACCGATAATCCCAACCGCCGCAGCGCCCCGATGATGGCGATCGCCAGCAGGTCGTTGGAGACAAACAGGCCAGTAACCGCCGGGTTTGCGATCAGGAACGCCGACAGCCGCTGATCGAGATTGCGGCTCTGCTCCTCGATCTCAAGCAGCGCAGGCGCTTCAAGCCCTGTCGTCTGGCAGAATGCGGACAAGCCCTCAAACCGTTGCTGCGCGCGATCTGACTGGGCAAGCCGCAGCGCGATGTAGCCGACCCTGTCATGGCCGGCTTCAGCAAACGCCAATCCCACCCGAAAGCCCGCGCTGCAATTGTCGACGGCGCTGCGCTGCGGGATGCCCGGCATGTGATTGAACAGCAAACAGTGCTTGAGTTTACGATTGTGCAACAGTTCGACAGCCCGTGAGGCCTTGATGTCGCTCATCGTCAGAATGAGTGCGTCGACGCGTTTGCCGATCAGCGTCTTTACTGCTGCGTACTCCTCGTCGAGGTCATAGCCTGTGCAAGACAGCAGAAGCTGATGCCCGTTCGCCCGCGCGACGGTCTGAATGCCTTGCACCGCTGCCGCGTAGACCGGGTTGTTGATGGAGGGAACGACGCAGCCGATTGTACGGGTCACAGCGTTGCGCAATGACCGTCCGACATCTGAAAACTCGAAACCCAGCTCGCGAGCGGCATCGACGACGAGACGCCGGCTGGTGTCGCTGACCGGTCCGCTTTCATTGAGCACGCGGCTGACCGTGGCAATGCCGCACCCCGCCAGGCGGGCGACGTCCCTGATCGTAGCCTCTCTCTGATTGGTCTCGGCCAATGCAGCCCCTCCCGATGCGGCTATGAGTGTTAAACTTTTTTTAACTATGGAAACGTTTCCATATCCATCCATATATGTCAATTTATTTTTCCTCCATTCGGCGCCGTCGGGCGTCAGGTGCCGCCGCCCCGCCGTTCTTCGATCGTCAGTTGTGAAACGTCGCAGCGCTGATCCCATGCCTGTGGCAGATCTTGCCGCCACAGGGGCACGTGGCCGAATGGGCGGTCACGTTTGCCCTGACAAGAGCTCAGATGCGCCCCGCGCGGGTCTCGATGGCGAGCTCAGGGATTGCGGGAAGCGCGTTCACCGCTTGGCTTAGGATATCGCCCCATCCCGCAAACGGCTCCGTCAATGTTCCGGCATCCCATTTTGCGCGCGTATTGTGGGAAATGAGACAGCGCACTCGTCCGAAAGCTCGCCAAGAACCGTTTGATCAGGCGCATCGGTTTCAACCATCGAGACGACATATTCCGCGCCGGCATTCAGGGGTGTAAGTCCGAGGTGCCAGCAATGCCTCGCGTAGGTCACACCCTGGTCTCCTGTGGCAAGGAAGCATCGCACGGTCTCGATGTCCGGCCTCGTCCCGGTTCCGAGCGCGACAACGACCACATGCGGGAAATCGCCGCGCGGAATGAAGGTCTGCGAACTGTGCGGGTGTCGTTCCAGCGCTTTGAAGATGTGCGGAAACTGCACAACGTCACGGACCTTCGCCAGCCAGAGCAGGGGTCGCGCGCCGGCATCACCGTCGATCGCGACCATGCTGCGTCTGTCGATACCGTCATGCGTGATCACCGCGCCGAAAGGCCTGAACGCATCGGCTGTCAGCCGCTCCAGTGTCATCTGTCTCATCGCGTCACTTTCATTTTTGATCAAATCAATCGCTTATTTGTGTTGACGTTCGGAAAAATTAAGCAGATATGATCAAATCATGCAAGAGAACGCGCAAACCGACACCAAACTCGTCCTCGACCGGATTCGTCAGGACATCGTTGCAGGGACATTCGTGTCCGGGGCGCGCCTGCGTATTGAGGACCTTGCGAAAAGATATGGTGTCAGCCCGATGCCGGTTCGCGAGTCGCTCGGGCGGCTTCACGGCGAGGGTCTCGTCGTGATCGAGCAGAACCGGGGTGCGCGCGTTCGCAACATCGACGAACGCTTTGTCGAGAACCTCTTCGATATCCGTGCCGCGCTTGAATCGATGCTGGCCATGCGGGGGGCGTTGCGCAGATCCCAGGACGATATCGCAAAGCTCAGGCTGGAACAGGAGCAGCTCGAGGCATTCATCAGCCTGCGCGACTACCCGGCCATTCTGGAAGCCAACCGCCGGTTCCACAAGATTCTGAACGACGCGGCCGGGAACGACGAAGCCCTGACCCTGGCGGACCGCCACTGGTATCTGATCGCCAGCCTGTGGAAGCAATACGGCTACCGGGAAGAGCGGTTTGTGGGCGTCATCAGCGATCACCGGCAGCTGATTGAAGCCGTCGAGCGGAAGGACGGGTCCGCTGCCGGTGCGATCATGCAGGCCCATGTGATCAAATCGAAGTACGACCTTCTGAAGATGTTCAGGGCGAGCGGGACGGCGTCGTCATGAGCACGCCTCTGATCGAGGCCGTCGAGGTATTCCGGGTTCGCGCTTCGATCCGCTCCATCTGGCTGTTTGTGGCTGTCACGCTGGATAGCGGGCATGTCGGGTTGGGAGAGGCCACGCTCGATGGCCGCATGGATGGTGTTGAACGGCAATTACGCGGGATCGCCGACCGGTCGCTCGGAACCCGGGCGCGCGAGATCCGCCTTGCGGAGGACGACCATCTGGTGGCCGCCGCAGCCAAGTCGGCCTTCAATCAGGCCTTATGCGACGGGTTGGCGCGCGTCAGCGCCACGCCTGCGGCCCAGTTCTTCGGGGGCGAGCGGCGGCAGGAAGTCGGGCTATATGCCAACATCAATCGCAGGACGGCGCTGCGGACCCCTGAGGGGTTCGCGGACAGCGCGCAGCTTGCCTTCGATGCGGGTTTCCGCGCATTCAAGATCGCCCCATTCGACGAGGTAACCGCCGGCGCGCCACTGTCGCCGCAGGATTTTGCCATGGGGCTCAGGCGGATCGAGGCCGTCCGCGCGCTGATCGGGTCTGACGCGCGGCTGATGGTCGATTGCCACTGGCGGTTCGATATGAACGGCGCGGCATCGCTCATGGACGCATGTTCCGCCCTTGGCATCCACTGGGTCGAATGCCCCTTGCCCGAACGCGCCGACACCCTGGCGGACATTGCAAAGCTTCGCAACAGCGCGGCCCGGCGCGGCCTGCTGCTGGCTGGCGGCGAGGATATTGTCGGACTTGGCAGCTTGCAGCCCTATCTCGATCACGACTGCTATGACGTGATCATGCCGGATATCAAGTACGTCGGCGGCCCGCTCGAAATGCTGAGAGTGGCCGAGGCGCTTGAAAAGGCCGGCGTGGAGTTTTCCCCGCACAATCCGAGCGGCCCTGTTTCGCACGCGGCCAGCGCGGAAGTCTGCGCTGCGGCGAACCAGGTCGGCCTGCTCGAATGCCAGTTTGCAGAGACGCCGCTCTTTACAACTCTTGTCCGGGGCGGATGTCCCCTGGCGGCAAGGATCGCGCTGAACGAGAAACGTGTCGGTTTTGGAGTTACCTTCCGTCGCAGTGTTCTCGCTCGGCATCTGCTCACGCAATCCAAAGTGATGGAGGATGCTTATGACAAGGACAACTAGCAGGGTGCTGCTTCGCAGCGCCGCAATCGCGCTGCCACTCGTGGTGGCGGGCTTCTGCTCACTGTCGCCGGCGCTCGCCCAGGGCAAATCGACGCTATCGATCGGCCAGAACGCCGATCTGACATCGTTCGATCCGACCGAACTGCGAGCCGGTACCTATGTTTCGACGCATCTTCTCTACAATTCGCTCATCCGCCTCGATGCTGAAGGCAAACCACAGCCGGAACTCGCACAATCCTGGACGCGGTCGGAGGACGGCAAGACCCTCACACTGAAACTTCAGCCGAATGTGAAGTTTCACGATGGCAGGCCGATGACGTCGAAGGACGTCGCCTTCAGCTTCGACTATGCCAAGACGCCGGCTGTCGGTGCCAACATCCTGCCGCTGGCGCAGATGATCAGCAAGATTGACACGCCGGACGACCAGACCGTCGTTATGACGCTGGTCAGCGCCTCTGATGCAATCTACGATCTTCTCGATCTTGCTTTCATCGTCGATTCAAAACATCCGAAGACGATCAAGACGAGCGGGATGGGCACGGGGCCATTCAAGCTGACCGATTATGAACCCGGCCAGCAGATTACCTTCGTCAGAAACGAAAATTACTGGCGTCAAAAACCGGCCATCAGCCGCGTGACAATCAAGATCATTCCCGATCTTCAGTCTTCCGTCGCACAGTTGCGTGCCGGAACCATCGATTTCCTTCCGCTCGTGTCGCGCGAAGCCCTTGAGCAATTGTCCGGAACGGGTCTGAAGACAGGCGTTGCGGCGGCAGAAGGCCGTGTGCTCGATATCGGGATCAACACGAAGGCGAAGGTCTTCGACAATCCGGACGTCCGGCGGGCGGTCAATCTTGCCATCGACCGGGCGCGCATCGCTCATGATGTCGTCGGCGGAAACTCCGTCCCCAAATGCCTGCCCTGGCCCGTGCGCAGCAAGCGCGAGGCGACCGGCATGGAGAACAGCTGCAAATATGATCTGGCTGCGGCAAAAGCCCTGATCGAAAAGGCGGGGGCAACCGGCGCGCAGGTTGAATTGTTGTCCTACAGCCAGGCGGAGCCGGCACTGGGGGCGATGGCGCAGATCCTGCAAGATTCGCTCAAGCAGATCGGTTTGACAGCGACGATTTCGGAAATGTCCGAAGCCGCGTTCGTGGCCCGCTTCCGCAAGAGCAACTTCCAGTTCACGACCCATTTTTATGTTCGCGCCGGGCGCAGCCCTTCGGCTGTCCTGCTGACGGCGGTGCCGTTCCGCTCGAAGGGCAATGTCTCGGGGATCGATTCAAAACAGTATCAGGACGATGTCGCTCTGGTCACGAGCGCCAAGCCGGGCGCTGATACCGACGCGGCCTTCAAACGGATCAACACCTTCCTGCTGGATCAGGCCTGGGTGCTCCCGGTGGCGACCCTGCCGGTGCAGTGGGCTTCGACGCCAAAACTCGAAGGCGTGACGTTCAACCTCGACGGTATGCCGATCTTCGAAAAAGCGTCGGTCCGGTAACCCGGTATCGGCGGAGGAGGTGAGCGATGACAACGTATCTCGCCAGGCGAATCTTCCAGTGGATTCCGGTCCTGCTGATTTCGAGCATCATCGTGTTCGCCGTCGTCCGTGCCCTGCCGGGCGACCCCGCCGATGTCATCGCCGGGGCGGATGCAACGCCCGAAGTCGTCGAGCAGATCCGCCTCGCCTATGGTCTCGACCGGTCATATCCGGCACAATATCTGGCGTGGCTCGGGCATATTGCCGTCGGCGAGTTCGGCACCTCCTACATCTATCACAGGGACATCGGCGAACTGATCTTCAGCCGGCTGCCCTATTCCCTGCTGATCGCGGTGACCGGACTGCTGGTGGCCATCGCGATCGGCATTCCTGCCGGACTTTATGCCGGACTTCGGGAAGGCCGGCTTGCCGACTGGATGACATCCTTCGCCTCGGCCCTGTCGATCGCGACGCCGGATTTCTGGTTCGGCATCATCATGATCCTGATCTTCTCGGTTTCTCTCGGTCTGTTGCCGCCGGGCGGTTTCATCAGTGCGTTTGAATCGCCACTCGGATTTGTCGCGGCCCTGGTGATGCCGAGCCTGACGCTCGCACTTCACGGCACCGCCATGCTGACGCGTTTCACGCGCAACGCCGTCATCGACACGCTGGGGCAGGATTACGTCAGGACGGCCCGGGCGAAGGGCCTGCCACGGTCCCGGATCGTCGTCTGGCATGTCCTTCGAAATTCATTGATCCCCATCATCACCATGACAGGCATCCTGTTGGGACGAATGCTTGGCGGCGCGGTCGTCATCGAGGCTGTCTTTGCCTGGCCGGGCATCGGCAGGCTGCTCATCCAGTCGATCATCAACCGCGACTACGGGGTCGTGCAGGGTGTGCTGATCATCCTTGTCCTGTTTTTCCTCGTCCTCAATCTGATTGTCGATCTCCTTTACGGGATTGTCGATCCACGCATTCGCCTTGCCCGGGAGAATGGCTGATGGCTGCTGTAAAAAGTTCAGACAGGGTGATCGAACGGGGAGCCTCAACCCAGCGCTTCCGGCTGCTTCGTGAGGTTGCGGCCTCGCCGTCCGGGTTGGCCGGGCTGACGCTGATCGGCCTTGTCATTCTGGTCGCTGTTCTGGCGCCGCTGATCGCGCCCTACAATCCCAATGAACAATTCAAGGGCGCCCAGCTTGCTCCGGCCTTCTCCCCGGGCCATTGGCTTGGCACTGACGAACTGTCCCGGGATATCCTCAGCCGCGTCATATACGGCACGCGCGTCTCGCTGTTGGTCGGTTTTGCCAGCGTGACGGCGGGCGCGACGATCGGCATTCTGCTCGGCCTTGTGTCCGGCATGGCGGGTAAGATCACCGACACGCTGCTGATGCGGGCCTGTGATCTCATTCTCGCCTATCCGGGTATCCTGCTCGGCATCATCGCCGTGGCCGTTCTGGGGCCTGGCCTCGCCCAGGTCTGCATTGCGGTCGCCTTCGTCAATATCCCCGTCTTCGCCCGGCTCACGCGCGCCTCGGTGCTGCGCGAGCGCGAACTCGACTATGTCAAGGCTGCCATGGTCCAGGGGGCGGGAGCGATGCGGATCACCTTCCGTCACCTTCTGCCGAACAGCATCGGCGTCGTTGTAACGCAACTTTCATCCGCTGCGGGGCAGGCCATCCTGCTGGAGGCCTCCCTGTCTTTCATCGGCCTTGGCGTGCAGCCACCGACGGCATCCTGGGGGTCGATGCTCAGCAAAAGCCGGGAATATCTGGCGATCCTGCCAAGCTATGCCATTGTTCCCGGCCTGTTGCTGCTGCTTCTTGTGCTCGGCCTGAACTTCTTCAGCGATGCCTTGCAGAAGGCCCTGAATCCGGGGAGTGCCAGGAGATGAGCACCAACAACGCCAGTGGAACGCCGGCGGATGGCATGGTCCTGTCGGTCCGCAACCTGTCGATCGACCTTGTTGCAAAGAACAACAGGAAATCCATTGTTTCGGACATCAATTTTGATGTCGGCAAGGGCGAAACGGTTTGTATCGTCGGCGAGTCGGGTTCGGGGAAATCTGTGACCGCGCTGTCGCTGATGTCCCTCACCATGCCGCCACTGGCGATCGGCGGCGGCGAAATTTATCTCAACGGACAGAATCTGGCCTCGCTCTCCCGGCTCGAGCGTGAGCGTCAGCTCGGCCATCAGATCGCTATGGTCTTCCAGGATCCGATGACCGCCCTCAACCCTGTCATGAGGATTGGCGAGCAGATCACCGAGAGCCTGGCGCGTCACCAGCCAGAACTGTCGCGGCAGCAGCAATGGCAGCGGGCCGAGGACCTGCTGCAACTCGTCGGTGTGCCAAGTCCACGCGAACGGTTGAGCGTTTATCCGCATGAAATGTCCGGCGGAATGCGTCAGCGCATCCTGATCGCGATTGCGCTGGCCAACAACCCGCAGTTGATCATCGCCGATGAACCGACGACCGCGCTTGATGTCACTGTCCAGGCGCAGGTGCTCGAAGTCATGCAGGAAGCCTGCCGACATGCGGGGGCGGCGATCCTGCTGATTACCCATGACATGGGCGTTGTCGCCGAATGTGCCGATCGCGTCTTTGTCATGTACGCCGGCCGCATCGTTGAGCAGGCGCCCGTGACCGAGCTCTTCAAACGGCCGCGCCATCCCTATACCCGCGCACTGCTGGACAGCATCCCCGACCTGCATTCCCCGCCCGACGAGGACCTCTCCACGGTCACCGGAGATCCGCCCGATATCTTCAACCTGCCGAGCGGCTGTGCCTTCCGCACCCGCTGCGGGTTTTCAAACGGGCGGTCGCTGTGTTCGCAAGAGCGTCCGCATCTGCGCGCCATCGACAGGCACCATGCGAGCGCCTGTCATTTCGCGGAGGAAATGGCCGGGGTTGATCGCTTCGGGGAGCAAGACTGATGGCACAGGCGCAACCGACCGAGACCGTCCACCCGGCGCAGGCCCTGCTACGGGTCGAAAATCTCAGAAAATATTATCCGAAACGCTCCGGCCTGCTCCAGCGCGTCACCGGTGCGGTCAAGGCGGTCGATGGCGTGGATTTTACCATCGGCGAAGGCGAGACACTCGGGCTCGTCGGGGAATCGGGCTGCGGAAAATCGACGATCAGCTCCATGATCGTCGGCCTGAACTCTCCGACGGGCGGCAGCATCCATTTTGACGGCCTCGACATCACCAACCTCAAACGCCAGCATAATGGCAAGCTGTGCCGCGAGCTTCAGATCGTCTTCCAGGACCCGTATTCCTCGCTCAATCCCCGCATGACCATCTTCGAGACGGTGGCCGAACCACTCGTCATCCACGAAGGTCTCGCCGGCACGGCCCTGCGCGACAGGGTCATGACGCTGCTGGCCCAGGTCGGCCTGCGGGACGAGCATGCCGGGCGCTATCCCTCGCAATTTTCGGGCGGTCAGCGCCAGCGCATCGGCATCGCCCGGGCGTTGGCTCTCAATCCCCGGTTGATCGTGCTGGATGAGCCCGTTTCGGCGCTCGATGTTTCGATCCAGGCGCAGATCCTCAATCTTCTCAAGAAACTGCAACGCGACCTCGGCCTGTCCTACCTGTTCATTTCCCATAATCTGTCGGTGGTCCGCTACATGGCGACCCGCATCGCGGTCATGTACCTTGGACGGATCGTCGAGGTTGCCGATCGCGAGACATTGTTTGCGCAGCCTGCCCATCCCTATACCCGCGCGCTGCTGTCTTCGATCCCGTCCGATGATCCGTTCGTGCGCGTTCTTGGCGACCGCATCAAGCTGGCGGGGGATGCCCCGAGTCCGGCCGCGCCGCCGCCGGGATGTCCGTTCCACGTCAGATGTTTCCAGGCACAGCCGAACTGTGCGGTGCAGGTGCCGGACCTGACCCCGCGCGGCACGCCGGCACGGGAGGTCGCCTGCCACTATCCCCTCACAGTGTCACCGAAACAGCAATGATGAGCCGCCCATGTACACCGTCGGAGTAAGCCGGGATTTCCTGAACAAGCGCGACGAATTTGCGTGGGGCGATGTTGGCCTGTCACGCATCGAGCAGGAGCCGGACATGCAATGGCGGCTGCTGACCCACGCAAGCCCGGACGCGGACCTGCCGGGGTGCGCCGACCTTGATGCAATGCTGGTGCTGCGCCAGAAAGTGGATGCACCGCTGCTGGCCGCCCTGCCGAGGCTTCGCCATGTGAGCCGCTGGGGCGCCGGACTGGACCGCATTGATCTGGATGCATGTACCCGCGCGGGCGTCATCGTCACCAGCACGCCGCACGGGGGCCGGAGGCCGGTTGCCGCGGCCGCGATTACCCTGACGCTCGCGCTGACGCACCGTCTCATCCAGAAAGATCGCCTGACACGCGAGGGGCGCTGGGCCGACCGGGCCGACTATATGGGCGTCGGGTTGACCGGGCGAGTTGTCGGGATCATCGGCTTGGGCAATATCGGTCGCGATGTCGGACGCCTGCTGCGGCCATTCGAGACCAGGATGCAGGCCTACAGTCCACGGGCATACCCCGAAGAGGCCGAGGCCCTGGGCATTCGGCTCGTTGGGCTGGAAGAGCTCATGCGAACGTCCGATGTCGTGATCGTCACGGCCGCGCTGACGCCGGACAATCATGGTCTTCTGTCGAAGGATATTCTGGCGCTGATGAAGTCGACGGCCTTTCTGGTCAATGTCGGCAGGGGCGAACTGATCGATGAAGAGGCACTGATTGCCATCCTTGAACAGAGGCAGATCGCCGGTGCCGGTCTCGATGTTTTCCAGACCGAACCGTTGCCGGTCGCAAGCCCCCTGACAAGGCTGGACAATGTCATTCTTGCGCCACACGCTATTGCCTGGACCGATGAGATCATCGCCGGAAATGCCGTGGATGCTATCGGCTCGCTCATCGAGATCAATCGCGGCCGCCGGCCCGCGTTCATCGCAAATCCTGCCGTGCTGAAGCACGAGCGCTTCCGGATGCTGCGGGAATGACGCGCCCGTCATCGGGCGTCGGCCCGATCGAAGCGGCGCTGACGCCGCGGCTGAAGGCGCTCAACGCCGATTTGTCGCTGTCGCCGGTATCGCTGCGGCTGCATCTTTTCCGGGCACCGGTCGATCCACCGATGCGGACGGTCTTCGGAACGATGGTCAGCCGGCCGGCCTTGCTGATCACTGTCAGGGATCGCGATGGGAACAGCGGAACCGGCGAGATCTGGTGCAATTTTCCCCTGGTCGGTGCGGAGCACCGCCGCAATCTTGCTGCGGGGCTTCTGCCGGAACTGGTGACGGGCGAGCGATTTGCCAATCCGGCCGCCGCCACGGACCATCTGCTTTGTGTGCTTCACACGCTGGGCCTGCAGGCTGGCGAGGATGGCCCCCTGAACCAGATCATTGCCGGCCTCGATGTGGCCTTGTGGGATCTGGTGGCCCGGCGTGCGCAAAAGCCGCTCTTCCGGCTCTTCGGCGGTGCGGATACAGTGCCCGTCTACGCCAGCTCCCTTCCCCCCGATACGCCCCTCCGTCTCGCCATGCCGGCGGCGGAAAGGGGACACGTGGCGTTCAAGCTCCGCATCGGCTTTGGCGCAGACCGGGACCTTGCCAACCTGGCAACCCTGCGGCGGGCGCTCGGAATGCGGCCTGCCATTATGGTCGATGCCAATCAGACCTGGTCCGTCCATGAGGCGAAGGCGATGATGTCGGCAATGACCGAGTTCGCGCCGGCCTGGCTTGAAGAGCCGTTGCCTGCCGACCGACCTGCCGCCGAATGGGGCGCCCTGAGAACCGCCGGTAGTACCCCGCTGGCAGGGGGCGAAAACCTCCGCGCGCTTTCGGCGTTCACAGACGCGATCGATGCCGGAACGCTCGACGTCGTTCAGCCTGATCTCGGCAAATGGGGCGGATTGTCCGGCACATTGGTTATCGCCGATCACGCCCTGGCGCGTCAGCGCCGGTTTTGTCCGCATTGGCTGACCGGCGGGGTGGGGTTTGCCGCCAGTCTTCATTTGCAGGCGATTCTCGGGGGTCGGGATTTCGTTGAACTCGACGCCAACCCCAATCCGCTCAGGGAACTCGTCATCGATCCCGAAGTCAGGGACGGGCGAGTTCGGCTGACCGAGGCGTGGGGCCATGGAGCCAGCGATGCCGTGGACAGGCTCAGCCGGTACGAGATCTAGAATGATCGTTCAACAGAGGTGACAGAGATGAAAAGTCCATTCGATCTGACCGGCAAGGTTGCCGTGGTGACCGGCGCCAACACCGGTCTCGGCCAGGGCATCGCCATTGCCCTGGCGGAAGCCGGGGCCTCCATTGTCGCTGTCGGCCGCTCGCCGATGGAAGACACGCAGAAGGCAGTGGAGGCGACGGGCGCGCGCTTCGCCGCGCTCAAGGCCGACCTGTCCACGATTGCGCCGCTCGAAGGAATTGTGGCCGACACGATCAGCCTGTTCGGCGGGCTGGACATCCTCGTGAACAATGCCGGTATCATTCGTCGCGCCGATGCCATCGACTTCACCGAAGCCGATTGGGATGCGGTGATGGATACCAATCTGAAGTCGGTTTTTTTCCTCTCGCAGGCCGCAGCGCGTCACATGCTGAAACGAGGCTCCGGGAAAATCATCAACATCGCATCCATGCTGTCGTTTCAGGGCGGAATTCGCATTCCCTCCTATACTGCGGCAAAGAGCGGGCTTGCCGGGTTGACGCGTCTGCTGGCCTGCGAATGGGCCGGCAAGGGCATCAACGTCAATGCGATTGCGCCGGGCTATTTCGTCACCAACAACACGGCCGCCATTCGTGAGGACCCCGAGCGCAGCGCCGCCATCCTCGCTCGCATACCGGCCGGCCGCTGGGGCATCCCCCGCGAACTGGGCGGCACGGCCGTCTACCTGTCATCCGAGGCATCAAACTACGTCCACGGCGTTGTCATGCCCGTTGATGGCGGCTGGCTCGCACGCTGACATTCCAAACTCCGGAGATATTACCATGAAGGCTGCCTTTTACACCGGTGACAAGACATTCGAGCTCCGCCAGATCGATCCGCCCCGGCCCGGCCCGGGAGAGGTTTGCATCCGTGTCGCCTACAATGGCATCTGCGGCACGGACATGCATGCCTATCACGGCGCAATGGACCAGCGGATCGGCTTCAACCGCATCCTCGGACACGAGATGTCGGGCACCGTCAACGCCCTCGGCGCTGATGTGCGGAATTTTTCCATCGGCCAGCCGGTCACCGTCAGGCCGCTGCGGTCCTGCGGCCAATGTCCGGCCTGCAAGCGCGGCCTCTCGCACATCTGTCATAACCTGAAGTTCCTTGGCCTCGATACCGATGGTGCGCTTCAGGAGTTCTGGTGCGTCGAGGAGGACCTTGTCCATCCTTTGCCGGCGGGTATGCCGCTTGATCACGCAGCGCTTACCGAGCCGGTCGCCGTCGCCTGCCATGACGTGCGGATGGGCAGGGTGAAGGCGGGGGAGGATGTTCTCGTCATTGGCGGGGGGCCGATCGGAATCCTGATCGGCATGGTTTGTCAGCATGTCGGGGCAAAGGTTACCGTGTCGGAAGTCAATGAACTGCGGCTTGCCATGGCGCAGCGGTTGGGCTTTCGGACAGTCAATCCGAAAACCACGGATCTTGCCGGCGCGATTATGGCTGAAACCGGCGGTAAGGGCGCGGATGTCGTCTTCGAGGTTTCGGGAACGCGGGCAGGGGCTTCTGTGATGACAGATGTCGCCGCATCCCGTGGCCGGATTGTCATGGTTGCCATCCATACGACAAAACCCGAAGTCGATCTCTTCAGGTTCTTCTGGCGGGAGCTCGAGCTGATCGGCGTCCGTGTCTACGAAAAACAGGATTTTGACCGGGCAATCGAACTTTTGGCCGGCGGTGCCATCGAAGTGAAGGCGATCATCACGGATGTCAGCCGGCTCGACGATGTTGGCAACGCCTTTGCTTCGCTGGATGGAAGCGCCACAGCGATGAAGAGCTTGATTCAGATTGGGGCGTGAGCAGGGAACAACAGCCCGCAATGAACCGCAGTGAATCGCGGGGCAGGGACCGGCGCTGCTGCCGGTCGCTCCCCGACGTCACTCTCAGCTTCGGGGGCGCCTGTCGTCAGCTAGCGGCCTGGTGCGCCTCAATGCCCTTTCTCGCTGGGTCCGGGGGGGCGTTCAGAAAATTCGGGCATTCAGGCCGCTGACAGATTGCCCGTGATTTCTGAATGGTGTGTGGGTGCGCGAGCAAAGCCGGTCGAAAAGCGGCGAGAATGCCCCGATGCGTTTGGCTGGCGAGCAGGTTCGCGATGATGTCTGACCGCTGAAACGGAAGCCGGGTTCAAAGCCCAAAAACTGAAGGATTGAACGGCGTCACGGCTCTGTTCGAGTGCTTTCCTTTTGCCATAGGAATCCCCTAGGTTTCGGCGAGGAGCCTGCCGGCGGTTTCCATGGGCAGAAGCATCAGACGCTCTATGGGCGTGATGAGAAATCCGTGCCGCTGATAGAAATGGGCCGCATCATCATCCATGGCATGGGCGATGATGCCGCGCGCCCCGATGATCTCGGATGCAGCGAAACAGCGTCGGGTCGCATCGACAAGCAGTGCCGAACCAAGACCACGCCCCTGCCAACGCTGGTCGATCGCGAGGCGTCCGATCAGCATCATCGGCAGAGGGTCGGGCATGTCGCGGCGGAGCTTTGCGCTTGGCAGTTGCGCTCTTTCGATCATTGCGGTGCAGAGGCAGTGATAACCAATGACGCAGTTTGGCTCCCGTGCCGACGCGATTATGTATGTTCGTGCTGACCAGCCCTCAGACAGTCGCGCACGGGTCTTCAACCAATCATCGAGCGAGGGATGTCGGCCGTTGCTGAACACACCGAGGTCATGATGCGGGCCGAGCGGCACCGGCGGCAGCACGTCCGGCATCAGGCCCAGGGCGCCTTGCGACGATAGCGGGCAACAACCTCCGGCGAGGCTTGTGGCGGGTTGTCGAGCAGAGCGACAAACCGGTCGTAGGCCTCATCACCGAGATGGAACAGATTGCGATCCAGGATCGTTTCCTCTGCGCTGCGCCGGGCACTCTCCAGCATGAACTCGGAAAGCTTCTGCTGCTTGAGTTCGGCTGCGCGCTGAAGGAGAGCCTTGGTTTCGCGTGAGGCCCTGATCTGGATCACGTCATCTCTTCGGCTGGTGTTTGCGACCATGGCGCTTTCCTCTGATCGCCAAACATCCCATAATGTATCGATATTGTCCATACAAATTCAAAGGGGGCCATTCTATGCGCCTTGACCGACTATGTCGCGCGTATTGGCCATAAAGCCCTGGTCTGAGACACAGGGCCTCGGTCCCGACCGAATGCCCAGATGCTTTGAATGGTTGCGCATATGAGCCCCCCCTGTAACGGGAAGGATGAAGCGCCATGGCCGTCTCCTTGCTGTTACAAGACGGTAGGGGAACTGCCGTGCTTCAAACGAGAACGCACCCAGCTACACATTTTGTTCGCATAATCTTTGTTATGGAACCAAATTATGCATAGCCGACGCCGATCCAGTCGCCGGCGCCGGGTGAGTCTGCACCCGGCGGCGTGATCGGAGAAGCCATAGCGGCGGTGTTTCGTGATGCGAGCGCCTCTTGATGGGAGGCGCTCGCATCGAACGTCACGTCACCCGGAAGTTGGCGAGAGGTAGGCTGCGCGGCCTCCGGCCGACAAGCACGGCGACGGCGTTGGCCACCGCCGGCGGCACTCCTGGCAGTCCGGGTTCGCCGATCCCTCCCATCGGGGCACCGCTTTCGACGATGCGGACATGGACCTTCGGCATTCTGTCGGGTGTCAGGATCGGGTAAGCGTCGAAATTGCGGGCACTCGGCATTCCCTTTTCGTAAACGACCTCTTCGAGAAGGGTCGATGACAGACCAAGGGCCACCGCCGATCGCACCTGCGCTTCGATGATCGCGGGGTTGACGATGCTGCCGGGGTCGATGGCAACCCATATATCGTGAACCACCACATCGTTGCCACGCATCGACACTTCGGCGATGGTGGCGACCTCGCTGCCGAAGGGCGAGGCCATGGCGACGCCACGCGCACGGCGCGTTCCGTCCGCAGCCGAGTAAGGCCCCCGTTTCCAGCCACCGGAAAGACTGCCGACAGCTTCCAGCAATGCCTTGTGCCGCGGCTTGTCGGCGAGCAGCTTCAGCCGTAGCTGATAGGGGTCCTGCTTTCCGGCATCCGCCATTTCGTCGAAGAACGATTCGTAGAAAAAATCGTTCATCGAATGGCCGACCGAGCGCCAGAAGCCGATGACGGCAGGATCGGTGACATGAAGGTGACCGATCCGGCGGTTGGCGATGGCATAGGCCTTGCCAGCGATGCCTTCGACAGCCGAGCGATCAGCCGCGCCCGGTCGACGACCGAACCAGCGCCCGATGACGCCCTCGCCGATAACGACAGCCTCCAGGGCGCGCGGCGTGCCATCAGTATCAAGCCCGGCACGGAACCGCGTGACATAGGTGGGGCGCAGCGCATCGCGCAGGAATTCCTCCTCGCGGCTCCAGATCAGCTTGACCGGGCGTCCCGCCGCCTTGGCGAGCAGGATGGCCTGCGGATAGGGGTTTGCAGAGGCATAAAGGAAGTGGCGCCCGAAGAATCCGCCGAGCATCGGCGAATGGACTGTCACCCGCTCGCTGGGAAGGTCGGCGATGTTGGCCGCATCGGCCTGGAACATGTCCGGCGCCTGGTTCGGAGCCCACACCTCCAGCGTGCCATCCGCATTGAAGCGGGCGATGGCAGAGGGCGGCTCAAGCTGGGCATGGGCGAGATGCGGGACCTCGTAGGTTGCCTCAAGGATGGTTTTCGCCCCGGCCATGGCGGCAGCGGCATCACCAACGGTTTCACCCGAAGCGCCATTGCCCGGCATCGACCGGAGTTTGGCCCTGTGCCCGGCGGATGAAAAATCGGCCGGGACAGCCGATGGTTTCCCCGCTGGTGCCTCGCTCCAGGTCACCTGCAAGGCCTCGACGGCCTTGCGGGCCCGCCACCAGCTGTTGGCAAGGACAGCCACCGCGCCGGGCAACCGGTGTACGGAATGGACGCCGGGCATGGCTTTCACCGCCGCCTCGTTGGCCACGGCGCCGGGTTCCATCCCGAGGCGCGGCGCATGTTGCACGGCGCCAAGCAACATGTCGTCGACCTTGAGATCGATTGCATAGGTCGCCTTGCCGGTCGATTTGTCGCGGACATCAAGACGCGGCACCGGCTTGCCGATCCAGCGGAAGGTGCTCTTGTCCCGCAAGGGGGCGTCGGCAGGAACGGGAAGCGCCGCTGCCGCCGCCGCGACCTCGCCATAAGGGACACTGCGACCGGATGCAGCATGGATCACGCGCCCCGGCTCGGTGGAAAGTTCGGTTGCCGGCACACCAAGGCGGGTTGCGGCAGCCTGAATCAGCATTTGACGCGCCAAGGCACCAAGCTTGCGCATCGCCTGATAGCTCGAACGCACGGAATTGCTTCCGCCCGTGAAGGCTCGCGCGCCCGGAAGGTGGTACTGGCTGCCGGATGACGCGCCGCTCACGACGAACCGGGACGGGTCGATGTCGAGTTCCTCGCCGATCATCTGGGCGACCGCCGTGAAAACGCCCTGCCCGCCTTCGTTGAAGACGCTGCGGAAGTGAACACTGCTATCCGGCCGGATCGTCAACAGGGCGCCGATCTTCGGTGCGGCAGCCGATTGGGCGAAGGCGCGCGGCATCGCAAGACCCAGCGCCAGCCCGGTCGCTGCGGCGCCAAGCAGCCGCCTGCGCGACAGATTGAGCACGTCGGCTTCGGGTAGTTGTGTTGTCATGGAAGAAGGCTGCATGGGGTTCATGGCGACCTCCTCAACCCTGTGCGGCCTGCCGCACGGCGGCGGCAATTGCGTTATAGGTTCCGCAGCGGCAGAGATTGGTCATAGCGGCTTCAATCTCGGCGTCGGTCGGCTTCGGGCTTTGCTTGAGAAGTGCAGTGGCCGCCATCACCTGCCCCGACTGGCAATAGCCACATTGCGGCACCTGCTTGTCCACCCACGCCTCGACGACCTTCCTGCCCACGGCGTCCTCGCTGATCGCCTCGATCGTCGTAATTGCAGCGCCTGCGACGCTGTCGACCGGGGTGACACAGGCGCGGGTTGCCTGCCCGTCCACCAGCACAGTGCAGGCACCGCATTGGGCGACGCCGCAACCATATTTCGTGCCGGTCAGCCCCAGTGTATCGCGTAAAGCCCAGAGAAGGGGCGTATCAGGCTCAACATCTACCTGATGCCTTGTTCCATTGATGGTGAGTTCCATGTCATTAACCACTAAACTGTAAATCGCGCCCAGCGTCAGTCCTCATGGATCCTGGTGGCAACTTTGTGGCAGTTTCTCCGGACAGTCGTCAGCCTCGTCTGTCCGGTCCATTCCTTGAAGGTGTCGCGAACGTTCACGACATCGCTGAAGCAGGGCACTGCAGCGATATCGTCATCGGTCAGAGCTGTTGGTGCAGAAAATCGATGGCCAACGCGTTGTGGACACCAGCAACGCCCGTCACATCCCCCGTGGTGGCGATGAGGGCTACTTTTTGCGGCGTGATCGGAAACCGGCAGATACGGCAAACGCGGGTGTGCTTGTATTTGAAAGTGCCCTGATGGAAGATGTACTGGATATCGGGACGAATGGTCAGCCATTTGGCGGCCTGCATCCCGTAGCTGAGTTCCAGAACCATTTCGCCGGCGGGCGTCGAGAGGAAGGAGACATCGGGCGCGGCCTTGGCGCGTTCCTTGGCTTCGCTGGCCCGGCGCGCGCGTTGACGCCGGCGCGGAAAAAGCCCAACGCAATCGTATCGAAGTCGCGCCCTTCGAAGGTTCCGGTTTTGAACAGGCCGATCATGAACCAGTGCGGCATGATTGCGGCCCTGTCACCCGCGGCAGCAAAGGTGCCGAGAAGGGTCAGCCCGCGACCATTGTCGCCGTCTCGCCAGATCATCTGGTCCGCAAGGACGTAGTGCCGCTGTTTCCGCCGCGTACATTCAAGGTGAAATGGAAGACCGTCCCGTTCAGGCCCATGATTTTCTGAAGATCAAGATCAAAACCTGTCTTGAGCTGGCCAGAATAGGATCCCCCCTGCGCTCGCCGCCGTGAATGCCTGAGAACGTCTCCGATACGAAATCGGCGCGGAGATTGATGCCGGCATCGTTCAGTCGCGTCCGGGCACCGCCCCAATCGCCGGTCATCGTCGACCATTCCCGCCCCAGGGACGGGCTGTGTTTGCATTCTGGGCAAGTACGGGGGAAGCGCACAGGATGCCCGAAATGACGGCGGCACAACAAGCGGATCGAACCATGAATGCCGTTCCTGGCCTACGCGTCATTCCATGACCCCTGCCTGCAAATGCGATCAGTGCGCCCTGCGTTCAGCGTTAGTGCGTTTGCGGATGCCCGCCATCGGAAAAGCGTCTCTTCCAGCGCGTGATCTTTAGGTTGTGGCATCGGCGCAACCCTCGAAGGACGGTTGCGCCGGAACCGGCCGCCGTGCGCCCCTTCCCAGCTCCCGGCATTCTCCGTATGAACAGGCGGGCACTGTGAGGACACCTTCTTCATGAACTGGCTGGTCTACGATTATTATCTTTATGCGGCGGCAGCGTTGCTTGGCACCTTTTTGGCGGCGGGCGGGCTGGTCTGGCTGCTCGGATCGCCGCGCTGGGCCGCGCAGGTCGCCAGCGTCGCCGGCGTGGTGCCGCCCTTCATCAACGTGCTGGGTGTGCTGTTTGGCTTGACCCTTGCCTTCCTGGCCAATGACACTTGGAATGCCCATGACCGGGCGCTCGCAGCGGTGAACCGCGAGGCGGATTCCTTACGCGCCATCGCGGTATTTGCCGGCCATCTGCCGGCCGATGATGCGGCTTGGGTCAGGGGCGCGGTCGATGCCTATGCCCGAGCCGCGCTGGCGGAATGGCCCTTGTTGTCACAGCGTGAAAGCAGCTTGGATGCCAGCGCAAGGGCCGATGGTCTGCTGGCGCTGCTGTCCGAACCGCGGATGCTGGCTGCCAGTGGTCCGGCGATCGGCAGCCGGGAAATCGCCCTGGCTATTGCCGTGCGCGATGGCCGGGAAACACGCCTCGCCCTCAGCCAGACCCACGTCAATCCGCTGAAATGGGTCGGCATGGCCGTTCTGGGCTTTCTGACGATGATCTCGGTCGCGGTTGTGCATATCGGTGCCCCGCGGGCCATGCGGGTTGCCGTGGCCCTCTTTGCGCTGGCTTCCGCGCCAACTGCGGTCATCGTGCTGATCCACGGCAATCCGTTCCAGCCCCCGGCCGCCGTGTCGCCCAAGCCGCTGCTGGCGGTCCTGGGCGACCGCCGCTGATCAATCGACGATGCGCACCGCGCCCTTGGCGGCGCTGGTGGTGAGCGCCGCATAGGCCTTCAGCGCCGTCGAAATCTTGCGCTTGCGCGGGGCCGCCGGCTTCCAGGCATCCTTGCCCTTGGCGTCCATCGCGGCGCGACGACGGGCGATTTCACCCTGCGGAACCATGAGTTCGATCCTCCGGTTGGGGATATCGATTTCGATGCGATCACCTTCCTCGACAAGGCCTATCAACCCGCCTTCCGCCGCTTCCGGCGAAAGATGGCCGATTGAAAGCCCCGAAGAGCCGCCGGAGAAGCGCCCATCGGTCACGAGTGCGCAGACCTTGCCGAGGCCCTTCGATTTCAGGTAGCTCGTCGGATAGAGCATTTCCTGCATGCCGGGGCCGCCGCGCGGGCCCTCGTAGCGCACGACGACCACATCACCGGCCTTGACCTTGCCGTTGAGGATGCCGTCCACCGCCGCGTCCTGACTTTCAAAGATGCGGGCAGGGCCGGTGAACGTCAGGATCGATTCATCGACGCCGGCGGTTTTCACGATGCAGCCATCAAGGGCGATATTGCCAGTCAGCACGGCAAGGCCGCCATCCTTTGAATAGGCGTTCGCGACCTGCCGGATGACACCCTTGCTGCGGTCACTGTCCAGGTCGTCGTAGCGGCGGTCCTGGCTGAAGGCGGTTTGGGTGGGGACACCGCCTGGCGCCGCGCGGTAGAAATCACGCACGCTGTCGGAATTGGTGCGCTTGATGTCCCAGCGGTCCAGTGCCTCGGCAAGGCTGCGCGAATGAACGGTCGGCAGACTGGCGTTGATCAGCCCGGCGCGGTCAAGTTCGCCCAGAATGCCCATGATGCCGCCGGCGCGATGGACATCCTCCATGTGCACATTGGCAACGGACGGTGCGACCTTGCACAACACCGGCACCTTCCGCGACAGCCGGTCGATATCGGCCATGGTGAAGTCGATTTCGGCCTCGTAGGCGGCAGCGAGCAGGTGCAGGACCGTGTTGGTGGAGCCGCCCATCGAGATGTCGAGGGTCATTGCATTCTCGAACGCGGCAAAGCTGGCGACAGAACGCGGCAAAACGCTCTCGTCATTCTGCTCGTAATAACGCCGGGTGATGTCGACGATGAGATGCCCCGCCTCGACGAACAAGCGCTTGCGGTCGGCATGGGTGGCGAGCACTGAGCCGTTGCCGGGCAGGCCCAGGCCGAGGGCCTCCACCAGACAGTTCATCGAGTTTGCCGTGAACATGCCCGAGCAGGAGCCGCAGGTGGGGCATGCCGAGCGCTCGTAGGCTTCGACCGCGGTGTCCGAGACCTGAGGGTCGGCTGCTGCGATCATGGCGTCGATCAGATCGACCTTCTTGCTGACGCCTTCTGCGACGAACTTGCCCGCCTCCATCGGCCCGCCCGAGACGAAAACCGTGGGAATGTTGAGGCGCAGCGCCGCCATCAGCATTCCGGGGGTGATCTTGTCGCAGTTGGAAATGCAGACCAGCGCATCGGCGCAATGGCCGTTGACCATGTATTCCACCGCATCAGCGATGATCTCGCGTGAGGGCAGCGAATAGAGCATTCCGTCATGGCCCATGGCGATGCCATCATCGACCGCGATGGTGTTGAATTCCTTGGCGACGCCCCCGGCTTTCTCGATCTCGCGGGCGACAAGCTGGCCGAGGTCCTTGAGATGGACGTGGCCCGGCACGAACTGGGTAAAGGAGTTGGCGATTGCGATGATCGGCTTGCCGAAATCGCCATCTTTCATGCCGGTTGCGCGCCAGAGGCCGCGGGCACCTGCCATGTTGCGACCGTGGGTGGAGGTTCTCGAACGATAAGCGGGCATGGGGTCCAGTTCCGGTTGTCAAACGGCGCGGTTCACCAATTCTGGCGACAAAATCCGTGCAATAGCCGTCACTTACAGAACTTGAGCGCGAAAGCCAATCGCCGTTGATGGCCCTCGTGCCGCCGATTGATCATTCAGCGGTCCCTAAAATCAGTCTTCGGACCGCCATTTCCGGCATCGCCTGATCGATTGGGCCTACCAGCCCTTGATCACCGGTCCGTCATAACCGGTTGGGTGCATGGCATGGTAGATCGGAATGGCGGAGGCGCCGAGCTGCGGTGTCGCGCTGAATTGCGACAGGCGGATGTCGGGCTTGTTGAGGTGGAAATCCTCGCCCAGGGTTTCGGCGGCCTGCAAGCGTTCGACCAGGCCGCCGAGGAGCCAGGGCGGCAACGTGCCGCCGATGACGATGGCTTCCACATCCAGCATCCGGGAGATGACGAGGCAGAGCCAGCGCAGCTGCTCGGCAGCCCGTTCCTTCCACTCGATCGTGACCGGCAGGTTGCGATGTTGCTCACCAATGTCGCTGAGGCGCGACAGGTTGAGCCCGGCGACATTCAACGTGTCGAGCAGATCCTGTCCCGAGGGCCGGGGCTGCGAATGCGGGAAAAGCCCGCCGAACTCCGCTGCGTTGCGCGACTGGCCCATGTAGAGCTGACGCTCGAGCACCACAGCGCCGCCAATGCCGTAGGACAGCCAGACGAAGGCAATGTTGCGATAGGTGCGGCAGGCGCCGTAGAACAGTTCGGCGAGGCAGATGGCTTTCGCGTCGTTGAAGCGGTGCACCGGCCCGTCAAAATAGGGCGCGAGGTCGCGGCCAATGTTGATTTCCGGCCAGGAACGGAACTGCTGGATGCGCACGGCATAGTTGGGATCGACCGTGTATTGCCCCGGATAACTGAGACCGTAGCCGATCAGCCGGTCATTGCCGATCCCCGCCTCGGCGCGAATTTCGCGAGTGATGGTGCCTATGTCCCGCATGATGGCGGCAAAGGAGCGGTCGCCGACATCGTAACGACGCTGGGCCAGCATCTTGCCCATGAGGTTTGCAAGGCAGCAATGGATGCTGTCCGGGTCGAAATAGATGCCGGCGGTGTAAAGATGCTCGGCGTTGATGCGCAGCGCCTTGGAAGGCTGTCCGACCGAACGCCCCTGCGCCTTTCCGGGTGCTGCTTCCAGAATACCCTTCTCGATCAGATTGGCTGTGAGCCGCGTCAGGGTCGGGGCCGAGACATTGAGATCACGCGCGAGTTCCGCGCGGGATGCGGCGCCCCGGCTGCGCAGAAGATCGATGATCCGGCGTTCATTGTAGGTCAGTTTTTCAAGGCTGATCAAAGGTCTGTGTCTCATCTGGCCCGGCGCAGGGCGCCCCGTCGCACTCGGCTCCTGACCTATCACACCCGGATACGAAAAATAAGGCTTGTCATATTTCATTCCGAAATGTAAGTTATTTGCATTGACGGCACACCATCCTTGCCAGCTTCGACAGCAGGGATAGGATGAGTCGCAACAACAAGGGAGGACACCATGAACCGCCGCCAGGCCCTCATTGCATTTTCAGCCTTCACGCTTGCCGCGACCCCGGCCTTTGCGCAGCAGGAACGAGTGGTTGTCTATTCCGCCGCGCCGCAGAACCTTATCGATTCCATCGTCCCCGCGTTCGAGAAGGCCACGGGCGTCAAGGTCGATCTCGTCAAGGCCGGCTCGGGCGAACTCGTCAACCGGTTGAAAGCAGAATCGAAAAAGCCCGCCGCCGACGTGCTGCTCAGCGTTGACGGTACGGTTGTTGATGTGAACGCCGATCTCTTCGAGGCGTATCAGGCCGCCGGCAGCGAGGCGCTTGCCCCCGGCATGGCGCATTCCAAGCTCTGGACGCCGTTCACCGCCGTGGTGATGACGCTGATCGTCAACAACACCAAGCTCAAGGGCAACCCGGCGCCGAAAGCCTGGGCTGATCTTGCCGATCCGAAGTTCCGCGATCTCATCTCTATGGCCCGTGTCGATCAGTCGGGCTCGGCCTATATCCAGCTTGCGACGGTGCTTCAGGCCTATCCGACCCGCGAGAAGGGCTGGGAAGTATACAAGGGTATTCTGACCAACTCGATCCTGTCGAACAGCTCGGGCAGCGTGCCGCGCCTCGTCAACGACGGCGAGTTCGCCGTGGGCGTGACGCTGGAGGATGCGGCACTGCGCTACAAGGTTGCCAGCAAGGACATTTCCATCATCTATCCCAGTGAGGGTACGGTGATCGCCCCCGATGCGACAGCGCTGGTCAAGGGTGGGCCGAATGCCAAGAACGGCAAGGCCTTTGTCGATTTCACCCTGGGCAAGGATGCCCAGGCGGCGGTGGCCAAGGTCGGCCGGCGCTCGGTGCGCAAGGATGTTGCTGCCGATCCGGCGCTCATCCCGCTCGATCAGATCCCGCTTGTCAAATACGACACGGCCTGGGCCGACAAGAGCCGGCCTGAACTCGTCGATGCCTGGAAGAAAATGGCGCTTGATGTGGCGCGCTGATTTCGCCTGCGGTTGAGCCTTCCGCCGGACCGCCCCGTACAGGACGTGCGGGGCTCCGGCGGCCCCCTCCCGAATGGACCACCCCGAAGTTGCTCGTCATCTGACGAAAGGGAAAGTCGTGTCTGAAGTCCTGATCCAGAATGTGAAAAAGTCCTACGGCGATTTCACCGCCCTTTCGGACATTTCGTTGACGATTCCCTCGGGGTCGTTCTTCACCCTGCTTGGCCCCTCGGGCTGCGGCAAGACCACCCTGCTGCGGACGCTTGCCGGGTTCCACAAGGAGGATTCGGGCAATCTCATAGTCGCGGGCACGTCGATCGGCAAAGTTCCGGCGCACAAGCGCGACATGGGCATGGTGTTTCAGGATTATGCGGTGTTTCCGCATCTGTCTGTTGAAGACAACGTGGCCTTTGGCCTGCGCCAGCGCAAGGTGTCGAAACCGGAAATTGCGAGCCGGGTCGCAGAAGTTCTGAAGATCACGCAATTGCAGGCGCTGGCCCACCGGATGCCGCACGAACTGTCCGGCGGCCAGCAGCAGCGCGTCGGCATTGCCCGCGCGCTGGTGATCCGTCCTAAGGTTCTGCTGATGGACGAGCCTTTGTCCAACCTCGACGCCAAGCTGCGCGTCGAACTCCGGCAGGAGTTGCGGGCCATCCAGCAGCGCATGGGCATCACCACGGTCTATGTGACGCACGATCAGGAAGAAGCCCTGTCGATGTCGGACACGATCTGTGTGATGTATGGCGGCGTCATCCAGCAGGCGAGCGCGCCTTATGAACTTTACAATGAGCCGGCCAACAAGTTCGTCGCAACCTTCGTGGGCGAGAACAACTTCCTGACGCCGAAGGCGCTTGAAGGCGCGGCAGGTGTTGCGCAGCTCGATCTGGCAAAACGCATTCCGGCCGGGACAGAAGCCGTCATCGCCGTCCGCCCCGAAGACATGCGCGTGACCGTTGGCCAGGGCGTCGAGGCCGCTGACCGCATCACCATCCGGGCCACCATTGATTCCGTGAGCTTCCTTGGCCGCGAACTCCGCGTCGGCGGCCTCACCGCCAACGGTGAGGCAATCTTTGCGATGGCGCATCCCACCGCCGATCTCGTGCGGCTCAGGCCGGGTGATACCGCTACCTTCTCCTTTGCCGCCGCTGCGGCAAAACTGTTCGAAAACTCCGTCACCGGCAGGAGGCTCTGATGAACCAGTCCGCTTCCGCTCCCTCGTCTCTCATCCGGCTGTTCCGTCCCGATTTCTGGACGGCAATGACCTGGCTGACCTTCGCGGTCCTCTTCATTCTTTTGATCCTGCCGATCTTTTCGGTCCTGTCGGTCAGCTTCATCGACCCCAAGACCGGCGGATTCACGCTGGCCAATTATGTGCAGGTGTTCACCCGTTCCTATTATCTGACGGCCCTGTGGAATACCTTGCTGATCGGCACGCTCGGAACGCTGGGGGCCTGCCTGCTGGGCGTGCCGCTGGCCTATTGCACCGCACGGCTGCACATTCGCGGCCGCACCATCATCTCGACGCTGGCGATCCTCGTGCTGGTCGCCCCGCCCTTCATCGGCGCCTATGCCTGGATCATGATGGCGGGTTCCAACGGCTTCATCACCAACGCGCTGAAGGCCATCGGCCTGCCGGCACCGACGATCTACGGCCTGCCGGGCATCGTATTCGTCTTTTCGTTCAAGCTGTTCCCCTACATCTACCTGATGACCGAGACGGCCCTGAATGCGGTCAACAAGTCACTTGAGGATGCGGCTGAGAACATGGGCTGCACCGCGTTCGAGCGGTTCATGAAGGTGACGCTGCCGCTGGTCTTCCCGGCGGTTAGCACAGGTGCGATCATCGCCTTTGTGCTCTCCATCGCCGACTTCGGCACGCCCGCCCTGCTCGGGCGCGGGGTGCGCACGCTCTCGACCATCGCTTATACTGCCTATACCTCGGAACTCGGGGGCCAACCCTCGATGGCGGTCACGATCTCGCTGGTCATGGTGATGATCTCGATGGTGGTTCTGCTCGGCCAGCGCTACATTCTGTCCAAGCGCCGGTATGCCAGCGCGCTGACCAACCGACCCATCCGCTATCGCCTCACAGGCTGGCACAACATCGCCGCCCATGTCTTCTGCTATGCCGTGGTGGGCATCGCAATGCTGCCGGCGGCCGTGGTGTTCTACACCTCGCTGCTGAAGACGCGCGGCCCGGCCTTCATTGGCGGCTTCGGGCTCGAAAGCTACCAGCGTGTGCTTTACGATGCGCCGGAAGCGATCCTGAACAGCTTCAGCTATGCACTCGCCGCGGTGGTGCTGATCGCGATCTTCTCGGGCATTGTCTCCTACATCATCGTCCGGCGCGACCCGAAGGTCGCCGGCACCATCGACCTCCTGCTGATGGTGCCCTATCTGATCCCGGGCGTCGTGATGGCGATCGGTTATGTCGTGATGTTCCGGAACCCCCTGTTCGACATCACCGGCACCGGACTGATCATCATCCTGATTTTCTTCATGCGCCGCCTGCCCTATGGTGTGCGTTCGACAACGACCAACCTTCGGCAGATCAAGCCCTCGATGGAGGAGGCGGCGATCAACCTCGGCGCTTCACCGCTGACGACCTTCCGGCAGATCACGCTGCCGCTGATCATGCCCGGTCTCATTGTCGGCTCGCTGATGAGCTTCATCACGGCGATCAACGAACTCTCCTCGACGCTGATCCTCTACACCGCACGCACCATCACCATGCCGGTGAAGATCTACGTCTCGGTGATTGACGGCGAATTCGGTATCGCGGCGGCCCTGTCCTCGATCCTGCTGATCAGCACGGGCCTCTGTGTCTATTTCGTCTTCCGGCTTTCGGGCGACAAGGAAACCTCCTTCGTCTGATGCCACCTTCAGCACCTTCCGCCGCGATCGATCCGGGTGCGGCGGCCCTTCCGTGTCCAGAGTTGCAGGTCTCGCGTCATGCAAATCGAAGTCTTTTCGCGCTCTAAGTTCCGTGCGAACGGCAAGATTGGGGATGATGTGCCAATGGTCATCCCTGGCCACATCTATGCCGTGTTCGATGGAGCAACCGATCCCTTCGGTACAGTGGTCAACGGGGAATCCGTCGGTCGGATTGCCGCCCGCACGGTGGCGGAATTCTTCTCCGGAATCGCGCTGGATCCGAAACTGTCCGCGCTTAGCGGTCCGGACCTGATCCAGCAGGCCGCGGATCGGCTCGGTGCGGTCAACGCTCGGCTCGGCTTGAAACGGCCCGCTTCGACCACTCTTGCCGTGGTTATCGAGGAGGCGGCGGCCTTCCGCATCCTTATTCTCGGCGATTCCGGCGTGCGCGTGAACGGCGAGGCGCCTTACGTCCATAACAAACTCGTCGATGAGGTGAGCACGGCGGCGCGCGTCGCGGCGTTTCGCCTGCTTCGGACACGGTTCGACGGCGATGCAGTTGAGAAGAACGCCCGGCAAGTGGTTTTTCTGGGCTTTCAGCAGGCCTGCGAGGATGGGCTTCTGTCCCGCGCCGAAGCCGAACGGGTGGTTGATGCCGTGTGCAGGGACGCGCGATTCAGCGCCCTGTCCGATCATGTCCGCTTCTTCCTGATGGGCGGCATCCAGACCCAGTCCACCCACACCAACAATGCCGTAAGTCCGCTCGGCTACAGCGGTATGAACGGTTCGCCCCCGATGCTGCGCGAAATGATCGAAACGCGCCTGCCGAAAGCGGGCGTCCGGACAATTGAACTTTTCACCGATGGTTACGTTTCGGTGCCTGCCGGCACCGGGGTCGCGGCCTGGGAAGAGGAATTCGCGCGGGTCGAACGGACCGATTTTCACAAGATCGGCGCCCACCCCGGCGTCAAGGGCTCGACGGCGGAGGAGTATTCCGACGATCGTACCGTCATTGCCTTGGCTTTTGGAGATGTCCCATGACCGCTCGCCTCGCCGGCGCGCTGATGCGTGCTGAAACCGCCGAGATTCCGGCTCGCTTTGCGGCGGCGCTGCTGCGCCCCCTGCCGGTGCCGCCGGCGCTGGCCCTTCAGAACCAGCAGGCGATCTATACGCTGGCGCGTGGCAGTTCGGATGCGGCGGCGATGGTGCTCGCCTATGAAATCATGCGCGTAACCTCCATTCCAACCACGACCCTGCCGCCTTCGGTGTTCAGCCTTCAGGATGGTATCCGGGCCGGCGGTGCGCTCGCGCTGGCGATTTCACAATCGGGCAAAAGTCCGGATCTGGTGCAGGCGGCCAATGGCTTTGTGAACAGCGGCGGCAAGGCCATCGCGCTCGTCAATACCATCGATTCCCCGCTGGCCGGCGCGGCCGATCTTGCCATTGATCTGCTGGCCGGGCCGGAAAAGGCCACGCCCGCGACCAAGTCCGTTGCCTGTTCCATTGCTACCGGCATGGGCCTCTTGGGCCAGGGCCACAGCGCCTACGCGGCGGGCTTTGCCGGGGCCGTCCGCGCCGTCGAGGCCGCTGCGCGGACCGGGGGGCCGGTCGGGCTGGTCGAGACACTCGCGGAAAGTTCCAGCATCTATGTGATCGGTCGGGGCAGCGGCTTTGGCGTCGCACTCGAAGTGGCGTTGAAGCTCAAGGAATGCTGCGCGCTCCATGCGGAGGCTTATTCCGCATCCGAGGTGCTGCATGGTCCGCTGCAACTCGCCGCGCGCGGCCTCACTGTCCTGATCCTCGACACCGGCGAGGCCGCAACACAGGCGAGCCTTTCGGCCGCAGAACAGCGCTTTTCCGCCCATGGCGCGCGGGTTTTTCGCATCGGCGCGGAACCGGCAACCCTGTCGCCCGCCGCCGCCGGTGCTGTTCTGCTTACCCGCCTTTATCCGGTTGTCCTGGCGACCGCCCTTGCCCTGGGGCTTGACCCGGATGCGCCGCACACACTCTCCAAGGTGACTGAAACGCTATGACCGCCGTAACCGCCGACCTGTCGCAATGGGCCACCTGGCGTGAGATCCACCAGCAGCCGGATGTCTGGCGCAAGGCCGCTGATGACCTTCTGCCAGCGCTGGATGATCTCCGGCGTTGGATCGCTGGGCTCGATATCACCGAAGTCTGGTTCTGCGGCGCCGGAACATCGGCCTATATCGGTGAGATCGTCGTCGCCAGCCTGCCCGACCGTCCCGCGCGGCGGCTCCGCGCCATTGCCAGCACCGATCTTGTTGCCACCCCGCGCCACTTCCTCGACGGCAGTGCCCGTCCGCTCGTCGTCTCCTTCGGGCGTTCGGGCAACAGCACCGAATCGGTTGGCACGCTCGATCTGATCGACCGTCTGGCCCCGAAGACGCCCCGGCTCAACATCACCTGCAACGGCGAAAGCGTCCTTGCCCGGCGTCCGCCCCAGGCGGGCGGGGAACAGCGTGTGATCGTCTTGCCTGATAAAACCCACGACACCGGCTTTGCGATGACATCGAGCTTCACGACGATGCTTCTGACTGCGCTCATGGTGTTCAGTGATGCTCCGGCCGTCCGGCTTGACGGGCTCGTGACCGGCGTTGCCGATGGTGCCCGGGTGCTTCTGCCGGACGCTGTCCGCGCCGTTTCCGGCTTGATTGCGCCTGAACGGATCGTGTTCGTCGGTTCCGGCCCGGCGGCGGCGGTCTCGCGCGAAGCTGCGCTCAAGGTCATGGAACTCACCGCCGGAACCATTCCGGCACTCTCGGAAAGCAGCCTTGGCTTTCGCCATGGCCCGAAGTCCTTCGTGACTGGCAATTCCCGCATCGTCCAGTTCGCATCCACTGCCCTGCCCGCGCGCCTCTATGATGCCGATCTTGCAGCCGAACTTCGCCGCCAGTACGGCGATGGCGCGGTGACGGTGATCGGTCCGGAAGACAGCGATTTCCCGCTGCCGCACGCTGGCCTGCTGCAACCGCTGCTCCAGATCCTGCTGCCGCAGGTCGCCGCCGTTGCCTGGTCGCATGCGCGCGGGCTCAATGTCGACGATCCCTTCTCGGGCACCGGCACGCTCACGCGTGTTGTCTCTCACGTCACCCTGCATACGAATGAGGGATGAGATGGCGGACACCTTTGGCGTCGATGTCGGCGGCACTAAAATCGAGGCCAAGGTGTTCGATGCCGCATGGAACACGCTTCGCAGCCGCCGTGTGCCGACGCCGGATCGTTACGACGATCTCGTCGCCGCCCTGACAGACCTGGTCGGCTGGTTGCGTGGCGACCGGGCTGGCCGCATGCGCATCGGCTTTGGCTTGCCGGGCTACATCGATCCGGCGACCGGCGAGAGCATGACCACCAACATTGATGCGAACGGGCGCGGTCTCCGGCATGCGTTGTCCGCCATTCCCGATGTCGATCCGGTGTTTGAGAATGATTGCAACTGCTTTGCGCTTTCCGAAGCTGTGCTTGGCGCGGGCCGGGGCTATCGCACTGTCGTCGGCCTCATCCTCGGCACGGGAGTCGGCGGCGGCATCGTCATCGATGGTCGCTTGCTGGCCGGTACGCGTGGTGTCGTCGGTGAATTTGGCCATATCGGCATTCCGGCGACGCTTGCAAACCGGTATCGCCTGCCCATGGTTACCTGCGGCTGCGGCCGCATCGGCTGTTATGAAACCCTCGCCTCGGGTCGGGGCCTGCCGCGTCTTTGCGAGGCGCTGACCGGACGTCGGGCCAGCGGGCGCGAGATCGCGGCAGAAGCCGCTGCGGGCAGTAACGCGATGCAGGGTGTGCTCGACGTCTGGGGCGAAATCGTTGCGGAACTGATCAGTGCCATCCAATGTATCGCCGACCCCGATTGCATCGTGCTCGGCGGCGGCCTTTCGGGCATGGCCGGGGTTGAAGAGCGGCTGCGCAAGGCGACCAATCCCATCCTACTGCCGGCCATCGCAAAGCCTGCCATCCTCCGCCCCGAGGGTGGGGACAGCAGCGGCACGCGTGGAGCAGCCCTTCTGACGCAGGAGAACCGATCATGACCGATCCTTTGCGCGAAATCATCCGTCGCAACCGGGCGGGCGAGGCGGTTGCCATCCCTTCGGTTTGCACGGCGCATCCGGAAGCGCTCACGGCTTCGCTGATGCTGGCCCGTGATCTTGCCTGGCCGGTGCTGATCGAGGCGACGAGCAATCAGGTGAACCAGCACGGCGGCTATACCGGGCTGACGGCCGATGGCTTCCGCGCCATGGTGCTCGAACTTTGTGAGAAGGCCGACGTCCCGTCCAGCCTCGTCACCTTCGGCGGTGACCATCTCGGACCGCAGGCCTGGCGCAGCCGCGCCGCGCCCGAGGCCATGGCCGAAGCGGCGGAACTCGTGCGCAGCTACGTTCAGGCCGGGTTCCGCAAGATACACCTCGATTGTTCGGAAGGCTGCGCGGGCGAGCCTGCGCAGGTGGGCGATACCGTTGCTGCCGAGCGCGCCGCCGAGCTTGCCGGGATCTGTGAGGCGGCGGCCAGTGATCCTGAAACGCTGGTCTATGTTGTCGGCACGGAAGTGCCGCCGCCCGGTGGCGGTCGTGGCGAGGATCAGGCGATCGTCCCGACGTCCGTTGAAGCCGCTCTGGCAACCCTGGAGGCGCATCGTGACGCCTTTGCGCGGCGGGGCCTTGATGCCGCCTTTGCCCGCGTTGTCGGCCTTGTCGTCCAGCCGGGGCTGGATTTCGAGCCGGAACATGTCCACGCCTTGCCACCGGATGGCGCAATGGCGCTGCGGGCCGTGCTCGACGCCAAGCCCGGTCTCTGCCTCGAAGCCCATTCGACCGACTATCAGGCGCCGGAAACCTATCGCGCCCTTGCCCGGGCCGGTTTCGCCATCCAGAAGGTCGGCCCCGCGCTTACCCATGCCTATCGGTGGGCGGTCTATGCGCTGGCCGAGCTGGAAGCGAGCCTCACAGGCCGGCGTGGTACGCCCGATATTGCCCTGACAATGGAGCGCATCATGCTGGAAACCCCGCGCTGGTGGTCCGGTCATTACCACGGCACGCCGGAAGACCAGAAGCGGATGCGCCATCAGGGCCTCTCCGATCGCATCCGCTATTACTGGCCGCATCCCGAAGCGCAGGATGCGCTTGCCGCCCTGTTTGCCCGCCTTGCCCGGCTGAACATTGACGAGAGCACCCTCGCCCGGCATTTTTCCGGAGCCGTCGTGGCACGGAGCCGGCGGATCGCCACAGACCCGGCCATTGCACCGGCTCGTGCGCTGGTGCTGGCTTCGGTGCAGGAGGCCCTTCAGCCATATTTCCCTGTGCAGGGTGGTGCTGCATGACAACGCCCGCTGTCCCGAAACTGCCTTATGAGGGCTGGGTTGCTCCAAGCGCTGTCTTCGACGGAACGCGGCTTTGCCGTGATCATGGCGTGCGCTTTGCCAAAGGCCGGGTTGCCGAAATCGCAGTGCCCCCCGCCGATGCATTGCATCTGCCGGATATTCTGGCACCGGGGTTTGTCGATCTTCAGGTCAACGGCGGCGGCGGCGTTCTCTTTAACACCAGCCCCACGGTTGCCGGTTTGAAAGCCATCGCGGCGGCGCACCGGCAGGGCGGCACCGCCCGGCTGCTGCCGACCGTAATCACCGACACGCCGGAGGTGTTGGCGACCGCCACCGATGCTGTGCTCGCGGCCCATGGCGGTGATGGCATCGCCGGCATTCACATCGAGGGGCCGCATATCAACGTCAGGCGACGTGGCACGCATCGCGCGGCTTCGATCCGGCCCTATGATGATGCGACCGACCGCCAGATCAGCAGGCTGCGGGCGGCAGGTATCCCCGTGATGCTGACGCTGGCACCCGAATGCCAGCCGCCGGGCGTGGTGGCTGATCTTGCGCGACGCGGCGTGGTGGTTTCGCTCGGTCATAGCGCTGCCAGCTACGAGGAAGCGGAAACCGCGCTTCATGACGGCGCCCGCGCCTTCACCCATCTGATGAATGCCATGCCGCCGATGGAGAACCGCAACCCCGGCATCATCGCTGCCGCTCTGAATTCGGATGCCTGGTGTGGCGTCATCTTCGATGGGGTTCATGTCGCCCCGCCGATGCTGCGGCTGATCATGAACGCGCGTTCCGACACAAGCCGGATATTCGCTGTGACAGACGCCATGCCGACCCTGTTCGGGCCGGACCGCTTTACGCTTTACGACGGTGTCGAGGTGCGGCGCGAGGGTGGACGTCTTGTCAACCCGGAAGGTGGGCTCGCCGGTGCGCATGTCTCGATGCTGGAATCGCTCGCGATGCTGGTCAACACGCTCGGCCTGCCGCTGGAGGCGGGGCTGGCGGCGACCATTACCACCCCCTGCAAACTGATGGGGCTGAATCACGACCTGCTCGATACGCCCGTTGTCGATTGTCTTCGCATTGCACCGGACCTTGGGCACTGCCGGTTCGGCTGAGACAGGGTGCGAATGCCCTATCCGTCGTCAGGGATCCGTTCTCGGCTTTGAAAATATGGTGTTCAGGGTCAGCGTCAGGTCGGCCAGCAGATAGGGCTTCTTGAGGAACAGGAACTTGCCGGCATCCTTGTTGGACATGAATTTCGACGAGTTCGGATAGCCTGATGACACGATGATCGGCAGCCCCGGGGCAAGGCGGAGGATTTCGACAATCGCATCCTCACCGGGCATTCCGGGCATGTTCAAATCCATGATGACGGCATCGAGAGTGCCGGCCCCGTCCTTGCAGATCCGGATCGCGTCTTCGCCCCCCGTCGCAACCACGGGGATGCATCCCAGCTCCGAAAGCATGGCGCTGAGCGTTGTGCGGATGTCCATCTCATCATCGACGATCAGGATCTTCTTCTGTTTCGGCATGGCCCCCGGTTCTTCGGGCCGTGCCGGCTCGATCATGTCCGGGCTGGTGGGCAGATAGATCACGAACCTGGTCTCGACCCCGATCCGGCTTTCGACATGGATGGTGCCCTTGTGATCCCTGACCGTGTTGTAAACCGCCCAGAGGCCGAGCCCGAACCCGCCGCCGCCGCGGCGATTGGTGAAGAACGGCTCGAAAATCCGGCTGAGGTTCTCTGCGGGAATACCAGCACCGTTGTCGCGCAGGGTGACCTGGATGCAAGGCCCAACCGGCGCGTGATGCATCCGCACGGCATCATCGTCAGGCCGCAGATCGACATTCCTTGTGGTGATGCTGAAGGTGCCCTTGTCCGCTTTCATCGCCTGGCTGGCGTTGAGCCCGATGTTCAGCAAGGCGTTTTCAACCAGCGTTGCATTCCCCAGCACACAGTCATTGGTTGCGCCGAGCGTCACCTCCACATCGAAACGCTTGTCGATGGTCCGGTTCAGCAAGGTCACGACATTCTCAATGGAGCCGTGCAGCGAGAACAGCTTCTGTTCGACATTGGTCTCATCGCCGACCGCGAGCAGCCGCGAGGTCAGATCCGCACCCCGGCGGGTCGTTCGGACGATGGTTTCCAACAGCTTGGCCGAGGTCGGCGTCAGATGGGTCGTGTCCTTGAGCGTGATGATCTCCGCCGCTGCGGAAATGACACCGAGGAGATTGTTGAAATCATGCGCAATACCGCCTGCCAGCACGCCGATGGCCTGCATCTTCTCCATTTCGCGGAGCCGCCGCTGCGCCCGCAATTCCGCAGTGATGTCGCGGAATACGATCACCGATCCTGCCACCCGGCTCTCTGTCGCGATCATGGGAGCCGTTGATCTCGATATCCGGGCTTCATTTCCGTTTCGTCCAACCAGGACGATATTCTCCGTGTGTTCCGCCGTCTGAAGCAGCGGCTCGCCCGTTTCCGGCTGTACCGGAACCGGCATCCTCGTCCGGCCGTCAACGATTGCAAAGACCGTTTCCACCGCCTGTCCCTTCGCCTCAGCCAGTGGCCAGCCGGTCAATCGCTCGGCGACCGGGTTCATCTGGCTCACATGGCCCGCTCCGTCGGTAGCGATAACCGCTTCGGTCAGCGAATTGAGCAGCACACGCAGGTTTTCTTCCTGTCGGCGCAATGCGCTCTCGGAGGCGACGCGAACCGCCAGTTCGTTTCTGAGGCCGCGCGCCGACAGCAACAGCCGGACCAGCAGGAAGCCCAGAAGCCCGCCCGTCAGGACCGAAACGGTGATGTTGCGCACGGCATTGGGGTCATGATTGACCGCGATGCTGACCGTGCCGACACGACGCTCTTCGCCATCTCCGCGATGCACCGCAAAGATATAGGTCTGCTCCTTTCCCTGTTTGTCCTTCTTCTGATCAAAAACGACGAACCCGTTTCCGGTCACGATCTTCAGGCCGGTGATGTAGTCCGAGCCAAACAGGACCTGTGAGATGTTTTGAAGGGAAACAATGTCAAATGACTTCAGATTCTGCTCCAGCAAATTAATAGTTTCATCTATATTCTTTTCTTGTATGTTTTTAGTTCTGTCCAAAAATAATAAATATGTAAATACGCCTGCGGTTGATCCAAATAATAATGATAATATAATTACGTATATTTTTATGTTTTTATTTTTTATAATTAATGTCATTTTATTATTCTTTTGATTTAAAATAGCGCAATTCTATTTTTTGCATGTTTTCTTGGTTCGGATCAATTGAACTTTTATATATTGCAAGACGTGAATCAACTGCAATCGGAATTGCTGTCATGTTTTCCATCAAGTATTTTTCAGCATCGATGACCGCATTTTCGTAATTAGAACTAGTTTGTTGATTACCGCTGAGATTTGACCCGGCGTTTTCGTTGAGAAGTGACCCGGGTTGAATGTGTTTCCCGCGTTGTTTGCGGGTGGTCAAGCGATAGCTTT
>Ga0209793_1000271_pt1 | contig 74900 bp, 70 predicted proteins | sample EBPBio122009_DNA_FD_185863 | JGI IMG/M metagenome (GOLD analysis project Ga0209793, IMG submission 185863) | Wastewater treatment Type I Accumulibacter community from EBPR Bioreactor in Madison, WI, USA - Reactor 1_2/2/2009_ DNA (SPAdes) (version 2) | ecosystem: Engineered > Bioreactor > EBPR >... | reverse complement strand
GGCCATCGAGAGCCAGGCGTCGGTGAAGCGCCAGCCGAGCGACGGGTCCTTCTTGCCGTAGTCCATGTGGCCATAGACCTTCTTGCCGTCGATCTCGCGGCCGGTGAAGAACTCGGCGATGTCCTCATAAGCGGACCAGTTGACGGGAACGCCGAGGTCGTAGCCGTACTTCGCCTTGAAGTCCGCCTTGTTCTTCTCGTCGTTGAACCAGTCGTAGCGGAACCAGTAGAGGTTCGCGAACTGCTGGTCGGGAAGCTGGTAGAGCTTGCCATCCGGCGCCGTCGTGAAGGACTTGCCGATGAAGTCGTCGATATCGAGACCCGGATTGGTGACGTCCTTGCCTTCATTGGTCATGAAGTCGCTCAGCGCGCGGGCCTGCTGGTAGCGCCAGTGCGTGCCGATAAGGTCGCTATCGTTGACATAGGCGTCATAGATGTTTTCGCCCGACTGCATCTGCGTCTGCAGCTTTTCGATGACGTCGCCTTCGCCGATCAGGTCGTGCGTGATCTTGATGCCGGTGATGGCGGAGAAGGCCGGTGCGAGCACCTTCGATTCATATTCATGCGTGGTCAGCGTCTCGGAAACGACCTTGATCTCCATGCCGGCGAACGGCTTGGCGGCATCGACGAACCACTGCATTTCCTTTTCCTGCGACGCGCGATCGAGCGAGGACAGGTCACCGATCTCCGAATCCAGGAACTTCTTGGCGGCATCCATGTCCGCGAACGCGGAACCGGTAAACGCCAGCAGCAGGACTGCCGTCGTCGTCAGAAGTTGCTTTCGCATTTTGATCCTCCCTTAGGGTTTTGCGATTGCGACTGCACATGCGGAGGCCTCATTTCTCCCCGAGGCCTCCATTTTCTTTTGCCTTACACGAAGCGGAACACGCCGACGGCGTAGACCACGGACAAGGCAAGAGCCCACCACAGGTTGGGACCGACAAGGCCCAGCCATGCGAGATGAATGAACGCCGAGCCGAGCAGCGACACGAAGAGCCGGTCGCCGCGGGTCGTCTCGAAGCGCAGGATGCCGACGCGCGGGTTGCCGCCCGGACGGGCATATTCCCAGACGGCCATCAGCGCGATCAAAAGAAAGATCGTCAGGAAGAACATGGCCGTCGGGAACGACCAGGCCATCCAGCCGCCGGGGATCAGCGAGCCGAACCAGTCGCGCGCGCCGTCCTTGACGGGGATCGACATCACGAGGAAGCCGGTGATGAGGGCATAGATGCCGAGCACGGTGGCAAGGGCCACAGGCCAGCGATTGTTTTGGTTGGCGATAGCGGCCATCAGACGCTCCCTCCTCAGACCCGGCCAAGGGCAAAGCCCTTGGCGATGTAGTTGCGGACGAAATAGATCACGAGGGCGCCGGGAATGATGGTCAGCACGCCGGCAGCGGCGAGCACGCCCCAGTCCATGCCGGAGGCCGAAACCGTGCGCGTCATCGTTGCGGCGATCGGCTTGGCATCCGTCGTCGTCAGCGTGCGGGCGATCAGGAGTTCGACCCAAGAGAACATGAAGCAGAAGAAGGCGGCGACACCGATGCCCGACGCGATCAGCGGCACGAAGATCCGGGCGAAGAATTTCGGGAACGAGTAGCCGTCGATATAGGCGGTCTCGTCGATCTCCTTCGGCACGCCCGACATGAAGCCTTCCAGGATCCAGACGGCGAGCGGCACGTTGAACAGGCAGTGCGCGATGGCGACAGCAATGTGCGTATCGATCATGCCGAAGGCCGAATAAAGCTGGAAGAACGGCAGCACGAAGACGGCCGGCGGCGCCATGCGGTTGGTGAGCAGCCAGAAGAACAGGTGCTTGTCGCCGAGGAACCGGTATCGCGAGAAGGCATAGGCCGCCGGCAGCGCCACGGAAACCGAGATCAGCGTGTTGAGCGCCACATAGATGATCGAGTTGATATAGCCCGAATACCAGGCCGGATCGGTGAAGATGACGGCATAGTTCTTCAGCGTCGGCGACTGCGGCCAGAGCGAGAAGGTGCCGATGATTTCCTCGTTCGTCTTGAAGCTCATGTTGACGAGCCAGTAGATCGGCAGCATCAGGAAGACGATGTAGAGTGTCGGCACGATCCAGGACAGGTCGCGTTTGGTGCCTGCATGCGCCGGAAGGGTATTTACGGTGGTTGCCTGTGAGGTCATAGAACTCGAGGTCATGGTTTCCTCCCTCACGCCTGTTCGTCGCTGCTGGTCATGACCGTGTAGAAGATCCACGAGAACAGCAGGATGATCAGGAAGTAGATGATGGACATGGCCGCAGCCGGGCCGAGGTCGAACTGGCCGATCGCCATCTTGACGAGGTCGATCGAAAGGAACGTGGTCGAGTTGCCCGGACCGCCGCCGGTGACGACGAAGGGTTCGGTATAGATCATGAAGCTGTCCATGAAGCGCAGCAGGAAGGCGATGAGCAGGACGCGCTTCATCTTCGGCAGCTGGATGTAGCGGAACACGGCCCAGCGCGAGGCGCCGTCGATCTTGGCGGCCTGGTAGTAGGCCTCCGGGATCGAGACGAGGCCGGCATAGCACAGGAGCACAACGAGGCTCGTCCAGTGCCAGACGTCCATGACGATCAGCGTCACCCAGGCGTCGAAGACATTGTTGACATAGTTGTAATTGATGCCGAGCGCATCGAGCGTGCGGCCGAGCAGGCCGATGTCGACGCGGCCGAAGACCTGCCAGATCGTGCCGACGACGTTCCACGGAATGAGCAAGGGCAGCGCCATCAGCACGAGGCAGACCGGCACGCCGAGGCCCTTCTTCGGCATGTTGAGCGCGATCAGGATGCCGAGCGGAATCTGGATCGCGAGAATGATGCCCGAGAAGAGCAGGTTGCGCCCGAGCGCCTGCCAGAAGCGGTCGGATTCAAGGACGTCCGAGAACCAGCCGACGCCGTTCCAGAAGAACTGGTTGTTGCCGAACGTGTCCTGCACCGAATAGTTCACCACCGTCATCAGCGGGATCACCGCCGAGAAGGCGACGAGCAGCAGGACGGGCAGGACCATGAACCAGGCCTTGTTGTTCCAGGTCTTGTTCATCGTCAGCCCTCCCTGCCGACACGCCAGCTATCGGCGTAGATATTGATGGCGGCGGCATCGAAGGCCACGCGCGGATCGGCGGGAATCTCGCCGTCCTCGGGCACGACGATGGCGATCGGCTTGCCGGCAAATTCCGCGCGCACGATCTTCTGGCGGCCGATATCCTCGATCTTGCTGATCGAGACCGGCATGCCGTCGCGCGACAGCGAGATGAATTCCGGGCGGATACCGAGTTCCGTCTTCGCGCCCGCGGCAATTTCCGGTCTGTAACCGAGGTCGAGCGTTTCTTCCCCGACCTTGATGCTGCTGCCATCTATCGATGCCGGCAGCACGTTCATGCCCGGCGAGCCGATGAAGTAGCCGACGAAGGTGTGGCGCGGCTTCTCGAAGAGCTCGGCCGGCGTGCCGATCTGCACGATCTGGCCGTCATACATGACGACGACCTTGTCGGCGAAGGTCAGGGCCTCGGTCTGGTCGTGCGTGACATAGACCATGGTGAAGCCGAACTGGCGGTGCAGCTTCTTGAGCTGCGAGCGCAGCACCCATTTCATGTGCGGGTCGATGACGGTCAGCGGCTCGTCGAAGAGGATGGCGTTGACGTCGTTGCGCACGAGGCCGCGGCCGAGCGAGATCTTCTGCTTCTGGTCTGCGGTAAGCCCGCGCGCCGTCTTCTTCGCCCAGCCGGCAAGGTCGATCATTTCCAGGATTTCACGCACGCGGCGGTCGACTTCCGGCTCGGCCACGCCACGATTGCGCAGCGGGAAGGCGAGATTGTCGTAGACCGTCATCGTGTCGTAGATGACCGGGAACTGGAAGACCTGCGCGATGTTGCGCTCCTGCGTCGACAGGTAGGTGACGTCCTTTCCGTCGAACAGGATGCGGCCTTCGGACGGCTGCAGCAGGCCCGAGATGATGTTGAGCAGCGTGGTCTTGCCGCAGCCCGAAGGGCCCAGCAGCGCATAGGCGCCGCCGTCGTTCCACTCGTGATGAACTTCCTTCAGCGCATAGTCGGCTTCCGACTTCGGCTTCTCGCCGTAGGCGTGGCGGATATGATCGAGATTGATGCGTGCCATGGTCCCCTCCTCAGGCCGCCGCGGCCGCGGGTTCCGCGATCGCCTTGCCGTCCGTGCCGAAGGCCATCAGGTGGCGCGTGTCGACATGGACGGTGATGACCGCGTCCGGCTCGATGTCGTGGATACCGGGCGAGAGCATGACCCAGCGGCTGCCCTCGAATTCGATATGGATGAAGCTTTCCGAGCCCGCGATCTCCGAGATCGCGGTGCGCGCCTGAAGACTGGCCGAGGCCGGCGTCTGGCTCGTCAGCGACAGATGATGCGGATGGAAGGCGATGGTGCACGGGCCGTCCGGCACGCCGGCAAGATGCGCCGGCACCGGCAGCACCGGCTTGCCGCCGATCTCGAACTGCCCGCCTCTCCGCACGACCTCGACCGTGTTCAACGGCGGATCGGCGAAGGTGCGCGCGGTCAGAAGATCGATCGGGCGGCGATAGACGTCGATGGTGCGGCCGAACTGCGTGATGCGGCCCTGCGAGAGCGCTGCCGTGTTGCCACCGAGCAGCAGGGCCTCGGACGGCTCGGTCGTCGCATAGACGAAGATCGCGCCGGAGGCGGCGAAGATCTTCGGCAGTTCGAGGCGCAACTCCTCGCGCAGCTTGTAGTCGAGATTGGCGAGCGGTTCGTCGAGCAGCACGAGGCTGGCATTCTTGACGATGGCGCGGGCGAGCGCCGTGCGCTGCTGTTGGCCGCCGGAAAGATTGAGCGGCGTGCGGTCGAGATAGGGCGTCAGCTTCAGGAGATCGGCCGCCTTGCGCACTTCGCGGTCGATGGTCGCGCTGTCCGCGCCCTTGATGCGCATCGGCGAGGCGATATTCTCGTAGACCGTCAGGGCCGGATAGTTGATGAACTGCTGATAGACCATGGCAACGCCGCGATCCTGTACGCGCACGCCCGTCACGTCCTTGCCGTCGAACCAGACGGAACCGGATGTCGGCTTGTCGAGGCCCGCCATCAGCCGCATCAGCGAGGTCTTGCCCGAAAGCGTCGGGCCGAGCAGCACGTTGAGCGAGCCGCGCTCAAGCACGAGACTGGTCGGGTGGATATGCGTTTCCGCCCCCGCCACCTTCTCGATGTTTCTAAGTTCAAGCATTCCTATCTCCGTCGTTCCTCCCAGCCACCGGATCAGGGTGTGCTAGTGGGGCGCCGCCCTTGCGGCCGCCATGTAGTCTTCCAGCGCGGTCGCTTCCGCGACCGTCAGGTGCAATCCTCGTTTGGTCCGCCGCCACAGCACATCTTCGGCGTGCCGGGCCCATTCTTCCTGCATCAGCCAGCGCACTTCGCGCTCGTAGAGATCGCTGCCGAAATGCCGGCCGAGATCGTCGGACGACGTCGCGCCCTCCAGCATGGCCGTCGCCCGTGTGCCGTAGAGCCGCACGAGCCGGCGCGCATGGGCAGGCACAAGGAAGGCAAAGCGCGCGGAAAGCGCCTTCACCTCCGCATCGAACCCGTCCACCTTGAAGTCGCCGCCCGGCAGGCGGGAATTCGCGGTCCAGCGGTCGCCCTTCGCGCCGATGGATTCGCCGATCTTCTCCAGCGCCGATTCCGCCAGACGTCGGTAGGTGGTGAGCTTGCCGCCGAAAATGTTGAGCAGCGGAGCCTGGCCGTCGCCGCCCTCAACCTTCAGCACGTAATCGCGCGTCGCTTCCTGCGCCTTGCTGGCACCGTCGTCGAAGAGCGGACGCACGCCGGAATAGGTCCAGACGATATCGTCCCGCTTCACCGGCTCGGCGAAATATTCGCTGGCCGAGGCACAGAGATAATCGATCTCCGCCTCGCTGATACGCACGTCGCGGGGATCGCCCTGATAGTCCCGGTCGGTCGTGCCGATCAGCGTGAACTCTTCCTGGTAAGGAATGGCGAACATGATACGCCCGTCCGGGTTCTGGAAGAAGTAGGCGCGCGGATCGGAAAATTTCCTCTTCACGACGATATGGCTTCCCTGCACGAGGCGGACATTGTGCACGTCGTTGCGGCCGAAGGCGGCGGAAAGGACCTTGTCCACCCAGGGGCCGGCGGCGTTGACCAGCATACGGGCGCGCACCGTCTCGCGGGCGCCGGTCTCGACGTTCTCCGTCTCGACGTTCCAGTGGCCGTTCTCGCGGCGCGCGGCGACGACCTTGGTGGCGGTGCGGATATCCGCACCACGATCGGCCGCATCCCGGGCGTTGAGCACGACGAGGCGGGCATCGTCCACCCAGCCGTCGGAATATTCGAAAGCCTTGCGGAAGAGCTTCTTCAGCGGCCCGCCGGCCGGGTCCTTCGCAAGATCGAGCGTCGCGGTCGCCGGCAGCAGCTTGCGGCCGCCGATATAGTCGTAAAGGAAGAGACCGAGGCGGATGAGCCAGGCCGGGCGCAGGCCGCCCTTCTGGAACGGCAGCACGAAGCGCATCGGCCAGATGACATGCGGCGCCATAGCCCAGAGCACTTCGCGCTCCATCAGCGCCTCGCGCACGAGGCGGAATTCATAATGCTCCAGATAGCGCAGGCCGCCATGGATGAGCTTGGTGGAGGCGGAGGACGTACCGGACGCGAAATCCTTCATCTCGGCCAGCATCACGGAATAGCCGCGACCGGCGGCGTCGCGCGCGATGCCGCAGCCGTTGATGCCGCCACCGATGACGAAGATATCGCGGGTCCCGTTGCCGTCCAATTTCCCCTCCCATTTCGCATTGCACAATTTCGTGCTTTTGCGAAAGCAGATGGAGTTAAAACGAAAACATTTCGAATGTCAAACGAATGAAAGAAGAAATAGCATCTCCCTGTATCAACCCTATGACGCCGTCTCCACGAGGCGCACGTCATGTTCCAGGCAAATGGCGCGAATGCCCTCGAAAGGACAGCTATCCGTGATGAAGGTATGGACCTGCGAAAGGTGGCCGATCCTGACCGGCGCGGTCCTTTCGAATTTCGTCGAATCCGAAACCAGGATGACGTGCCGCGCATTGGCGATGATCGCCTGCGCCACCTTCACCTCGCGATAGTCGAAGTCGAGCAGCGCGCCGTCCTCGTCGATGGCCGAAACGCCGATCACGGCGTAGTCCACCTTGAATTGCCGGATGAAATCGACCGCCGCTTCCCCGACGATGCCGCCATCCGCCCCGCGTACGACGCCGCCGGCAATCACCACCTCGATGGAGGGATAGACACGCAAGCGATTGGCGACATTGATGTTATTGGTGATGACCATAAGCTCCCTATGGTCAAGCAGCGCCTCACCGACGGCCTCGGTCGTTGTGCCGATATTGATGAAGAGCGAGGAATTGTCGGGGATCATGGCCGCCGCCGCGCGGCCGATCGCCTGCTTTTCCGGCGCGGCGATGGAGCGGCGCGCCTCGTATTTCACATTCTCGTTGCCGCTCGGGAACAGCGCTCCGCCATGGATGCGCGTCAACACCTTGTTGTCGCAGAGATCGTTGAGGTCCTTGCGGATGGTCTGCGGCGTCACGGAGAAGCGCGCGGCGAGGTCCTCCACGAGCACGCGGCCCTCGGCTTTTGCGAGATCCACGATCTCCGCCTGTCGGCCCGTCAGAAACATGTGCTCCTCCTCTGCTTTCGTTTTCTTTCATCATATGCAAAAACGAAAGCACATCAATTCATCCATCCTGCCTTCTTGGAGAGTGCCCCGCTTTTTGTGATACTGGGCCACGGCAGGACACCGGGAGGACAAACCATGTTTCATCCAGCCTTGTTCAAGGGCGCCAATGTCGTTGTGACCGGCGCGGGGCGCGGCATCGGGCTGGAGATCGCCCGGCAGTTCCTCGATTGCGGCGCTCATGTGCTGCTGCACGGCGGCCGGTCGGCGCCTGGCCCGCTGCCCGATTTCCTCGAAAATGCCGTCGCGGATGCCCGCGCGCATGTCGTCTACTCGGACTTCCTCGAGGAAGGCGGCATCGGCGCGCTGCTGCAGCGGGTGGACAGCCTCTTCCCGCATGTCGATGTGCTGATCAACAATGCCGGCACCATGATCGGCCGCTTCCCGGCGGCCGACCTCACCGACGAGGAATACGAGACCATCGTGCGCCTCAACCAGACCTCGGTTGTCGAGGTGACGCGCGGACTGTTGCGCGCGCTGCGCCGTGCGCCGCATGCCGCCATCGTCAACACCGTCTCGATCTCGGCGCTGACCGGCGGCAGCCCCGGCTCCGCGATCTATTCGGCCACGAAGGCCTTCGTCTCCACCTATTCCAAGGGCCTCGCCCGCGAACTCGCGCCGGACGGCATCCGCGTCAACTGCGTCTCGCCGGGCACCATCACCACCGATTTCCATTCGCGCTACTCGACTGCCGAGAAACTGGAGGCAACGCGCAAGACCATTCCGCTGCAGCGCCTCGGCACCGCGGAGGACTGCGCTCCCGCCTACCTCTTCCTCGCCTCCCACGTTCTCTCCGGCTACATCACCGGCCAGGTGCTGGAGGTGAACGGCGGCCAGCTCATCTGCTGACCGCCCATCCGCTTCAAGCGTTGACGTCGACGACGACGCGTCCCTTGACCTTGCCGTCGAGAATGAGGTTCGCCAGTTCCGGCAGGTCGGAAAGCCGATGCTCGACCACCATCGCCTCCAGCTTGTCCATCGGCAGTTCCGAGGCGATGCGGTTCCAGGCGTCGACGCGACGGTCATAGGGCCGCATGACGGAATCAATGCCGAGCAGGCTGACCCCGCGCAGCAGGAACGGGATGACCGTGAAGGACGGCACCACCGCCCCCGCCGCAAGCCCCACCGAGGCGACCGCGCCATCGTATTTCATCTGCTTGAGCACGCGCGCCAGCATGTCGCCGCCCACCGCATCGACGGCGCCGGCCCAGCGCTCGGATTCGAGCGGCCGACTGTTCGCCTCCGCAAGCTCCGCACGGTCGATGATCGTCTCCGCGCCGAGGCCCTTCAGATAATCCGCCGTCTCCGGCCGCCCCGTCACCGCCGCGACGGAGTAGCCGAGCCGCGCCAGCAGCGCGACGGCAACCGAACCGACGCCGCCGGCCGCCCCCGTCACCAGCGCCTCGCCCTTCAGCGGCGAAAGCCCCGCCTTTTCCAGTGCGATGACGGAGAGCATCGAGGTCAGGCCCGCCGTGCCGATCGCCATGGCCTGCCGGGTCGAGATCGTCTCCGGCAGCGGCACCAGCCAGTCGGCCTTCACCTTCGCGCGCGTCGCAAAGCCGCCCCACCAGATCTCGCCGACGCGCCAGCCGGTCAGCACCACGCGGTCGCCGGGCCGGTAGCGCGGATCTTCGGACGCCTCGACCGTGCCGGAAAAATCAACGCCCGGCACATGCGGGAAGCTGCGCACCAGCCCGCCCTTACCGTTGATGCACAGCCCATCCTTGTAGTTGAGCGTCGAATATTCGACCGCGACGGTAACGTCCCCGTCGGGCAGGCGCGAATCCTCCAGCTCCCGGATCGCAGCCGAAACCGCGCCGTCCGCTCCCTTTTCGACCAGCAATGCCTGAAACGTCATGGCGTCCTCCTCGTGATCCCTGATGCGACAGATATAGGGCGCGGGGCATTGGTGCCGCCACTGTTCTTTTGTATCAAGAGCATGGAGGCGCCCGCATGATCGACAAGCTGGAATATTTCATCGCCCTTGCCCGCGAGAGGCACTTCGCCCGGGCAGCGGAGGAACTCGGCATCTCGCAGCCGACACTTTCGGCGGCGATCCGCCAGCTCGAAGACCAGCTCGGCGTGATGCTGGTCGTGCGCGGCTCGCGCTTCCAGGGCCTGACGCCGGAGGGCCAGCGCGTGTTGGAATGGGCGCGGCGCATCGTCGGCGACACCCGCACCATGCGCGAGGAGATGCGCGCCGCGCGCAAGGGCCTGTCCGGCCATATCCGCCTCGCCGCCATCCCGACGACGCTCGCCATGGTGCCGCGCATTACCGCACCCTTTCAGGAAAAGCACCCGGACGTCACCTTCTCCATCGTCTCCACCACCTCGATCAAGATCCTCGGCCTTCTGGAAAACCTCGAGATCGACGCCGGCCTCACCTATCTGGAAAACGAACCGCTGGGGCGCGTGACGAGCGTGCCGCTGCTGCACGAGCACTATTGCCTCATCACCGCCAAGGGCGGCCCCTTCTCGGATCGCGAAAGCGTGACCTGGCAGGAGGCCGGCAGCATTAGGCTTTGCCTATTGACCGCCGATATGCAGAACCGCCGCATCATCAACCGCCATTTCACCGATGCCGGCATCACCATACAGCCCTCCCTCGAATCCAACTCGATGATCGTGCTTCTCTCCCATGTGCGCACGGGGCGCTGGAGCAGCATCATGCCGCGCAATGTCGCGCGATCCTTCGGTTTTCATGAGGAATTGAGTATAGTTTCCCTCGTCGAGCCGAACCCCGAGCATACGGTCGGCCTCGTCGCCACCCATCGCGAACCCTTCACGCCGCTCGTCTCCGCCCTGCTGCATGAAGCCCGCATCCTGGCCGAGGCTGGGATGGATTGATAGAAATTTCCTATTGCCTGACGAGACAGCTTTATTGACCCGTCGTCTCCCACCTGAGAAGCTGCTAGAATGGTGGCGGAAATCGAAAAGGCTCGATCTTCGCCGAGGAATTTCAATCGCATCGGCGCGCCGGACCTCTCGATCTTCCTGCGGTTCATATGCGTCGGTCGGGAGGTTGACCCATGAACGTGCACGTCGCCGGCAGCGATGTCGAAACGAGAACGCTGGCCATCGTCGGCGAACTGAAGGGGCTTGAAGGGCCGCTTCTTCCCATCCTGCATGAAATCCAGGCCGAGTTCGGCTATGTGCCGCAGGAGAGCCTTCCGGTCATCGCGCGCGAACTGAATCTTTCGCGCGCCGAGGTGCACGGCGTCGTCACCTTCTATCACGACTATCGCGACCACCCCACCGGCCGGCATGTATTGAAACTCTGTCGCGCCGAGGCCTGCCAGTCGATGGGCGGGGACGCGGTCGCCGAGCGCATCAAGGCGCTGCTCGGCATCGATTTCCACCAGACGACCACGGACGGCGCGATGACGCTCGAACCCGTCTACTGTCTCGGCCTCTGTTCCTGCGCACCCGCCGCCATGCTCGACGGCGAGGTGCACGGACGGATCGACGCCGGGCTTGCGCAGGAACTCATCGCGGAGGCACGCCGATGACCGCACGCATCTACATCCCCCGCGATGCCGCCGCCCTCGCACTGGGCGCAGACCGTGTCGCCAAGGCGCTTGCCCGCGAAGTCGAGGCCCGTGGGCTCGACGTCACCATCGTGCGCAACGGCTCGCGCGGCATGCACTGGCTGGAGCCGCTGGTCGAGGTCGAGACCGCCGAAGGCCGCATCGCCTACGGCCCGGTGAAGCCCTCCGATGTCCCAAGCCTCATCGACGCCGGCCTCACGGAAGGCGCGAGTCACCCGCTCTGTCTCGGCAGGACGGAGGACATCCCCTTCCTCAAGAACCAGACCCGCCTCACCTTCGCCCGCTGCGGCGTTATCGATCCGGTCTCGCTGGACGATTACAAGGCCCATGGTGGCCTGAAGGGCCTTCAGACGGCCATCGCCATGACCCCGGCGAATGTCGTCAAGCAGGTCACCGACAGCGGGCTTCGCGGTCGCGGCGGCGCGGGCTTCCCGACGGGCATCAAGTGGAAGACGGTGCTCGACGCGCCCGGCCCGCAGAAATATATCGTCTGCAATGCCGACGAGGGCGACAGCGGCACCTTCGCCGACCGCATGATCATGGAGGGCGACCCCTTCGTGCTGATCGAGGGCATGGCCATCGCGGGCCTCGCGACCGGCGCGACCAAGGGCTACGTCTACACCCGCTCGGAATATCCGCACGCCATCGCCGTCATGAGCGAGGCCGTCGCGGTCGCGCGCGCCGCCGGCGTGCTCGGCCCATCCGTGCTCGGCTCCGGCAAGGCCTTCGACATGGAGATCCGCACCGGCGCGGGCGCCTACGTCTGCGGCGAGGAAACGGCCCTGCTCAACAGCCTTGAAGGCAAGCGCGGCGTGGTGCGCGCCAAGCCCCCGCTGCCGGCCCTGCAAGGCTTCCTCGGCCGCCCGACGGTCGTCAACAACGTCATCTCGCTCGCCTCCGTGCCGATCATCATGGACAAGGGCGCGGACTATTACCGCGACTTCGGCATGGGCCGCTCGCGCGGCACGATCCCGATCCAGATCGCCGGCAACGTGAAGCACGGCGGCCTCTACGAGACCGCCTTCGGCCTGACGCTCGGCGAGATCGTCGACGAGATCGGCGGCGGCACCGCCTCCGGCCGTCCGGTCCGCGCCGTGCAGGTCGGCGGCCCGCTCGGGGCTTACTTCCCGCGCGCGCTGTTCGACACGCCCTTCGACTACGAGGCCTTCGCGGCCAGGGACGGCCTCATCGGCCATGCCGGCATCACCGTCTTCGACGATACGGTCGACATGCTGAAGCAGGCGCGCTTCGCCATGGAATTCTGTGCCGTCGAAAGCTGCGGCAAGTGCACGCCCTGCCGCATCGGCTCGACGCGCGGCGTCGAAACCGCCGACAACATCGCGCGCGGCATCGAGCCGGAGAAGAACCGCGAGCTTCTGACCGACCTCTGCAACACGATGAAGTTCGGCTCGCTCTGCGCACTGGGCGGCTTCACGCCCTACCCGGTCATGAGCGCCATGACGCATTTCCCCGAAGACTTTTCGCCGGCGCCCGTCGCCGAAGCTGCGGAGTGATCCCATGCCCCTCGTTCCTGAAATCGACTTCGGCACCCCCGCCTCCCGCTCGGAAAAGATGGTGACGCTCACCATCGACGGCAACGAGATCTCCGTTCCCGAAGGCACCTCCATCATGCGCGCCTCGATGGAGGCCGGCATCCAGGTGCCGAAGCTCTGCGCCACCGACATGGTCGACGCCTTCGGCTCCTGCCGCCTCTGTCTCGTGGAGATCGAGGGGCGCAACGGCACGCCCGCCTCCTGCACCACACCCGTCGCCCCCGGCCTCGTCGTCCATACCCAGACGAGCCGCCTCAAGCAGATCCGCAAGGGCGTGATGGAACTCTACATCTCCGACCACCCGCTCGACTGCCTGACCTGCGCGGCGAACGGCGACTGCGAATTGCAGGACATGGCCGGCGCCGTGGGCCTGCGCGACGTGCGCTACGGCTATGAGGGCGACAACCACGTCAAGGCGCGCAACAACGGCGAGGCCAACGCCCGCTGGATGCCGAAGGACGAATCGAACCCCTATTTCACCTACGATCCGTCCAAGTGCATCGTCTGCTCGCGCTGCGTGCGCGCCTGCGAGGAAGTGCAGGGCACCTTCGCCCTGACCATCGAGGGCCGTGGCTTCGACAGCCGTGTCTCGCCCGGCATGCACGAAGACTTCCTCTCATCCGAATGCGTCTCCTGCGGCGCCTGCGTGCAGGCCTGCCCGACCGCGACGCTGACGGAAAAGTCTGTCATCGAGATCGGCCAGCCGGAACATTCCGTCGTCACCACCTGCGCCTATTGCGGCGTCGGCTGCTCCTTCAAGGCGGAAATGCGCGGCGAGGAACTGGTGCGCATGGTGCCGTGGAAGGACGGGGAGGCCAACCGCGGCCATTCCTGCGTCAAGGGTCGCTTCGCCTATGGCTACTCGACCCACCGTGAACGCATCCTCAACCCCATGATCCGCGAGAAGATCTCCGATCCGTGGCGGGAAGTGACCTGGGAAGAGGCCTACGCCCATGTGGCGTCCGAATTCCGCCGCATCCAGTACCAGTACGGCCGCGATTCCGTCGGCGGAATCACCTCCTCGCGCTGCACCAACGAGGAGACCTATCTCGTCCAGAAGCTCATCCGCGCCGGCTTCGGCAACAACAATGTCGATACCTGCGCGCGCGTTTGCCATTCGCCGACCGGCTACGGCCTCGGCCAGGCCTTCGGCACTTCCGCCGGCACGCAGAATTTCGACAGCGTCGAGTTCACCGATGTCGTGGTCATCATCGGCGCCAACCCGACCGACGCCCACCCGGTCTTCGGCTCGCGCCTCAAGAAGCGCCTGCGCCAGGGCGCCAAGCTCATCGTCATCGATCCGCGCCGCATCGACCTCGTCTCCTCACCGCATATCAAGGCGTCCTATCACCTGCCGCTGAGACCCGGCACCAACGTCGCGGTCGTCACCGCGCTCGCCCATGTCATCGTGACGGAGGGCCTCTTCGACGAGAAATTCATTCGCGAGCGCTGCGACTGGTCGGAATTCGAGGACTGGGCCGCCTTCGTCGCCGAACCGCGCCACAGCCCGGAAGAGACCGAGGCGCTGACCGGCGTGCCGGCCGAGGCGCTGCGCGGCGCGGCCCGCCTCTTCGCCACCGGCGGCAACGGCTCGATCTATTACGGCCTCGGCGTCACCGAGCACAGCCAGGGCTCGACCACCGTCATGGCCATCGCCAACCTCGCCATGGCGACCGGCAATATCGGCCGCGAGGGCGTCGGCGTGAACCCGCTGCGCGGTCAGAACAACGTGCAGGGTTCCTGCGACATGGGTTCCTTCCCGCACGAGCTGCCGGGCTATCGCCATATCTCGGACGACGCCACCCGCGACGTCTTCGAGAAGATGTGGGGCGTGAAGCTCAACAACGAGCCGGGTCTGCGCATCAACAACATGCTGGACGCCGCCGTGGAAGGCACGTTCATGGGCCTCTACATCCAGGGCGAGGACATCCTCCAGTCCGACCCGGATACGAAGCACGTCTCCGCCGGCCTTGCCGCCATGGAATGCGTCGTCGTTCAGGACCTCTTCCTGAACGAGACGGCGAACTACGCCCATGTCTTCCTGCCCGGCTCGACCTTCCTTGAGAAGGACGGCACCTTCACCAATGCCGAGCGCCGCATCAACCGCGTGCGCCGGGTCATGACGCCGAAGAACGGCTATGCCGACTGGGAGGTCACGCAGAACCTCGCCAAGGCGATGGGCCTTGCCTGGAACTATACCCACCCGTCCGAGATCATGGACGAGATTGCCGCGACGACGCCGAGCTTCGCCCTCGTCTCCTACGATTATCTCGACAAGATCGGCTCGGTTCAGTGGCCCTGCAACGAGAAGCACCCGCTCGGCTCGCCGATCATGCACACGGACGGTTTCGTGCGCGGCAAGGGCAAGTTCATCCGCACGGAATATGTCGCGACAGACGAGAAGACCGGCCCGCGCTTCCCGCTGCTGCTCACCACCGGCCGCATCCTTAGCCAGTACAATGTCGGCGCCCAGACCCGCCGTACCGACAATGTCGTCTGGCACGAGGAGGACCGCCTGGAAATCCACCCGCACGATGCCGACAACCGCGGCATCCGCGACGGCGACTGGGTGCGCCTGACGAGCCGCGCCGGCGAGACGACGCTGCGCGCCCTCGTCACGGACCGCGTCGCGACGGGCGTCGTCTATACGACCTTCCACCACCCCGGAACGCAGGCCAACGTCATCACCACGGACTTCTCCGACTGGGCGACGAACTGCCCGGAATACAAGGTGACGGCCGTGCAGATTTCCCCCTCCAACGGCCCGTCCGACTGGCAAGTGGAATATGACGAACTGTCGAAGCGGTCGCGCCGCATCGCCGGCAAGCTGGAGGCGGCAGAGTAGGAGTCTCGCGTGGCGGATTTCGTATCCTCGATCAAGGTTCCCGAGATCGCCCGCCGCAACGGGCGGCTGTCGGGCGGCGAACGCTTCGTGCCGGAGGAAACTCCGGTCGCCTTCTCCTATGCCGGCTCGACCCATGCCGTGATGATGGCGACGCCCGCCGACCTCGAGGATTTCGCCTACGGCTTCAGCCTGACGGAAGGCATCATCACCGACCCCGCCGAAATCGAGACCGTCGAGATTCTGCGGGAAGACAAGGGCATCGACCTGCAGATCCGCCTTGGCGACGCGCAGAACGACGCGCTGACCGCCCGCCGCCGCCACATGGCAGGCCCCGTCGGCTGCGGCCTTTGCGGCATCGAATCCATCGAGCAGGCCGTGCGGGTAACGCCTTCCGTCCGTTCGTCGCCGCTGACTTTATGTGAAGACGATGTGGTCGAAGCCGTGCGCCTGCTGAACGGCCAGCAGCCGCTGCATATGGCGACGCGCGCCGTGCATGGCGCGGGCTTCTATGTGCCAGGAACGGGCCTCATCGCCGTGCGTGAGGATGTCGGCCGGCACAATGCACTCGACAAGCTCGCCGGCGCGGCGCGGCGCGCGGGCCATGCGGGCGCAGCGGGCGCGGTCGTGGTGACGAGCCGCGTTTCCGTCGAGATGGTGCAGAAGACGGCCATCGTCGGCAGCCCCTTCATCATCGCCATTTCGGCACCGACGGCGCTCGCCATCCGCACGGCGGAAGAAGCCGGCATGACGCTGATCGCGCTGGTGCGCGGCGATGAGTTCGAGATTTTCACCGGTGCGGAACGCATCGTCTCCGGCCCCGCAAAACGGGCCGGCAACGGTTAGGAGACAGGAATGTCCGAAGGCAACAAGCTCGTCAGGATGGCGAACCAGATCGCCACCTTCTTCCATTCGCAGCCCGCGAGCGAAGGTCCGGACGGCGTGGCGACCCATATCAACAAGTTCTGGGAGCCGCGCATGCGCCGCCAGCTCTTCGACATCGTCGACAATCACGGCGGCGAGGGGCTGGACGCGCTCGTCCTGGCGGCCGTGCCTTTGATCCATCGACCGCCACCGGCGGACGTGCCGGCCGCAGCCCGCTAGCGCATTTCCAACCGAAGCGAGATCGCTTCGGCGTCGGATAATACGGAAAAACAAAAAGATAAAGCCGGCTCAGAATTCCTCCCACGCCTCCGCAGCCGACGCAACGGAGCCGCGCGAGGTGCGCATGTTGCGGGCCACCGCATGAAGCTGGGCGACATTGGCCGGGGCGGAGGTAGCCGCGTGCCGGGCGGCCTGCGCATTGCCGGCAAGCTTGAACCGGCGGATCAGGGCATGCAGCGCATCGGCCTCCCGCGCCATGGCATGGCTTGCCGCCGTGCTTTCCTCCACCATGGCCGCATTCTGCTGCGTCGCCTGGTCCATCGCGTTGACCGATTGGTTGATCTCGCGAAGCCCTGTCGATTGCTCGCGCGAGGCCTCGACGATGGCCACGACATTGGCATGCACGTCCTGCACCTGTGCGAGGATTTCCTGTAGCGCCTGCCCGGTCTCGTCGACCAGCGCCACACCGCTCCTGACCTGTACGCCGGATGTGGTGATCAGCGCCTTGATATCCTTGGCTGCGCTCGCCGAACGCTGGGCCAGTTCCCGTACCTCCTGCGCGACGACGGCGAAGCCCTTGCCCGCCTCGCCGGCGCGCGCAGCCTCCACGCCGGCATTCAGCGCAAGCAGATTGGTCTGGAAGGCAATGTCGTCGATGACGCCGATGATGTTGGAAATTTCCCGGGAGGACTGCTCGATCTGCCCCATGGCATCGATCGCCTTCTTGACCACCTCGCCGGATTTTTCCGCCCCGGCCCGGGTCTTGCTCACCAGCGTGCCGGCCTCGTCGGCGCGCCGGCTCGAATCGCCGACCGTCGTGGTGATCTCGTCGAGCGCCGCCGCCGTCTCCTCGACGGAAGCCGCCTGCTGCTCGGTGCGCCTGGCAAGGTCGTCCGCCGCCGAGCGGATTTCCTGCGCGCCCGAGGCGATCGCATTGGCATTGGTCTCCACCGTGCACATCGCCTCGTGCAGGCCGGCGACCGCCTCGTTGAAGTCCTTGCGCACCACTTCCATCGAGGGCACGAAGGCGCTGGAAAGATGCTGCGTGAGATCGCCGTCCGCCAGCGCCTTCAGCGCGCCGCCCAGCGCGTTGATCGCCGACATGCGCTCGGTCACGTCGGTGGCGAACTTCACCACCTTGTAAACCCGGCCGTTGACGTCGCGGATCGGGTTATAGGCCGCCTGAATCCAGATTTCCCGGCCGCCCTTGCCGTAGCGCACGAATTCGTTGGAGATGAACCGCCCCTCCGCGAGCGAGCGCCAGAACTCGGCATAGGCCGGCGTCTGGACATAGGCCGGATCGCAGAAGATGCGATGGTGCTTGCCGCGGATTTCGGAGAGATCGTAGCCCAGCGCCGCACAGAAATTCTCGTTGGCATGGAGGATTTCGCCCGTCGGCGTGAATTCGATCACCGCCTGCGAGCGGGAAATCGCATCGAGCTTGGCGGCATCCTCGGTCGCCTGCACCTTCACGGCCGTGATGTCGGTGGCGAACTTGACGACCTTGTAGGGCTTACCGCCACGGAAGACGGGATTGTAGGAGGCCTGGATCCAGATCTCGCCGCCGTCCTTGCGCAGGCGCTTGTAGCTGGAGGAATCGTATTCCCCCCGCCCGAGTCGCGCCCAGAGCTGGCGATATTCCTCGCTCGCCACATAAGCGGCATCGCAGAAGATGCGATGGTGCTTGCCGACGATCTCCTTCAGGTCGTAGCCGAGCGCATGGCAGAAGTTCTCGTTGGCGGTAAGGATCGTCCCCGTGAGATCGAACTGGATGACGGCTTGCGAGCGCGACAGCGCGTCGATGATATGGCCTGCATCCATGGACTTCGCAAATGAAAGCATGACCTGATCCCCTGTGCGCCGCCACGGGCCTGATCGAATGCCCCGCGCGGCGTTGGTCGGTGTGGGCGCCGGAGCGCGACCCGTCACGGACCGCCGCCAGCCTGAAATCTCAATCTCCGCGTGCTTTCAGTATGACTAATTAAGACACACGAACACGATTAAAGATCGAAGAACAGGCTTAAGAATTGATGAAAGTCAAAGGGCGACATTTTGGATTTGTTCTATAACAATAGCTTACATGGGAGCCTGATTAACGCCACTGACGGCAGAAACAAAATCAGCACAACCGAATTCACTCAAAGATTGCAGTTCTTGATACGCCGGAAAACAAAAACCGCCGTGCTTGCGCACGGCGGTCCTGCAGTCTCGGATTGTGTCGGCGGCGATCAGGCCGCCATGTCTTCCATGTCGCGCTCCTTGAACATGCGCGCGAGATTGAGGAAGCAGATCATGCCGTTCTCGTGGGCGATGATGCCTTCGGCATAGACCTTGTCGAAAGAGGTCGTCACTTCCGGCACCGGCTGGATCTGCTCACTGCGGATGGTAAGGATATCGGAGACCCGGTCGACGACGAGGCCGACGACCATGCTGTGCACCTCCGCCACCACGATGGCACTCCGCTCGTTGGCTTCCGTGCTCTTCATGCCGAGCTTGTGGGCAAGGTCGATGATCGGGATGACCGTGCCGCGCAGGTTCATCACGCCGATGACGTCCGGCGGCGAATGCGGGATCGGCGTGGACGGCGCCCAGCCGCGGATTTCGCGGATCGTGGTCGTCTTCACGCAGAATTCCTGCTCGTGCAGGCGAAATGCGATGATTTCGAGCGTATCGCCGGCAAAGCCGGCCGTCTTGATGGAGGTCATCGGGGTCTTCCCAGTTGGTCTGCGTCTGGAGCGATCCTATGCACGCGCTGGTTAAAATCTTTCCAACGCCGAACCGTTTGCGACGCGGGAAGCGCAAGAGACCGCCTCAATACTCCTTCTCGTAGAAAATGCCCGCGCCCGCGCTGCCGCCGCTGCCCGCCTCGCCGCGCAGCTTGAGACCCCGGCCGATATCGAGATTGATCGCCGCCCTCGCGCCGTTCGTCTCCGGGTCCTGCTTCAGTTCCAGATAGGTGCGCTCGTTCAGGTATTTTCCGGCGGAGACCGCCGCACGGCCCTGCGCATCCGTGGTGATGTCAAGGTCGTCGACGCCGAGCTTGCTGCGCAGGCTGTCGAGCAGGCTCGTCGAGCTGCCGCCCGCAAGCTGGCTCGCCGCAGAAGCGAGCTGGGCGATCTGCACGGCGGAAAGGTTCGACATCGACCGGTTGAAGATGAGCTGCGCGAGAATCTCGTCCTGCGGCAGCGAGGGAGAGGATGCGAAGGTCACCGTCGGATTGTTGGCAAGGCCGGCGACCGTGACGGTGATGTCCGTCGTGCCCGCCGAGGTCCCCGCGACGAGATTGACCGTCGGCACGAGATCGCCCGCAAAGCCGATATGCGCGCTGGTGAAGTCGAGGCGGCGCGTGAGGATTTCCATGCGGCCGCGCTCCAGCTCGAAGCCACCGGATACCGCGGGCGTCACGGACGTGCCGGTGACCCTGAGGTCGCCGCCCAGTTCCACGTTGATCCCGCGCCCGCGCACGAAAAGCTGGCCCGGCGCCGAGATCGTCAGGTCGAGCGCGATGCCGCGCGCGGTGCCGCCGCCGCTGCCCTGCTCGCGCCGGACATTGGCCATCATCCGCTTGACCTCGGCCGGCGCGTTGCGATGCTTGATATTGATCTCCGAAAGCGATGCCGGCAGCTTCTGCGGGATAGTGATGTTGGCGCGGTTGATGGTCATCTTGCCGCCCAGCGCCAGCTCCGCCACCGGGCCGCGCAGCGTGAGGTCGCCGGAAACGTTCGCCACCACGAGCGTGCCGTCGACATAGGTGACGTCCGCGAGCCTGGCGGTCATATCGACCGGGAAGCCGCTCCCAGGCGTGATGCCGACACGGCCGTTCGCCGAGATCTGCCCGCCGCTCGCGACCCGCCCCGTGAGGGTCTCGATCACCGCGTTCCGCCCGTCCATGGTGACGCGGATGGTGAGGTTCTCGACCGCGAGGTTGCGGCGGACATCGACGAGACGCGCCCCGCCGGCCGTGATGCTGCCCGTGATCGCCGGCGCGGCGGCCGTGCCGCCGATGGAAAGATCGACATCGGCATTGCCGGTCAGCACGAAGCCCTGGGCGGAAAGCTGGCTCTGCAGGAGGCCGAAAGGCACCCGGCCGTTGAACCGCAGCCCGAGCGGCGTCGCCCCGCCGATGCCGACCGTGCCGCCGCCCCGGAAGGAGAGGCCGCCGGCGCCGGACAGCGTCGTGTCGAGCCGGAGCTGGTTGTTGGCGAAGGCGCCCGTCGCATTGATGGCCAGCGCGCCGACCCCCGCGCCGCGCGTATGGCTCGTCTGCGCGCCGCTCCAGTCGAGCGCATAGTCGACCACGGGCGCGGCAGCCTTGCCTCGCACCGTCACCGTGCCGCCGATCGTGCCACCGGCATCCAGCCCCGCCGCGAAGCTGTTGGCGAGCGCCGCCGGCAGCGCATTGAGGCGCACCGACAGGTCCAGCGTCTCACCGGCCTTGCCGGAAATCGCGACGGAACCGCTGCCGGCCTGAATGGTCAGCCCGTCCAGGGCAACGATGCCGTTGGCGACACCGATGGTCGTCGGCCTTGCAAGCCGCAGGGCGATGCGCCGCGGTGCAGCCTCGACGGTCTGCAGGGCGATATCCAGCCCGCCGTCACGTTGCAGGACCTGGCCTCGCGTTACCAGCGGCGCGCCGTCGAGCCGGCCTGTCAGGTCGAAATTGGTCGCCTGCCCTTCCCGCGAGAAATCGAGCTTCAGCGCCTCCACGCGGTTCTCGCCGGAGGCGACACGCTCGGCGCGTACCGTGCCGGTGATCGCCGCCGTTGCCAGATCGGTGATCGAAAGGTCCACCGCCGGCCGGGTGATGCTCACCGCATCGCGGCGAATGGCCGAGCCGGACGCCTGCACCGTCGCGGAGGTCCGGCCGCCGGCCGTTGCGATCTCCACCTGACCGGAAAGATCGCCGGACGCCTGCTGGCCGGCCATGGCCGCGAGCAGGCCGAGATCGGGGAAATCGAAACGGATGGTTCCGTCGGGCATGAAGTTCTGCGCCAGCGCCAGCGAGCCTTTCAGCGTGTTCGGCCCAATCTCCGCCTCCAGCACCGGCACCGAGATGCGGCCGCCCTCGGAGGTGACGCTGGAACGAATGTTGATGGGCTGCCCGTCGAGCGCTCCCGTCGCCGTCAACTCACCGGAAGGACTGCCCGGAACGGCCTTCCCGGCAAGCGTCACCACAAGATCGCTGAGGGTACGCCCGGAAAGCCTCGCACCGCTCGACGTAACCTTGGCCGAGACGTCCAGCCCGTCCACCGGACCGGTCGCCGAAAGCTCGAAGGCCGCCTCGCCCGCCGCATCGGCGAGCAGCTTGCCAAGATTCAGGACCTTGCCGCTGAGCGCCGCCTTCAGGCTGCCGCCGCCGAGCGAGACCGTACCGGCGGTCTCCAGCGTACCGGACTTCACCTGAAGCCCCGAGACCTCCAGCCCGCCGTCGCCGGCAAGCTGCACCCGCCCCTCCATCGCGATCGTCGTGTCGAACTTGCCGGAGAGCGCCGGCGGCAACACCGCCGGCAGCGCGAACAGACGGAAGCTGACATCGGCCTCACGGCTTTCCAGGCCGTAGCGACCCGACAGCGTGCCGCCGATGCTGGCGCTTTCGAGCGTCGCGGGATCGAAGGCAATCTCTCCGGGGGAAACGGTCAGGGCCGCGGCAAGCTTGGCCGGCCCCTTGACCGCCCGGTCGATATCCGGGCTGGTGAAAGCGGTCTCGCCGGTTTCGAGCGTCACGTCGATACGGCCGGAGCGGCTTGCGACATCGAAGGCATCGCTGCTGGCCGAAAGGCGGATATTGTCGATCCGGCCGGCCGGCAGCGCGGCCGAGGCCACCGTGGCATGGGCTTCAAGCGCCGCGGCGCTCGCCGCGCCGGTCAGCGAAACGTCGGCGCCTTCGATCAGGATACGCGCATCGCCCCCGGCAAGCGGCCAGCGGAAATCGATCGGGCCGTCCTTCCCCGCCAGCTTCACGTTCAGGTCATTCTGGCCCGTGGCGCTGACGGTGCCGGAGGCGGCGAGCGTCATCGCGCCCGTCGCGACCGTTCCCTTCTCGATACGCAGCATGTCCGTGCCATCGAAGGCGGCGACCACGTCGATACCCGTTTCCCCGGCGAAGAGCGGACGGAGCTGCGGCGGCATCAGGGCGTCGAACGTGCCGCCGCCGTTGAGCGCAAGGGTGTGCACGCCATTCGCCGCAAGATCATGGCGGCCGTCGACGCGCAGCATCTCCGTGCCGTCGAGCGCGGCGGAAAGACGCCCCTTCCATTGCGACAGCGGCCCGTCGCCCGTCAGGCGGATCGCGACGGCCGGCTCACCCGGCAGGTTGAGCAGACCGGCGAGGATGCCGCCCTTCGGCTCGGCGATATCCGCCTCGAGACGCAACTCGTTTGCCGCCGGATTGAACGCGATATCCGCCACGATCCGCGCGTCCGGCCGCGCCTTCTCGGAGGCCGAGAGCTTGACGGCCACGCTTTCGGCCGTGGCGTCGCCCCGGCCCGAGACGACAAGGCGCTGGTCGCGCCCGGCCACCGCCTCGGAAATGAAGAGCTCGGGGATCGCCAGCGAACCGACATGCACCTCCACCGGCAGCGTGAACGGCTTGTCGGATTTTTCCGCCTCCGCCTTGGATTCCGGCAGGCGCAGCAGGGAAATCGACGAGGCGGAAACCCGCTCGGCCTCGAAGCTGAGGAAGAGAAGCCGGAGCGGCGACCAGTCGATGGCGAGGTCCCGGACCTCCGCATAGGTGCCCTTCTCGTCGCCGAGCGTGATGGCGGCGGCGCGCAGCCTGCCCGTCAGCAGCCCGGACGGCTCGCTGATCGAAAGAACCTGCCCGCTTGCCGCCACGATCTTTTCCGCCTGGGAGACCGCCATGCGCGCGCCCGCATCGGTGAAGCCGACGAAGCCGAGCAGCGCGACGACAAGGACCAGCAGGACGGCAAGGCCGTAGCCGAGGTAGCGGAGCGTTGCGCGGAGAATTCGGGACAGCCTGTTCATGCTTCATCCATTTCGCGGGCGGGGAGCGTGGAATCGCTCCGAACGTCTAGAATCCCAATCGCGCGGCCGATCAAGAGTCTAGCTGAAAATTGCGGCCGCAGTCAGAAGGACTGGCCGATGCCGGCATAGACCCCGAAGGAGGTGCCGCCGGGATATTTGTCCAGGGGAACGGCGACATCCAGCCGGAGCGGACCGAAGGGCGTCGCATAGCGCAGGCCGACGCCCGCGCCCGCCCGGATATCCTTGAAGTCGGGCACCTCGTCGGTCGATACCGTGCCCACGTCGATGAAGGGCACGATGCCGATCGTCTCGGTTATGCCGATACGCACCTCGGCGGAAGCAGCCATGTAGGATCGTCCGCCGAGCAGCTTGTCCTCACCGTTGCGCGGCGAGATTTCCTGATAGCCGTAGCCGCGCACCGTACCGCCGCCGCCGAGGAAAAAGCGGCGCGTCGCCGGAATGTCGGAAAGCTCGTTGCCGCCGATGATCGTTCCGCCCGCGAGCTTGCCGGCGAGCACGAAGCGATCGTCCGCACCGAGCGACTGGTAGCCGGTGATCGCGCCTTCAAAGCTGGAGAAGAAGGTGCCGCGATAGGTCTCGTAGGTCGGCTTCGCGTTGATCATGAAGCGATAACCCTTGGTCGGGTTCAGCCTGTCGTCGCGCGTGTCGCGCACGAACTCGATCGGAATGGCCGCCGTCAGGTACTTGTTCTTGCCGAAGACGTCCTCGACATCGCTCCACATCAGTTCGCCGCCGGCGCTCACCGTGTCCCGGTCGGAGAGTTCGACGCTGACGCCCGCCGCCGCCGTGGTCGTGAACGCCTTGTAGGCGTCCGGGTCGACGACGGAAGCCTTGAGGCTGGCGTTGAAGGTCGAGGTCGGCCCGAAGGCGCCGGGCTTGGAGAAGAGGATGGCGGTTGAATAGTCGAGGTCACCGATATCCGCCTCGCCGATCCGATTGACCGCGCCCTCGATACGCAGCGACTCGGCCTGGCCGAAGAGGTTGCGATGCCCCCAGTATCCCTGCAGGCCGAAACCGTCCGTGTTCGAATACTGCGCGCCGGCGCCGAAATAGCGGTGCTTGCCCTCGGAAACCTCGATGGTCATCGGCAGCGAACCGTCCGCGGCCAGCTTGCCGGCATCGCGGATCGTCACACTGGAGAAGACGCCGAGAGCGCGCAACCGCTCCGCCGCGCGGCTCAGTGCCTCCGGCGAATAGGGCTGGCCGGCGTTGATGCGCGAGAAACGCTGCACGAAATCCGGATCGACCGTCTTGGTGCCGGAAACACCCACCGTACCGATTGGCGCGACCGGGCCTCCCTCGGCGGCAATGATGACATCGACCGTCTGCGTCTTGTGATCGGCGATCGCCTTGCGCTCGGTCAGCTTGGCGAACGGACGGCCTTCCGCCCGAAGATCGACCACGACCCTTTCGCCGGCTCTCAGGATGGCGGTGGAATCGGCGCGCGCGCCCGGGACCAGCCCGAAATCCGCGGGATTACGGCCTTCCGCATCACCGGAGAACGCGACCTCGCCGAAGGTGAAGGCGGGACCGGGCTGGACGCTGATCGTGACCGGTATCGGGCCGTTCCGGTTGAATTCCGGGTTCGGCGGCAGGGAATCGAGGTCCTGTCCGTTGACGGTGACATTCACCACGGCGCCGTAGCGGGCGTTCTCGTAAAGCGCGGCAAGGATGCGGTCGCGGTCGTCGCGCGCCTTGATGACGAGGCCAAGATCACCGGAAACGGGCGTGCCGTCGTCCTGCTTGAGGCGCGAGGCGTTCTCGATCGCCTTCGTGAGATCGGCGTCCGCGCCCGGATCGAGCGTCAGCGTGTAGTTGACGGGATCGATGACGGTGGCGGCTTCGTCTTCCTTCTCGAAGAACTTCATGCCGAAAAGCTTGAAGGCGGAGGCCGGCCGCACGGAAATCGGGCCGCACGCCAGCGCCACGGCAACCGCGAGCGCGGTGCCAGCCCTCAGGAACGCAAAACTCTTTTCCGGCCGGTTCACTTCATTCCGCATCCGCAGCTATCCGTCGCCTTTCTCCCTATGAGGTGCGGCGCAAACGGTAGACCGGCAGCTTCCGACACGAATTTCAGGCGCCCCCGATTCATTCGGAGCTTCCAGGCTGGAAAAGACCCTAACGCGTTAGGTTTTCCGTAATGTTAACGGCGGTTTTACACGCAGGTGCGCGGGATTTGAAGCGCTCCGGCATATTTTATGCCTGCGGCTGAACGCGAAAAGCCCCGGAGGTCCTCCGGGGCTTCGCTTTGCCGTAAAGGCAGGCTTAGCGGTAGCCGCGCGGGCAATCGTCGATGTAACGGTTGCCGTGACGGTCGCGGAAGTAGCACTGGCCGGGCTGCTGGGCGACGCTGCCGATGACAGCGCCGGAAACGCCGCCGATGGCCGCGCCGACAGCCGCGCCGCGTACGTCGCCGGTGATGGCGCCGCCGATGATCGCGCCGGAAGCAGCACCGATACCGGCGCCCCTCTCCGTCGGCGTGCAGCTTGCGACGGCAAGACCGACCAGAACGAGTGCGATGACTTTCTTCATGAAGATGTTCTCCAAAGTTGAGCGACGGCCACGTTTTCCGGGTCCGCCCTGTCCCCTTCTACTCAGCCAACATACCGGGGCCGCCTGCGACGGTTTGGTCTGTCCAAGCGAGAAAATATACCCCGCAATCGGGAAGTCCATGGCATCGATGCTTTTTTTTACGCGGCGCGCGAATATCGTTTGCGGTTCGTTTGAATCGCGCTTTCGCTCCGGTCACGAGAAATTTCGCGCTTGTCTGAAAGTACCGGTTGATCGGCGCGCCAAAAAGTCAAATGATATGACTGTTGAGATCGCGCCGGAGGAGGAGAGCCGCCGTGATCCCGTTGCCGCAAGGCAATGCACGCGAAATGAGAATGCTGGTGTCGTTTCGATCCCCGCCCGCGTCGTGAGGACGCCCGCTGCATAGACGTCGGATCGATCGGCCCGAGCGGACGCAACCGCCAGGGAGGAACGAATGGCGAAAGTGGCAATGACCGTCAACGGCAGGAAGGTGAGCAAGGAGTGCGAGGACCGCACGCTGCTTGTGCATTTCCTGCGCGACCAGCTCAGTCTCACCGGAACCCATGTCGGCTGCGATACGTCCCAGTGCGGGGCTTGCGTGGTGCACATGGACGGCAAGGCCGTGAAAAGCTGTTCCATCCTCGCGGCCCAGGCCGCCGGCTCTGAAATCCTCACCATCGAGGGCCTTGCGGCCAATGGCGAGCTGCATCCCGTGCAGGCCGCCTTCAAGGCCAATCACGGCCTGCAATGCGGCTTCTGCACGCCCGGCATGGTGATGACGGCGGTCGACATGATCGGCCGCTACGGCGCCAAGCTCGACGAGCAGACGGTTCGCGAGAACCTCGAAGGCAATATCTGTCGATGCACCGGCTACCACAACATCGTGAAAGCCATCCTCGCCGCCGCCGAAGAAATGGGCGCGGCGGGCCGGCAGGCTGCGGAATAGCGCGCGGACGGCGGTCCCGGCCAACGGCTTGCATATTCTCTGCGCCGTAGGGCCGGCCGCCTTCAGCATATCACGCGAACGATATCTCGGGAGGAGATGAAGATGGGTGTCGAAGGCATCGGTGCGCGCGTCGCGCGAAAGGAAGACAAGCGGTTTCTCACCGGCAAGGGGCGCTATACGGACGACATGTCCGTGCCCGGCATGCGCTATGCCGCATTCGTGCGCTCCCCGCATGCGCATGCAAGGATCAAGAGCATCGATACGTCCGCGGCGGAGGACATGCCGGGCGTCATCGCCGTGCTCAACGGCAAGCAGATGCTGGACGACGGCATCGGCAATCTGATCTGCGGCTGGATGATCCATTCCAAGGACGGCACCCCCATGAAGATGGGCGCCTGGCGGCCATTGGCGCACGAGACGGTGCGCTATGTCGGCGATGCCGTGGCGATTGTCGTGGCCGACAGCGTGGGCGAGGCGCGCGATGCGGCCGAAGCTGTTGTCGTCGATTACGACGTCCTTCCCGCCGTCACCGATGCCGTCAGGGCGCTGGAGGCCGGCCAGCCGCAGCTTCACCCGGAAGCCCCCGGCAACCTCATCTATGACTGGGAGATCGGCGACAGCACCGCGACGGACGCCGCGATTGCCGCGGCCGCCCATGTCACGGAGATGAAGATCGTCAACAACCGCCTCGCGCCCAACCCGATGGAGCCGCGCGCCGCGCTCGGCATCTATGATTCGGCCGAGGACCACTACACCTGCTATACGACGAGCCAGAACCCGCATGTCGCACGCCTCGTCATGAGCGCCTTCTACAATGTCGCGCCGGAAAACAAGCTGCGCGTCATCGCGCCCGATGTCGGTGGCGGCTTCGGCTCGAAGATCTACATCTATCCGGAGGAAATCGTCTGTCTGTGGGCCTCCAAGCGGTCCGGCGTTCCGGTGAAATGGACCAGTGACCGTACCGAAGCCTTCCTCACCGACGCCCATGGCCGCGACCATGTCTCGACGGTCAAGATGGCCTTCGACGCGAACAACCGCGTCACGGCGCTGAAGGTCGACACCATCGCCAATTTCGGCGCCTACATGTCGCTCTTCTCCTCGGCCGTGCCGACCTATCTCTATGCGACCCTGCTTTCCGGCCAGTACAATTTCCCGGCCATCCACGCCAATGTACGCGCCGTCTACACCAACACGGTCGCCGTCGACGCCTATCGCGGCGCCGGCCGGCCGGAGGCGACCTATCTCCTCGAACGCACCATGGAGACGGCGGCGCGCGAACTCGGCGTCTCGCCGGCAGAACTTCGCCGCATCAACTTCATCCGCTCCTTCCCGCACCAGACACCCGTCATCATGAACTATGACGCGGGCGACTACGAGGCCTCGCTGGAAGCCGCCATGGCCGCAGCCGACTGGAACGGTTTCCCGGCCCGCAAGGCCGAGGCCGCCAGCCGAGGCATGAAGCGCGGCATCGGCATGAGCTGTTATATCGAGGCCTGCGGCATCGCGCCGTCGGCAGCCGTCGGCTCGCTCGGCGCGGGCGTCGGCCTCTGGGAATCGGCGGAAGTACGCGTCAATGCCGTCGGCACCATCGAGGTCCTGACCGGCTCGCACAGCCACGGCCAGGGCCACGAGACGACCTTCGCTCAGCTCGTCGCCGACCGCTTCGGCGTGCCGATCGACAGCGTCTCCATCGTCCATGGCGACACGGACAAGGTGCAGATGGGCATGGGCACCTACGGTTCCCGCTCCGGTGCGGTCGGCATGTCCGCCGTCGTCAAGGCGCTCGACAAGGTGGAGGCGAAAGCCAAGAAGATCGCCGCGCATCTGATGGAAGCCGACGAGAGCGACATCGTTGTCGAGAATGGCGCGCTGAAGGTCGCCGGCACCGACAAGTCGGTGCCCTGGTTCCAGATGGCGCTCGCCGCCTACACGGCCCACAACCTGCCCTCAGGCATGGAGCCGGGCCTCAAGGAAGGCGCCTTCTACGATCCGGCCAACTTCACCTTCCCGGCCGGCTGCTACATCTGCGAGGTCGAGATCGACCCGGAAACGGGCAAGACGAAAATCGTCCAGTTCGTCGCCGCCGACGACTTCGGCAACATCATCAACCCGATGATCGTCGAGGGACAGGTGCATGGCGGCATCGCGCAGGGCATCGGCCAGGCGCTGCTGGAGGGCGTCCACTACGACCCGGAGACCGGCCAGCTCCTGACGGCAAGCTACATGGACTACACCATGCCGCGCGCCGACGACCTGCCCTCCTTCCAGGTCTCGCACCAGGTCACGCCCTGCCCGAACAATCCGCTCGGCATCAAGGGCTGCGGCGAGGCGGGCGCCATCGGCTCGCCACCGGCGCTGATGAACGCCATTACCGACGCCATCGGCAACAACGACCTGACCATGCCCGCGACGCCCCAGAAGGTCTGGGCGGCGCTTGCGGCCGGCAACTGACGGGAGGAAGCCATGTACGCAACCAACTACCATCGCGCATCCTCCGTCGCGGATGCGGCCAGGCTGCAATCGTCCTCCGACGAGGCAAAATACGTCTCCGGCGGCATGACGCTGATCCCGACCATGAAGCAGCGGCTCGCCGCGCCTTCCGACCTCGTGGACCTGCGTCACATCGCCGAACTCAAGGGCATCTCGGTCAGCGGCAACCGGATGCGCATCGGCGCGGGCACGACGCATTACGAGGTCGCGACCTCGGCCGAGCTGAAGGCCGTTTGCCCGGCTATCTGCCACCTCGCCTCCCATATCGGCGATCCGCATGTTCGCCATATGGGCACCATCGGCGGTTCCATCGCCAACAACGACCCGGCGGCGGACTACCCCTCCGCCATGCTGGCGCTGGGCGCGACAATCGTCACCAGCACGCGGGAAATCCCCGCCGACGCCTTCTTCACCGGCCTCTTCGAGACGGCGCTGGAGGATGGCGAGATCGTCGTCGCGGTCACCTTCGACGCGCCGGCGAAGGCAGCCTATTCCAAGTTCCCCAACCCGGCCTCGCGCTACGCCATGGCCGGTGTCTTCGTGGCGAAGGGGGCGGATGGCGGCGTGCGGGTGGCGGTGACGGGCGCGGGCTCCAACGGCGTGTTCCGCCATGCCGGGCTGGAAAAGGCACTCGCCGCCGACTGGTCCGCCAACGCGGCCGCCACCGTCACGGTGGATGCCGCCGACCTGCTTTCGGACATCCACGGCAGCGCGGAGTACCGGGCAAACCTCGTGAAAGTGATGGCCAAGCGCGCGGTCGCCGCCACCTGATACCGTCGCAAAACTTGAAACTGTTCGGCCAAAAGGGCGGTTGAGGCCGCCCTTTTTTCATGCAGACTTGACATGCATCAACATGAGATGGCCTTTGCGGGCCTAGTATAGATTGGAATGGTTCAAAGGTGGCGCGATTTGCCGCAGCGCCTCGCATTGCGGCGAGGGCGGGCCGGGTGTAGCCGATTGAACGACAGCCAATGACGATGACGCCCGGATTTTTGCCGGACTGGAGACTCTGGATGGATTTCGAGACTTTCTTCAAGAACGAGCTGGACAGCCTGCATCAGGAAGGCCGCTACCGCGTCTTCGCCGACATCGAGCGGCAGAAGGGCAGCTTCCCGAAGGCGACGCGCCATACGGCGGAAGGTCCGATGGACGTCACGGTCTGGTGTTCCAACGACTATCTCGGCATGGGCCAGCATCCGAAGGTCGTCGAGGCGATGAAGCTCGCCATCGACCAGTGTGGCGCCGGTGCCGGCGGCACCCGCAACATCTCCGGCACCAACCACTACCATGTCCTGCTCGAGCGCGAGCTTGCCGATCTGCACGGCAAGGAATCGGCCCTGCTCTTCACTTCGGGCTATGTGTCCAACTGGGCTGCGCTCGGCACGCTCTGTTCGAAGATCCCCGGCATCATCTGTTTCTCCGATGCCGGCAACCATGCCTCGATGATCGAAGGCATCCGCCACTCGAAATGCGAGCGCGTGATCTTCAAGCACAATGACCTGAAGGATCTCGAAGCCAAGCTTTCCGCCGCCGACCCGAAGGCGCCGAAGCTGATCGCCTTCGAATCGGTCTATTCGATGGACGGCGATATCGCCCCCATCAAGGACATCTGCGACCTCGCCGACAAGTACGGCGCGATGACCTATCTCGATGAAGTCCACGCCGTCGGCATGTACGGCCCGCGCGGCGGCGGCATCGCCGAGCGTGAAGGCCTGATGCACCGCCTGACCGTCATTGAAGGCACGCTCGGCAAGGCCTTCGGCGTCATGGGCGGCTATATCACCGGCTCGGTGGCGCTCTGCGACTTCGTCCGCTCCTTCGCCTCCGGCTTCATCTTCACGACGGCGCTGCCGCCGACGCTCGCCGCCGGTGCGCTCGCTTCGATCCGCCACCTGAAGGAAAGCCAGGCCGAACGCCTCGCCCATCAGGAGCGCGTGCGCAAGCTTCGCGCGGCGCTCGACCGCAACGGCATCCCGCACATGCCGAACCCGAGCCATATCGTGCCGGTGATGGTGGGCGACGCCTCCAAGTGCAAATGGATATCGGACCTGCTGCTCGACAATTTCGGCATCTACGTCCAGCCCATCAACTACCCGACCGTACCCAAGAAGACCGAGCGCCTGCGCATCACGCCGACGCCGCTGCACACGGATGCCGATATCGACCATCTGGTCGGCGCGCTGCATGCGCTCTGGTCGCGCTGTGCGCTGGCCCGCGCCGTGGCCTGATACGGTAAGACGGCCCGGTTACCCGACAAGCCCGGCAGCCACCTGCCGGGCTTCTTCGTCTGCGGCGAAGACATCGTCCATGGATGAGGCCGGCGGCAGGTGGCTGAGCCTGTCCATAACGGCCTCCGCAACGTCGGCCATCGACAGGAAACCGATACGCCCTGCGACGAAGGCATGGAAGGCCACCTCTTCGGCTGCATTCATCACCGCACCCTGCAGGCCGCCGCGTGTCAGCGCCATGCGGGCAAGCCGGAGCGCCGGGAACCGCACCTCGTCCGGCGCCTCGAAATCGAGCCGCGCGAGCTTGGCGAAATCCAGCCGGTCGACATTGAGCGGCGAGCGCTCGGGATAGGTCAGCGCATAGCCGATGGCCGTGCGCATGTCCGGCGCGCCGAGTTGCGCCAGCACCGAGCCGTCGACATAGCCGACCATGGAATGGATGATCGACTGCGGGTGCACCACGACCTCGATCTGGTCCGGCCTGACGTCGAAGAGATGCTTCGCCTCGATCATCTCCAGCGCCTTGTTGAACATGGAGGCACTGCCGATGGAGATCTTCAGGCCCATCGACCAGTTGGGGTGGGCGCGCGCGATCTCCGCCGTGACGCCGGCCATCTGCTCGCGGCTCCAGGTGCGGAAGGGACCGCCCGAGGCCGTCAGCACGATACGCTCGACGGCATGGCGCTGGTCGTCCTCCAGCGCCTGGAAGATCGCGCTGTGCTCGCTGTCGACCGGAATGAGTCGGCCGCCACCCTTCGCGACGGCCTCGACGAAGAGGTCGCCGGCCGAGACCAGGCATTCCTTATTGGCGAGCGCGATATCCGCCCCCCTCCTCGCCGCCGCCAGCGTCGGGGCAAGGCCCGCGGTGCCGACGATCGCCGCCATCACCCAATCCGCCTCGCCGGAAGCCGCCTCCAGCAGCGCAGCACGCCCGGCCGCCGCCTCGATGCCGCTACCCGAAAGCGCCTCCTTCAGCGCCCCGTAATGGCTTTCGCTCGCCGTCACCGCCATGCACGCGCCACACGCCTTTGCCTGCGCGGCGAGGAGTTCCACGTTGCCGTTGCCGGTCAGCGCCAGAACCTCGTAGCGCTCGCGTCCGCCGAGCTGGTGCACCACGTCGAGCGTGCTGGTGCCGATGGAGCCTGTAGAGCCGAGGATGGTGATGCGGCGCTTCTGCCGCGCGTCGGGAGCCATGGTGATGTCCGCAGTTTTCTTCTTGTCAGCCATAGGCTCTACAGGCGAAAGACGCCTGCAACAAGTCGTCGAAATGCTGTAAAGCGGAGGCTGGGCTCCTCTTCTGGAACCCTTGGCTTGACCTTTTCGCCCGGACGGCCATAACGTCCCCGCAAAGCGGTCTTCCGCCCCGACGCGATTGGAGAAATCTGTGCATCGACGCCTGAGAGTATGGACCCTCGCCTGCCTCGCTTTCCTGGCGGCAGCTCCGGCCTATGCCGACGAGCCGGTCCCGGGCGGTCTCGGCGGCACGTGGCTTGCCGAGGACATCGGCGGCAACGGCGTCATCGACGACCTGCAGACGACGCTGGAGATCAAGCCGGACGGCTCCTATGGCGGCAATGGCGGCTGCAACACCTATCGCGGCAAGCTGAAGGTACAGAACGGCAATATCGCCTTCGCTCCGGCGGCAGCGACGCGCAAGATGTGTGCGCCCGCCATCATGGACCAGGAACAGAAGTTCTTCGACGCCCTCGGCACCGTCACCTCCTGGAAGCTGGAAAACGGCATCCTGCACCTGACGGGCAAGGAAGGCGCACCCGCGATCCGCCTCGCCGCCCTCAAGAACAACACGGACGTCGTCATCCGCCTGCCCGGGCCGGAGCAGAGCGTGGCGCGCGAGACGCGGACCTACCAATGCGACGGCGAGCAGCGCATCAGCGTCGAATATATCAATGTCGGCGCCAATGCGCTTGCCGTGCTGCGGATCGGCGAGGAGACGGTCATCGCCGCCAACGTCATCTCGGCCTCGGGCGCGAAATATGCGGGCGGCCGCCATGAATGGTGGACCAAGGGCGACGAGGCAACGCTCTACGACCTGACGAAGGGCGAGAACGCCCCGGGCGTCAACTGCCGCAAGACCGGCTGACAGCCGGGGCCGGACGAAACAGGGGGAAACCGGCATGCCCACGTTCCACGTCGGCCAGAAGGTCGTCTGCATCAACGACCGTTTCAAGAACGTCTCCATCGACCAGGGCATCCGCAAGGGGCAGGTCTACACGGTCCGCTGGGCCGGCCATTACCGCCACTATGTCGACGGCGATTTCTACGGCATCAAGCTGATGGAGCTCTATCGCGGCAAGGACGACGGCCCGGAAGGCTACGGCGCCGTCGATATGCCCTTCCGCGCCAGCCGCTTCCGCCCCCTCGTTTCCGACCGCATCCGCAGCATGCTCGGCCTCAAGGCCCCGACGCCGAAAAAGGTGGTCAACAAGCCCTCCATCGTCCCCTCCGTCCGCCCCAAGCCGCGCGTCGTCACGCCGGAGCGCGAAAAGGAAGACGTCTAGGAAGGCGGCCAGCCTAGTCCAGCAGCGCGTTCAAGGTCCTGCGCGCCATGAGATGGAAAAACAGCGAGACCACCATGCAGACCGCGACAATACCAGCGGTTGTCCAGTTGATCGGGCCTGGATTATCTCGGATCCCCGAGAGGGTCGGCGTGAAAGCCCCGGCCAATGCGACCGCTATAGCGATGCCGTTCAGATAATTGGCCGTCAGCTTGGCCTTCTCATTGTTCTGGCTCTTCATCGCACCGCCCAGAAATTCCACCTTGAATTGCAGTATTTACTCCCAAAAAACGAAAAAGGGAATATTCAGGGGGCCCTGCGCACGCCGGAGCAACACGGCAACGCCGCGGAAAAGAAGGGAGCAGGTAACATGGAACCGATAGTGGTGATCCCGGCGCGATTCGAACGCGCGACCCCCAGATTAGGAATCTGGTGCTCTATCCTGCTGAGCTACGGGACCACTGACTGCACCCATACAAAAGCCGGGGCGTGAAGCCAAGCGATTTTCGGGCTTCCGTCTGCGCGTTCCGTAGGGAACAGCCCGCCGGGCGGGAACGTGAGACATTCGGTTCATGGGATGGAGATGGCTTCATCCACACGAACCCAGAGGAGAATATCTCATGCGCAAGATCATCCTTTCCGCCGTCGTCGCAACCGTCGCAGCGCTGTCCTTCGCCGCCCCCTCCAAGGCAGGCGACATTTCCATCGGTTTCGGCTTCGGCAACGGCTGGGGCCACGGGCATGGCCATGGCTGGGGCCACGGCTCCCAGGTCACTTTCTACGGCGATGACGACGACTACGGCTACGATTGCTTCTGGAAGAAGAAGAAGCGCTACGACAAGTGGGGCAATGTCGTGATCAAGAAGGTCCGCATCTGCCGCTGATCTCCCTCTTCCCCGAGCCTCCCCGACTTGCCCGGCTGTGCGTATTTGCAGCCGGGCCTTTTTGTCAGGCGGCGAGACGACTTTCGGCGAGCTTCACCCAGTAGGTCACGCCATGCGGAATGACGTCGTCGTTGAAGTCGTAGGCGGGGTGGTGCAGGCCCGCCGTGTCGCCGTTGCCGATGAAGACGAAGGCGCCGGGGCGCGCTTCCAGCATGTAGGAAAAATCCTCGCCGCCCATCATCGGCGCAAGCGAAGGCTCGACCGCCGCCTCGCCGGCGATCTCACGGGCCACCGAGACGGCGTGGCCGGTCTCCTCGGCATGGTTCACGGTGACGGGATAGTTGCGGTGATAGGCAACCGTGATCTCCGCTCCGTGGGCTGCCGCCAGACCGGCGCAGATCTGCCTGATGCGCGCCTCCGCCTCCTCCCGCATATCGGGACTGAGCGTGCGCACCGTCCCCGCGAGCTGCGCCTGCTCGGGGATGACATTGTGGGCGAAGCCCGCATTGAACTTGGTGACGGAAACGACGAGCGAGGCGATCGGATCGGCGATGCGCGACACGATAGTCTGCAGCGCCGACACCACCTGCGCGCCGATGACGATGGGATCGATCGTCTTGTGCGGCAACGCCGCATGGCCGCCGCGGCCTGTGACCACGATGTTGAACTCGTCCGTCGCCGCCATGATGGGGCCGGCGCGCGTACCGAAGGAACCGACCAGCATGCCCGGCAGGTTGTGCATGCCGTAGACCTCGGCGATGCCGAAGCGCTCCATCATGCCGTCCTTGACCATCTCGTTACCGCCGCCGCCGCCCTCTTCGGCCGGCTGGAAGATGACCGCGACATTGCCGCTGAAATTGCGCGTCTCGGCAAGGTACTTCGCCGCGCCGAGCAGCATGGCCGTATGGCCGTCGTGGCCGCAGGCATGCATCTTGCCCTTGACGGTGGAGGCCCAGGCCTTGCCGCTCGTCTCTTCGATGGGCAGCGCATCCATGTCGGCGCGAAGCCCGATGGTGCGCCCCTCGCCCTTGCCCCGGATGAGGCCGACGACGCCGGTGCGGCCGATGCCGGTCACGATCTCGTCCACGCCGAATTCGCGCAGCTTCTCGGCAACGAAAGCGGCAGTCTTCTCGACGGCGAAGAGAAGCTCGGGCTGCCGGTGGATCTGCCTGCGCCATTCGGCGATTTCGTCCTGCAACTCTGCGGCGCGGTTCAGAATGGGCATGCAACACGTCCTGTCTTTCGGCCCGTAAATTTGGCCATTTCCACTCGATGGCTTTGCCATCACGGTGCCATATAGGTTAAATAGGGCGACGGTTCGAGACAACTCCCGATTTCGAGGACAGGCCCCTTGCAGATGAACGGACGAACGGCGCGCCGGAGCGCAACGCTTTTGGGCTATGCCCTTTTCGCAGCTTCCTTCCTGGCAACCACGGCGACAGCCGCCCCCCGCATGCTGGTAGACGTCAACACGCTGAAGGTCATTGAGCATGAGGATGCCTTCCAGCGCTGGTATCCGGCCTCGCTCACCAAGCTGATGACCGCCTACACCGTCTTCAGTGCCATCAAGGCCGGCGAGCTGACCCTCGATAGCCCGGTCGTAATGAGCAAGCACGCCGCCTCCGAACCGCCGAGCAAGATGTATTTCAAGCCCGGCCAGAAGATGACACTCGACAGCGCGCTGAAGATCATCCTCGTCAAGTCGGCCAATGACGTGTCCGTCGCCATCGCCGAATCGGTCTCCGGCTCGGAAGAGGCCTTCGTCGCCCGCATGAACGCCGAGGCGCGGCGCATCGGCATGAGCTCGTCCCACTTCATCAATCCGAACGGCCTGCCCGGCAAGGGCCAGTATACGACGGCCCGCGACCTTGCCGTGCTCGCCGTGACGCTCAAGCGCGAATTCCCGCAATATTCGTCCTATTTCGCGCTGGAAGGCTTCACCACCGGCAAGAAGCAGTATCCGAACTACAACATGCTGATCGGCCGCTTCGACGGCGCCGACGGCATGAAGACCGGCTTCATCTGCGCCTCGGGCTTCAACCAGGTCTCCTCCGCCACCCGCGACGGCCGCAGCGTCGTCTCGGTGGTGCTCGGCTCCGAGAGCCTCGGCGCGCGCGCCGATATTTCCGCCGGCATGCTGGAAAAGGGCCTGACGACGCGCGTGGGCAATGTGCCGACGCTCGGCAAGCTCCGCCCCTATGGCGAGACGCGCGACGTCGTTGCCGACGTCTCGCAGGAGATCTGCTCCAAGCATGCGGCCAAGGTGCGCAGCGAGGGCCGCGACGAGGCCGGCCGACAGAAGCTGAACTCGCCCTATATCCACGAACTCAACCGTCCGCTGCGGCTTGTCTATGCCGGCCTCATGGGGGGCGATACGGTGGCGGCGGGCAACGACAAGGTCGCGGCCAACGACACGGGTGATGCCGCCAATGTGCCGATCCCGATCCCGCGTCCGACATTCTGACAGGAAGAGCCATGACCCTCGCTGAGCGGCGCGTGCCGGTTTCCGTGCTGACCGGCTTTCTCGGCGCGGGCAAGACGACCCTGCTCAACCGGCTCCTGAAGGACCCGGCGCTAACCGACACGGCCGTCATCATCAACGAGTTCGGCGAGGTGGGCATCGATCACCTGCTGGTCGAGCAATCGGGCGACGGCATCATCGAGCTTGCCGACGGGTGCCTCTGCTGCACGATCCGCGGCGAGCTGGTCGATACGCTCGCCGACCTCATGGACCGCATGCAGACCGGCAAGATCCAGCCGCTGAAGCGTGTGGTGATCGAAACGACCGGTCTTGCCGACCCGGCACCGGTGCTCCAGGCAGTCATGGGCAATCCGATCCTCGCCCATTCCTTCAGCCTCGACGGCGTGATCACCGTGGTCGACGCCGTCAACGGCCTCTCGACGCTCGCCAATCATCCCGAAGCCGTCAAGCAGGTCGCCGTCGCCGACCGCGTGCTGATCAGCAAGGCCTCCCTTGCCGATGCCGCGACGCTGGACGCCGTACGGCGCGAAATCGCAGCGCTCAACCCGCGCGCCACCATCTCCGACGTCGACATGCCCGGCCTCGCCGGCCCGGACCTGCTTGCCAACGGTCTCTACGATCCCGGCAGCAAGATACCGGATGTCCGCCGCTGGCTGCACGACGAGGCGCACGGCCATCATCACCACGATCACGGCCACAGTCATAGCCACGATCATGAGCATCACCACGACCACCGGCACGCCCATGACGTGACGCGCCACGATGCCACGATCCGCTCCTTCAGCATCGTGCACGATCGCCCAATCGATCCCATGGCGCTCGACATGTTCATCGACCTGCTGCGCTCGGCGCATGGGGAGAAGCTTCTGCGCATGAAGGGCATCGTCCTGATGTCGAACACCCCGGATCGCCCTCTGGTGCTGCATGGCGTGCAGAGCGTCTTCCATCCGCCGGAACGGCTTGCCGCATGGCCGGAAGCCGCCGAGCGCCGCACGCGCCTGGTGCTGATTACCAAGGACCTGCCGGAAGCCTTCGTGCGCGATCTCTTCGACGCCTTCACCGGCACGCCGCGGATCGACCGCCCGGACAGGGCGGCGCTCGCGGACAACCCGCTCGCCATACCGGGTTTCAAGCTGTAATCAGGCCGTCTTGCGGATCAGAAAGCGGTGGCCGGCCTCGACGCGCTCGCTCGCTTCCAGCACATGGCCGTCCTCATGGCAGAAGTGGGGAATGTCGATCACCGCCAGCGGATCGTTGGTCTCGACCCAGAGGCCCGAGCCGGCCGGCATCGTCGAAAGGCGCTTGCGCGTCTTCATCACCGGCAGCGGGCATTTCAGCCCACGCAGATCGTAGACTTCGGCCTCGTCTTGCGCGCGGGCCGAGGTCATTTCTGCCAGAACTTCCAGAAGGGCTTCTTCGGCGTCTGCTCGACGACCGCGACAGTCGGATTTTCTTCCGGCACAGGCGTCACGACGGCGTTTTCCGCCGGCTTCTCCACCGTCCCGGCCGCCGGGTTCCGCGCTTCCTTACGCGGCTGCGTCCCGGCATCCTGCTTCGCCTCTTCCGCCTGCTGCGTCACGGTTTCGACAGGTGCGGCCTTGGCCGGCGCTTCTTCCTTGGCCGTCCACAGCTTCCAGAAGGGCTTCTTTTCGGGCACCTCGACGGTCTGCATGCCGGGATTTTCCTCCGGCACCGGCAGAGCGCCCGCGCCCCGCGCCTGCTTTTCCACCTTCTCTGCGGCGACGTCGGCCGCAAGGTTTTCGGCTTCCTTGACCTTCGCCTGCTCGGCATCGATCTTGGCCTGCTCGACCGCCTGCCTGGCGCGTTCCTCGGCCTCGATCTTCCGCTTCTCGGCTTCTTCGGCCTTCTGCTTCTGCGCCTCGATTTCGCGTTCCGTCAGCAGCTTGCCGGCGTCGAGGGAGTTGCCCGTCGGCGCATAGGCCAGTTCCCGGCCCTTGCGCTGGTCGGCGACGAGGGCCTTGCGCTGGGCTTCAGACGGCTCCACCCAGACGGTGCCCTGATACTTGCTCATCGCCTTGGAATAGGCCGTGGCATAGGTCTTGTTATAGCTCGAAAGCGCGACGTCCAGCGACGACGGCGTCGTCATCGCGGGGCAGGCGCCGGCCGGCGAGAATGGCTTGTCGGCCTGCTGGTTGAAGACATACTTGCCCTCGCAGACATTCACCTCCGGCGGGCGCTTGGTGATCTCGAAATGATCCCAGCCGACCTTCAGCATCTTCCAGAATTCGATGTTCGGATTGTCGCGGTGGCGCGCCATGTTCTCCGCGGTCATGCGGAAAGGAAACGCCTGCAACTGGACCGCCTTCTGGCCGCCGTCGAAGGCGTCGCGCGCGAAGGCGAAGATCTCCACCATCTGCTCGTCGGTCATCGAATAGCAGCCCGACGAGGAACAGGCACCGTGGATCATCAGATTGGTGCCGCTCGCCTTGTTGGCGCGGTCGTAGGTATTCGGGAAGCCGGTGTTGATCGCGAGATAATAGCTCGAATTCGGGTTCATCTGCCCGCGCGAGAGCGGGTAGAAGCCCTCCGGCGCCTGGCGGTCGCCTTCCTTCGTCTTCGGGCCGAGCTTGCCGGACCAGGCGCAGATCTTGTAGTTGCGCACGAGCTGGAAGCGGTTCGCGCGGTCGGCCTTCCACACTTCCAGCCGGCCTTCTTCCTTCAGGATGCGCAGCATGATCGGCGACGACCGGTCGATGTTCATCCTGGAGAGCTTGCTCAGCACGGCCGGCGAAAGCTGATAGCCGGTCTTGCTCGATACCTTGGTGATATCGACATCGACCTTGTCGAACGTGTCGAGCGTCTCGTTCGTGCAGCCTGCGGCGGCCACGGCAAGAAGCGATAGAGCGGCAAGAAGTTTCAGGCGCATTCCCAGGGTCCGTCAACAATCGTCAGATCGCGCTCCGCCGCGCCGGCAGGCGGGACGGGCAGTCGTAACCGGCTTATACTTCATAAATTCTTAACCGGGAATTCTTTCGCGAGGCTGCCGGAACTCCGCTCACGCTTCAGACACAAGGATTGTGGCCGAGATTTGGCGGCGGCGGCGCGCAGGCGCCGCCGCCAATCGCCGCAGGCTCAGAGCTGGCGGCCGATATTGAGGTAGCGCTGGCGACGGTCCTTGCGAAGCTGATCGCCCGGCTTTGCCGAAAGGTCCTTGAGTGCGGAGGCGATGACGTCGCCCGTGCGGCCGATGACGGCGGCCGGATCGCGATGCGCGCCGCCGACCGGCTCGGGAATGATGCCATCGATGACGCCGAGGGCCTTCAGGTCCTCCGCCGTTATCTTCATGTTGCTCGCCGCTTCCTTGGCGCGGGTGGAATCGCGCCAGAGGATCGAGGCCGCGCCTTCCGGCGAGATCACGGAATAGATCGCATGTTCCAGCATGTAGACGCGGTCGCCCGTGGCGATCGCGATCGCGCCGCCCGAGCCGCCTTCGCCCAGAACCACCGAGACGATCGGCACGCGGACATTGAGGCACATTTCCGTGGAGCGGGCGATGGCTTCCGCCTGGCCGCGCTCTTCCGCGCCGATACCCGGATAGGCGCCGGCCGTATCGATCAGCGTGATGATCGGCAGGCCGAAACGATCCGCCATCTCCATGACGCGGATCGCCTTGCGATATCCTTCCGGGCGGGCGCTGCCGAAATTGTGCTTGAGGCGCGACTTGGTGTCGTTGCCCTTCTCCTGGCCGATGATGGCGACGGCTTCGCCGCGGAAGCGGCCGAGGCCGGCCTGGATGGCCTCGTCCTCGGCAAACTTGCGGTCGCCGGCGAGCGGCGTGAACTCTTCGAAGAGCTGGGCGGCGTAATCGACGAAATGCGGACGCTGCGCATGGCGCGCGACCTGCGTCTTCTGCCAGGGCGACAGCTTGGAATAGATGTCCGCCATCGCCTCGCGGGCGCGGATTTCAAGCCGGCCGACCTCGTCCGTCGTGTCGATGCTCTCATCTTCTTCGGCGAGCTTGCGAAGCTCGTGGATCTTGCCTTCGAGATCCGAGATGGGCTTTTCGAAATCGAGGTAGTTGTGCATGAGATGCGTTTCCGATCGTTTGCTCAAACCGCGCTGACTGTCGTCGGCCAAGAGGCCGGTCGCAAGCGGAGGGGTCCTAATCCGGTTTTTTTGCCTGTTTGGCAAGGGGGTGATGGGTTTGAACGAGCTGGTGAAGCCGTTCTTCCAGCACATGCGTATAGATTTGTGTCGTGGAAATGTCCGAATGGCCAAGCAGTTCCTGCACCGCGCGCAGGTCCGCCCCGTTCTGGAGCAGGTGGCTGGCGAAGGCGTGGCGAAGGACATGCGGCGAGAGCGTCGAGGCCCTTATACCCGCCCGCCCGGCCAGCGCCTTGAGGTCGCGGGCAAAGACCTGACGCGGCAGATAGCCCTCCTTGCTTTGCGCAGGAAACAGGAAGTCGCCGGCCGCAGGATCGTCGCCGATGTCCGCCGCCAGCGCCTCGCCGTAGGTCTCCAGTGCCGAAACGGCAGCGCGCGACAGCGGCACCATGCGCTCCTTGTTGCCTTTGCCCTTCACCACGAGGAAGCGTCCGGTCTGCGCCAGCACGCTTGCCGGCAACGACACCAGTTCGCTGACGCGCAAGCCCGTCGCATAGAGCAGTTCGACCAGCACATGCAGGCGCCGCTTGAGAAGAAGATTGCCGCCCGGCTCCATCGCCTCGGCCTCCGCCCGGGCAATCAGCCGCGTGACGTCGTCGACGCTCAGCGTCTTCGGCAGCGAACGCCCTTTCTTCGGGGCATCGAGAATGCCGGTCGGATCGTCGCCGCGCAGTCCCTCGCCATAAAGGAACTTGAAGAATTGCCGGAGCGCCGAAAGACGCCGGGCCTGCGAGGAGGCGGCAAAACCCTGTTTCGCAAGATGGCCGAGATAGGCGCGCAGGTCGTCCGGCACCGCCTCGGAAAGGCGCACGCCGCGCTCGTTGAGGAAGGAGCGCGCATCCTCCAGGTCCCGCTCGTAGGATTGCAGCGTGTTGGTCGCCGCGCCGCGTTCGGCGCTCATCATTTCGAGGAAGGACTCGACCTGTAGCGCGGATGGGTCCCTCATGGCTGCGGGTTCACCCGCTCGGAGGGAATGCGGATCGTCACCTCCCGCTCCGTCGGTTCCACGAAGGTGACGAGCGCCACCATCGTGCCATAGATCGTCCCGGCGATCATGGCGCAGACGAACAGGAATCGGAACAGGCTGGGCATGGCATTCTCCGGGATGACGCCCTCTATATCGCCTCGCCACAGGCCGAGCGCAAGGGATGGCGCCTTCGGCAGGCTTGACGCTTCCAGCGCTTTTGTCGATACGGAAAGGAGACAAACCCCGGAAAACGCAATGACCGAGCTGATCGACCAGGCCCCTCCCACGCTCGCCGAGCAGGCCCGCGCAGCGCTCGGCAAGCGCAACCTCGTGCTGATCGGCCTGATGGGCGCCGGCAAATCGGCGATCGGCCGCATGACGGCGCAGGCGCTCGGCGTTCCCTTCGTCGATTCCGACCATGAGATCGAGCGCGTTTCGCGCATGTCGATCACCGATCTTTTCGCCGCCTATGGCGAGGCCGAATTCCGCGCACTGGAAACCCGCGTCATCAAGCGCCTGCTGCGCTCCGGCCCACGCGTCGTCTCGACGGGCGGCGGCGCCTATATCAACGAGAACACCCGCAGGCACATCAAGCGCGGCGGGCTGACCGTCTGGCTCAATGCCGATCTCGATGTGCTCTGGGAACGCGTCAACAAGCGCGACACGCGACCGCTGCTGAAGACGGAAAACCCGCGCCAGACGCTCGAAAACCTCATGAACGCCCGTTACCCGATCTATGCGGAAGCCGATCTGACCGTGATGTCGCGCGACGTGAAGAAGGAAACCATGGTGGAGGAGGTGCTCGCCGCGATCACCGCCGCCGGCCCGAGAAACCAGACGAGATGACCATGACTGCCAATGCCACCGCCCGCCGCACCGTGCGGGTCGACCTCGGCGACCGTTCCTACGACATCCTGATCGGCCCCGGCCTCATCGCCTCTGCCGGCCGCGAGATCACAGGCCGCCTCAAGGGCCGCAAGATCGCCGTCATCACGGATACGCATGTCGCCCCCCTCTATCTCGACGGCTTCATGACCGCCCTCAAGGCGGAAGGTATCGACGCCGTCTCGCTCGTGCTGCCGGCCGGCGAGAAGACCAAGAGCTTCGAGCACCTGATCAGCGTCTGCGACAGCGTGCTCGCCGCCCGCATCGAGCGCAACGATGCCGTCGTGGCGCTCGGCGGCGGCGTCATCGGCGACCTCACCGGCTTTGCCGCCGGCATCGTGCGCCGCGGCTCGCGCTTCATCCAGGTACCGACCTCGCTTCTGGCGCAGGTCGATTCCTCCGTCGGCGGCAAGACCGGCATCAACTCGCCGCACGGCAAGAATCTCATCGGCGTCTTCCACCAGCCCGATCTCGTGCTCGCCGACACCGACGTGCTCGATACGCTCTCGCCGCGCGAATTCCGCGCCGGCTATGCGGAAGTCGCCAAATACGGCCTGATCGACAAGCCCGATTTCTTCGCCTGGCTGGAGAAGAACTGGCGTGACGTCTTTGCCGGCGGCGAGGCGCGCATTACGGCCATCGCCACGAGCTGCCAGGCGAAAGCCGATGTCGTCGCCGCAGACGAGCGCGAGAACGGCCAGCGCGCCCTCCTGAACCTCGGCCACACCTTCGGCCATGCGCTGGAAGCAGCGACGCAGTACGACAGCGCCCGCCTCGTCCACGGCGAGGGCGTCTCCATCGGCATGGTGCTTGCCCACCAGTTCTCCGCCCGGATGAACCTGTGCAGCCCCGACGACGGCAGGCGCGTCGAGGCGCATCTGCGCGAGGTCGGCCTGCCGACTGCGATGGGCGATATCCCGGGCGGCCTGCCGCCGGCCGAAAAGCTGATGGACGCCATCGCGCAGGACAAGAAGGTCAAGGCCGGCAAGCTCACCTTCATCCTGACGCGCGGCATCGGCCAGTCCTTCGTCGCCGATGACGTGCCGCAATCCGAAGTCGTCGCCTTCCTCAAGGAAAAGCTCCCGAAATGACCGGCGATGCGCCCGCCGCGTTCGCGCCCCATCTCTGGCTGTGGATCGTTCTCGCCCTCGGCCTGATCATCGCCGCCCTCGCCTATGTTTGGCGCGCGCGGCAGAAGGCGGGCGAGACGGAGGTCGAGCGCCGCCCCGGCCAACCCGCCCGAGATAGCGCCAACGCAAAACCCGACCGGGACAAGGCCGGCAACGGCCTCGACCTCGAGGCGCTGGAAGTCTCCGACATCATGATCCACCGCACCGCCATGCGCGCGCTCAACGCCGGCGATCCGCCGGAAGAGATCGTCAAGGCCGTACTGGAAAGCCCCTATACGCGCATGCCGCTCTGGGCCGGCACGGTCGATAACATCGTCGGCGTCGTGCACGCCAAAGATCTGCTGCGCGCGCTCATCGAACCCGGCATGGAGCCGAAGAACCTCGACATTACCAAGGTCGCGGAGAAACCGTGGTTCGTACCGGACACGACGACGCTGAAGGAACAGCTTGCCGCCTTCCTGCGCCGGCAGGAGCATTTCGCCACCGTCGTGGACGAATATGGCGAGGTGCAGGGCGTCGTGACGCTCCAGGACATTTTGAAGGAGATCGTCGGCGACATCTCCGACGAGACCGCCGTCGACATGCAAGGCGTGCGGCAGGAGGCGGACGGTTCGCTCGTCGTCGATGGCAGCGTGACGATCCGCGACCTCAACCGCGCCTTCACCTGGAACCTGCCGGACGAGGAGGCGACGACCATCGCGGGTCTCGTCATCCACGAGTCGAAATCCATCCCGGAAGAGCGGCAGGCCTTCACCTTCCACGGCAAGCGCTTCATCGTCATGAAGCGGGTGAAGAACCGCATCACGAGACTGCGTATCCGCCCGGCGGAACCGGAACAGCCGAAAAGGTAGCTACCAGCGCGTCGGCTCGCCGGGCGCCGCCGCCTCGACGGCAAGCGCGTGCAGTCCTGCGTCCAGCTCCACCTTCACCACCTCGTTGATCGCCCGGTGGCGCGCCACGCGGCTCATGCCGGCGAATGCCGCGGAGACGATGCGGATGCGCATATGCGTCTCGCCTTCGCCGTCGAAGCCCGGCTGGTGGCCGGCATGCAGGTGGCTCTCGTTGATGACGTCGAGGCGTTCGGGCGAAAAGGCAGCTTCGAGCTTGCCGGTCATGCTGGATTTCGTGGACATTGCGGTACCTTCGGCGGCCGGGAATGCGAGGCCGCGACGCAGAAAAATAGTCCCACAAAGCCAGCAACAATCCGCTTTGTCAATTCTTGTTGCAGGCCTTCTGGAACCCCATAATGTGCGCCATGAAACTCGATTCCAAATACTTCGACCGCATCCGCACGAAGCGGCGCGTGGAGCGCCCCGAGCGTTCCGCGCCGACCTGTCAGTGGGACGGCTGCGAGGAGAATGCCGTGCATCGCGCGCCCGTCGGCCGCAATGCCGAAGGGCAGTACTTCATGTTCTGCTTCGAGCACGTCAAGGAATACAACAAGGGCTACAACTACTTTTCCGGCCTCTCCGACGGCGAGATCGCGCGCTACCAGAAGGAAGCCATCACCGGCCACCGCCCGACCTGGACGATCGGCGTCAACAAGGCCTCCAAGAACGGCCCGGCGCAGGGCACCGCCCGATCCGGATCCGCCGGGGCGAACCAGCGCATCCGCGACCCCTTCGGCTTCTTCAACGAAGGCAAGGGCCGCAGGCCCCAGATGGAACCGCGCGCACGAAAGCTGAAGACGCTGGAGGCGAAAGCCTTCGATACGCTCGGCCTTTCGGCCAATGCGACGACGGAGGACATCAAGTCCGCCTATAAAACGCTTGTCAAAAAGCATCACCCGGATGCAAATGGCGGAGATAGAGGCTCGGAAGAGCGTTTTCGCGCCGTCATCCAAGCATATCAATTGTTAAAGCAGGCCGGCTTCTGCTAGAGCATTGCCGGCAACAAGACATTTGGGTGGAGGCGACCCCGCCGCCCGCGGAGACGTGATGAGCAAGATGGATCTCGATATTTCCAACCTCCCGGACACCAGTGTTTCCGTACGGGAGGTTTTCGGCATTGATACGGACCTTCGGGTCCCGGCCTATTCCAAGGCGGACGCCTACGTTCCGGACCTCGACCCGGACTACCTGTTCGACCGCGAAACGACCCTCGCCATCCTCGCGGGCTTTGCCCATAACCGCCGCGTCATGGTCTCCGGTTATCACGGCACCGGCAAGTCGACCCATATCGAGCAGGTCGCCGCGCGCCTCAACTGGCCGTGCGTGCGCGTCAACCTCGACAGCCATGTCAGCCGTATCGACCTCGTCGGCAAGGACGCCATCGTCGTCAAGGACGGCCTGCAGGTCACCGAATTCAAGGACGGCATCCTGCCCTGGGCCTACCAGCACAATGTCGCGCTCGTCTTCGACGAATACGATGCCGGCCGCCCCGACGTGATGTTCGTCATCCAGCGCGTGCTGGAATCCTCCGGCCGCCTGACCCTGCTCGACCAGAGCCGCGTCATCCGCCCGCACCCCGCCTTCCGCCTGTTCGCCACGGCCAACACCGTCGGCCTCGGCGACACGACCGGCCTCTACCACGGCACGCAGCAGATCAACCAGGCGCAGATGGACCGCTGGTCCATCGTCACGACGCTGAACTACCTGCCGCACGACAACGAAGTGAACATCGTCGCCGCCAAGGTGAAGCGCCTCGCTGCCGGCAAGGACGGCCGCGAGACGATCTCGCGCATGGTGCGCGTCGCCGACCTCACCCGCGCCGCCTTCATCAACGGCGACCTTTCGACCGTGATGAGCCCGCGTACGGTCATCACCTGGGCGGAAAACGCGGAAATCTTCGGCGACGTCGCCTTCGCCTTCCGCGTCACCTTCCTCAACAAGTGCGATGAGCTTGAGCGTACGCTGGTGGCCGAGCTTTACCAGCGCGCCTTCGGCATCGAGCTGAAGGAAAGCGCCGCCAACATCGTCCTGGAAGCGACTGCCTAACGGCAAGGTGAAGCGCATGGCAGCTCGCGGAGACAATTCGAAGCCGAGGCCCGGCGGCGTGGTGGACATGGAACCCTTCCGCCGCGCGGTGACGGGCTGCGTGCGCGCCGTCTCGGGCGATGCGGAGGTGGAGGTTTCCTTCGCCAACGAGCGCCCGGGCATGACCGGCGAGCGCATCCGCCTGCCGGAGCTTTCCAAGCGCCCCTCGCCGGCGGAAGTCGCGCTCACGCGCGGCCTCGGCGATTCCATGGCGCTGCGCAAGGCCTGCCACGACGCCCGCATCCATGCGACCATGTCGCCGCAGGGCGCCGATGCCCGCGCGATCTTCGACGCCGTCGAACAGGCGCGCGTCGAGGCGATCGGCTCCAACCGCATGCACGGCATGGCGCAGAACCTCAACGTCATGCTGACGGAGAAATACGCCAAGGCCAATTTCGGCGCGATCACCCGCCAGGCCGATGCCCCGCTGGAAGAGGCCGTCGCGCTCATCGTGCGCGAAAAGCTGACGGGCCAGGCCCCGCCGGCCTCGGCGGGACAGGTGCTCGATCTCTGGCGCAGCTTCATCGAGGACAAGGCCGGCAAGGACATGGACGGCCTTTCGGCCGCCATCAATGACCAGCAGGCCTTCTCGCGCGTCGTGCGCAACATGCTCGCCTCGATGAACGTCGCCGAGCAGTATGGCGAGGAGGAGAACGAGCCGGACGATTCGGAAACGCCCGAGGACGAGAACCAGCCGCGTAGCGACGAGCAGGAAGAGAACAACAGCCAGGAAGACGCTGGCGACGACAGCGCGCCCGCCGACGAGAACGAGACGTCCGACGAACAGATGGACGAAGGCGAGATGGACGGCGCGGAAATCTCTGACGACGACCTCGTCGAGGATGACGGCGACGACACGGAAAAGCCCGGCGAGGTCCGCCGCCCGAACCAGCCCTTCACGGATTTCAACGAGAAGGTCGACTACGGCGTCTTCACGCAGGAATTCGACGAGACGATCACCGCCGAGGAACTGTGCGACGAAGCGGAACTCGACCGCCTGCGCGCCTTCCTCGACAAGCAGCTCGCCCACCTTCAGGGGGCAGTCGGCCGCCTCGCCAACCGCCTGCAGCGCCGCCTCATGGCGCAGCAGAACCGCGCCTGGGAATTCGACCTTGAGGAAGGCTACCTCGACAGCGCGCGCCTGCAGCGCATCATCATCGACCCGATGCAGCCGCTCTCCTTCAAGCGCGAGAAGGACACGACCTTCCGCGATACGGTCGTGACGCTGCTGATCGACAATTCCGGCTCCATGCGCGGTCGGCCGATCACGGTCGCCGCCACCTGCGCCGATATCCTAGCCCGCACGCTGGAACGCTGCGGCGTAAAGGTGGAAATCCTCGGCTTCACCACCAAGGCCTGGAAGGGCGGGCAGTCGCGCGAAAAATGGCTCGCCAGCGGCAAGCCGCAGTCGCCCGGCCGCCTCAACGACCTGCGCCACATCGTCTACAAGGGCGCCGACGCCCCGTGGCGGCGCGCAAGGCGCAATCTCGGTCTGATGATGCGCGAGGGGCTGCTGAAGGAGAACATCGACGGCGAAGCGTTGATCTGGGCGCATGACCGTCTGCTCGCCCGCCCCGAACAGCGCCGCATCCTGATGGTGATCTCGGACGGCGCGCCGGTCGACGATTCGACGCTCTCGGTGAACCCCGGCAACTATCTGGAGCGGCACCTGCGCGCCGTCATCGAGCAGATCGAGACGCGCTCGCCGGTCGAGTTGCTTGCCATCGGTATCGGCCATGACGTGACCCGCTACTATCGCCGCGCGGTCACCATCGTCGACGCGGACGAACTGGCCGGCGCCATGACCGAACAGCTCGCCTCGCTTTTCGCCGATGAGAGCACCGCCCGTCGCCCGGCCGGCCGGCGTCGTGCGGGCTGATCCAGTTACCCGGCGTCGGGCTGCCGGCCCGGTGCGCAGCCTTGCCCCCATCGCCCTTTCCGCGCTGCTGCTCCTGCCGCCCGGCGGCCCGGCCGCGGCCGAGGATATACCCGTCACCAGCCATGCCATCTCCCGGTTCATGACGGGGTCCGATCAGCGCGTTTTCGGCAGGCTGGAATTCCTCGGCGGCATCGCCTATTCCTCCGTCAATCCCCTGCTCGGTTCCGTTTCCGCCATCCGCTTCCGCGAGGACGGGCAGAGTTTCGTCGCCGTGCTCGATACCGGGCACTGGCTGACGGGCCGCGTCGAGCGCGATGCGGAAGGCCGGCTGAGCGGCCTTTCCGGCGTCGATATCCGCTCCATGTTCGACAAGAACGGACGGGACGGAAACCGGAAGTTCAAGATGGATGCGGAGGGCCTTGCCATTCGAAGGGGCGAACTGCTCGTTTCCTTCGAGGTGATGCACCGCATCGACGCCTATCCCGATCCCGGCTTCATGGAGGCCAGGCCGAAGCGACGCCTGCGCTTCCCCTTCGACCTGCACGAGATGCGCGTCAACCGCGGCATAGAGACCCTGGCCATGTCGCCGGCCACCGGCCCGCTGGGGGCAACCCCGGTCGCGGTGACGGAACGCAGCCTCGACGCCGACGGCAATATCTTCGCCGCCGTGCTGGAAGGTCCGCGCAAGGGCATCTTCGCCGTCAAGCGCGTCGATCCCTGGGACATTACCGACGGCGCCTTCCTGCCGAACGGCGACCTCCTGCTGCTCGAGCGACGCTTTCGCCTGTCGGACGGCATGGGCATGCGCATCCGCCGCGTCGCCGGCGACACGATCCGCCCCGGCGCGGTCGTCGACGGCGAGGTGCTGATCGACGCCGACCTCAGCCACCAGATCGACAACATGGAAGGACTGGACGTGGTGGCGATAGCGCAAGACGATATTCGCATCATCGTCGTTTCCGACGACAATCACTCGTTTCTTCAGCGCAACCTGATGCTGGAATTCCGCCTGAAATGAAAAAGCCGCCCCCTGTCGGGGCGGCTTTCCTTTCTCCCGTCAGGCCGCCTTCTCGACGCCCGGCATGGGCTTCAGCTTGCTCATCAATGCGCCATAGGGCAGCAGCATGACGAGACCGACGAGGAGCTTCACGGAGAAGTCGCCCATCGCCCAGGAAATCCAGCGCGGCGCTTCCGTGGTGAAGACACCGAGCACCGGCGCCCATTCGATGGCGAAGGGATCGTTCGGGCCGAAGACGGACAGGAACGGCGCGAAGGCGAAGGAGAAGAAAATCATCGTATCGAGCACGGAGCCGATCAGCGAGGCGATCAGTGGCGCGCGCCACCAGGTCTGCCGGCGCAGCCTGTTGAAGACGGAGATGTCGAGCAACTGGCCGGCAAGGAAGGCCGAGCCGGAGGCAATCGCAATGCGCGGCGTGGAAGCCCCGATCGAGAACAGCACCGCCACGAGGAAACCGGCCGCCACGACACGGCGCGCGATGCGCGGGCCGAACTGGCGGTTGGTGAGGTCGGTGATGAGGAAAGCGACGGGATAGGTGAAGGCGCCGTAGGTCAGGAGGTCGCCGAGATTAATGCCGAAGAGCGTACCCGAAAGCGGATACTGCACCAGCACGTTGGAGGCAACGACGACAGCCGTCATCAGGAGGACATAGATAAGGGTAACGCGGTTCGCGAGCATTTTTTTATCCTGGGTGATGCCACCAGTTGGAGTAACGATTTACGCAAAGCATCGAGGCCTGCCCGGAACCGGTCAAGCCTCAATGAAAACGTTCCGGCTATTGCCTGAAATCAAGCGGCAGCAGCGGTCTTCTTGGCGATCTGGCGGCGCAGCAGGCGAGCGCGCATCGACAGTTCGTTTTCTTCGGCCTTCAGCAGGAAGGCGTCGAGGCCACCGCGGTGCTCGACCGAGCGCAGGGCAGCAGCGGAAACACGAAGACGGAAACGCTGGCCGAGGGCGTCGGAAATCAGCGTGACATTGCACAGGTTCGGCAGGAACTTGCGCTTCGTCTTGTTGTTTGCGTGGCTCACATTGTTGCCCGACTGGACGCCCTTGCCGGTCAATTCGCAACTACGGGACATGGTACACCTATTTTTTCTTCGTTACAGGACAATACGTTTCCGGCACCGAAACCGGCCGCAGTCCGTCTGGCCTTTTTGGAAAGTCGCGGTTCTATAGTCACACTCGCTGGCGACGTCAAGCCAAACCTGCCGTTCAGCGGGAATTCAGTTGCCAAACGTCACGATTTGCAGGCAATAGCAGACGGATAACGAATTTTCCACGGCGTAGAATCGCCGCAATGGCAGGCTAGGCGGAGCGTCTCTATGGGAGTCGTGAAGATGAACGGGCAGGGTTGGATTGCTGGCGCAGCCATGTCGCTCGCCCTTGCGGGCGGCGCGACGCCGCTTGCGGCCGCCGAGGTCCAGCATCGCACCGACTACAGCATCCGCCTTTCCGGCCTGCCGGTGGCGACCGCGAGCTTCCGCTCCGAGTTCAACGGCGACCGCTACTCCATCTCCGGCAGCCTGCATTCCGCCGGCCTTGCCGATATCTTCGCCCGCACGCAGGGCACCACCGCCGTTTCCGGCATCGTCAACCGCGACAAGCTGCGCGCCACCTCCTATTCGGTAAGCTACCGCAGCGGCAAGCGCGGCCGCGCCATCGACGTCACCTTCCGAAACGGCAATGTCGTGCATGCCAGCATGGTGCCGGCGCGCAAGAAACCGGACAACTGGGTGCCCGTTTCCAGCGCCGACATGCGCGCGGTGCTCGATCCGATCTCCGGTCTCATCATCCCCGCCGGCAGCCGCATCTGCCCGAAGACACTGCCGATCTTCGACGGCGAGTCCCGCATGGACCTGAAGCTGACGTCGAAGGGCACCAAGCCCTATTCCACCAAGGGCTTCGAGGGCGAGGTGATCGTCTGCGGCATCCGCTTCGTGCCGCGCTCCGGCTACAAGAAAGGCCGCGAGGACGTGGAGTACCTGCGCAACCTGAAATCCATGGAAATCTGGTTTGCCAAGGCCGACGCGGCGAATGTATATGCTCCCGTCTATGTGAGGATTCCGACCAAGCTCGGGCCAGTCACCGTCTCGGCCACGCGCTTCGGCGGATGATGCGGCCTCCGGTCGGCGGATCGGAGTGATCGGCTTTGAAGATGCGTGCGACCCTCATCGGCTTTACGGCGATCCTCATGTGGGCGCTGCTGGCACTCTTCACCGCCGCCTCCGGCAAGATGCCGCCCTTCCAGCTCTCCGCCGTCTGCTTCCTGATCGGTAGCCTGCCCGGCATCGTCGTGCTCGTCGCCCGGCCAGAGCGCCTGCGCCTTTTGAAACAGCCGGCGAAGGTCTGGATCACCGGCATCCTCGGCCTCTTCGGCTACCACTTCCTCTATTTCACCGCGCTGCGCAACGCGCCGGCCGTCGAGGCAAGCCTCATCGCCTATCTCTGGCCGCTCCTCATCGTCACCGGCTCCGCGCTGCTGCCGGGCGAGACGCTGCGCTGGAATCATGTGGTCGGCACCCTGCTCGGCCTCGGCGGTACCGCGCTCATCGTCGGGCGCAACGGCGTCGCCTTCGACAGCGCCTATCTCGTCGGCTATGGCGCGGCTTTCCTCTGCGCCTTTACCTGGGCCGGCTATTCGCTGGCGACCCGCAGCTTCGAGGCGGTCTCGACGGATGTGGTGACCGGCTTCTGCCTCGCAACGGCCATCCTCTCGCTCCTCTGCCATCTGGGTCTGGAAACCACCGTCTGGCCGCAGACGGGCCTCGAATGGCTCGCCGTCGCCGGTCTTGGCCTGCTGCCGGTCGGCGCGGCCTTCTATGTCTGGGATTTCGGCGTGAAGAACGGCGACATCCAGATCCTCGGCGCGGCCAGCTACGCCGCGCCGCTGCTCTCGACGCTCGTGCTCATCCTCTCGGGCTTTGCCGAGCCGTCCTGGAGCATCGCCCTCGCCTGTCTGCTGGTAACGGGCGGCGCGGTGCTGGCCGCCAAGGACATGATCTTCAGGAAGCGCGCCGCCGCAGCGGCGGCCTGACGATCAGAAACGGTCCTTCCGCCCCCGGATTTCCGCGAACACCTCGGCGTCGCTCGCCCTCTCCATGCCGAGATGACGGCGGATCGCCGGGTCCGCCGCGCGCAGGAACGGATTGGTGGCCTTTTCCAATCCGATGGTGGTCGGCGCGGTAAAATCGCCCTTCGCGCGCAGCACCTCGATTTCAACGACACGCTTCAGGAGCGCAGTATTGTCGGGATCGACGGTCTTGGCGAAACGAGCATTCGAGAGCGTGTATTCATGCCCGAAGTAGACGGTCGTCTCGTCCGGCAGCGCGGCGAGCTTGGAAAGCGACGCCCACATATCGGCCGGCGTGCCTTCGAACAGGCGGCCGCAGCCGAGCGCGAAAAGTGTATCGGCGGCAAAGAGCAGCTTTTCCTCCGGCAGATGGAAGCAGATATGGCCACGCGTATGGCCCGGCGTCGCGATCACCTCGACCCGTCGCCCGGCGAAATCAACGGTATCACCGCCATCCACCTTGCGATCGATTCCGGGAGTGCTCTCGCGCGCCGGACCGATAACCGTCGCACCGAAGCGCTTTTTCAGCGCGAGATTGGCTTCCACATGGTCGCCGTGATGATGCGTGGTGAAGATGTGGCTCAGCGCCCAGCCGCGACGGGCAAGCGCGTCGAGGATCGGCTTTTCCTCCGGCGCATCGATGCTCACCGTCGCCCCCGTTTCGGGATCGTGCAGCAGCACGCCGAAATTGTCGCTGCGGCAGGGGAAGAGTTCGATTTCCAACGGGGCCATGGCACATTCCTCATGCATCGGACGGACGTTCGCGGGCGAATGTAAGGCAATCGCCCTTGAAGTCCACCGGACCATCGCTAACATCCTGTCCATGCATGCAGATATCGTCGACCTCCGCGAATTCTACCACTCGCCGCTCGGCCGCCTCGCCGATCATTCGATCGCTATGGCGCTCGCCTCGCTCTGGGCGCGCCTGCCCGACGAGCGGCTGGTCGGCCTCGGCTATGCCGTGCCCTATCTCGACCGCTTCCGCGCCGACACCGAGCGCACCTTCGCCTTCATGCCAGCCGGCCAGGGCGCGGTGAACTGGCCGCCGAACGAGCTGTCCTCGACGGCGCTCGTGTTCGACGAGGAACTGCCGCTGCCGGATGCCTCGGTCGACCGTATCCTGATGGTCCATTCGCTGGAATTCGCCGAAAACCCGCGCGAGACGATGAAGGAACTGTGGCGGGTGCTCGCCCCCGGCGGCCGCCTCGTCATCGTCGTGCCGAACCGGCGCGGCGTCTGGGCACGCATGGAGCACACGCCCTTCGGCTCCGGCCGTCCCTATTCGCGCGGCCAGCTCACGGCGCTGCTGCGCGCGACGAACTTCACGCCCGGGGCCAGCGCCGAGGCGCTGTTCTTCCCGCCCTCCAAGCTGCGCAGCGTCCTCAAGCTGCGCGGCGTCTTCGAGCGGCTCGGGCGCATGCTCTGGCCGATGTTCTCCGGCGTCATCGTCGTGGAGGCGCAGAAGCGGCTCTATCAGGGCCTGCCGGTCGCCGCCCGTGCCTCGCGCCGCGTCTTCGTGCCGGTGCTCGCACCGCAGGGCGTGCCAACGACGCGCGAGCGCCCGCCGCGCTGATCCCCTCGACAAAAGCCGGGCCGCCCGCTAGAGCGGGCGGGAAAGCAGCGAAGGGCGGCGAGACATGACGGACGGACATTTCGACAAGATCGCACTGATCGGCATCGGCCTGATCGGCTCCTCCATCGCCCGCGCCGTCAAGGAAAAGGGGCTGGCGAAAACCGTCACCATTTCCAGCCGCAGCCAGGAAACACTCGATCGCGCCCGCGAACTGGAGCTCGGCACCGACTACGTCCACGACGCCGGCAAGGCGGTGGAAGGGGCGGACCTCGTCATCGTCTCGGTGCCCGTCGGCGCCTCCGGCAAGGTCGCCGAGGAAATCGCCCCGCATCTGAAGGCGGGCGCCATCGTCACCGATGTCGGCTCCACCAAGGCCTCGGTCGTGGCGCAGATGCTGCCGCACATGCCGAAAAACGTGCATTTCATCCCTGGCCACCCACTGGCGGGCACCGAGCACTCCGGCCCGGACGCCGGCTTTGCCGAACTCTTCCAGGGCCGCTGGTGCATCCTGACGCCGGTGCACGGCACCGACAAGGACGCCAAGCGCAAGCTCGCCGCCTTCTGGGAAGCCCTCGGCTCCAAGGTGGACGAGATGGATACGGAACACCACGACAAGGTGCTCGCCATCGTCTCGCACCTGCCGCACATCATCGCCTACAACATCGTCGGCACAGCGGACGACCTTGAGACAGTGACGGAATCGGAAGTCATCAAATATTCGGCCTCGGGCTTCCGCGACTTCACGCGCCTTGCCGCCTCCGACCCGACCATGTGGCGCGACGTCTGCCTTCACAACAAGGACGCGATCCTCGAGATGCTGGCACGCTTTTCCGAAGATCTCGCCTATCTCCAGCGCGCGATCCGCTGGGGCGACGGCGACAAGCTTTTCGATCTCTTCACCCGCACCCGCGCCATCCGCCGCTCGATCATCGACGCCGGCCAGGATACCGCGGCACCGAACTTCGGCCGCCCGGTCCTCGACAAGAAGGGCTGATCACAGGGGCGGAATTCGGCCCACCGGGAACAGCCCCAGGATGACGGTGCCGCGCCGGATGTTCACCTGCACGGTTGCGCGGTCCTGCCCGCCCGAAAGTCCCCTGACGATGCCGGCCACGCGGCGCACGGTCACGGCAGCCTCCGGAAACTGCTCGGAAATACGGTCGCGCCAGGCCGTCACGCCCTCGACGGCAAGCGTGAGCGAGCCGGAGACGAGGCCTTCCTCATCGACACTGACGGGGCCGGACAGCGTCATCCGGTTTCCGCCGCCAAGATCGAGCGAGAGGCTGCGCAGTTCCGCGCTGGTTCCACGCGGCAGGCCGGGCGGTGGCCCTTCGGTGGAAATCCACCCTGCCGCATCCGCAATCGTCACGTCGGCCGCGACATTCAGCACCGGCAGCGCCTTGCCGCCAAGATCGAGCGCAAGCGCATCGAGCGAGGCCGCAACGTCCAGCGCCTCCCCGGACCGGCGGACATGCTTTTCACCATGCGCGGCGGAAAAGCCGACGGAGATACCCTCGGACGGCGCGTTGAACCTGCCTTTCAGCCCGTCATAGGCGACGGAGGCGCGGTCCAGCCCGTCCGTCCAGGCGACGACGCTGGCATGCAGAAGGTCCCAATCCACATCGAGCACGCGATCCGGCGTCACGCGCACCTGCGCCGGTCCGTCCAGTTCCATGACGGCATGGCCGGGGCGATAGACCTGCGCGGCCGAACGCAGCGCACCGAAGCTGGCCGACAGGCCGGACTCGTGGTCATCGACACCGAGCGCATCGCAAAAGACACCGATGCGGAACGGGAAACCGCGAACGGAAAGATTGCTGCACGAGGCCGAATGCGTGCCCTGTTCGGAAGCGGCAAGCTCCTGCGTCACCCGCTCCCTCAGCCAGCTTGCGGCATAGAACCATCCACCCGTATAGAGCGCACCGGCGACAACGATGGCAATGGCAAGCAGGATCAGCTTACGCGTAACCCCGGATGCGTCGGCGCGGCTTGACGATGCCATAGTGTTCTCCAATGGTGGCAGGCGTGATTTGCCCCAAACGGGTCAAAGCCGGCAATTGCGGCGGCTTTTAGAGAGATGTTTCCAGTGACGGTGGATATGAACGAATTCTGGGTCTTTGGCTACGGATCGCTGATGTGGAATCCGGGCTTCGAATTCGAGGAGCGGCAGGCGGCCCACCTCTTCGGCTTCCGCCGGTCGCTCTGCGTGCGCTCCTGGGTGCACCGGGGCACGGAGGAAAGGCCCGGCCTTGTGCTCGGCCTCGACCGCGGCGGCTCCTGCCGCGGCGTCGCGTTCCGTGTCGCTTTGGAGAAGCAGGAGGCGGTGGTCGATTATCTGCGCGAACGCGAGCTTGTGACCCATGTTTACAAGGAGCGCACCCTGCCGGCAACGCTCGGCGACGGCCGCCGCGTGACGACGCTCGCCTATATCTGCGACCGCGCCCATCACCAGTTCGCCGGCGCGCTCTCGATAGAGGAGGCAGCCGGCACGGTCAGCACCGCCATCGGCAAGTCCGGGCACAATATGGATTACGTGCGCAACACGCTGGCGCATCTGCGCGAAATGGGCATCCGCGACCATTGGCTGGAGGATGTCGGACGGACGGCGGAAAGCCTCTACGTCCGCGCCTCAGCCTGATCAGGCTCCACGCGCCCTCAATTCCGCCAGCCGCTGCACGGCGGTCGGCGGCAGGACGAGATGCGGATTGGCCTCCACCGTCTCCACGAGCAGGCGGTCGCTCGCCGTTTCCATGACCTCGACGAGATGGGCGAGGAAGGCGTCGGGATCCATGCCCGGCTGGATCGCCGGCAGGATGAGCACCTTGAAATGGCCCGGCTGGCGGATGAACTTGCGGCGCGGCCAGAACAGGCCCGGATGCATGACGACCGGCACGACCGGAACCTGCAGATCGCGGTAGAGGCGCGCGATGCCGTATTTGTATTCCGGCGGCGCGCCCGGCGGCCGGCGCGTGCCTTCCGGGTATATGATGAGCTGGCGGCCGGTATCCATCTCCGCCTTCGTGCGCTCCATCACGGCGGCCATGACCTTGCCGCGCGCATTGCGGTTGACCGGGATCATGCGCTGCTTCTTGATGTACCAGCCGAAGAGCGGAATCCAGGTCAGCTCGCGCTTGAGGATATAGAGCGGATCGTCGAGCCAGGGCAGCAGCGCGTAGGCGTCCCAGAAGGACTGGTGCTTGGGTGCGAAGATGTAGCCGCCCTTGGGAATGTTCTCCAGCCCCTCGATCTCGAAGGTCGTGCCGACGATCTTCTCGAAGAGCCAATGGTTGCTGCGCGCCCAGTTCTTGGCGATGACATAGGCCTTCTTGCGCGGCAGCAGGAAATAGACCGGCGTGAGCACGATCATCTGCCCGATGAGGTTCAGGTAGAAGAGAGCATTGAAGAGCACGGAGCGGAGAGCGATCATCGGGCAGCCTGTAAGCGGAACGGTCTTTCGCCCTACACGATAATCGGAGGCGGGGAAACTCCCGTCGCGGCGTTCTCAGCTTCCGGTCATATCGCCACGCAGCCCCGACCAGCTCCGCGCGCCGGCGAAGGCGCGCAGCCGCGCCAGGCAATATTTGAGATATTCCGACAGCATCGCCTTCATGACACCCGGCTCACGCAGCCAGTTGCCGTTCTTCAGGTCGGAATTGACGACGGGATAGGCGATGAATTCCGTCTGCGGATCGCTGACCTTCAGTTCCAGCAGGCTGCGCGGCATGTGATAGTTGTTGGTGACGACGAGAACCCGGCGGTACTGGTGGTCGCTGATCCAGCGCGCCGCTTCATTCGCGTTACCGATCGTATCGACCGCCTCATAACCCATGTCGACGCAGCATTCGAAGAGCGCCGAGGAGCTTTGCGTGAGCTTGCGCAGGAGATTGCCGCTGGTCGCCGGATTAGCCCCGGAGATCAGCAGCCGCTCGCCCGCGCCGTTCTTCAGGAGGTCGATGGCGCGATCGATGCGCTGGTAGCCGCCGGTGAGCACGACGATCGCATCGGCCTTCGGTGCGCGCGGCGTCTCCAGCGCGGCAACGGTCTCCGCAAAATGCAGGAACCCAGCGGTGCCCGCAGCGCCGGCCAGCAGGATCAGCGCCAGCACCACGCGCACAAGAATGCGCACGGGACCTTTTCGGCCCCGCCTCATCCCCTCCTGCCGGGCGCCCTCGGGCAGCTCCGGCTTTTCCCGTTCCAGCGCGCTCATGATTCTGTCCATAGAACCCGATTGCGGCAACGGATAGTCCGTTTCGCGGCGATGATCCGCCCGCCCCGCATCACGAGTCCGGCAGTTGGTCGGTGCGCGACGGATCGGAGCGGATGAGGTCGATCTCGTGGATCGTGCGCATCACCGTGAAGCGGGCCGTCAGCGTCGTCAGGACCGCGATCACCAGAATGGTTGCGGCAATGCCGAGATAACCCGTCAGCCCCATGGAGAAGGTGCCGAAAAGGGCGGTCGCCTGGTCGCTCTGTGGCGTTGCGATGGAGCGGCCCTGCCAGAATCCGGCGACGACGAAGAACAGTGTCGCCAGAAGCCCTCCGGCGACGGAACCCTTGAGGCTGATCTTGAGGAAGTGCTTCTGGAACTCGGAGGCGACGAAGCCCGCCTCCGCCCCGACGAAATGCAGCACCTCGACGATATGCCGGTTGCCGGAAAGCGCGCCCCGCGTCGCGAAGATGACCGTCAGCACCATGGCCGAGAAGACCAGCACCAGGATCCCGGTGCCGATGAGGGCCGTGGTGCGCGCCATGGCGACGAGCCGGTCGACCCAGGTACGATGATCGTCGAGGAAGGCCGTCGGAATCTTCTCGGCGAGCGCCGCGCGTAGCCCCACGAAATCCGGCGGGCTCTGCTCATCGATGGTAACGATGACGAGACGCGGCACCGGCAGCTCGTCGATATCCAGCCCCTCGCCGAGCCAGGGTTCCAGCAGGCGCGCCGTCGCGGCCTTGTCGACGATGGTGCCGTCGCGCGTGCCGGTGAAGGTGAGCGCGAGGTCGCGCGCGTCCTTCAGCGCCTGCTCCATGTCGAGATTGTCGTCCGGCTTGATCTGGATGGTGATCTCGCGGGAAATCTGGCTCTGCCAGCTTGCCGCCGTCGCCCGCACCATGCTGACCGCACCGAAGGTGAGGCACGCGAGGAAGGCCATGATGGCGATGACGAGCATCAGCGCGTTGCCGGAGACATTGGCCTGCGGCACGATGGGCGCGGTGGGTCGCACGCGCATTTCCGGCCGGCGGGCGGCGCCCTGGGTTTCTGCGGTCTCGCGGGGCGCGTCAGTCATAGATGTCGAGCCGCCCCTGCGAGAGGATCATGCGCCGCGCTTCCACCTGGTCCATCAGCGACAGGTCGTGCGTGGCGATCACCACGGCGGTGCCAAGCCGGTTGAGCTCGAGGAAGAGGCTGAGCAGCCGCCGCGCCATCGGCGGATCGACGTTACCGGTCGGCTCGTCCGCCAGCAGCATTTCGGGCCGGTCGATGAGGGCGCGCGCAATCGCCGCGCGCTGCTTCTCCCCGCCGGACAGCACCGGCGGCAGCACGTTTATCCGCTCGCCGAGGCCGACCCATTTCAGAAGCTCCAGCACATCGGCGCGGTAGCTCGATTCCTCCTTGCCGCGCACGCGCAGCGGCAGGGCGACATTCTCATAGGTCGTCAGGTGGTCGAGCAGGCGAAAATCCTGGAAGACGATGCCGATGCGCCGGCGCAGCATGGGCAGCTCGTCGCGCGGGATGGTCGAGATTTCCCGGTCGAAGGTGCGGATGATGCCGCGGGTCGGCTGGAGCGACAGGAACAGGAGGCGCAGCAGAGTCGTCTTGCCCGCGCCGGACGGCCCCGTGAGGAACTGGAAGGAACGGCGCGGAATATCGAAGGTGAGGTCGCGGAGAATTTCCGGCCCCATCCCGTAGCGCAATCCGACATTCTCGAAGTGAATCAATGGCCAACCCGGTTCTGGACGTCGTTACCCTAGAGCAGTTCCGGCAAAAGTGCGAAACGGTTTTGCATTCGGAGCCACATAAAAAGCAACCCTACGGCACCGCTCGCACAGGAAAGCGGCTCTTTCACGGTAAGGTTTCCGAAGCATTAACCAGTATGGTTTACGTTTCGTAAGGATTTCATTCAATGCCCGACTTTTCGCCCCTGATTTGCGAGAGCGGGCGAAGAGGAGGTGGCGATGAACGCCTTCAGAGCGAGACAGCAGGCGAAAGGCCGGGTCGATCTGCTCCCACCGGAGCCGAAGGCCCCCGCGCAGAAGCACGCACGCACCCATCCGGCCCGCCTCGAAGTGGTCGATGCCGACTTCGTGGTGATTCGCGGCGGTGCGGCCCGCACCTCCAACGACAATCGCCGTCCGGCCCGCGCCGCGCAGCAGGCACGTCCGCTTTCCGAGCACAGGCTGTTCCGGCTGCTCGCCGCCTGCGCCCGCCTCTTCGAGGCTGGGCTGCAGCTTCTGCCGCGCCGCGCCTTCGCCGGCCTCGTCACCGCCGCCTTCCTCTTCGTCTTCGCCTATATGGGCGGGCTTTCGGCGCTGAAGGCCGCGCTTCCGGCGGCAGAGCCGGGCGCGCGCCTCGAGGTTACGGATATCAGCACCGCCATCGACGACCGGAACGGCATGAAGGTGCTTTCCGTCTACGGTCGCATCGACAATGTCAGCGGCGCAGAGCAGCCCCTTCCCCCGCTCGAAATCCGGGTCGAGGGCGCGGGCCGGACGCTTCAGCGCCAAATGGCGCTCGATGCCGCGACGATCCCGCCCGGCGGCAGCGAGCACTTCTCGCTGCGCATCCCGCACAGCGGCGGAAAAGTGCCGAAAGTCTCGGTTTCCTTTGCCGGCGAGGGTGCACCGGCGGACTGACTGTGCTAATCGGCTGCTTTAGCACCATGCAGGGAGCCGCCTCGCGATGCAGATTGTCCGCGGAAAGAAGATCGAAACGCTTTACGATGCCGGGCAGATCGCCAAGCGCAACGAAGAGCTTGCAAGCCAGATCGCCGCCGGCCCGACGCAGGATCTCCTCGTCATCGCGGTCCTCAAGGGCTCCTTCATCTTCGCCGCCGACCTCACCCGCGCGCTGCACGCGGCCGGCCTTGCGCCGGAGGTCGAGTTCATCACGCTTTCAAGCTACGGCGCCGGCACGGTCTCGCAGGGCGTGAAGGTCATCAAGGACATCGACAGCGACGTGCACGGACGCGATATCCTCCTCATCGACGACATCCTCGAATCCGGCCGCACGCTCAGCTACGCCAAGGAACTGATGTACGAGCGCGGCGCGCGCAACGTCACCATCGCCGTGCTGCTCGACAAGCGCGAGAAGCGCAAGACCGACCTGGAGGCCGATTATGTCGGCTTCGAATGCCCCGACCACTTCGTCGTCGGCTACGGCATGGACGTCGCCTATGCCTTCCGCGAACTGCCCTTCGTCGGCGTCGTGACGGGCGACGCAGAGTAACGGCGTTCCAAAATCCCCTATCGGCCGTTTACCGATCGACAAGGAAAGTCTGGTCTTTTCAGGACCAGACGGACCGAAAGGGGAAGCCATGGCGAAGATCCTGATCACCGAAGACGAGGATTCGCTGCGCATCTTCGTGGCGCGCGCCCTGCGGCTGGACGGCCATGAAACGGTCGAGGCGCCGGATGGCGCGGCCGGGCTGGATGCCCTGACGGAAGGCGGCTTCGACCTCCTGCTCTCCGATATCCGCATGCCCGTGATGGACGGCATCGAGCTTGCCCACAAGGCCGCCGCCGCCCATCCGGCGCTGAAGATCCTGCTGATGACGGGCTATGCGGAGCAGCGCGAGCGCGCCGACGACCTTGCCTCCAAGATCGTCGACGTCGTCAGCAAGCCCTTCAGCCTGCCGGATATCCGCCGCGCGGTGGCGCAGGCGCTGGCCGCCTGACACACCGGGACTAAACATCTAGTGAATCCCGAGCAGCCGCTCGAGATAGTCCCGCTCGAGGCCGGGCGTGGCGCCCGCGCCGAGCTTGCGGCGAATCTCCTCCAGAATATCCCGCGCCCGCTGGATATCGAACTCCTCGGGAATAGCCTCCGGCCCGCCGGTATCCGGTCCCTGGTTCTTGCCGGCCCTGGTCTCACGGCCGAGCGGATCGCGCCCCTGGCGGCCGGCCTGCGGCATGCCCTGCCCCTGACCCTGACCCATGGCCTGCATCTGGTTCATCATGCTCTGCGCGCCCTGACGCAGCGCTTCCAGCGCACGCCCCTGGCTGCCGACCGCTGACTCGCCCTCGCCTTCGCCCAGCGCCTGCGAAGCGCCCTTCATCTCGCGCCCCGCCTTGCCGAAGCCTTCGCCGGGATCCAGCCCCATGCCTTTCAGCGCTTCGTTCAGCTCGCCGAGCTGCTTGCCGAGCGCGTCCTGCTGGGCCTGAAGCTTCTTCAACGCATCGCGGAGCTGCTCGGCCGTCATCTGGTCCGTCGGCGGCCGGTCGCCGCCGTTGTCGCCCGGCTGCCGTTCCGCCTGTTCGCCATCCTCGCCCGGCATGGGATCACCGCGCTCCTGACGGTCCCGCAAAGCCTGATCGAACTGGAACGTCTGCTCCATCAACCGCTGCTGCTGCTGCACGAGCGCGCCGAGCTTGTCCATCTGCTGGCGCATGGCGTCGTTCTGCTGGCCCTGCCCCTGCTGCGGACGGCCAGCCTGCAGGTTGTTCATCATGCGCTGCAGATCGGAAAGCATCTGCTGTGCCTGATCGCGCGCGCCCGAGCGCGCCAGATTCTCGATCTGGTCCATCATGCGCTGCAGGTCCTGCTGTCGCAGGACGCGGCCCTGCTGCTGTGCGCTCTGCTGCTGGCCGTTCTTGGCAGCCTGCCGGGCAAGCTCCTCCATATAGGCCTGCATCGCCTCGCGCAGTTCCTTCATGAGCTTGGCGACTTCCTCGTCAGAGGCATTGCGCTCAAGCGCCTCGGAAAGCGCCTTCTGCGCCTCACGCAATCGCCGGTCGGCGAGCGAGAGATTGCCGTCCTCGATGCCGAGCGCGATTTCCCAAAGATAGTCCGCCGTCTCCCGCATCTGCTCATCCGTGCGGGCGAGCTTCATGCGGGCATTGGCCGATTGCAGCAGCAGGTAATGCGTCAGGTTCGGGATCGTCTCTTCCGGCCGGATCGTCAGCGCCTCGTTAAGCGCGATGGCCTGCGGCAGCTGGTTGGCGTCGAGCGCGAAGACCTGCCGCTCCTCGGCAACGGCGGCCGCCAGCGGCTCGAAGAAAGTCTTCGCCGGCAACACCATCTCCACCGGCTGGCTGCGCCCCTCCTGTCCGGCGGCATCCCGGGCGACCAGCGTGATCTTCACGCGCTTGCCGGAAAGCGGGTGTTCGGAAAGGTTGCGGCTCGTCGTGCCCTTGGCCTCGCGAGCGGCGCGGCGCGGCAGATCGAGCCTGTATTCGGGCAGCGGGTAGAGCGGCCGGGCGTCCCTGGGTTGATCGACCGGCACGATTTCCGCATGGGCCTCCTGCAGCCCGTAATCGTCCTTCGCGATAAAACCGATTTCCAGTGCTCCGGTCACCGTCGCCTTCGGAATGCCGTTGAAGGCGATTTCTGGAACACGTTCGGGGATGACGGAGAAGATCCATGTCCGGCCGTCGACCGTCAGCGCGCCATCCTTCATGATCTTGTATTGCATGGTCCGAACACCATCGGCCGGAGCCTTCACGCCGGCCTTTGCGTCCTTCGGCTGCTCCGCGCCGGGGCGGATGGCGGTCGCGGTATCCTCGCCCGCCGCCTGATAGGTCACCTGCTCGTCGCCGCTGCCGCCGGTCACCCGCACGGTCAGCTCGCTGAACTGGGGAATGCGGATTTCCTCGCTGGCAATCCCCGCCGGCTGGTCCTGCCCGTTGCCGGTCAGGAAAACGGGCGCTTTCGACGTATGCGCAGGAGGGGTCACCCAGGCATCGATGCGCACATCCGGCGCAGCCTCCCCGGATGCACGGAAGGAAACGACATCGGCAAGCAGGCCGCCATGATTGGAATAGGAGAAGGCAAAAGCGATGACCGCCAGAAGCACGGGCACGGCGCGCAAGCCATGGCGGTCGTGCCGGGCAATATCCGGCTCCGGCGTACCGGTGCGCAGGGCGCCGATCATCCGCGCCATGCGGAGCTGATGCTCGCGCCACAGCGCCCCGGCGAAGGCGTCTCCCCCCGCTGGCCGGTCATCCTGTACGCGGATCGCCTGATGGGCGAGCGCATTGCGCGCCTCCAGCATGCGGTCGGCGTCGTCGATGGAGGGTCGGGCGATGCCGCGCAGGCGCAGGAGAAGGGCGATGAGGCCGAGCGCGGCGGCAAGAAGTGTCGCTACATGCAGCCAGAAGGGCGCATGGCGGAAATAGCCGAACCAGACGAGGGCCAGAAAGCCGGCGACGAGCAGCAGAACCGGCAACAGAAGCGGGATGAGCGCTTCCGCATAGAGGATGATGCGGGCGGCGAGGCGTTTTCCCGCAAGCCGGCGCGCCAGCGGACTGCCGGTCGCCCCCGTCCTGCCCTGCCCTTCACTCGCCATCGTTCCCGATTCTCCGCGCTGGTCGTTACCGCCAGAGAATACCATTCTTTGTGGCGAAGACGAGGGCGCGCGCAAAAACGTGAATGCGCGCCCCCAGGGGTTTTCTCTCAGGCCAGCCAGTCCGGAAGGGAATCGAGGCCGATCAGGTCGTCGTAGGACAGCCGTGGACGGATGACATGGAACTCGGCACCGTTGACCAGCACTTCCGGCACCAGAAGGCGGCTGTTGTAGGTGCCGGCCTGCACCGCGCCATAGGCGCCGGCGGAGCCGACGGCAATGAGGTCGCCGGGCCTGGGCTGCGCCATCTCGCGATCCTGCGCAAGATAATCACCCGTCTCGCAGACCGGGCCGACGACGTCGGCGCGGATGCGCGGAGCATTCGCCGCCGAGATGACGACCGGCTGGATCTCGTGCCATGCCTCGTAGAGCGTCGGGCGGATGAGATCGTTCATCGCGGCATCCACGATGACGAAAGTCTTCTCGCCGCCATCCTTCACATAGAGAACCTCGGTGACGAGGATACCGGCATTGCCGACGATCAGGCGGCCCGGCTCGGTGACGATCTTGCAGTTCAGGCCCTTGAGCTGGTTCTTGACGATCTCGGCATAGGCGTCCGGCAGCGGCGGCGGCGTATTGTCCGTCTTGTAGGGAATGCCGAGGCCCCCGCCGACATCGACGTGATCGATGGTGTGGCCGTCGGCGCGCAGCGTCTCCACAAGTTCGCGCAAGAGCCGGAAGGCATCGTCGAAGGGCTGCAGCTCGGTGATCTGGCTGCCGATATGCATGTCGATGCCGGTGACCTGGATGCCCGGCAGGCTCGCGGCGCGGGTATAGACGGCGCGCGCGCGCTCCCAGGAGATGCCGAACTTGTTTTCCTTCTTGCCCGTCGAGATCTTCGCATGCGTGCGGGCGTCGACGTCAGGATTGATGCGGAAGGAGACGTGGGCGAGCTTGCCGACCTTCACCGCCCGGGCGTTCAGCACTTCAAGCTCCGGCTCGGATTCCACGTTGAAGCAGTAGATGCCGGCTTCCAGCGCAAGGTCCATCTCGCGCGGCGTCTTGCCGACGCCGGAGAACATGATGCGCGAGGCGGGAACACCGGCGGCCAGCGCCCGACGCAATTCGCCTTCCGAGACCACGTCGATGCCCGCGCCGAGCCGGGCAAGCGTCTTCAGCACCGCCTGGTTGGAATTCGCCTTCATGGCGTAGCAGACCAGAGCATCCACACCGTCGAAAGCCTTGGAGAACACCTTGTAGTGGCGCTCCAGCGTGGCCGTCGAGTAGACGTAGAAGGGCGTGCCGACCGCCTTGGCGATTTCCGGAACCGGCACGTCCTCCGCATGGAGAATGCCGTCGCGATGCTCGAAATGGTTCACGGGTTACCGTCCGTTAGAGAAGCGGGTCGAGAATGAAGCGCTTTTCTTCGATCTGCTCGACCTTCTTGCCGTTGATGGTCTTGTAGACCGGCTGGGGACCCGGCCGCTCGAGATCGCCCTTGCGTCCGCAGGCAGTCAGAACCGCTGCGGAAAGGCAGAGCACGAGAGCCAGCCTGCCGGTATCGATGCGTGTCATGAAGCGTTCCCTGGAAATGCCGGTGTCGGGGGTGGGCATCATCCTTAGCGAATTCGCCCGCCCTTGTGCACCCTTAATCTCTATGGTGGAGCCTGAAAGCGTCGCGATCAGTTCCGCTGACGCCACCAGGCGATCTGCCGGCGAACCTCCGACGGCGCCGTGCCGCCATAACTCCTGCGGCTGGCGACCGAGGCCTCCACGGTCAGCACGTTGAAGATATCGGCGGTGATCGCAGCATGGATCGCCTGCAGCTCTTCCAGCGACAGTTCGGCAAGGTCGCAGCCCTTGCTTTCGGCGAGCGCGACGGCGCGGCCGGTAACATGGTGGGCATCGCGGAACGGCAGGCCAGCCTCGCGCACCAGCCAGTCGGCAAGGTCCGTCGCGGTGGAATAGCCCGAACCCGCCGCCGCCTTCATGCGGTCTGCGCGGATCGTCATGTCGCGCACCATGCCGGTCATCGCGGCGATGGCCAGCTCCAGGCTCTCGGCCGCGTCGAAGACCTGTTCCTTGTCTTCCTGCATGTCCTTGGAATAGGCGAGCGGCAGGCCCTTCATGACCGTCAGCAGCGCGATCAGCGAGCCGTTGATGCGGCCGGTCTTGGCGCGCACCAGCTCGGCGGCGTCAGGGTTCTTCTTCTGCGGCATGATGGAAGAGCCGGTCGAGAAGGCATCCGACAGGCGGATGAAGCCGAACTGCGGCGTCGACCAGATAACGATCTCTTCCGCAAGGCGGGAGAGGTGAACGGAGGCGATGGCGGCGATGGAGAGAAACTCCAGCGCGAAGTCGCGGTCCGAGACCGTATCGATGGAATTGCGGGTCGGCTCACGGAAGCCGAGGGCCTTCGCCGTCATGTGGCGGTCGATATTGTAGCCCGTGCCGGCAAGAGCCGCGGCGCCGATCGGGCTTTCGTCGAGATGCTCGATGGCGTGGCGCACGCGCTGGCGGTCGCGACCGAACATTTCCACATAGGCCATGCAATGGTGGCCGAAGGTCACGGGCTGGGCCGTCTGGAGGTGGGTGAAGCCGGGCATGACGGTCTCGGCATGCTCTTCCGCACGATCGAGGAAGGCCGCGATCAGCGCCGTCAGCATCTTCTCGGTCTTGTCGAACTCTTCCTTGACCCAGAGGCGGAAGTCGAGCGCCACCTGGTCGTTGCGCGAGCGCGCCGTGTGCAGGCGTCCGGCGGCGGGGCCGATAAGTGTCGCCAGCCGCGCCTCGACATTCATGTGGATGTCTTCCAGCTTGCGGGAGAACTCGAAGGCGCCGCTTTCGATCTCTGACAGGATCGTGTCGAGACCGTGAACGATCTTTTCCTTATCGTCCGCCGAAATGATGCCCTGGTGGGCGAGCATCTCGGCATGCGCCTTTGAGCCGCGGATGTCCTGGGCGTAAAGCTTCTTGTCGAAGCCGATGGAGGCATTTATCTCCTCCATGATCGCATCCGGTCCCGAGGCGAAGCGGCCGCCCCACATCTGGTTCGAGGATTTCGTCTCGGAAGTGCCGTCTGCCATGGGTGCCTGCCTGGAAAAGAGTCCTGGAGAATGAAATGTCAGTGAAGAAGAAACTCGGCCTGCCCGCCGGAAAGCTCATCGCCATTGCCGGGCTTGCCGGCCTTCTCGCCGGTGGTGCTGCGATATACGTGAAGGAAAGCCTGTCTGGCAATGGCGCGGTGGCTTCCGCCGATCCCGCCGCCTGCGCGCTCGCCGCCGAAAGAGCCGCCGCGATCACGCCCTTCTCCAAGGGGCAGGTCGCCGCCATGCGCACCGTCGACGAACATCGCCCCCTTCCCGACCTTACCTTCAACGGGCCGGACGGCAAGACGCGGACCATCGCCGACTTTGCCGGCCGGACGCTGCTGGTCAATCTATGGGCGACCTGGTGCGTGCCCTGCCGCGAGGAGATGCCGGCGCTCAACGCACTCCAGAAGACCCTCGGCAGCGACAGGTTCGAGGTGGTGGCGATCAACATCGACACCGGCGACGACGAGAAACCGAAGGCTTTCCTCGACGAGACCGGCGTACACGACCTGGCCTTCTACCGCGACGCCTCGATGGGCGTCTTCAACACGCTGAAGAAGGAAGGCCTCGCCTTCGGCCTGCCCGTCACGCTGCTGATGGACGAGAAGGGCTGCCTGATCTCCGCCATGAACGGCCCCGCCGCCTGGGACAGCGAGGACGCCAAGGCGCTGATCAACGCCGCACTGGGGACGCCGAAGAGCTGAAGGATCAGGCCGCCGCGTAGACACGCGGTCGGCGGATATCGATGAAGCCCGCCTCGCCCTTGGTATGCGGGAATTCCGGCGCGGTGTCGAATTCCACCGGCTGGCCGCTGCCGGTCAGCGCCAGCACGCGGCGTGAATCCGGCCGGTCGATGACGCGCACGATCTTCGCCGCGATGCCCTGCCCGTCCTCACGCCAGGTGACGTCGGCCGGGCGGAACAGGATCTGCCCGCCACCATCGGCAACACCCTCGGCCTCGAAGGCGACATCGTCGACATAGGCCCTGCCGCCCCGGATGTCCGCATCGAGCCTGTTGGCGTCGCCCAGGAAGTTCATCACGAAGGCATCGGCCGGATTGCGGCAAACCGCCTCCGGCGTCCCCTCCTGCACGATCCGGCCCTTGTTGAGGATGACGACGCGATCGGCAAGGTCCAGCGCCTCTTCCTGGTCGTGCGTGACGAAAAGCGTGGTGATGCCGAGCTCGTCATGGATCTTGCGCAGCCAGCGGCGCAGGTCACGCCGCACATTGGCGTCGAGCGCGCCGAACGGCTCATCGAGCAGCAGCACGCGCGGATCGACGGCAAGCGCCCGGGCGAGCGCCACGCGCTGGCGCTGGCCGCCGGAAATCTGGCCGGGAAAGCGATCCTTCAGGCCGCCGAGCTGCACGAGGTCGAGCAGTTCCCCGACGCGTTCGGCAATCGCCTGCGGCGTGCGCTTGACCCTGGAAACCTTCATGCCGAAGGCGATGTTCTCGCCCACCGTCATATGCGGGAAAAGCGCATAATGCTGGAAGACGAAGCCGACGCCACGCTCGCGCACCGGAATGTCTGTCGCATTCTCTTCGCCGAAATAGATCGCGCCGGCATCGGCATATTCGAGGCCGGCGACCATGCGCAGGATCGTTGTCTTGCCGGAGCCGGACGGACCGAGCAGCGCGACCAGCTCGCCGCTCTCTATATCGAGCGAGACGCCGTGCACGGCGCGGAAGGTCTCGAACTCCTTGACCACATTGGTGAGACGGATCTTCAAGGCTTGACCTCCGGAACGATGCTGTCTGCGCCCGCAAGGGCGGTCGGGCGCTGCACACGGCCCGCGCCCTGTCGCTCCAGCGCCACCTTGGCGACGAGCGTGACGATGGCGAGACCCGCGAGAATGGATGCGGCGGCAAAGGAACCGGCCGCGTTGTAATCGTGATAGAGCAGCTCGATATGCAACGGCAGCGTGTTGGTCTGGCCGCGGATATTGCCGGAAACGACCGAGACCGCGCCGAACTCGCCCATCACGCGCGAATTGCAGAGCACGACGCCGTAGAGCAGCGCCCATTTGATGTTCGGCAGCGTGACCGAGAAGAAGGTGCGCCAGCCGCTCGCCCCGAGCGAGGTCGCGGCCTCCTCAAGATCACGGCCCTGCGCCTGCATCAACGGGATCAGTTCGCGCGCGACGAAGGGCGCGGTCACGAACATGCTGGCAAGCACGATGCCCGGCAGCGCGAAGAGGATCTTGATCCCGGCCGCCTCGAGGGCGGGGCCGAAAAGCCCCTGCAGGCCGAAGACGAAGAGGTAGGAGACGCCCGCGACGATGGGCGAGACCGAGAAGGGCAGTTCGATGACGACGGTGAGCAGCCGCTTGCCCGGGAAATCGTGCTTGGTGATCGCCCAGGCCGCCGCGACACCGAAGGCGGTGTTGATCGGGACCGCGATCAGCGCGGTGATGACCGTCAGCAGGATGGCGTGGCGCGTGTCGGGATCGGCAATGGATGCGCCGAAATAGGCGATCCCACGCGAAAAGGCCTCGACGGCGATGACGACGAGCGGCGCGACGATCATCAGCCCGACGAACAGCAGCACGATGGCCAGCAGGGAGCGGCGGAAGAGCGGATTGTCGCCGACGCGCGGCGGCCTGCCTTTTCCATGATGCGCCATGGTCAGCCCCTCGCCGTGTAGCGCAGGGCGCGGGCCTGCATGAGATTGGTGATCGCCAGCATGACGAAGGCCGTCAGCAGCATGACGGAGGCGATCGCCGCGGAGGCGGGATAATCGTATTCCTCCAGCCGGATGAAGGCGAGCAGCGCGGTGATCTCCGTCGAGAAGGGCTGGTTGCCGGCGATGAAGATGATGGCGCCGAACTCACCGAGGCTGCGCGCGAAGGAGAGCGAGACGCCGGCAAGCAGCGCGGGCGTCAGAAGCGGCAGGATGACGCTGGCGAAGATCGAGAGGTCGCTGGCGCCAAGTGTCTGCCCTGCCTCCTCGAGGGCGGGGTCGAGTTCCTCCAGCACCGGCTGCACCGTGCGCACGATGAAGGGCAGGCTGGTGAAGCTCATGGCGACGATGATGCCGAGCGGCGTATAGGCGACCTTGATGCCGAGATGGGAGAGCGGGCCGCCGAACCAGCCGTTCGTGGCGAAGAGCGTGGTGAGCGCGATGCCCGCGACGGCCGTCGGCAGCGCGAAGGGCAGGTCCACCAGCGCATCGACCAGCCGACGGCCGGGGAAGCGGTAGCGCACCAGCACCCAGGCGAGCGCCATGCCAAAGAGAAGGTTGAAGACCGTCGCCGCCAGCGCACAGAGCACGGTGACGCGGTAGCTGGCGAAGGCGCGGTCGGACGACACGATACGCCAGTAATCGGCCGGGCCGAGGCTCGCCGCCTTGAAGATGAGCGCCGCCAGCGGCAGCACCACGATGACGGCGACATAGACGAGGGTTATGCCGAGGGCGAGCGGCAGGCCCGGCAGCACGCGCCGCTTCACGGCCCGCACCGCCTTCTTCTCCACCGCGGCCCTCTTGCCGGCCGCGGCGGCGATATCGCGGGATGTATCAACGGCTGCCATAGATCTTGTCGAGCTTGCCGCCTTCGGCGAAATGTTCCGCGGTGACCTGCTTCCAGCCGCCGAAGACGTCATCGACATTCACGAGGCGGATATCCGGGAACTGGTCCTTGAATTCGGCGGCGACCTTTTCGTCGAGGACGCGGTGACCGAATTCGGCGGCGATCTTCTGGCCTTCCGGCGCATAGAGGAAGTCGAGATAGGTCTTGGCAAGTTCGCTGCTGCCCTTGGCCTCCGCCACCTTGTCGACGACGGCGACCGGGAATTCGGCGAGCAGGGAGACGGAGGGCACGACGCTCTGGAACTTGTCCTCGCCATACTGCTTGGCGATCGACTTGGTCTCGGCCTCGAAGGTGATGATGACGTCGCCGATCTCGCGCTCGACGAAGGTCGTCGTCGCCGCACGGCCGCCCGTGTCGAAGACCGGCACATTGTCGAAGATCTTGGTGACGAATTCCTCGACCTTCACCGGATCGTTGTTGAAGGCCTCCTTGGCGTAGGCCGTGGCGGCAAGATAGGTGTAGCGCGCATTGCCCGATGTCTTCGGGTTCGGGAAGATGACCTTCACGTCGTCGCGGGCAAGGTCGGACCAGTCCTTGATATTCTTCGGATTGCCGGCGCGCACGAGGAAGGACGGGAAGGAATAGAAGGGCGAGGCGTTGTTCGGGAACTTCTTCTGCCAGTCTTCCGCGACAAAGCCGTTCTTCACGAGGAAATCGATATCCGTCACCTGGTTGAAGGTCACGACATCGGCCTCCAGGCCCTCGACGATGGCGCGCGCCTGCTTGGAGGTGCCGCCATGGGACTGATCGACGGTGACGCCCGGATGCGCCTTCACGAAGGCTTCGTTCTCGGCGGCGAAAAGCTCGCGCGCCACGTCATAGGAGGCGTTCAGCAGCTTGTCGGCGGCGTTGGCGGAAAGCGGAGCGGCAAGGCCCAAAAGGGCGACACCGAGAAGCAGCAAACGTTTCATTTGAAAACCCCAATGCGGAAGAATTGGGGAGACAATAGCGACGGGCCGGCAGCCATCCGAGGCATGGCCTGTCATAGCTTCGATGGCAGGCGGAACATTTTTCCCCGAAAGGGAAAGTTCGCGGATTCTCCGCCCGTCAGCGGGTCGGAACCGGGACTTCGCCGCGATAGTCGTAGAAGCCGCGGCCGGACTTGCGGCCGAGCCAGCCGGCCTCGACATATTTCACCAGCAGCGGGCACGGGCGGTACTTGGAATCGGCCAGCCCGTCATGCAGCACCTGCATGATCGAAAGGCAGGTGTCGAGACCGATGAAGTCCGCAAGCTGGAGCGGTCCCATCGGATGGTTCGCGCCGAGCTTCATGGCTGTGTCGATGGCCTCGACCGAGCCGACGCCTTCATAGAGCGTGTAGATCGCCTCGTTGATCATCGGCAGCAGGATACGGTTGACGATGAAGGCCGGGAAATCCTCCGCAACCGTAATCGTCTTGTCGAGACTGGTGACGAATTCCTTGGCGGCGGCGAAGGTCACTTCCTCGGTCGCGATGCCACGCACCAGTTCCACCAGCTTCATCACCGGAACCGGGTTCATGAAGTGGATGCCCATGAAGCGCTCCGGCCGGTCGGTGGCCGAGGCAAGACGGGTGATCGACAGCGAGGAGGTATTGGTCGCGAGGATCGCTTCCGGCTTCAGCACGGAACAGACCTGGCCGTAGATCTTGCGCTTGACGGTCTCGTCTTCCGTCGCGGCCTCGATGACGAGATCGGCGTCGGAGAGGTCGTTGATGTCGGACGATCCCTTGATCAGCGCAAGCGCCTTCCTGCGGTCCTCGTCGGACATCTTGCCGGAAGAGACCTGGCGGGCGAGGTTGCCGTTGATCGTGGCGAGGCCGGTTTCGGCGCGCTCGGCCGACAGGTCGTAGATATGGACCTTGTAGCCGGCCATGGCCGCGACATGCGCGATCCCGCATCCCATCTGGCCCGCACCCACAATACCGACATTCTTGATCATAGCGCCATCGCCTCGTTATTCGGTCCGCGCCCTCGCGCGGGCAAAAAAACACCGGGCCGGTCAAGCCGGCCCGGTGAATTGATAAAGGGACGCGACGCATATTTCCAGTGAAATCATCGTCGCAATGCCCTGCCTGAAAGCCGGTTCAGAGGGCCTTTTCGAGTTCGGGCAGGATTTCGAAGAGATCGCCGACGAGGCCGTAGTCCGCGACCTGGAAGATCGGGGCTTCCTCGTCCTTGTTGATGGCGACGATGACCTTCGAGTCCTTCATGCCGGCGAGGTGCTGGATGGCGCCCGAGATGCCGCAGGCGATGTAGAGCTGCGGTGCGACCA
>Ga0209793_1000270_pt1 | contig 75117 bp, 71 predicted proteins | sample EBPBio122009_DNA_FD_185863 | JGI IMG/M metagenome (GOLD analysis project Ga0209793, IMG submission 185863) | Wastewater treatment Type I Accumulibacter community from EBPR Bioreactor in Madison, WI, USA - Reactor 1_2/2/2009_ DNA (SPAdes) (version 2) | ecosystem: Engineered > Bioreactor > EBPR >... | reverse complement strand
TTAACATATTCCGTAAGATTATTCCAAAAGATTTGTTTTCTAGGGCCTCCCAGATCGAGCAGCCGGGACCGGGCTCGTCCAACAAACGGATCAGATCGTGGCTTCGCACGATCTATCCTTATTCGTTAGGCGCCATCTGACTTGAGGACCTCCTCGCGAAGCAGCAATTCGACGCCATACCATTCGTATGACTGCACGTGCTCAGTGTGGCAGTCTTCAAACTTCTCCCAGGAGTCACGCTTTCCGCCGTCGCTGACCCATTGCGAAACTCGTGGGTGATAGGTGACTTTTAGATCAAACTGTCGGCCAGTCTGCCGAATCGCCAGAACCTGAAATACGAGTCTGTCAATCTTGCGCGCAACTTGACCGCTGAGGTCCTGATACCTACATGCGGCACTGCCATTCGACATTTGGCTGCGCGCGCGCTGCTCGATCTCAGCGCGAACAGAGTCGAATCCGGGCGGTCGTTGCCTCCAGAAGAACAGACGGCGGTGCTTCGACTCGAGCACATCGGCTGCTTCCATAATGTTGACAGCGGATCTCATTCTTGCCTCCTTTCCGCCTATCGGGCCTCGGAGAGTTCATGACGCCTAACGTTTGACGTGAGGGGCGGCCGGAGCCGCAGGCGGAGGGAACCACAAGCGCAGCTTGTGGCCGTCCCGCTCGACGGAATTGTTATGCATATGGGTCCTAGTGCGCGGCAGAAGAAAGGGACCAGTGTGCGTGCCGACCATCTTTTCGCTGAACAACCTGACCATCCACCAGCAGGTCGTTCAATAGGCGATATACATAAACCTTGCTGACACCCATGTGCTCGTAAATCTCTGCCGTGGGTTTTTCTCCCTCAGCAAGGATGCTAAGAATTTTCTCCTTCCTTGAGTCCATCGAAGCTTGCTCAACGACTCCACCAACCTTCTCTGAAATGCGCTGAATCTGTTCAGCCGATAGCGCGACTTCAGCAGATACAGCGGATGTGACGGTTCCGATCACCTGTGATTTTAGGGCGTCTTTAATTCTTAGTGATTCGATATACATTTCCTCGTTTTCAAAATCGCTAGGCGCATACAGGACTGTATGGTTCTAGTTCAGAATTGCGAAGAACACCCCGACAATAAGTATTGGAAATGCCATCACGAAATAAATGAAAGTGGCCTGTACCTCTGGGGAGAGGTTAATCAGCGAAATGGTCGCAAAACCTTCAGCCAAGGTTGCGAATATTGCTACCACGGTAAGTGGGTTGCTAACTTTTGTCACCACACTGTGTCTCCTGTGGGCTTATGCATAACGCAAAGTTGAGGCGCCTGCGCGGCTTCTTGCGCAGGTCGCTTCGAATGCAATGTTAGGCCAACTACAGTAAATACTCATGGCTTATCGCCCAAAGATGGCGGGCCTTCTGGGTATTGAGCCAGGTTATCTGCAATTATTAGCCACGGTTGTCTTGAAGATATCCAAAAATGCATGTCAGGTTTGAATAGTGACGGTTCGTCGAGACTACCGGCTGTTAAGCCGATGACTCCTGCAGCAACACGCCGCGAGAAAATGCTTGAACCGCAATGCGAACAAAAACCGCGCTCAAGAGTTTCTGAAGAGTGAAATGTGCTGATTGGGCCAGAGATAGCAACATGTTCGATGCGCATGAGCACGCGAGCGTTGAAGGCAGCGCCGATAACTTTTTGACAAGCCCTACAGTGGCATATCCTCTGGTTCAAAGGATCAGAGGTCGTTTCGTACCGCACGGCCCCACATAGACAGCCACCACGAAATAAAGTCATTGAGTAAGGTTCTTTCTACAACAGCCTAACGTGAAGCTAACCGGCGCTGCGCGGCTTTATCGCGCAGCGTCCAGCGACCGAAGGGCGCGAGGTTGAGCGTAGGGTTAGAAACCATGCTGGGCAATGCGTTTTTGCGCAAACCATGCGCCAAAGAGTGTGGCTGCCCCCCCCAACCAACGGATGATTTGCTCGCTCCAAACAAACGTCAAGGTGTCAGGCAGGAAAAAGATCATGACGATTGGCAAGCCGATCATGAACAGAAAGACGGGAACGGAGAAGCCCCAGAAGACCGTTTTTCGATTGGCACGAGAAAGCCAAGAGTTTGTGGCAAGAATGGCGACATAACCACCGACACCGGGGGTAAACAGTTCGCGGAATATCTTTTGTAGCCAGTCGTCACCGAGTCCGCGCACGCTGTCGAGTAGCCCAAGCGCCATATAGGCGGCTGTATAGACCGCCAGCCAAATGGCAATGGCCACGGGAACAGCGAAGATGGTTTGGGCGATGCTAAATGTCCGCGATTGTGCTTGGTTCATGGTTTCTAACGTGTAGCTTCAGGGACCGCCAACCAGCGAAGCGAAGCGCCGCCGGTTGGCGGTCCCCTGGAAGCGCCGGTTAGGCCGCTAGATCGTCCTGAGTTCACGGACTTGCGCATCTAGGCTATTCGACAGGTTCTCGGTAAAAGCCATTAGAGCCATCAAGAGATTGCCGGTAGCCATGAACTTCTCGTCCTCGTTGCCAGAGCGGTGGACTACCTGGAGCCGATCGGCGACTTCTTCAACGTGACGCGCGGCGAGATCGACCGGCTCCACGTAGTTGCTAAGAAAGTAAGCACGGTAGTCGGTAACGTAGAGCCTCTTGATCTCAGCATGGGCATCAAGGGAATCTGGCAGGGCCTGCATCTGCTCCGGGCTTGCACCAATAGGGTTGAAGACCCCTGCCTTGTGGAGGTGGGCAAGGTTCAGAAACGCATTCAGTCGCGGATCTTGTAGCCGACCCCGAAACTCCTCAAGTTTGGGTAGCAATAGTCGAAGCCGCTCCGGACTCATTTTGACGCGCTCTAGCTCCACGCTATGCACGTGCGCCAACCGGGCGAGGCGTGCGGCGAAATCCGTTCGAACTGTTTCTAGCGCCTCTGCGTTCTTTCGTTCTAGCTCCGTCTTCAGCGCAACAAGTTTTTCATCGGTATCCCCACGCTTTCTGGCGATGTACACGTCCACGAGAGTCTTTATCAAGACTCCGACGAGCGCGATCAGCGCGACGATGAAGGCGATCTCTGGTGAAATTTTCGGCATGGGAAAGACCTAACGACGAAGCTAAACGGCGGGCCGTAGGCCCGTCCGTTTGAGCGACCTGTTGGGCGGCTGACGCCAGGAGATGACTGAGATGTTTGTTGCAGGATTTAGCAGAGAGAGAAACGGGTGGTGTGTATTTCGCTTGATTGACGATCTCGCCATGACTTACCACGCAGGCCCATTCTCCGAACGAGCAGCGGCAGAGAGCGAAGCCAAGCGGATAAACGACATGACGCCCAACGTGAAGTAGACACCAAGAAAGGTGTATAACCATACAGGGCAAGGTGTATACTACGGATCACCCTCTGTAACCTCTTGATTTATTGAACGGTACCGACGATGAACACACCTGACGCGACGCAAAACACACCTTCGGAACCCAAGTTGCTCGATCAGCTTCGCGACCGGATCCGGCTGAAGCACTATAGTATCCGAAGCGAAGCACTATAGTATCCGAAGCGAAGCACAGTATGTCACCCACGGATGGGTGCCGGCTCGAAAGCTCAGTCTACGCGAGCAGTCTTTCGTTCCTTTCCCCCATTCTCGCCTAGCAGCTGTGGGAAAACGGGAGAAACCTCACCCCGTCCATCCCCGTCGGTTTTGGATCAGGCCGACCCCGAGCGCGATCGTGCCCCGCCCGACAGACGCGGATCGTCAGTCGCGCGTAGGCGCGGGCTTGACGAGAAGGCCGACGACACCGAGATGGCGTTCCCCGCGAGGTTGTGAGTGCCGCGTCCGAAGGCTATGCATTGGCCAAGGGGCCGACCCAGGCGCGGCGCTCGATGCATTGTGCACGCCGATGAGCAGCCGGCGCTACGGCCGTCTTCGCAAGAACATCGGAACGTCCGGCGGATCAGGGGCGCGCCGGTCGTCCAGCCAGTCGTAAGGCGTTGCCGGCCCGTCCGTGGAAGCGACCGAGCGACGACTCTCAGCGAAGTGAAGCCGATTGTCGGAGAGTTGCAAGCACTCTCGAGGAGATGACGTCGAGCTTTCGACACTCACTCATCACGCTCCGCGAGGGTAAGTCAAGTCTTCGAGGCGCACGCGCGACCTTCCTTAGCCGCCGAGTCGCGGTAGTCGAAAGTTAATCGAGCGTATACCGACAATCAATTGGACGCGGGAAGCTGCCGTTCATAGACTTCATTCGCCCGGTGAGCACGCCGACCAGCGGCTTCCCGGCAGGTGGGGGACGACAATGGGACAACGCCATCGACCACGATGATTTCCCGAAACGGACAATGTCGAATACCCCGGACCCATTGCTGCAAGCAAGGAGAATCGACGATGAACACGAAGAAAGCCCACGCCCCCGCGATCAACATCGGCATCAGCGCAGGCGAACGCGAGAAGATTGCGCAAGGCCTTGCCGCCCTGCTCGCCGACAGCTACACGCTCTACCTGATGACGCACAACTTCCACTGGAATGTCACGGGACCGATGTTCAACACCCTGCACCTGATGTTCATGGGGCAATACACGGAACAGTGGAACGCGCTCGACGTCATTGCCGAGCGGATTCGCGCGCTCGGCCACCCGGCTCCCGGCACCTACAAGGAGTTCGTCAAGATCGCCTCGATCAAGGAGGTGGAAGGCGTGCCAAAGGCGACGGAGATGATCCGCCACCTGGTTGCCGCTCAGGAAGCGACGGCGCGTACCGCGCGCGAGCTATTCCCGGTGGTGAATGCGGCCAACGACCAACCGACTGCCGATCTGCTGACGCAGCGCCTGGAAGTCCACGAGAAGACGGCGTGGATGCTGCGCAGCCTGCTCGAGGAATGACCGGCTTGCCGCTGACCAGTCGTGCGGCCGCCGGCGAGTGGCGTGCCGGTCAGACGCGACGACGAATCGTGAACACCTCGGGATCGTCGCCGTGCTCGAGCAGGAGGCGACGCACGCGCTCCTGCCACAGTTCGCCGAACCGCCGCATTTCGTGGGCATCGGCGAGTCCGGCCAGGCAGCGCTGCATCAGCGGGCCGATCGCCGGATCGGCGGCAACGCGCGCCGGATGGGCCGCGGCATCGACCTGGCCATGGCCGTCGAGGCGCGTATAGCGGATCTCGAGCGGGATGTCGGCGCTGAACGAGAGCAGCGCGCGGCGTGTGTAGCGCCCGGCCAGTCCCTTGAAGCCGCCCTCGCCGGCGGCGCCGGTGAGCAGCGAGACGACGTTGGCGATCACGCCGCTGACGCCATCTGCCGCGGCCGCGGCGAATTCGACGCGCAGCCCGCCGCGTTCGGGCTGCGCCTCACCGTATAGTTCCCGCAAGGCCTGCCGGGTCAGCCAGTAGGCCGAGGCGACGGTCGGGCACGAATGCCCGGCAAGCTTGACGGCGTCGAGGTAGCTGTATTCGACGAGACCGCCGTCGCAGGCGCCGAGGAAGTCGGCCAGCGGGTCGCGCAGGCGTATGCACGGAATGGCAGCAAAGAAGTCGGGCGTTTTCATCGCTCTGTCGGTGCTGTACTCGGGTCGGTGGCAGGCGCCGGCCCGGCGTCGTCGAGGTACTCTGCCGGCAGGACGGATTCGGCGGTGACGAAGAGCTCGCGCTCCTCGAAACGGACGTGCGCACTGAGCGCCGCGCCGAAGGTCTGCAGACGGCTGCCGTCGCCAGCGGCAATCTCGGCGGCGAGAATGCGCAGTTCGCGATGATCGGCCAACGTACGGCGAACCAGATCGCCTTCGCCGGCCGCCGCCAGGCGCGGCAGTAGCGATTCTTCCTCGGCGCGGAAATGCGGCTCGAGTTCGCGACGGAAAGTCGCTGGCACGGTTTCGAGCAGGCGAGCAAGCGCGGCGACATCCCGAGCCTTGGCGATGCGCTGCGTCAGCACCAGCGCCCCGTGGTGTTCCCGCGACAGTTGCTGCAACGCCGCACGCCGCTTCATGGCCTGGCCTCGGCGAGACCCTGGCAAGCGGAATGGCAATGGCCGCTGCCCGTCTTGGCTGCCCCGCTCCTCGTCGAACCCGTGGCCATGACCTTGCTCATGTGGGCGCTGACGCTGCCGTCGAGGCGCCTGGACAGGTGCGATCGGCTATCGGCGATGGTCGCTGTCTTCATGACTGAGCTCTCCGGAAAATGGTCAGGCCGCATCATACTCCTGGGCGAGCGGGCCATTTTGTGAACCTCCGGCGATTGTTGCCTCAGAATGTCGGCAGGCTCGAAAGTTGTCGCCGGGATGCCGTTGATTGCGCTGATTGCGCTGATTGCGTTGATTCCGGTGCTTCTGCTCACCCAGTCCCATTACCTACAGCCAAGGAGAGTCTCCATGTTCAAGGGAATCCTGATCACCAAGGACGACGCCGGTTATCAGGCGCGCGTCGAGGACATCGACGATGCCGTCCTGCCGGAAGGCGATGTCAGCGTGCGCATTGCCCGGTCGACACTCAATTACAAGGACGGTCTGGCGATTACCGGCAAGGCGCCGGTTGTCCGCCGCTTCCCGATGATTCCGGGAATCGACTTTGCCGGCACGGTGGTCGACAGCCGCAACCCGGCCTGGACAGTGGGCGATGAGGTGGTGCTGAACGGCTGGGGCGTCGGCGAGACGCACTGCGGCGGCCTTGCCGAGAGGGCACGTGTCAAGGGTGAATGGCTGGTGCCGCTGGTGGCCAGCTTCACGCCGCGCCAGGCGATGGCCGTCGGCACCGCCGGTTACACCGCGATGCTCTGCGTGCTGGCACTCGAGAAGCACGGCATCAAACCCGCAGACGGAGAGGTCCTCGTCACCGGTGCCAACGGCGGCGTCGGCAGTGTGGCCATCGCGCTGCTCGCCGGGCTCGGTTACCAGGTGGTGGCGTCGACCGGCCGCGTCTCCGAGGCCGAACACCTGAAAGCGCTCGGCGCCACCTCGGTCATCGACCGCGACGAATTGTCGGCGCCCGGCAAGCCGATCGGCAAGGAGCGCTGGGCAGGCGTCATCGACACGGTGGGCAGCCACACACTGGCCAATGCCTGCGCGACGACCCGTTACCGCGGTGCCGTTGCCGCCTGCGGCCTGGCCGGGGGAATGGATTTTCCGGCGACGGTCGCCCCCTTCATCCTGCGCGGCGTCACCCTCTACGGCATCGACAGCGTCATGGCGCCACTGGCAGTGCGTCAGGAAGCGTGGGAGCGCCTCGGGCGCGATCTCGACCTCGGCAAGCTCAACGCCATGACGCGCGAGATCAGCCTCGAGGAGGCGATTCCCGTGGCTGCGGAATTGCTCGCAGGCAAGGTGCGCGGCCGGGTCGTCGTCGACGTGAACCGCTAGGTGACGGACAGAACATGCACAACGGCAAGGCCTGGCGGCCTTGCCGTTGTGCTCTTCCGAGCGGTTGCGATCGCCGGCCGTGGCGCCCCGGCCCTCCGCATCACGCCGCGTGTGCAGCGTGCCAACTTCGTGGCGAGCTACTCGAAGCGCCGCGACGACGGTAGACGTGGTGGAAGGCAGTGGCCGTGCCTCTTCCTTTCGCCATTGGGCACTGCTATCGGCAGTGACACTTCGCACGCGTCGAGATAGATCACAACAGATTCTGCTCACGCATCTCGGCCACGCTCAAACCATAGGCTGCTGGCGCCGCCACCACCCAATCGCGCAGGTCTGACCAATCAAAAGGGGTCGATGGCGGCTCGCCTACAAGACGCGCCACGGGCTTTCCGCGGCGAGTGATGACGATCTCTCCGCCACCGGCAATCTCGTCAAGGAGCGCGGACAGGTGCGATCTGGTATCGGCGATGGTCGCAGTTTTCATGACTTGGCCCTCTGCAAGTAGTCAGCCAGCATCATACTCCTGGGCATGCAAGTCAATTGCAGACGCCTGCCGAATGATGCCTCAGACTCCCGGCACGCCCGAAAGTCGTCGGGGAAACGCCGTTGATTCCGGGAAGTTTCATGATGGCCTTGCCGCTCTGCGGGTCAGGACGGCTGGCAATCGCCGATGGTGCTGCCTCGCCGATCCGCAGCGCGCCGCTTGCTCGGCGTGCCGCCTTCATAGCGCTGCCAGACACGCCGGAAATCGCGTGCCGAGGCAAAACCGGCCAGCTCGGCGACGCGCTCGACCGATAGATGCCGCTCGGCGAGCAGTTCGCGCGCCCGGGCGACGCGCAGCCGCTGCTGATAGCCGACGACGCTGATCCCGGCGTGCTCGGCAAACAGGCGCGTCAGATGGCGCGCGCTGACATGGGCCTGCGCGGCAAGCTCGTCGACCGACCACGATCGCGCCGGATCCAGCGCGATCGCGTCCTGCGCGCGATGGACGGCGGGGTGCAGGTGGTTGCGGTGGGCGAGCCACGGCGAGAGTTGTGGATCGTTGCCGCCACGGCGCTGGTAGACGACCAGGCGACGCGCGACACGCGCCGCCAGTTCGGCGCCGGCGTGCCGCTCGATCAGGTACAGCGCGAGGTCGATGCCGGTAGTGATGCCGGCGCTGGTCAGCAGCGGCCCGTCGTCGACGAAGACGCGATTCTCCTCGACCTTCGCCGCCGGCGCGGCCAGACGCAGGGCGTCGATCAGGCTGTGGTGCGTGGTGCACCGCCGGCCGTCGAGCAGCCCGGCGGCGGCGAGCAGCAGCGCACCGGAACAGATGCTAGCGAACTGCGTGTCCGCCTGCACCGCCGTGCGCAGCCAGGCGACGACGGCATGCGCCTCGGGGCGCGCGTAATCCTCGGCTTCGCAGGCGTTGCCGGTGACGATCACCAAGCTGTCGGGCGGCAGTCGCGCCGGCAACGCGGCGAGGCCGGCGAGTTCGACGCCGAGCGAAGTGCGCAGTTGCGCCACCGGCGCACAGGTGTGGACCGCGATGTCCGCCCCCATCTCGCCGGCCATGCGCAGCGCCTCGGCCGGCCCGGCATAATCGAGCATCAGCACGTTGGGAGTGAGGACGAACCAGACCGACAGTGTCATGGCCGCGCCCTCGCCCAGCCGAGCAGGCGGGTGGTGAACAGATTGACCGCCAGGCCGAGCATCAGCAGCGCGCCACCGGCGAGATGCACCGGCCGCAGCACCTCGTCGAACACCAGCCAGCCGGTCGTCAGCCCGACCACCGGCACGAGCAGGCTGAACGGCGCCACCTGGTTGGCCGGGTAGCGCGACAGCAGGCGCGTCCACAAGCCGTAGCCGAGCAGCGTCGCCGCCCAGGCGAGGTAGGCCACGGCGGCGAAGGAACGCAGGCTGAAGTCGCTCAGCGCGGCGGCCATCGCTGGGCGGCCCTCGATCAGTAGTGACAGCGCGAGGAAGGGCAGCGGCGGCACGAGACTCGCCCAGACGACGAAAGCGAGCTGGTTGATCGGTCCGCAAGCGGCGACCGCACGCGTGACGATGTTGCCGGCCGCCCACAGCGAAGCGGCGGCGACGGTCAGCAGAAAGCCGAGCAGCGGCATCGACACGCCGTGCGCCGAGCCGATCAGCGCCAGGCCGCAGGCGGCCAGAAGCAGCCCGACGAGCTGGCTGGTGCGCCAGCTCTCCTTGAGCCAAAGGGCGGCGAACAGCATCGTGAAAAAAGCCTGCGACTGGAGCACCAGCGAGGCGAGCCCGGACGGCATGCCGACGTGGATGGCCGAGAACAGGAAAGCGAACTGCCCGACCGAAATGGTCATCCCGTAAGAGAGGTAGAGCTGCCAGGGCACTTTCGGTGCGCGCAGGAAGAAGACCGCCGGGCAGGCGGCGAGCAGGAAGCGCAGGGCGCCGAGCAACAGCGGCGGCACCTCGGCGACGCCGGTCTTGATGACCGCGAAGTTGACGCCCCAGACGGCGACGACCAGCAAGGCGAGAGCGAGATCGCGCGGACGCATCCGCTCAGTCCTGCCCTGCCGGTGCTGAACTGGCGGGCGCTGGCTGGCTGGTGCAGGGCTGGCGGACGCGCTGCGCCGAAGCCGGATAGCGTGCCAGCTTGTCCGCCGGGCGAATCGGCCGGCGCAGCAACTCGCCGCCGCAATTGGGACAACGCCCGGCGAGCCGGGTATCGGCACAATCGGCACAGAAGGTGCATTCGAAGGAACAGATCATCGCTGCCGGCGAGTCGGGTGGCAGATCGCGATCGCAGCACTCGCAGTTCGGGCGCAGTTCAAGCATGTGCTTCTCCCAGCGCGGCGAGGCAATCGTCGACGCCGACGATGCGCGCGAAGCGCCCGGCCAGCACGAGTTCGGTGTGTTCCTTGATCTCGGCCGGCGAGTAGGTGCGGCCGCTTAGCGGATGCGTCATCGGGAAGGTCAGCGTCGCGTCGCTGACGAAATCGACCTGGTAGCCGATGTCGGAGCCGACCCGCGTCGTCGTCTCGCAGCATTGCTCGGTGCGGATGCCGGCAATGATCAGGCGCTCGATGCCGTGGCGGCGCAACCACAGATCGAGGCCGGTGTCCGAGAAGGCGTTGTGCGTGTGCTTGAAGAAGCACACGTCGGGCGAGCCGGGCAGCCAGTCGAGCGCGCGCACATGACCCGATGCCTCGGTAAACGGCCCGGCCTGACCGACGTGAAAAATGTGCACCACCGGCACACCACGTTGCCGACAAGCGGCATCGAGCCGCAGCACGGCGTCCCTGAACGCCGGCAGATCGGCTTCGGACCAGAAGGGCATGTGCCGGAAGGACTCCTGCACATCGATCACCACCAGCGCTGCACGACAACCCCCGACGACATCTTTTTCGGACATTTCCAGACCTCCTTTGTTTGACCTGCCGCCATCGTAGAGCCAGGCGAAAAAATGAACGATACCGCGCTCGGACAATGACGGGACAAAAACGGCCATCGCCGGCCGAGGCGGAAAGGCGCCCGTCGCTGAACGTCCTGCGTGCGGGTAAGATACGCCCATCGTTCATGCCACCGGAGAACACGATGAAACTCAAGCAATATCAGATCGATGCCTTTGCCGAGCGGGCCTTCGAAGGCAACCCGGCGGCGGTCTGCCCACTCGAAAGCTGGCTCGACGACCGGATCATGCAGGCGATCGCCGAGGAGAACAATCTTTCGGAGACCGCGTTTCTGGTGCCTTCAGGAGACTGTTTCGATCTACGCTGGTTCACGCCGGTCAGTGAGGTCGACCTGTGCGGCCACGCAACGCTCGCCGCGGCGCATGTCCTGTTCGACATCCTCGGCTATGCGGGCCGCACGATCACTTTCGCGACGCGCAGCGGCGACCTCTCGGTCGAACGCCAGGGCCACCTGCTGGCCATGGATTTCCCGGCCACCCCGGCGCAGGCCTGCGCCATCCCCGAGGCGCTGGTCGCCGGCCTCGGCCGGCAACCGCTCAAGGTGCTGGCGGGCGGCGATTATCTGGCGGTGTTCGACAGCGAGGCCGCGGTGCGCGCGATCACGCCCGATCATGCCTGGCTGAGCCAGCTCGACCTGCGCGGCGTCATCGTTACGGCAGCGGGCAGCGATGTCGATTTCGTCAGCCGCTTCTTTGCGCCGAAGTACGGCGTTCCGGAGGACCCGGTGACCGGGTCGGCGCACTGCGCGCTGGCGCCTTACTGGGCGGCCAGACTCGGCAAGCGCACGCTGACCGCGCGGCAGGTTTCGCGACGCGGCGGCAGGATCGGCTGCGCCATCCAGGGCGAGCGCGTGATCCTGTCCGGCTCGGCGGTAACGGTGATGGAGACGGAGATCACGCTTTGACGGTCCGCTGAAAGCGTGGCTGGCGATGCCGCCGGCCGGGCTCAGCGCCGCCGCGAACCGCCGCCGAGGATGGACCCGAGGACGCCGCGGATGATCTCGCGGCCGACCTGCGAGCCGATCGCGCGGGCGGCGCTCTTGGCGGCCGTCTCGATCACCGAATCGCCGCCGCGCGCCCGCCCGCTGCCGGAACCACCGCCGAACAGATCGCCGAGGCCCCCCAGCCAGCCGCCCCCCGTAGCCGTCGGCGCCGGCTCACCGCCAGGCGCGGGTGCGCCACCGTTCGGCTGAGCGGCGGCAGGTGAGCCCTTGAGTCTTTCGTAGGCCGACTCGCGATCGACGATGTTCTCGTAGTGCCCGTAGATCGCCGAGTTCCTGATCACCGCCTGGCGCTCCTCGGCCGTCTGCGGGCCGATGCGCGATGCCGGCGGCAGGATGAAGGCTCGCTCGACGACGCCTGGCCGACCCTGCTCGTCGAGGAAGGAAACCAGCGCCTCGCCGACGCCAAGCTCGGTGATCGCCGTCTCGGCATCGAACTTCGGATTGGCGCGCAAGGTCTGGGCGGCGGCCTTGACGGCCTTCTGGTCACGCGGCGTGAAGGCGCGCAGCGCGTGCTGGACGCGGTTGCCGAGCTGACCGAGAACGGTGTCGGGAATGTCGAGCGGGTTCTGGGTGACGAAATAGACGCCGACCCCCTTCGAACGGATCAGGCGGACCACCTGCTCGATCTTTTCGAGCAAGGCCGCCGGCGCTTCGTTGAACAGCAGGTGCGCTTCGTCGAAGAAGAACACCAGCTTGGGCTTGTCGAGGTCGCCGACTTCCGGCAACTGCTCGAACAGTTCGGAAAGCAGCCACAGCAGGAAGGTCGAGTAGAGACGCGGCGACCCCATCAACTTGTCGCCGGCGAGGATGTTGACCACGCCCTTGCCGTCGTCGGTCTGCATCAGGTCGGCGATGTCGAGCATCGGTTCGCCGAAGAACGCCTCGGCACCCTGCTCGCCGAGCGTCAGCAGGCCGCGCTGGATGGCGCCGATGGACGCGGCCGAGACGTTGCCGTATTCGTTGGTGAAGGTCTTGGCGTTCTCGCCGACATACTGGATCATCGCCCGCAAGTCCTTGAGATCGAGCAACAACAGGCCGTTGTCATCGGCGATCTTGAACACCAGTTGCAGCACGCCGGCCTGCGTGTCGTTGAGGTTGAGCAGGCGCGCCAGAAGTACCGGCCCCATGTCCGAAATCGTCGCGCGCACCGGGTGTCCCTGGGCGCCGAAAACGTCCCAGAAGGCCACCGGGCATTTCGCCGGCGCGAAATCCTTGACACCGAGCGTGGCCAGGCGTGCCTCCATCTTCGGCGTCAGGCTGCCGACGGACGCCAGACCCGACAGATCGCCTTTGACGTCGGCCATGAACACCGGCACACCGATCGTCGAAAAGCGCTCGGCAAGGAGTTGCAGGGTGATCGTCTTGCCGGTGCCAGTGGCGCCGGTGATCAGGCCGTGGCGATTGGCCAGCGCCGGCAACAGGGCGAGCTCTTTGTCTGCGTGTCTGGCGATGACAAGTGGTGCAACCATGATCGACTCCGGAAAGTGGTAACGGGAACGGACGAAATTGCGGGAAGTGCTAGAATGCGGGGCTCGATTATCGACCATTTGCGGGCCCATTTGTTGCCTTCGGCAAGGCCCGCACGTCACCAGCAATCACAAGAGGTCAGCATGGCAGGACATTCGAAGTGGGCCAACATCCAGCACCGCAAGGGTCGCCAGGACGAAAAGCGCAGCGCCTCCTTCTCCAAGATCGCCAAGGAGATCACGGTCTCCGCCAAGATGGGCGGCGGCGATGCGGCCTTCAATCCGCGCCTTCGCCTGGCCGTGGACAAGGCCAAGGGCGTCAACATGCCCAAGGACAAGATCGACAACGCGATCAAGAAGGGCACCGGCGAACTCGAAGGCGTCGACTACGTCGAAATCCGGTATGAAGGCTACGGCATCGGCGGCGCCGCGGTGATCGTCGATTGCCTGACCGACAACAAGACGCGTACCGTCGCCGACGTCCGCCACGCCTTCAACAAGTACGGCGGCAACCTCGGCACCGACGGCTGCGTCGCCTTTCAGTTCAAGCACTGCGGGCAATTGCTGTTCGCGCCGGGCACCGACGAAGGCGCGTTGATGGACGCGGCGATCGAAGCCGGCGCTGACGACGTGTTGACCAACGATGACGGATCGGTCGAAGTCATCACCGCGCCGAACGACTACATGGCGGTCAAGGACGCGCTCACCGCTGCCGGTTTCCAGGTCGAGTTCGGCGGCGTGACGATGAAGGCTGAAAACGAAACGCAGCTCGGCGGCGACGAGGCGCTGCGCATGCAGAAGCTGATCGACGCGCTGGAGGGCCTCGACGACGTGCAGGAGGTCTATACCAGCGTCGTCCTCGACGACTGACCCCGGGGCCGCCGGCGGCCGGCGAATGCTCCCCTACTGGCTGACCACAACTCCCGACTGGCAGGCCTGTTCGGGCCATAGCTTGTTGGCGACCATGCCGCAGGCCATCGAGCGGGCAAACACCTCGTAGCCCAGACGATTCAAGTGCAACCAGTCTTTCGGGCCGTGCAGGATGTGGCGCGCAGCCGCTGCCCGGAGATCCTGGCGGGTATCGATGAACGGCAGCCCTTGTGCGCGCGCTTCGGCGGCCACACGCGCGGCGACTTCGGTGCTGCGCGCCACCAGATCGGCCGCTGCGAAGCGTTCCTGCACGTACTGGCCCTCGCGCGGCAGGGAACTGAAGACACTGACCTGCTCAGCGCCGAGAGCGTACACCTCCATGACCGACGGGACATACACCACCACCACCTGACTGGCCGGAAAAGCCTGCTTCAGGCGGGCCAGTGATTTCGCCATGGCCAGGAAGGCGATCTCGGTTTGCTGCCGGTCGAGTCCCATCCCCGGTGCCTGCAGGCCGCCGGGAATCATCGTCGAGACGCCGTCGATGACGACCTGATTGGTGTCCTTGCCCTGGGCCGCCATTTCCTCAGCCAGTTCGACTTCCGTTTCGACATCCTTGCCGGTGAGTTCGCGCTTGATGATCCTGAACACCGCCGTCATCAGCCAGCCACGATTGATCTGCGCGGAACCGTGCGGCCCAACATTGTTCGTGCGAATCTCCTTGCTGAAGAACCTGTCCCAGGCCGCGTCGTCGTGCACCGCAGCTTCCCCGTAGGCAGGGATGAAGCTGTCGCGCACCTGCAGGAAATTGTCCGAGAGATCGTTGCCGGCATAGAAGAAAGCCAGGATGAACCTCGGCGGCTGCAGGTCGCTGTCGATGACATCGTGGATGTAGCGGTATTTCGACAGCGGTTCGCGCACCCAGCCCTTGGCACTGCTGGCACCGCTCCTGCCGAAAGTGATGACGTCGTAGCCGGTCAATTGCTGCAGGACATGCGCCGAATGAAAGGGGTCGTTGCTGCGCGGATTGATCTGCAACAGCCAGTCGCCCTTGCCATGGGCATAGGAATCGCCGGCCAGGGCGACGTAGTTTACCGGCAGACGTTCGGCCTTCGAACTCTGGGCGAGTACGGCCAGACCGGACGGGAGGGCAAAATGAAACTTCACCGGGATGCGCGTGAGCAGCGTCTTCTCGATCACCACTTCGAGCACGAGCAGGGTGGCGAGGACGCTGGCAACGACCAGGAGGACGTTGAGCAGAGCGGTTTTCTTCATGGGCAACGGTCTCGTCAAAGTAGGGGCGGTCGCGCCGGCAGGCCGGTGGCCGAAAGTGCGGGCAGGCCGACGGCCCGGCGAGCTACGTGCGGCGACGGACAGAGCTGCGCCCGGCTGGTCGCGCCGGCGTCAATCCAGATCGAACTTGCCTTCGTAGCGCTCCTTCAGCGCCGGATCCTGGTCTTCCTTGCGCAGGAAGCAGTTGCCCACCGCCAGAGCCTCGATCTCGGTGCCCATGAAGCAGCGAAAGGCGTCATCGGGCGTACAGACGATCGGCTCACCGCGCACGTTGAAACTGGTGTTGACCACCACCGGACAGCCAGTCAGCGCCTTGAAGCGGCTGATCACCGCGTGGAAGCGTGGATTGGTCTCGCGGTGTACGGTCTGGATGCGCGCCGAGTAGTCCACGTGCGTGACGGCCGGAATCGACGAGCGCGGCACGTTGAGTTTGTCGATCCCGAAAAGTCGTTGCTGCTCGGGCGTCATCGCGATGCGATGCCGTTCGAGTACCTCCGCCACCAGCAGCATGTAGGGGCTGTCCTCGTCAATGGCGAACCATTCGCCGACGTCCTCGCGCAGCACGGCGGGCGCGAACGGCCGGAACGATTCGCGGTACTTGACCTTGAGGTTGAGCAGTTTCTGCATCGTCGGCGAGCGCGCGTCACCGAGGATCGAGCGTCCGCCGAGGGCGCGCGGGCCGAACTCCATGCGCCCCTGATGCCAGCCGAGTGCCTGGCCGTCAGCCAATGCACGCGCGCAGCGCTCGACGATCTCGTCATCACCGAGCACGTCGAACTTCGCGCCGAGCACCGTCAGGCGCCGCGCACTGTCTGCCGTGTCATGGCGCGGACCGAGGTAGGAGCCCTGCATCAGATCGCCGCCACCGGCGATCTGGCGCGGCTCACGCTTGTACATGTGCGCGGCGACGAGCGCAGCGCCCAGCGAACCGCCGGCATCGCCGGCCGCCGGTTGCAGCCACAGCCGTTCGAAACTGCCCTGCCGCAGGAGTTTTCCGTTGGCAACGCAATTGAGCGCCACACCACCCGCCAGGCACAGGTTCTTCTCACCGGTCTCGCGGGCGACCGAGCGTGCAAGCTTCAGCACCACCTCCTCGGTGACGGACTGCACCGACGCCGCGAGGTCCATCTCCTTCTGTCCGAGCAAGGCGTCCGCCTGACGCGGCGGGCCGCCAAACAGTTCCGCGAAACGGCGATTGGTCATCGTCAAGCCGGTGCAGTAGTCGAAGTAGTCGAGGTTGAGACGGAAGCTGCCATCGTCCTTGACGTCGATCAGGTGTTCGAGGATCAGCGCCGCGTACTTCGGCTCGCCATACGGCGCCAGGCCCATCACCTTGTACTCCCCGGAGTTGACCTTGAAGCCGGTGTAGTAGGTGAATGCCGAATAGAGCAAGCCGAGTGAGTGCGGGAAATGAATCTCGCGGATCACTTTCAGCTCGGTCCCCGAACCGATCGCCAGCGAGGTGGTCGTCCACTCGCCGACGCCATCCATGGTCAGTACCGCCGCCCTCTCGAACGGCGACGGAAAGAACGCGCTCGCCGCATGGCTGAGGTGATGCTCGGAAAAAAGCAGGCGGGGAGTCCAGTCCACACTCGCGTCGAGCTGCGACAACTCCTTGATCAGCATGCTCTTCTGAAACAGTTTCTCCTTCAGCCACAGCGGCAGCGCGTGCCGGAACGAGGTAAACCCGCGCGGCGCAAAAGCCAGGTAAGTCTCGAGCAGACGCTCGAACTTGAGAAAGGGCTTGTCGTAGAAGGCCACGAAATCGATTTCGTGCGCACGCAGCCCGGCAAGCGCGATGCACTCGCGTGCCGCATTGAGCGGAAAAGCCGGGTCATGCTTGATCCGGGTGAAGCGCTCTTCCTGCGCAGCGGCGACGATGCGCCCGTCGACGACGACGGCCGCCGCCGCGTCATGGTAGTAGGCGGACAGGCCGAGAACACGCATGTCTAGAACAGCGTGTAGATGAACGGTGCAATGACCGACCCCTGCGCGAGGACCAGCAGCCCGCCGAGGAGAACCATGACGATGATGATCGGCAACATCCAGAACTTCTTGCGCACCTTGAGGAACTGCCACAACTCGCCCATGAATCCCATGTTGCTTCCTGTCAGAACTGGTTCGGCAGACCGTCGGGATCGGGCCCGGGCGGATCGCGGTCCTGCCAGTAGGTTGGCGACTCGGGTTCGAATCGCCGCTGCATCACGTCACGCCCGGCCAAGCGCATGCCCCAGGCAATCGGCGTGAAGATGCCAAAGAAAATGAGGCCGAGCACCAGCGGCGAAACGATGCGGTTAAGCAGTTCCGCCAGCTTCATCCAGGCGCGGTTGAACGGCGCCAACCAGTCCGGGACCGTCAGCGTGACCAGCAGGGTCAGCGCGGCGGCAGCGAAGAACCAGCCATGCCCCGCCAGGTGAGTCCACCACAGATAGCCGCCCGCCAACGCGAACACCACGGTGAACAGGAGGCCGAACGAACGATTGGTGGGAAGCGATGCAACGGGCATTGGGGCGACTGGCAGGAGGTCGAACAGCAGGGGGCGAGTATCCCTGCCGTGCCCCCTCGCTGTCAACCCAAGCGCCGATGCGCCAGGAGCAGCCGGCGTCAAGCCGGGTGAGAACGCGCTTTCGCGCTGCTCAGCCGACGCTGGCCGGCCCGCCGGCCTCTGCCGATTCCGGCGCGTCGGCGGTACTTTCGGAAGCGCCGCCCTCTGGCAGGCTCTTCGCCGCGGCATCGCGCTGCCGCTTTTCTTCCTGCTTTCTCTTCTTCTCGAGTTCCCTCTGACGTTTTTCGAACTGATAGTTGGGTTTTGCCAAGGCGTGTCCTCTCATTGCCGCGACAGCGGCTACACCGGTTGGAATTCGGGAAGGGTCGCCTCACTTCGCCAGACGGTCATGGCTCAGTGAGGCGACCGAGTGAATCAGTAGCGGCCGCCCCCTGCGCGACCGCCGCCACCGCCAGTACCGCCACGACGGCTCCCAGCGAAACCGCCACCGCCGCGACTTTCGAGGGGACGTGCTTCATTGACGGTCAGATTGCGACCAGCGACGCTAGCGCCGGCGAGTGCCGCGATGGCGGCCTGCGCCTCCTGATCGGAGCCCATCTCAACAAAACCGAAACCCTTCGAGCGGCCGGTTTCACGGTCGGTGATCACCTGCGCAGAGGCAACGGTGCCGTGGGCGGCGAACAAGGCGGTGAGTTCGCCCTGATCAACGGTATAGCTCAGGTTACCGACATAAAGCTTCTTGCCCAATTTGAGTGCTCCACTTCGTTAGGAAACAGACAGGCGCTGCGTCTCTCAGAATAACAACGCCAGGGGCCGGCGTCGAATGGTTTCTCGCCATCGTCCCTTGCGCAACGGGAATCTCCTCCTGCCGCCAGGCGGGTCCATCGGCGTCCACCCGATCGGCTTGACCCGACCCGGCAAGCGGCGGAAAGTGCTCTGCGTGCGTCATGGATTGATATAGTATAGATAATATCGCTCGAACGGTTCCGGATAGTCGCCCAGCCAGGGCGCAGGTGTCGCCGCAAGGTGGTTCGCCTGCCTGCAGCCGACTGGCGAACCGCCGATCACCGCTGAGCGGGTCATCCCGACAATGGGATCGTTCGTACCTGGAGTCCCGAGATGGTGTTCTGGCTCGTTGTCCTGCACCAGCGTGCCGCGCAGCCGCAGAACCGGCTGACGGGTCGCCAACCACCCGCAGCCAGTCGAGGTAACGATGCCCGCTGATGAATCTCTCGACGTCTTCGTCAGCTACGCTCATGCCGACAACGGCGTCGCCCTCGGCACCTCCAGCCCGGTCGGCTGGGTCACCGCTCTGGCGGCCAACCTCAATGAAGGCCCGAACGTCTTCCGCAAACGCATCTTCATCGATCACGCGCTCAAGCCGGGCGACGAGTTCGACAGCGACTTGCTGGCCAAGGTCGAGCGGAGCCGCTTGCTGCTCGTCCTGCTGTCGCAGAACTATGTCGATTCGAGCTGGTGCGGTAGGGAGATCGAACACTTTGTGCGCACCCATTCGGGCGACCCCGAGAAGCCGGCCGACGTCTTCGTGGTGGAGATTTTTCCCTTCGAGTCGCTGACTGCCGTTCCACCGATCATCCACGCGCTGCGCAAGCGGCTGATCCATGCCAAGTTCTGGTACCAGCCGGCCACTGCGGCATCGCCTGTGCTGTCGGGCTACCCGAGCCCGAAGGACAGCGGCCAGGAAGTCGCGGCTCACTACTGGAGCGTCCTCAACGAGCTGCGCATGGCCATCGACAGCCGGCTGCGCGCCCTGCGGACGACTGTACTGCCCGCATCGCCGGCAGCCGATACGCGCCGACCTGATGCCGACGGCTCAGCAAGAGCCGCTGTGGCACCGCTGGGAACCGTTCTCCTGGCGGATACCACCGACGATCTCGAACTGCAACGCGTAGCCGTCAGGCTGGCGCTGGAACCCGAAGGCATCGTCGTGCTCCCTGATGGCGACTATGTCGGCTTCACGCCCCTCGAGTTCGATACCGCACTGGCCGCAGACATCGCGCGCAGCGGACTGTTCGTGCAACTGCTCTCGCCCACCGCCGGCCGCAAGGGCAAGGGCTTTGCGGCACCGCTGCCGCAACTGCAGTTTCAACGCGCCCAGGAGGCGCGCCTGCCCATCATGCAGTGGTGCGAGCGCCTCCCCGACAAGGACCAGATTGGCGACCCGGCGCACGCCGGTCTGTTCGACACCGAGTTCCTTCGCGTCACTCACCTCGCGGCCTTCAAGGCGGAGATCATCGAACGGCTGCGCGCCGAGCGGGCCCGCCGCGAGCGCGTGGCGGCCACCGCGCAGATGCTGCCGACGGCGGCCCGCACCCACCGGAAGCTCGTCTTCCTCGACGATCTGGCGAGCCTGCCGGTCGTCAGTGGCCGCCTGCGCACGATCATCCGCGAACAGCAGTTCGACGTCCGCGGCCTGCCGCCGAGCGCGCCTCTGGGCAACGACGGGATCGACGTCAAGGAACTGTTGCGGCCGTGCCGCGCCGGTATCACCATCTACGCCGACCGCAGCAAGTACGCGACCGCCTACAACCGACTGGTCTACTTTCTCAACCAGGTAGCCGAGAACAGTCTCGAGGTCGAGCGCTGGGGCGTGTACCTCGAACAGGGCACCGTGGCCAGCGAGTTCGGTATCGAATCGGACGATGTCGTCGCCGTCGACGAAGACGGCCTCGGCGAGTTTCTGCGCGGACTGTAGGCGATGAAGCGCATCACGCTCACCCTGCCCGCCCCTTACGTCGGCCTGCGGCCCTTCACCGAGGACGAGTCGCTGCTCTTCTTCGGCCGCGAATCGCATGTACGGGATCTGCTCGCCAGTCTCGAGCGGGAACAGCGTTTTACCGCGGTGCTCGGCGCCTCCGGCACGGGCAAGTCGTCGCTGGTGCGCGCCGGCCTCATTCCGGCCCTGCACCGGGGCGCACTGCACCCGCGCGGCGGCGGCGAGGTGACGCCGCCAGTCGCCTGGAACGTCTGCATCTTCCAGCCCGGCGATGCGCCTCTCGCCAACCTCGCGCGAGCGCTCACCGAAGATCCCCGCTGGGCCGACAACGCCGACCGCGCCGCCGCCGTCTCGTCGCTCGCGGCGGTCCTCGGCACCAGCCCGCTGGCGCTCAGCGACCTGTACCGCCAGAAGGCGGAGCATTTCGTCGGTGAGTCGCTGCTGCTGGTGGTCGACCAGTTCGAGGAGATTTTCCGCTACCGCCAGAAGAACCCCGACGAAGCGGACAGCCTGATCACCCTGCTGCTGCGCTCGGCCAGGGAAGCGTTGCCGATCTACATCGTGATCACCATGCGCTCGGACTTTCTCGGCCACTGTGTTGCCTTCCATGGCTTGCCGGAGGCGATCAACAGCGGCCTCTACCTGACGCCACGCCTCGGCCCGGAGCAGATCAGGTCGGTGATCGTGTCGCCGCTCGCCCTGGTCGGCGGCAGCATCGACCCAGTACTCGCCAACCGCATGGTCAACGCACTCGGCGGTGACGACGAACTGCCGATTCTCGAACACGCGCTGTTGCGCATGTGGCAGCGCGCGCGCGCGCTGGGACGCCGCGAGATCGACGCCGGCGACTTCGAGACGATCTGCGCTCCGCGCCACGCCGATGGCGTCGCGACGGCAAGCGGTCCGCTGCTCTCGCACGCCATCGACAACCACGCCTGGGACATCTATGGCGCGCTGACTGCCGAGCAGAGCGCGGTCGCTCGCCAGTTCTTTCTGGCCCTCGTCGAGCGGCGCGAAGGGCGCGAGGTGCGCCGTCCGCAGACGATGCGTGAGCTGCAGCAGCAGGTGCCGGAGTCGCAGTACGCTGCCCTGCGCGCGGTCATCGACGCCTTCCGTGCCGAGGACGCGGGCTTCGTCCTGCCGCGCGGCAGCGGCAACATCGGCGACGACGATCTGATCGATATCAGCCACGAGAGCCTGTTTCGCCAGTGGCAACTCTTCCGCCAGTGGCTCGCCGAGGAAGACCGCGACCTCGCCGAACTGCGCGAGTGGCGGCAGCGTGCGGCCCGCCGTCAAAGCGAGGGCGGCGGCTGGCTCGACGCGAACGACTGCGAGCGGGCGCAGCGCTGGCGGGCGCGCCTGCAGGAGCGCGTGCATCCGCCGGGTTGGGCCGCGCGCTACGAAGGTGCTGGGGCCTATGCGCTGGTCGACGACTACATCCAGTCGAGCCGGGACAAGCTCAGGGAAGAGCAGGAGCACGACGCTGCCCTGCGACACCAGGCCGAGCAGGAGCGAACCGCCCGCCTCGAAGCCGAGGCGCAGTTGCAGCGGGCGGCGGCACAACGCGCCGAAGCGGAACGTCAGCGCGCCGAACGCGAGCGGCAGCAAGCTCTGGCCTTCAACGTCGTCCTGCGTCGCCGCAGTCGCGTGGCGATCGCTGTCGGACTGGTGGCCGTGACCCTGGGAGTTGTCGCCGTCTGGTCCTGGCGGCAGGCCGAACGCGCCAAGGTAGAAGCCGAAGCGATGGCCTGCGCGGCTCTTGCGGGCGAGTTGGCGACCACCGCCGAGAGTCTCGCCAGGGAGCATCCGGACCAGAGCGTCCTGGTCGCCCTGGCGGCGCGGCAGGTGGCTGCCAACGGCAAGGCCGACGCGCTCCTGCGTGCGGCCGGCTACGCCTTTCCCTACTCGACCGTGCTGCGCGGGCACGCCAACAAGGTCTGGGTCGCGCAGTTCTCCGCCGACGGAAAAACGGCCATCACCGCCAGCGAAGACCACACTGCGCGACTGTGGGATGTCGCCAGCGGCCGTGAGCTGCAGGTTCTGGTCGGCCATACGGCCCCGGTCGGGAGCGCGGCGTTTAGCCCCGATGGGCAGACGGTGATCACAGCCGCGGAAGACCGTACTGCCAGGCTGTGGGACGTCGCCAGCGGCCGCGAACTGCACGTCCTGCGTGGGCACGAAGGCCCGGTCTGGAGCGCCCAGTTCGCCGCCGATAGCAAGACGGCGCTCACCGCCGGCGACGACCGAACCGCGCGGCTGTGGGACGTGGACAGCGGCCGCGAGTTGCACGTGCTGCGCGGACATGCGGGGCCGGTCTGGAGTGCGCAGTTCTCCGCCGATGGCCAGTTCGCGCTTACCGCCAGTGACGACGGGACCGCGCGCCTGTGGAACGTCGCCAGCGCGCGCGAGTTGCAGGTTCTCCGCGGGCATCAGGGGGCGGTGTGGGCCGCTCAATTCTCCGCTGACGGCCAGCGGGCGGTCACCGCCAGTTACGACCGGACGGCGCGCCTCTGGGACGTCGCCAGCGGCCGGGAACTGCACGTTCTGCGCGGGCACGAAGGCTCGGTGCGTGCCGCGCGCTTCTCTGCTGACGGCCAGTTCATCCTCACCGCCAGCCGGGACAAGACAGCCCGGATCTGGGACGCCACCCACGGCCGCCAACTGCACGTTCTGCGCGGGCATGAGGGCCCGGTGTGGGGCGTGCAGTTGTCCGCCGACGGCGGAACGGTGCTGACGGCCAGCGGCGACAAGACGGCGCGGCTGTGGGAGATGACCAGTGGCCAGGAAGTGCGCAATCTGCGCGGGCATGAGGGCGCGGTCTGGAGTGCGCAGTTCTCGGGCGACGGCAAGACGGTCCTCACCGCCAGCGGCGACCATACCGCGCGGCTGTGGGAAGCCTCGGGCAACCGCCAACTGGGCGTCTTGCTTGGGCACGCAGGCGCGGTTTCGCTGGCGCAGTTCTCAGCCGATGGCAGGACGCTGCTCACTGCCAGCGACGACGGCAGCGCACGTCTGTGGGAGGTGGCCAGCGGCCGCGAACTACGGGTTCTGCACGGACATGAGGCGCCGGTCGTCGGTGCGCAGTTTTCCGCCGATGGTCAGCGAGTGCTGACCACCAGTCTGGACGAGACGGCGCGTCTCTGGGATGTGGTCAGCGGGCACGAGTTGCGCGTCTTGCGTGGTCACCATGGCGCGGTCCTCAGCGGGCAGTTTACGCGCGATGGAATGACGGTGCTGACCACCGGCAAGGACCAGACCGTACGGCTCTGGGAGGCAGCCAGCGGCCGTGAGCTGCGGACCCTGAAGGGGCATGAAGCCCCGGTAGTCAGCGTGCAGCTTGCGGCGGACGGGGCCACGCTGCTCACCGCCAGTTCCGACAGAACCGCACGCCTTTGGGAGATGAGCAGCGGCCGCGAGTTGCAGGTTCTGCGCGGGCATGAGGCACCCGTCATCAGCGCCGAGTTTTCCGCCGATGGCAAGCGGGTGCTCACGGCCAGCTGGGACGCCACCGCCCGCCTGTGGGACGCGACCAGCGGCGGCGCGCTGCACGTCCTGCGCGGGCATGAGGAAGCCCTGCGCAGCGCACGCTTCTCCCCCGACGGCCGCACGGTCCTCACCGCCAGCCTCGACGAGACCGCGCGCCTGTGGGAGGTGGCCAGCGGCCGCGAACTGCATGTCCTGCGCGGGCACGAGGACTCGGTCGAGAGCGCGCAGTTTTCCCCCGACGGCAAGAGCGTACTGACCGCCAGCGGCGATATGACCGCACGCCTCTGGGACGCGACCAGCGGCGGCGAGCTGCCGGTGCTGCGCGGGCATTCGGGGGGAGTGTGGAGCGCGCAGTTTTCCGCCGACGGCAAGACGGCAGTCACCACCAGCAAGGACCAGACGGTTCGCCTGTGGTATTGCGCCGAGTGTCGCCCGATCGAGGAAATTGCCAGCGAGGTGGCGAAGCGCGTGCGCCGTGGCCTGACCGACGAGGAACGGCGCCGCTTCGGGGTGCACAGCTGCCCGCGATCGGGGAGCTGATTCTGCCGCCCGCGCCCGCTCGGCGATTGCCCGTTCACGCGCCACACCTCGCCGTGACATAATTCCTGGCGCGCCCTGCGCAGTGCTCCGGGCACGCCGGTCTACGACCGCGTCAATTCCGGAAGGGAGCGATTCGTCCGGCTGCCGCAGTTCCTCCCTCGGGAGGCCGCAAGCGGACGGGTCGTCCGAAAAATCCGAAAATCCGAGAACTCGCACCAGGAGTACCGGGATGCTGATCTGGTTCGTCGTCGTCTACCTGCTCGTTTCGATCGCCATCGGCCTCTACGCGGCAACGCGCGTACACAACGCCAAGGACTTCGCGGTGGCCGGCCGCAGCCTGCCGCTGCCGGTAGTCACGGCGACCGTGTTCGCCACCTGGTTCGGCGCCGAGGCGGTTTTCGGGGTGTCGGCGACCTTCGTCAAGGACGGCCTGCGTGGTGTCGTCGCCGACCCTTTCGGCGCCAGCCTGTGCCTGATCATTGCCGGCGTCTTCTACGGCACCAGACTGTATCGGCTCAATGTCCTGACCCTCGGCGATTTCTTCCGCATGCGCTACAACCGGACCGTCGAGGTGCTCACCACGGTGTGCATCGTCGCCTCTTACCTCGGCTGGGTTTCGGCGCAGATCAAGGCGCTGGGGCTGGTCTTCAACGTCGTCACCGCCGGCGCCATCCCGACCCAGGCAGGCATGATCCTCGGGGCGCTGATCGTGCTGACCTATACCAGCTTTGGCGGCATGCTGTCGGTGGCCATCCTCGACTTCGTGCAAATGGGCGTGGTGATGGGCGGCATGCTCTACATCGGCTACCTGGTTTCGGGAATGACGGGCGGCGTCGAGGTGGTCGTCAGTCAGGCAGCGGCAGCCGGCAAGCTCGATTTCTTTCCTGCCGGCAGCGCCGCCGAATGGCTGACCTTCCTTGGCGCCTGGATCACGATGATGCTCGGCTCGGTGCCGCAGCAGGATGTCTTCCAGCGCGTGACCTCGGCGAGAAGCGCGAAAATCGCCATCGGCGCGTCGGTCCTCGGTGGCTCGCTCTACTTCTGCTTCACCTTCGTGCCGATGTTCATTGCCTACTCGGCAACGCTGATCGCACCCGAGCAGTTCAATGCCCTGATCGAAACCGATTCGCAACTCGTCCTGCCGACGCTGGTTCTCGAGCACACGCCGGTATTCGCGCAGGCGATCTTCTTCGGTGCCGTCCTCTCGGCGATCATGAGCTGCTCCTCAGCGACCTTGCTGGCGCCGTCGGTGGCCTTTTCGGAAAATATCGTCCGCGGCTTCTTCCCGGATGCCGGCGACCATGCCTTCCTGCGGATGATGCGCGTGACGCTGGTCTGTTTCACCGCCATCGTCCTCGGCTTCGCCCTCAACTCGGAAGCGTCGATCTTCAAGATGGTCGAGAATGCCTACAAGGTCACCCTCGCCGGTGCCTTCGTGCCGCTCTTTTTCGGTGCCTACTGGCGGCGCGCAACGACGCAGGGAGCACTTGCCGCCATCCTCGGCGGTCTCTCGTCGTGGCTGTTGATCGAGGCGCTCATTGCCGAGCCACTGGTGCCCCCGCAGCTGATCGGCCTGGGCGTCAGTCTGGTCGGCATGATTGCCGGCTCGCTGCTGCCACAAAAGGTCGGCCGGCCGACGCCCGGCATCGAAGCGCATGCGGCGATCCACCACCGCGCCGCCGCCCAGACTCACCACGCCGAACCCCTGCATCAACATCGTCGCAGGCCGACTGGCGAATGAGCATCGGCGCCACTCAAGGCGGCGTCATGGTCGCCGGCAGCGATAGAATGGCCGCTTTCCTTCGCTCGGCGGTCATTTGATGGAGCAATCACCACCCACTCCGACCGCCTTCACCGACCCCTCGACACCGCCGCAGCCGCTGCCGCTGCCGCTGCCCCGGCCAACGCGGCTGCCCCTCTATCTGGCCCTCGCCTACCTGGTCCTGATCTCCTACGCGAGCCTCTACCCATTCGCCAACTGGCGCGATCTCGGCCTCTCGCCGCTGGCCTTTCTCGACGCCGGCTGGCCTCGCTACTGGACCGTCTTCGACCTGTCGGTCAATGTCGCAGTCTACGTGCCGCTGGGCTTTCTGCTGGTCCTGGCGCTACGCCACCTGCCCTGGCGCTGGACACCGGCAATCGCTGCCCTGCTGATTGGCAGCCTGCTCAGCCTGGCGCTCGAATGCGTGCAGAACTGGCTGCCCTCACGCGTGCCGTCGAACGTCGATCTGGCCTGCAACACCCTGGGAACCGCGATCGGCGCCGTCGTCGGCGCCTGGAACGGCAAGCGCATCTTCCGGCGCATCGGCCAGTTCCAGCAGCAGCTGCTGGCGCCGATTCCCGACGCCGAGCTCGGGCTGGTCCTCATCGGCCTCTGGCTGATGAGCCAGCTGTCGCCGGAAACCCTGCTCTTCGGCACCGGCGACCTGCGCGGCGTGCTCGGCCTGCCGCCGGCGGTACCCTATGCGGCGCCGGCGTTCTTCGCCCTGGAAACCGGTGTCATCGCCTGCAATACCTTGGTGATTGGGCTTTTTGCCCGCACGCTGCTCGCCGAACGGACGCATCCGCATCTGATTCTGGTCGCCTTCCTGGTGCTGGCCCTGGCGATCAGGACACTCGCTGCGGCGGTACTGATCGCGCCGCACGAGGCACTCGCCTGGCTGACTCCCGGTGCCCAGCTTGGCCTGCTGATCGGTGGCGTCCTGCTCGCACTGATGTTGATGCTGCCGGCGCCGATGCGCGTGGCGCTGGCGGGTGTTGCGCTGATGGCCGGCACGGCGCTGGTCAACCTGACGCCCGCCAACCCCTACTCGGAAGCGGCACTGGCGACCTGGCGTCAAGGCCATTTCCTGAACTTCAACGGCCTGACGCGCTGGGTGGCCAGCCTGTGGCCGTTTGTCGCCCTGCCCTACCTGACGGCACTCGGACGACGTCTCTAGCAATGCTCAGCGTGTAGACGGCTGGCGACGCGTTCGCATCTGCGCGTCCCAGGCCGCCAAAGGCGGCGCGCGGCGCGCCAGGTCGGCCGCCTGCCGTCCTTCGATGCGCTCGAGGAGTACGGCGTCCGCCGCCCCGACGATATCCGGGACGACCGTCTGCAGGCGCACGACCAGATCACCTTTGTGACGCCCCTGCCTGTCGGGAAAGCCCAGTCCGGACAAGCGATACTCGAACGGGCGCCCGGGGTCGGAAGAAAGCTCGAGCAAGGCCGTGCCATTCAGGGTCGGCACCTCGACCTGACCGCCGCAGAGCAGGCGGAAGACGCTTACCGGCACCTCGCAGACGAGGTCGCGCCCGTGCAGGACGAAGAGCGAGTGCTCGGCCAGACTGATCTCGAGGTACAGGTCTCCGGCGGCCGGGGTCTCCCGGCCCGACGTCGCGCTCACCGGTGCTTGCCGGGCAAGCCGCAGGCGTTCGCCGTCGACCAGACCGGCAGGCACGGTCACCGTCAGCTTGCGGGTTTCCTGGCGGTAGCCGCTGCCCGCGCAATCGGCACAATCGGTCTCGCGCAGGTAGCCGCGCCCGGCACAGCTGGTACAGCGGCTGGTGCCGCCCCGGCCACGTGACACCCGGCCGCAGCCACTGCAGCGCGGACAGGGCACCAGGTGATCGTGCTGCAGCTTGCCGCTGCCGCAACAGCGCCGGCAGCCGACGCTGTCCACCAGTTCGATGTCCTTGCGACATCCCAGCGCCGCCTCCTCAAGGGTAAGTTCCAGCGGCAGTACGCAGTCATCGCCGACGGTTCCCGCCGGCTCTCCGGCGTCAGTCATCGTCGTCTGTGCCTGCTGCCATTCGGCCATTCGCTGCGGATCGAGGAACAACTCGTAGGCGGCATGCACCCGCCGGAACTCGGCCTCGGCGGCCACCGACGAATTACGGTCCGGATGCCACTGCATGGCCAGGCGACGATACGCCCGCTTGACTTCATCGAGCGATGCCTCGCGGCGCACGCCAAGAACGGTGAAGGGATCGTCGCAACTACTCATGGGATTGTCACTGTGAGAGCCAGCGCGGCTCGGCGCGTCAAGGGACAGGACAGAAGACAGCGAATACGACAGCAACGCAGAATTCTACGCGATCCGGCGACCGTCACTGTGTAAAAAAAGCGCCAACAGTCGCCGCGCTCGCCGGCTTGCGACTGTCGAAACGAGGTTAGAATCGAACGCCACGGCCAGCCCACCACTTGGAGGATTCCTTCGCATGAGCCATTTCCGACATCATGTCTTCTTCTGCTGCAACCAACGCGGCGAGGGCGAGACCTGCTGCAACAACGCTGGCGCGACGGCAGCGCAGATGTACGCCAAGGATCGGATCGGCGAACTGCGGCTGAAGGGCGCCGGCAAGGTGCGAATCAACAAGGCTGGCTGCATGGACCGCTGCGACAGCGGGCCGGTGCTGGTCGTCTATCCGGACGCCGTCTGGTACAGCTACGTCGACAACGAGGACATCGAGGAGATCATCCAGGAGCACCTGGTACACGGCCGCGTCGTCGAACGGCTGCGCATTTGAGCGATTACTCACCCGCTCGGCCACGCCGACGCCCGCCGGGTCGCCGCGTCCGAGCCAGCGAAAGGACTTGCAAGCGATGAGACTGCACGCGGAGCAACTGCTGATCAACGGACCTGCCGGCAAGATCGACATCACCGTCGAGAACCCCGGCGCGCCACGCGGCATCGCCCTGATCGGCCACCCGCATCCGCTCTTCGGCGGCGGTAACACCAACAAGGTCGTGCAGACGCTGGCGCGCACCTTCAATCATCTCGATTACGTGGCGCTGCGTCCGAACTTCCGGGGCATCGGCCTCACCGAGGGAACGCACGACGACGGTCGGGGCGAGACCGAAGATCTGCTGGCCGTACTTGCCGAAGCCAAGTGCCGTTATGGCAATCTGCCGATCGCGCTGGCCGGTTTCTCGTTCGGCGCCTATGTGCAGACGCGGGTCGCCGAAGCGCTCCTGGAAGCCGGACATCCAGCCCAGCGCCTGGTTCTCGTCGGCACCGCTTCGGGTTTCGTCGAGGGCGCGCGCCGCTACCACACCAAGGCCGTGCCCGGAGACACCATCGTCATCCACGGATCCGAAGACACCACCGTGCCGCTGGCCAACGTCATCGAATGGGCAAAGCCGCTGGAGTTGCCGGTGATCGTCGTTCCCGGCGCCGACCACTTCTTCCACCGTCGCCTGCATGTGATCCGCGAGATCGTCAGCCGCGCATGGCGGCACTGATCGCGAACCACGCGCTCAACCCCGCTGGCGGCGGCCCGGCACTCGAGGTCGTCGCCTTGGGCAAGTCCTACGCTGGCCAGGCGGTGGTCGCCGGCATCGACTTCGCGGTTCCCACAGGCACGTGTTTCGGGCTCCTCGGCCCGAACGGTGCCGGCAAGACGACGACGCTGCGCTGCTGCCTGGGACTGACGATCCCCGATAGCGGCACGATCCGCCTCGCCGGGCGGGCCGTTCCGGCCGACGCGGGTGCGGCACGCGCCCGCGTCGGCGTCGTTCCCCAGTTCGACAACCTCGACCCGGATTTCACTGCCCATGAGAACCTGACCGTCTATGGTCGTTACTTCGGCATCGGCGAAGCGGCGATGCGCGCCCGCATCCCCGAACTGCTCGATTTCGCCGGACTCACCGGCAAGGAACATGCGCCGATCCAGTCGCTCTCCGGCGGCATGAAGAGGCGCCTGACGCTGGCTCGCGCCCTGGTCAACGACCCGGACATCGTCTTTCTCGACGAACCGACGACCGGCCTCGACCCGCAGGCACGCCACTTGATCTGGGACCGGCTGAAGCGCCTGATCGCCCTTGGCAAGACCCTGATCCTGACGACGCACTTCATGGACGAAGCCGAGCGCCTGTGCGACCGCCTGGCGATTCTCGACCACGGCCGTCTGATCGCCGAGGGAGCGCCGCGCGAGCTGATCAGGCGCCACATCGAACCGCAGGTAGTTGAAGTCTTCGGCGAAGCCGTCGCGAACTGGGCCCAGACTCACGAGCAGCTTGGCGAGCGCATGGAGATGGCCGGCGACACGGCCTTCTTCTACTGCCGCGACGCCGCGCCACTACTCGCCGTGCTAGCCGGCGAAACGGCGCTGCGCTTCGTCCATCGCGCCGCCAGCCTCGAAGACGTTTTCCTCAAGCTCACCGGTCGCGACCTCAGGGACTGAGACATGCGCAGAAACCTCCTGGCCCTGCCCCGCCCCGGCATGCACTGGCTGCCGGTGTGGCGCCGTAACTTCCTGGTCTGGCGCAAACTCGCCATCCCCTCGATCCTGGGTAATCTCGCCGACCCACTGATCTACATGTTCGGCCTGGGCTACGGTCTCGGCGGCATGCTGCCGGCGGTGCAGGGCGTGGACTACGTGCGCTTTCTGGCTGCCGGCATCATCGTTGCCAGCACCATGAACGCGGCGACCTTCGAAGCCCTCTACTCGGCCTTCTCGCGCATGCATGTGCAGAAGACCTGGGAGGCGATCCTCAACACGCCGCTGTCGCTCGATCATGTCGTGACCGGCGAGCTGGTCTGGGCGGCGAGCAAGAGCCTGCTGGCGGGAGGAGCGATCCTGCTGGTCGTCGGCTGCCTAGGACTGGCCTCCTGGCCACTGGCCGCGTGGATCGTGCCGGTCGTTTTCCTGACCGGTCTCGCTTTTGCCGCGCTCGGCCTGATCGTCTGCGCACTGGCCCCTTCGTACGACTTCTTCATGTACTACTTCACGCTGTTCATCACGCCGATGCTGCTGGTTTCCGGCGTCTTCTTTCCGACGGAACAGTTGCCGGCGGCACTGCAAGCCGCCGCGTTCTGGCTGCCGCTGGCGCACGCCATCCAGCTCGCCCGCCCGCTGCTGCTCGGTCAGGTGCCGGACGCCATCGGCTTGCATCTGGCCGCGCTGACCATCATGGCGGGCGTCTCCTTCTGCATCGCCGTCGCCCTGACGCGAAGGCGACTACTCGCCTGATGCCTCCGGCGTGGCGTGCCTGCCCCGGCGCCACGCGCTCAACCTCGACGACGCCAGCCGGACCGCCAACGATCGCTGTGGTCGTCGCTCGCTGGCGGCAGGGAGGAGTAGAATGCGCCCCGTGACCGCCCTCCTTGTGCTGACCAACCTGCCCAACCGACCGACCGCCGAAGCGCTGGCGACGGAACTCGTCGAAGCGCGTCTGGCGGCCTGCGTCAGCATCATGGCGCCATGCCACTCGCTCTATCGCTGGCAGGGGGTGGTCGAGACCGCCGAAGAGATTCCCCTGCTGATCAAGACCACCAGCGAGCGCTATGCCGACCTCGAAGCGGCAATCCGGAGCCGCCACCCCTACGATCTCCCGGAACTGATTGCCTTGCCGATCGTCGGCGGCTTGCCCGATTATCTCGCCTGGGTCGCCAGCGAAACCCGCAGCACCGGTTGACCCGCGCCGCCTCGACTCATGACCCGCTGGCTATTCACCGTCCTCCTCCTGCTGACCACCCTGGTGCACGGCGAAGAGTTCCTCGACCCGGCAGTCGCCTTCCGGCCGACGGCGCACGCCATTGACGGGCAGAGCATCGAGGTGCGTTTCGAGATCGCCAAGGGCTACTATCTGTACCGTGACAAGTTCCGTTTCGCGGCCGAGCCGGCGACGGTGCAACTCGGCACGCCGCTGTTGCCGCCGGGCAAGGAGAAAAGCGACGAGACCTTCGGCAAGGTCGAGGTCTACTACCACTCGGTCAGCATTCGTCTGCCCGTCGAGCGCAACAGTTCGGGACCCCTGCCTTTGACGCTGAAAGTCACATCGCAGGGTTGCGCCGACGCCGGCGTCTGCTATCCGCCGCAGCAGCAAAAGCTGACGCTGCAACTCCCGGACCCGACAGAGGCGGTGGCCGCGCCCTCCAGCCCTGCCCCGGCCACGACTACCGACGAATCGGGGCGGATCGCGCAACTCTTCGGCAGCAGCGGTTTCTGGCTGCTCGTCGGCAGCTTCTTCGGTTTCGGGCTGCTCCTGTCGCTGACGCCCTGTGTCTTTCCGATGATCCCGATTCTCTCGAGCATCATCGTCGGTGCTGGCCGCGACGGTCATGGCGTCTCGCATCTGCGCGGTTTCCTGCTGTCGCTGGCCTATGTCCTGGGCATGGCCGTCACCTACGCCGCAGCCGGGGTCAGTGCGGCTCTGACCGGCACACTGCTCGCCGCAACGCTGCAGAATCCATGGGTTCTGGGCATCCTGGCGGCGGTTTTCGTGGCCCTGTCGCTGTCGATGTTCGGCTTCTACGAACTGCAACTGCCAACCTTCCTGCAGAGCCGGGTATCGGAGCAAGCCGGCCACCTGAAGGGTGGCTCGCTACCCGGCGTGGCGGCGATGGGTGCGCTCTCGGCGGTGATCGTTGGCCCCTGCGTCGCCGCGCCGCTGGCCGGGGCACTGCTCTACATCGGCCAGACCGGAGACGCGATACTCGGCGGCACGGCGCTGTTCTCGATGGCGCTCGGCATGGGCGCACCCCTGCTCGCCGTCGGCCTGTCCGCCGGCACGCTGCTGCCGCGCTCCGGCGCGTGGATGGAAGCGGTCAAGAAGGCCTTTGGCGTGATCCTGCTGGCCACCGCCGTATGGCTGGTTTCACCGGTGATTCCCGTGGTGGCGCAGATGCTGGCCTGGGGGCTGCTGCTGATTGTTCCGGCGATCTACCTGCACGCACTCGACCCGCTACCGCCACATGCCAGGGGTTGGCAGCGTTTCTGGAAGGGCATCGGCATCGTCATGCTGCTCTTCGGGGCGGCGATGCTGGTCGGCACGCTGGCGGGTTCTCGCGACCCCTTGCAGCCGCTGTCGGTGCTGCGCGGCACTGCGGCGAGCAGCGAAAACCGGCCGCTGGCGTTCACGCGCGTGCGTTCTCTGAGCGATCTCGAGAGCATGATCAGGACGGCGGGCAAACCGGTGCTGCTGGATTTCTATGCGGACTGGTGCGTGTCGTGCAAGGAAATGGAGCGATTCACCTTCGCCGATCCGCGCGTGCGGGCCAGACTGGCGGGCTGGACGCTGCTGCAGGCCGACGTCACCGCCAACTCGGATGCAGACCGATCGCTGTTGCAGCGTTTCGGCCTCTACGGTCCGCCTGGAATCATCTTCTTCGATGCCGGTGGCAACGAGATCAAGGGCGTACGCGTCGTCGGCTTCCAGAGTGCCGAAGAGTTCCTGAGCCTGCTCGCGCGCCTCGGCTAGCGTCCGCCAACGATCGCCTGGAGTTTGGCCGGCAGCGGCTGGGCAGCCGCGACAGCGAACGTCCCCGGGTCACTGCAGCGCCCCCGCCGACAGCGGCTTGCCGACAACCAGCGGGCGGGTGCCGGCGGGAAGTCTGAACTCGGCAGCCGGCGTCAGACTACGCTCACGTACAGACCCGGGCGCCATCGCCTTGCCGCGCAGCGGCGAGTTGCCGGGCAGGCGGAAATCGAGGCCGTCCGCATCGACCAGTGCCGACCGGTCGACCTGCTGATTGCCGGCGTAGCGACCGGGAGCCTGCGGCGAGAACTCGGCGTGACCGACAAGAAGATTGTTGATGGCCCAGACCTCGGTCCCTGCCGGCATCCGGTCGTTCCAGACCCGCAGGAAGCGCCCCCCCAGCCTGTCGTCGACGAGCGTGTTGTGCGCCAGATAGAGGGCATTGTCGGGCCAGCGCTGGCCTTCGGCGCCGTATGAGATGAGGTCGCGATTGTCGGTCGTTGGGCTCTGGCCGATGATGTTACCGACCACCCACGCCAGGCCCCCGTTCGGGAACTCGAGTTCATAGGAGGCGCTGCCACCGACACCGTCGACCAGCAGGTTGTACACGATCGAACTCGCGCGCGCGCGCGACTTGATCAGGTGACCGCGAAAGCCCTGCTGCAACCGGCTGCCGCTGACGCTCAGGCGAGCGATCGTGCCGACATAGAGAAGGTGATGCAAGCCGCCGGCGTGCCGCGGCGCATCGCCGAACTCGCTGTCCTCGACCTCGAGCACCGACTCGGTATTGCCGCCGGTGAGAATGCCCATTTCGTTGTCGAAGAACGCGCAACGAAGGACTTTCAGATGCCCCTTTTCGAAACGGATTCCGGCACCGTTGCCATCCGGGACGCGGACACCGCGAAACTCGATGTTCTCGATCAGCATGTCGGCGTTGCGCACCACCCACATCGCCTTGCCTTCCGCGCTGTCACCGTCGGCGATGAGCACCGGTCGCCTGCCGATTCCCCTGATCGTCAGTCGGTTTTGTGACCAGACCACGGCCTGCTGTCGGTACTCGCCAGACAGGATCTCGATGGTGTCGCCATCGCGGGCGATCCGCGCCGCTTCCTTGATGCTCCGGATCCGTTCCAGGGGACCGACGACGATCGTCGTAGCGGTGGCAGCAGTCGCGGATCCCTTCTCCGGCGCCTTGCCCAGCCCCCGCTCCCTGGACAGGGCAGAGCCTGGCGTTGCTCCTCCCGACGCTGACGGACTGTCCGGCGGCACCGTGACCGCTTCCAGCTTGCCTTGTTCGTTGCGACGAACGCTGCCCAGTTCGGTGGGTGCCGGTGGCAATCGGTCCGCCAGCACATCGGTAACCAGAAAACCCAGCGCCAGGGCTGCCACGGCAAGCGCTCCGTAGCTCATCTCATGCACTCCTTGCCTGCCGGCAGCAAGGCCGGCTACCCGCGATCCGTTTCTGACGACCACTCGATCAGACGAGCATCTTCTCACAGATCGGCGGCCGCGAAAGCTGGCTTGCGGCCAGCGGCTCGCGCCATCCGGGATGCCCTCGTCCGACCGACCGGAAAGACCAGCGCGTACCGGCGTTGCCCGCGCAGGCGACAGCGCACGCGTTAAATGGAAGTTGCTTCCAGGAAACGCCCGAACTCCTCGCGAACGGCGCAAATGGCCTCGAAACGGTAGGTTTCGCCCTTCACGCGGAGTACAATCCAGCCCTTCGAGGATTCAGATCGTCAACAGGGGTTAGTGCCATGGGCGAAGAAAACAAGCGATTCACCACCCCGGAAGCGCTCCAACAGGGCATTGCCGACGTCCACCTCAGCGAGGTTCGTTCGCTGCTCTCGCTACAGAAGCGGGTGGAAGAACTCGTGGCACCACTCGTGCGTGAGCAGGGGACGCCCAACCTCGATGAGGCCAGCGTCGAGATCCAGCACCAGTATCGCAAGGAGCTTCGGCAGAAGCTCAAGCTGATGCCGGCGAGGGAGGTTGCCTACATCATCGAGGCGCTCGATTCCAATGAGCGCCTCGTGGTGTGGGATGAGGTCAAGGAAGGCGCCGACCCGATCCTGGCACTGCTTCCCGACGAGGTTCTCGAGGAGTTGATCGATGACAGCCACTACCGCAACGAAAAGACGTCCATTACCGCCTTCGAACTCCGCGATGGCCGACTGCGTCAGATCGCGGTCACCAGCCCCGACGATCTGAAGGGCGTCAGCCCGATCTGGGTGGACCTGATTGCGCCAACGAAAAAAATCCGCGGCTGGATCGGCAGCATGTATGACGTAGAGATACCCGATCCGGGCGGCCTGACCGACCTGGAAGCGAGCGCTCGCTTCTATGTCGAAGACGACGGCGAGGTTCATCTGCACTCCGACTTCCTGCTCGACACGCGAGAGGAATCGCGCAACGTCCCGGTGGCCCTGATTCTGCACAACGAGGTCTTGTTTACGGTGCGCAGCGAGGAACTGCCGGTGTTTCGCCTGCAGCGCGCACGCGCGCGCACCCGGCCTGGCTACGTCACGGACGGCAAGGACGTTCTCCTCGACCTGTATGCAGCCGACGTGGAATACTCGGCGAATGCGCTCGAGGACGTCTATGCGGGACTGGAGAAGGTCGGCACGCAAGTGTTGCGCTCGCGTATCAGCGACAGCGAGGCGGCAGAGATCCTCGCGGCCATCGCCGAAGCCGAAGACCTCAATGGCCGCACCCGCCGCAGCGTTCTCGACACCCGGCGGGCGCTGTCCTTCCTGCTCCGCGGCAAGGTGCTGTCCGACCTGCAGCACAACGACGTGCGCGAGATCCTGCGCGACATCGAATCGCTGGACGGGCACACCGCCTTCCTGTTCAACAAGATCAACTTCCTGATGGACGCCACCGACAGCGCGATCAACATCAACCAGAACAAGGACATCAAACGCCTGACCATCCTCAGCGTCGTTTTCATGCCGATCAATGTGCTGGCCGGCATGGGCGGCATGTCCGAGTTCTCGATGATGACCCAGGGCATCCCCTGGCCGATCGCCTACTCTGGTTTTGTCGCCGCCATGGTCGCGGTCGGCGGACTTACCTATGCCGGTCTGCGGTTCTTCTCGAATCGCAAGACGCGCAGCCGGAGCCACGGCGGCGCGCTTTGACCTGCGGCGGAGGTGCCGTGAAGTCCCCCAGCAGCAGCAGGCAAACCGGAGCGCGCGTCACCAGGCCCGGAAAACGGCATCGGCAGCGGCAATGGTGCTGGCGATGTCAGCCTCGCCATGGGCTGCCGAAACGAAGCCGGCTTCGAAGGCCGACGGAGCAAAGTAGTGACCGGCATCGAGCATGCCGTGGAAAAACCGGTTGAAGGCGTCCGTGTCGCACTCCATGACCTGAGCGTAGGTCTGCGGGCACTGTGAGCGGAAATACAGCCCGAACATGCCGCCTATCGACTGCGCCGAGAATACCACCCCGTGTTTGGCAGCGGCGGCCAGCAGTCCGTCGCAGAGTTGACGGGTACGCCGCGCCAGGCTTTCGTGGAAGCCGGGCATCTGCAGCAGCTTCAGCGTCGCCAACCCGGCAGCCACCGCCACCGGATTACCGGACAGCGTCCCCGCCTGATACACCGGGCCCAGCGGCGCAATCCTGGCCATGATCTCTCGCCGGCCGCCAAAGGCGCCCACCGGCATGCCACCGCCGATCACCTTGCCGAGCGTCGTCAGATCCGGCGTGACGCCGTAGAGGCCTTGCGCGCCTTTGTCGCCGACCCGGAAACCGGTCATCACCTCATCGAAGATCAGGACTGAACCATGCCGGCTGCACAGGTCGCGCATCTCCTGGAGGAACGCGGGCCGCGGCGCGATGAGGTTCATGTTGCCGGCCACCACTTCGACGATCACGGCAGCGATCCGCGCGCCATGCTCGGCAAACGCTGCGGCGAGTCCGTCGGCATCGTTGTAATCGAGCACCAGCGTATGCCGCGCGACATCGGCGGGCACCCCCCCGGAACTCGGATTGCCGAAAGTGAGCATTCCCGAGCCGGCTTTCACGAGCAGACTGTCCGAGTGGCCGTGATAACAGCCTTCGAACTTGACCAGCAGGTCGCGCCCGGTGAATCCACGCGCCAGCCGAATGGCACTCATCGTCGCTTCGGTTCCGGAACTCACCAGGCGAACCAGTTCCAGCGACGGCAGCAAGTCGCAAAGCAACTCGGCCATCTCCACCTCACTTTCGGTGGGCGCGCCAAAGGAAAGCCCATGGGCTGCCGCATCGCAGACGGCGGCGACCACCGCCGGATGGGCGTGGCCAAGAATCAGAGGCCCCCAGGAGCCGACGTAATCGATGTAGCTCGTGCCATCTGCGTCGGTGACGCGCGCACCCGAACCGGTCACGAAGAAGCGTGGTGTCCCACCGACCGAACGAAAGGCTCGTACCGGTGAGTTGACGCCACCCGGAATGCGCTGTTGGGCGCGTTCGAAAAGCTGCTGATTGCGGGAGATCACGCGGAGGCTTCCTTGCAGAGTCGTTGATAGGCCGCGGCACGCGACGCAATGTCGGCCGCCTCGAAAAGGTCCGTGATGACTGCCAGCAGGTCGGCACCCGCGGCCAGCAGCGGCAGGGCGTTGTCCAAAGTGATGCCGCCGATGGCGCACGCCGGTACGCGCAGTTCGGCTCGGCAGCGGCGGAACAGCGAAAGTGGCGCGCGAACGGCTTGAGGCTTGGTCAAGGAGGGGTAGACGGCTCCGAAAGCAACGTAGTCCGCGCCCGCCGACACCGCTGCGTGCGCTTGCTCGAAGTCGGCATAGCACGAGGCGCCAAGCAGGCGGCCAGGACCCAGCGTCTGGCGCGCCGCCCGCAGGTCACCGTCGGTGGCTCCGAGATGCACGCCGTCGGCATTGACGGCGAGCGCCAGCGCGAGATCGTCATTGATCAGCAACAACGCATCGAACCGCTTGCAGAGACTGCGCAGAGCGCGTGCCAGTTCGCCGCGCTGCACCGCGTCCGCGTCCTTGTCGCGATACTGGACCAGGCGAGCTCCTCCCGCCAATGCCGCTCCGACCCGCGCCAACAGAGCAGACGGCGCCACGCCTCCCGGGGTGATCGCATACAGACCGCGCAAGCCGTGGCTCGCCGGCTCAGCCATCCGGAGTACCATCGTAGTGGCGCCACTGAAAAAAACGATCGGGAATGTACTGACCCATTCCCGGCCGAAAGCCGGCGGCCAGCGACTGCCACGTGTACTCCTGCGCCGCGCAGACGGATTCGTCCACCGACCATCCCCGCGCCAGATGGGCGGCCAGGGCCGAAGCCAGCGTACAACCCGAACCATGGTAGCTGCCGGGCAGCCGATCCCAGGTGTCGCTGCGCAGCAGGCCTCCCGGCTGCCCATACAGGCTGTTGACCACCCGCGCAGTATTGGCGTGCGTGCCGGTCACCAACACGTACTCGCAGCCAAGGAGCAGCAGTCGCTGCGCGCACTCGCCCAGGCTCGGGTCGCCTGCCTGATCGTCGTCATCCGCCGCCGACAATCGTCGGACCTCGAAGGTGTTCGGCGTCAGAATCGTCGTCAATGGCAGCAGCAGGTCCCGCAGGCCGGCAATCATTTCCTTGTCGGCCAGTTCGTCGCCACGTCCGGACGCCAAAACGGGGTCAAGGACCAGGGGTATGCCCGGGTAGTCGGCGAGAATCCCGGCGATCACCACAACGTTGTCGATACTGCCCAAGAGGCCGATCTTGAAGGCGGCCACCGGCATGTCCTCGAGCAGTGCCCGAGCCTGATCCTCCACCCATTCCGACTCAACCGGCATGATGCCGACGACGCCGACGGTATCCTGCACCGTGAGCGCGGTCGTCACCGAGAGCGGATGGCAGCCGATCGACGAGATGGCCATCAGGTCTGCCTGCAGTCCCGCTCCTCCCGACGGATCGCTGCCGGCGAAGGTGAGAACAAGGGGCCGGCACGGCGCGGCAAATGGGGGAGTCATAAAGGCGGAGATGAAGGCGGAGCGTGGTCAGCAAAGCACTTGGCTGGGAAAAGAATGTCTTGGCAGCGCGAGACCCCTTTAGCTAGAATCTCCGCTTTTTCCACCCGATTCTAACCGAAAATTGACACTGGCCATGAACACAGCTCGCGACCTGCCCTACCGCACCTGGATGTGCTTGACTTGCGGCTTCATTTACGACGAGGCCGCAGGCTTGCCCGACGAAGGCATCGCGCCGGGTACGCGGTGGGCGGACGTACCGATCAACTGGACCTGCCCGGAGTGTGGAGCGCGCAAGGAAGACTTTGAAATCGTCGAGATCTGAAAACAATGCGGTATAGTACTCGCCAGAAGGCGAAAGCGTCGCTTCGGTGGGACGCATAGAATAATTATCTGGAACGCTCTGGAGGAGACAATTGGCTGAAGCTGCAAACTTGCGCGGCGTAAAGGTCATGGTCATCGATGACAGCAATACGATACGGCGCAGCGCTGAGATTTTCCTTGTCCAGGCTGGCTGTCAGGTGTTGCTTGCCGAGGACGGCTTCGATGCGTTGGCGAAAATTGCCGACCACCAGCCGGCAGTTATTTTCTGCGACATCGTGATGCCGCGCCTTGACGGTTACCAGACCTGTGCCTTGATCAAGAAGAACCAGCGCTTTCGATCAACGCCAGTAATCATGCTGTCCTCGAAGGACGGCCTGTTCGACCGCGCGCGTGGTCGCATGGTCGGCTCGGATCAGTACCTGACCAAGCCTTTTACCAAGGATAGCCTGCTGCAGACGGTGGCGTCTTTTGCGCCTCCGTCCGCCTGAGAGGAGCGGACGTGGTGACGGACAGCGGAGGGAGCCAAAGGCCATGACCATCAAGAGAATTCTCGTCGTCGACGATTCGCCGACAGAACGGCATGTGATGAAGACGCTGCTGAGCAGCAACGGGTATGAGGTCATTACCGCCGAGAGTGGCGAAGAAGGAATTGCCAAGGCGAAGAGCGAGTTGCCGGACCTGATTCTGATGGACGTCGTGATGCCGGGGCTCAATGGCTACCAAGCGACCAGAACCCTGACCCGCGACGAAGCCACCCGCAACATTCCGGTCATCGTGTGCACCACGAAGGGCCAGGAAACCGACAAGATATGGGGCTTGCGGCAGGGAGCCCAGGATTATCTCGTCAAACCGGTCAACGGCCAGGAACTGCTGGCCAAGATTGCGGCGCTCTGAGCGGTAGAAAGGGCATGACCAAAAAGATCCGCCTGCACGAATTCCAGTCCTACCTGGCGTCGCGACTCGCCGGCACGGGCGACCGAAGTGCCGCAGGCCTGCTTGGCCTGCAGTCGGGCTCGGACTACTGGCTTCTCGACTTGGCGGATTCCGGCGAGATCGTTCCCCTGTCACCTCTGACAGACGTGCCTCTGACCAAGCCATGGTTCGCGGGGATCGCCAACATTCGCGGCAATCTGTATTCGGTCGTTGACCTGTCCGCCTTTCTTGGCAAGGAAGCGACGCCCCAGAACGGCAGTTCGCGCCTACTGTTGATCGGTACGCGCCATGGCAGCAACGCCGCCCTGCTGGTGACGCGCATGATCGGACTGCGCAATGCCGAGGCCCTGAATACCGAAGCGCCTGATCTGCAGGCACCGCCCTGGGCGCAGCAGACCTACAGCGACAACGAAGGCCGTCGCTGGCGCAAGCTCAAGGTGCGGGAACTGCTGGCCGACGATGCATTCATGGATATTGGCGCTTGAATCGCTTTGGCATCAAACACTCCTCGACGACCGCAAGCCAGACTGTCGAACCAGGGTAACCGGAGAAGCAAGATGAAGTTCAAACCCAAGCTGCCAGGTTTCTTGTCCCGTGCGAAGGACTCGACAGGCGAAACTCTCATGGCGCGCTCCGCCGTCGATGCGGACGAGCCGACGGGCAGGGGCCACGTTCCGCTGGTGTCGGCGATACTGGGCAAGTACCCGGTCGCCAAACAACTGCAGATCCTTGGTGGCGCTCTGCTGCTGGTCATGCTGATCATTGCCACCGTCGTCTATCGCGACAGCCGTCAGGCGACCTACGGCACCGCTTACATCGCCGCCGCCGGTGACATGCGCATGCTCTCGCAGCGCCTGGCCAAAGCGTCCACGCTGGCCCTGCTGGGCGACCCGGGAGCGTTCAAGCAACTCAAGGATTCACGTGACAGCTTCGCGACCAACCTTGAAGTACTGACCAACGGCGGCGAACTGGCCGGGACGCGAGTACCTCCTTCGCCCGATGGCGTACAGCCACAATTGCTTGCGCTGACGCAGATCTGGGACAAGACCGACAAGAGCGCCGCGCGGCTGCTGGAGATGGAAGTCAATCTTATCTCGCTCGGCAAGGATGTCGGCTCCATCAACGACAAGAATCCGCAGTTGCTGGAGCTGTCCGAACAGATCGCCGCACTCAAGCTGCAGGGCAACGCAGGTGTCCGCGAAATCGCCGCCGCCAACCAGTTGGTCATGCTGACGCAACGCATCGCCAAGAATGCCAGTGCGCTGTTGGTCGGCAATGCCATCGACCCGGAAATTGCGTTCCTGCTGGGCAAGGACACCAACACCTTTCGCGACACGCTCAAAGGTCTGACCAAAGGCAGCGATGTTCTGCGCATCGCCGCAACAACGGACCCCGACACCAGACAGAAACTCGTCGAACTTGAAACGCGGTTCGCCGAGTATCGGACGGCAGTTGGCGGGATTCTCGGCAACATGCAGCGGCTGGTGATTGCCAAGCAGGCAGGTTCGCAGATCTTCCACGACAGTGAAGAACTGCTTGAGGTGACCGACCAACTCGCTCAAGCCTATCAGACGGGTGCGCTGAAGCGTACCGCCTATGGCATTGTCCTGGTTGTGCTGATTCTTCTGGCCATCGGCCTGCTGTTCCTGCTGGCCAGAACCTACCTTGCCGAAAGCCAGCGGCAGACCGAAGAAGCCGAGCAGAGCCGGCAGGCGACCGAATCGCTCAACCGCCAGAATCAGGGCGCAATCCTGCGCTTGATGAACGAACTCGGCGACCTCGCCGACGGGGACCTTACGGTCACCGCCACTGTTTCCGAGGATATCACGGGCGCCATTGCCGACTCGATCAACTACACCATCGAAGAACTGCGCGTGCTCGTCGGCCGCATCAATGATGCCGCCAGCCGGGTGACGGTGGCTACTGGAATGGCTCAGCAAACCTCCACCGAGTTGCTTGCCGCCGCCGAACGTCAGGCCACCGAAATCAAGGCCACTGGCCAGTCGGTGCTGGCCATGGCCACGTCGATGACCAACGTCTCGGCCGATGCCAAGCAGTCGTCGACCGTCGCTCGACAGTCGCTGGCCGCCGCCGACAAGGGAGCACAGGCGGTCGAGGCCTCGATCAAGGGCATGAACAAGATCCGCGAGCAGATCCAGGAGACTTCAAAGCGCATCAAGCGGCTCGGCGAATCCTCTCAGGAGATCGGCGAGATCGTGGAGCTGATTTCGGACATCACCGAGCAGACCAACGTACTGGCTCTCAACGCCGCCATTCAGGCGGCGTCTGCCGGTGAAGCGGGACGCGGTTTCACGGTGGTCGCCGAGGAAGTGCAGCGCCTTGCCGAACGTTCCGGCGAAGCGACGAAACAGATTGGTGCGATCGTCCGGACGATTCAGACCGACACCCAGGACACCGTCTCGGCAATGGAAGAATCAACCCGCGGCGTCGTCGAAGGGGCTAGACTGTCCGACGCGGCAGGCAAGGCCCTTGCCGAAATTGGCGAGGTTTCACAAGCGCTGACGGCGCTGATCGAAAACATCGCGGCGGCGACCCGCCAACAGGCCGATTCGGCAACCAAGGCGGCCCGCAAGATGCAGGAGATCCTTCTGGTCACGGGACAGACTACCGCTGGCACGGAGAAGACCGCCACGGCAGTTGGCGAACTGGCGGGTCTGGCGACGGAGTTGAAAGGATCGGTAGCCGGCTTCAAAGTGTCCTGATCACTAGCGCCACGAGACTGGACTGGAGAGACTGTCCCCGATGAATGCCGCAACGGACTTCGATATCGGCCCGCTGACCTGGGTCAAGAGCGAGATCGATCTCGCGCTGGAGCGTGCCGACAAAGCGCTGCGACAATTTACGGCGAGTGCTGCCGACGGCACCGGTGATCTGACCCAGATCAAGTTCTGCCGCACCCATCTGCATCAGGTGCAGGGAGCTCTGACCATCGTCGGACTGGACGGTGTCACCCAGTTCAGCGAGGCCATGGAGGCCCTGCTCGAGGCCATGGAAGTGCAGCAGCGCCCAGCCGCACCGTCATCTCTGGAACTGATTCAACGAGCGATGGGCGTGCTCCGTCACTACCTGGATGATCTGCTCGCCGGCCAGCCAAACCAGCCATTGCGGCTCCTGCCGCTTTACCGGGAAGTGCAACTGGCGCGCGGCCAGGAGCGCGTCCTGCCCACCGACCTCTTCTTCCCCAACCTGCTGGTCGGGCCCGAGCGCCGCGCGGGCCCGCCGCTGCAGATCGGCCGCAACCAACGGCAGCAGGCCCTACGGCAACAACGGGCACATTTTCAGCGCGGCCTCCTGTGCTGGCTGCGTGCGCCCAAGGACTGTGCCGGCGTCCCGGAAATGCTCGAGGCCGTCAAGCGCATCGAGGCCATCCAGGAGATGCCGTCGGCGCGTGCCTTCTGGTGGGTCGCCACTGCCTTCCTGACGGCACTGTCGCAGGGCAGCCTGCCGCCGGATGCCGATGCCAGACAACTGTGTACCCGCATCGACCTGCAAATTCGTCGGCTCATCGAAGGCTCAAGCAACGTCGCCGAGCGCCTGATGCGCGATGCGCTGTATCTCGTAGGCAGCGCCGACAGCAATGATCGTGCGGTGCTGCGCGTCAAGGAGGCCTACGCGCTGGCCGCCTTGATGCCTGGCGCAGCACCGGAGACGCCGGTTGCCCTGGAGTCCGTGCGCCGCCGCTTGCGCGAAGCGATCGCTGCCACCGAAGAAAGCTGGAACAAGTTCTGCGCCGGCACGACGCAGGCTCTACCCGCATTTCGCGCCAACGCCAGCACCTTGTCGGCACTGGTCGACGAACTCAACCACACCGACTATCGTCGATTGGTACAGGCCATTGGCGAAGTGGCCAGCCTGCTCGCTCAGACACCCGCACGGCACAACGAAGCGCTGGCCATGGAAACCGCCACGGCGATTCTCCTCGCCCAGAACGCTCAGGAAAACATACAGCACCTCGACCGGAGTTTCTCGCACCAGGTTGACGTCATGGTCGATCGGCTCCGTGGCTGCATTTCCGGAACGCCTCCGCAGCCTGAGTCGGAGATCCCGTCGCTCGACGAAATGTCCCGCCTGGCGCATGAAAAGCTGCTGGTCGGGCAGGTGGCCAGGGAAATTCAGAACAATCTGGCACAAATCGAACAGGTTCTCGACGGGTTCTTTCGCGATACCGAGAAGCCCGCCGACCTGGATGGTCTGGAGACTCCGCTGCGTCAGGTCATCGGTGCCCTGACGATGATGCGGCACGATGGTGCAGCGGCAGTGCTCCGCCAGTGCACGAGCGACGTCAAAGCCTTCTCGGAACCCGACTATGTCCCACAGGAGGCTGATTTTGCCCGTGTGGCGGATCGTCTCGCGCTGGTCGGTTTCTTCGTCGACGCACTGCACCACGGCGCTACCGACTTCGAAAGCTTTGTCAGCGAAATGCAGTCCGGCAACGCCCGCCAGGCGGCCGCCGACGCACCGGCGGCGACGGTCGAGCAGGAACTGGAGCAGCAGAAGCGTGAAGCGCATGGCCTGCTGGCGGCACTCAAGGAGCAGCCCACAGACGCCGGTCTGCTCCAGGAAGTGCAGCAGAATCTCGCCGCGCTGCAAAAAGATGCCGATCTGGTCGCCGACAAGAAGCTCGGGCAGCAGACAAAGCACGTCCTCTCGGCTCTCGCAGCCGGTGGCGACGCGGGCCAGCAGATCGACGCAGCAATGGCTACGCTCAAGCCACAGACGGCGGAAGCGCCACAGCCATCGGCCGAAACCCTGCAGCTCTCGCAGGCCACGAGCGAGGAAGTCGATGCCGAACTGCTCGGCATCTTTCTTGACGAGGCCGATGAGGTACTGGCCAGCATTGATCAGAACTTCCAACTCCTGAAGACCCGTCCCCATGATGCGGATCTGCTGGCTGCGCTCCGCCGTTCAGTTCACACCCTCAAGGGTAGTGGGCGAATGGTCGGGCTGAAGGATCTGGGTGAAGCGGCGTGGTCGATTGAGCAGGTTCTCAACCTCTGGCTCCGGCAAGAACAGGAAGTCACGCCAGCAATTCTCGACCTGCTTGCCCAGACCTACCGCGTCTTCCTGGCCTGGGTCGATCACCTGAAAACGGGCCAGGGGCGCGCGCCCGATGCCAGCAGCATGATCGCTCACGCCGACTCGCTCAGACAAGGCAGCGAGGCCGCCACCGAGTTGCCGCGGACCGGCGACGCCGTCGTGGCGCCGATGGGCGCCGCCGGCGAGGAGGCAGGCGAACTGCCGTCAGACAGCGAACCAGAGTCCACCAGCGAACAGGCGCCCGTCGCCTATCAGGAAGCCAAGACACGGCGCCGCCTTGCCCTCGCTCCAGACCTGGTCGAAATCTTCAACGCCGAGGCAGGTGCTCATCTTGCCACGTTGCAGCGCGAGCTGGAGCCTCTTCAAGCCGACCCGAACGCACCCACCAAGCACGAGATGTATCGTGCCGCCCACACCCTCGCCGGTATCGCCGCGACGCTTGGCATTGCAGCGGTAAACCGACTCGCGCACGCCCTCGAACACAGCTTGGTACGCCGCAATCAGGCGGCACATCCCGACAGTCTCGAAGCGCTGGAGACGATCCGTCAGACCATCGCCGAGTTGGCCTTGATGCTCGCTGACGTGGCCAGCGAACACGAGCCCGAAGCCACGCCCGAGCTCGTCGACGCGCTCGGCACTCTTTACCCCGAACAGGTGGCCGAAGAGCTTCCCGCTGCCGGCGATTCGGACAGCGAGCAAGAGCGTTTCCCACAGGCCAGGCAGCCGTCACCGCCAGCACGCGCCGAGGCCATGCCGGGATTCGATGCCAAGGCGATCCCGATTCCGCAGTTGCAGGACGAACTTGACGAGCAACTCCTGCCGTTGTTTCTGGAGGAAGCGCTCGAACTCAACCAGGGCATTGCCACGCAGCTGCGCGCCTGGCGCAGCAACCCGGCCGACAGCGAAGTAGTCCGTCGACTGGCTCGTCTGTTCCATACGCTCAAGGGCAGTGCGCGCATGGCCGGGGCGATGAATCTCGGCGAGTTGACGCACGCCATCGAGACGCGCATGGAGGAAGCGCAGCGTGCCGGCCCGGCAGCACCGGAACTGATCGACGATGTCGACAACGTCTTCGACGTCATCGTGCAAGCCGTCGAGAGCCTGCAGCGCGGCGAATCTTCCGACGCACTCGTCGAAGTGCCTGACGACGTGGTCGCCGAAGCTGACGTCGAATCGGTGGCAAGTGCCGGCGGGTTGGCCGGCGCGGTTGAACAGGCGGCACCCGCCAGCCAGCGTGAAGCCCAGGAGGGCGAGACAGATGCCGCCACACAGCGCGCGATTCTGCGCGTCCGCGCCGACCTCATCGACCGGCTGGTAAACGAAGCTGGCGAGCTGTCGATTGCCCGCTCGCGGATCGAAGGAGAGATGCGCTCCATCAAGGGGTCCTTGCTCGACCTGACCGAGAACGTCATCCGCCTGCGCCGACAGTTGCGGGACATCGAACTGCACGCCGAGTTGCAGATGCAGTCCCGCACCGCGCTGACCGACGAGAGCCACACCGATTTCGATCCGCTGGAGTTCGACCGCTTCACGCGCTTCCAGGAACTGACGCGAATGATGGCCGAATCGGTTAACGATGTCGCGACCGCACAGCAGAGTCTGTTGAAGAATCTGGACGATGCCAACGCAGCCATCCTCGCGCAGTCGCGCCTGAACCGGGAACTGCAGCAAGAGCTGATGTCCGTTCGCATGGTCCCGTTCGCCAGCATTGCCGACCGCCTCTACCGCATCGTCCGGCAGGCAACCAAGGAGATCGGCAAGCGGGCCAACCTGGAGATCAGCGGTGCCGAACTGGAACTCGACCGAACGGTTCTCGACAAGATGCTGGCGCCATTGGAACATATCCTGCGCAACGCCGTCGCACACGGGCTGGAAAGGGCCGATGTTCGTCTGGCGAAGGGCAAGCCGGAGATCGGCGAGCTGTCGCTGACGCTGGCCCAGGAAGGCAATGAGGTCATTCTCTGTTTCTCGGATGACGGCGCCGGTCTCGACCTGGAGCGACTGCGCGAGCGTGGCCTGGCAGCCGGGCTGCTGACCCGGGAAGAGGCAGCGGACCCGACGCGGGTCGTCGACCTCATCTTTGCTCCGGGTATCTCGACGGCCAGTGAGGTCTCACGCCTGTCTGGCCGCGGCATCGGAATGGACGTCCTCAAGAGCGAAGTGGCAAGCCTGGGCGGCCGAATTGAAGTCGTTTCCAATATCGGTCAGGGAACCACTTTCCGGCTCTACCTACCACTCACCCTGGCGGTGACCAAAGCCTTGCTGGTACGCTCGGGCAAGCGCGAGTACGCCATCCCGTCGGCGATGATCGAGCAGGTACTCGACCTCAAGGAAAAGGGGCTGGCCCGGATTCGGGATGCCAAGGTTGCCAGCTGGTCGGGAAATCCCTATCCCTTCCATTACCTGCCCCACCTGCTTGGTGACTCGCAAGCGCTACCCGAAAAGCACCAGCAGTACTGGGTTCTGCTCTTGCGCAGCGGTACCGGCCGGATCGGTTTGCAGGTCGACGGCTTGCTGGGCAATCAGGAAATCGTCGTCAAGAACGTCGGCCAGCAACTCGCCCGCGTGATCGGCGTCGATGGTGCAACGGTACTCGGCAACGGCCAGGTCGTGCTGATCCTCAACCCGGTAGCCCTGGCCAGTCGCACTCGCGGCGGCGCCCCCGTGGCGCCGGTGCCGACCGTACGCGAACCGATGGCGACTGACTCGGTTACCGCCACGTTGCCGACGGTGATGATCGTCGATGACTCACTGACCGTGCGCAAGATCACCAGCCGGTTGCTGGCAAGGGAGGGTTACCAGATCATGACTGCCAAGGATGGCATCGACGCGCTCGAGCAGCTGGTCGCCTTCGTCCCCGACGTCATGCTGGTCGACATCGAAATGCCGCGCATGGACGGCTTCGAACTGACCAGGAACGTCCGCGCCGACAGGCGCCTGCAAAGAGTGCCGGTCATCATGATCACCTCGCGAACCGCCGAGAAGCACCGTCAGTACGCGTTCGAACTTGGCGTCAATCAGTACCTCGGCAAGCCCTATCAGGAGGATGAGCTGCTGCGCCTGGTAGCTCAGCACATCAGGGAACAGCGGGGGACTTGACGATCGCGTAGCGTTCGAGGGTGCGCTGTCTCGCCTGATCATGATCAACCAGCGGCGCAGGTGTCGTGCGGCCGATCAGCACGCCGCAGGCTGACTGCTCCACGGAGCTCATTCGCCACGGCGCGTGGATGAAGCGGTCCGGAACGTTGGCAAGCTCCGGCAGATAGCGGCGAATGAACTTGCCGGCGGGGTCAAAGCGCTCGGACTGTGTCACCGGGTTGAAGATGCGGAAGTAGGGTTGGGCATCGCAGCCGGTGGACGCTGCCCATTGCCAGCCGCCGTTGTTGGCGGACAGATCGTAATCGTTCAACTGCCTTGCGAAATAGCGCTCACCCAGCCGCCAGTCGATTCCCAGATCCTTGGTCAGGAACGAGGCAACCAGCATGCGCAGGCGGTTGTGCATGTAGCCGGAGCTGTTCAGCTGTCGCATCGCGGCATCGACCAATGGATAGCCGGTACGGCCGGCGCACCAGGCGCTGAATGCGTCCTCGGCCTGCGCGCCCGCTTGCCAATTGATCAAGTCATAAGCGGGCTTGAAGGCGCGCTCGACGACGTGCGGAAACCTGTCGAGAATCATGAAATAGAAATCCCGCCAGACGAGTTCGGACAACCAGGTAGCGGCGCCTTCGCCACCCTCGCGAAAGGCACCAGCGGCAATCGCCTTGGCGACCAGATCGCGAACCGAGACCGTCCCGAAGCGCAGATGAACCGAGAGGTAGGAAACCCCCTTGACGGCCGGAAAGTCGCGTTGCTGCCGGTAGCGCCCGATGCGCCCGAGAAAGTCGGCCAGCAACTGGCGTCCGCCACGCATACCCGGCACGATGCCGAGGCGCCGCAAATCCGTGCCGGAGAAGCCGATCTTGGCCAGTGGCGGCACGCCATCGGCGGCAGGGGTCGCCGCCAGCACCCCGGATCCGGCCTGATGTGGGTACCAATCATCGTCCGTCAGACGCTTCAGCCAGGCATTGCGGTAGGGTGTGAAAACGGTGTAGGGCCGTCCCGCCTGACTCAAGACCTCATCCCCGTCAAGGATCGCCTGGTCCTTGAACGACTCGAAAGCGATTCCGTCGGCCTTCAGCGCCGCGCTGACCGCCGCGTCCCTCTGCTTGGCCCCCGGTTCGTAGTCTCGATTGACGAACACCGCAGCAACGCCAAGCCCCCGAGCCAGGTCCGGAATCTCCCTGGTCGCCCAGCCATGGCGCACCAGCAACGCGCCGCCACGTGTGCGCAGTGCTGCATCAAGCTCGACCAGCGACTCGCGAATGAACTCGACCCGTCGATCGGCCTCGTGGTCCAGAGCATCGAGGATCTCCCGATCGAAGACGAAAGCACAGAAGACGCGTCGTCCGCGACGCAGAGCTTCACACAACGCCGCGTGATCGCTGTCACGTAGGTCGCGACGAAACCAGACAAGAATTGAATCCACCGTGGATTACCTTTGTGTCGGCCGTCACCGCCGATTAGAATAAGGCCATGCAAAGCATCAACCTGACCCATCATTTTCTCATTGCCATGCCGGCGATGGTGGACTCGTATTTTTCCAGGACCCTGGTCTACATTGCCGAACACAACGATCGAGGTGCGCTGGGCGTGATCGTCAACCGGCCTATCGACATGAGCCTGGGCACGCTCCTCGAGAAGATCGACGTTCCCCTCGAAGCCCAGAGCTTCGCCAATCTGCCCGTACTTTTTGGTGGCCCCGTGCAGACCGACCGCGGTTTCGTTCTCCACCGGCCGATCGGCCAATGGCAATCGACACTGCCGGTCAATGAGCAGGTCGGCCTCACCAGTTCGCGCGACATCCTGCAGTCAGTTGCGCGCCACGGACAGCCACGCGACCTGATGGTAACCCTTGGCTACGCCGGTTGGTCTGCCGGTCAACTCGAACACGAACTGGCCCAGAACGCCTGGCTGACCGTGCCGGCCGAACTGCGCATCCTGTTCGAATTGCCGTACGAGGAGCGACTCGCCTCGGCCCTCGAGCTGCTCGGAGTCAATCTGACCAACCTTGCCGATGAGGCAGGGCATGCCTGAGCCAGCCGACACGCAGACAGGTACGGTACTCGCGTTCGACTTCGGTGAGAAGCGTATCGGCGTCGCCGTTGGTGAATGGCAGTTGCGTCAGGCGCACCCGCTGACGACGATTCATGGCGAAGCCAACACCGAGCGTTTTGCGGCGATTGCTGCCTTGATCGGCGAATGGCGGCCAACCCATCTGGTCGTTGGTCGTCCGACCTCGCTTGACGGCACGCCACACGCGATGACCGCGCGCTGCCGACGCTTCGCCGACCAGTTGCGCGGTCGCTTCGGTCTCGGTGTCGACCTTGCCGAGGAGCGACTTTCTTCGTTCGATGCGCAGGAACGGCTCCGCGCCAGCGGCCTCAATGGCCGCAGCGCAAAGAAACATCTCGATGCCGTAGCCGCGCAACTGATCCTCCAGAGCTATTTCGATAGCGTGCTTAGCGAGGACCGGACACCCGTCTCCACCCACCCCGAAAACCCTGACGACGCCCATCCCGATGCCCTCAATTGACCTCCCCGACGCCGAAGCACAGTGTGCCGAACTGGCCGAGCTGATTCGTCCCCACCTCCGACCCGGCACGCTCCTGGTCGGCATCCACAGTGGCGGTGTCTGGGTTGCCCGGCGTCTGCGCGACCTGCTCGATCAGGCCAACGACATTGGCCTGATCGACGTGTCCTTCTATCGGGACGATTACGGCGAACGCGGCCTGCATGCACGCGTCAAGCCGAGTTCGATGCCGTTTGACGTCGAAGGACGGCCACTGATCCTCGTCGATGACGTGCTGTATACCGGACGCACGACACGCGCGGCGATCAACGAACTCTTCGATTATGGTCGTCCAGCCAGCATCCAACTCGCGGTTCTGGCCGATCGCGGGCGGCGGGAGCTGCCCATTTGCGCCGACTTCTGCCCCTGGCGTGTGCAGCTTGACTCTGCGCAGGAACTGATCCTCTCGGCAGACAGCGACGGCCGTCTGCGATGGAGTGTCGCCGAGAATGCGTAATCCCCAACTGAACGCCAATGGCGAATTGACCCACCTGCTGTCGATCCAGGGCTTGCCCCGTGATGTGCTGATCCACATTCTCGATACGGCGTCAAGCTTTCTCAAGGTTTCCGACCGTAACGTCAAGAAGGTGCCCCTGTTGCGCGGCAAGAGTGTGTTCAATGTGTTTTTCGAGAACTCGACCCGTACCCGCACGACCTTCGAGATCGCCGCCAAGCGGCTGTCGGCGGACGTCATCAACCTCGACGTGACGCGCTCCTCGACCGCCAAGGGCGAGACCCTGCTCGACACGGTAGACAACCTGGTGGCCATGCACGCCGACATGTTCGTCGTCAGGCACGCGGCCAGCGGAGCGCCGCACCTGATCGCCGACCACCTGCGCCGACTCGGGCGGAACGACGTGCATGTCGTCAATGCCGGCGACGGACGCCACGCGCACCCGACCCAGGGCCTGCTGGATATGTACACCATCCGCCACTACAAGAAGGATTTCGACCAGCTCGTGGTAGCGGTAGTCGGCGACATTCTCCACTCACGGGTCGCCCGCTCGGATCTGCACGCCCTGACCACGCTGGGTGCCGCCGAGGTGCGTGCGGTGGGGCCGCAGACCCTGTTGCCGACGGCCATGGAAACCATGGGCGTTCGCGTGTGCCACGATCTGCGTGCCGGGCTGCGCGACTGTGATGTAATCATCATGCTGCGGCTGCAGAACGAGCGCATGAATGGCGCCTTGCTGCCGTCCGCCCGCGAATACTTCGCTTGTTACGGGCTGACGCCGGCGATGCTGGCGCTGGCCAAGCCGGACGCCATCGTGATGCACCCCGGACCGATGAATCGCGGCGTCGAGATCGACTCCGACGTCGCCGACGGACCGCAGGCGGTGATCCTGCCGCAGGTCACCTTCGGGATCGCCGTCAGAATGGCGGTCATGGGAATTCTCGCGGGGAACTGAGCGATGCACAGCCAAAACCTACACATCCGGAACGGCCGCCTGATCGATCCGGCCGGCGGCCTCGACCAACAGATCGACCTGTTCGTTGCCGACGGCCGTATCGCGGCCATCGGCCAGCCTCCGGCGGGCTTCTCGGCGGATAGACAGATCGACGCCAGCGGCTTGATCGTCTGCCCCGGTCTGGTCGATCTCTCGGCCCGCCTGGGCGGCATCGAATCGGAACTCAAGGCCGCTGTCGCCGGCGGAGTCACGTCGCTGGCCTGCCCACCGGACACCAAACCGCCACTCGACGAAGCGGGACTCGTCGAGCGCCTCGTCCGGCGCAGCGAAACGCTTGGCCTGGCGCGGGTCTATCCGATCGGCGCGCTGACCCAGGAACTGGCCGGCCAGAAACTCGCCGAGATGAACGGCCTGGCGCGCGCCGGTTGCATCGCCTTCTCACAGGCCAAGCATCCGATCATCGATACCCAACTCCTGCTGCGCGCGATGCAGTACGCAGCCACCTTCGACTATGCGGTCCGCCTGCGCCCACAGGATCATTTTCTTGCGCGCGAGGGGGTCGCTCACGATGGCGAAGTCGCTTCAAGGTTGGGTTTGACCGGCATTCCGGTGTCTGCTGAAACCGTGGCCATCGCCACGGCCCTCCATCTGGCCGGCGAAACAGGTGTCCGCCTGCACCTTTCCCGCCTGTCTTCTGGCGCCGGCGTTGACCTGATCCGAACCGCCAGGCAGTCGGGCGTGTTGGTCACTTGCGATGTGTCGATCCATCACCTGCATCTCTCGGAAACGGACATCGGCTACTTCGACAGCAATTCGCGCTTCGACCCGCCGCTCCGCTCGGCGGCGGACCGCGAGGCCTTGCGCACCGCCGCGAGTGACGGATTGGCCGCGATTTGTTCGGACCATACTCCGCTCGACGCCGACGGCAAGCAACTGCCTTTTGCTGAGGCTCTGCCCGGGGCAAGCGGCCTCGAACTCCTACTGCCACTGACCCTGCTGTGGGCGACACAAGCGAAGCTGCCCCTGATCGGCGCACTTGCCCGCATCACCTCCGATCCGGCAAGCATCCTCGGCATCGCAGCGGGTTCGCTGAGCATTGGCAGTGCGGCGGATGTCTGCATCTTCGATGCCGACGAGGCCTGGCACGTTACACCGGAAGCGCTGCGCAGCCAGGGCAAGAACACACCGTTCCTCGGTCGTGACGTCAACGGCCGGGTGCGTATGACACTGGTCGGCGGACGCATCGTTTTCGAGGGCTGACTGGGGCGCCTGCCGGTTTACTCAGCAAGCAGGCAGAGCACCGCCTCGGCCGACGCACCGCTGATTCTCAACACCTTGCGCCGCGACGTCAGGCCGCTCTTCAGCTCGACCGCGGATCTGGACAGACCCAGCCGTTGTGCGAGGAAATCGACGAGCGCCGCGTTCGCCCGACCGTCCACCGGCGGCGCTGTGATACGCACTTTCAGCGCATCCCCATGCCGCCCGGCGATTTCGTTGGCCTTGGCACCGGGCTGAAGATGGATCGTCACGGTGATCGCACCACCGCCGTCGCGCAGCCAGTCAACCACGGCTCAGAGAAACATCAGGACGAGTTGCGCAAGAACAATGGCGATCAGCGGCGAGAGGTCGACGGAAGCAATCGGCGGCAGAAAACGCTGGATCGGCCGCAGGAAGGGGCCTGTGAGCTGTGACACCGGTTGGCTCAGCGGCGAATAGGGACTGACCCAGGAGAGAACGGCCTGCAGCAGCAGCGCACCGATCAACAGGTAGATGCTGAGGCGCAAGGTAGCGAGTACAGCCCGCCAGCCAAGGAGGGGAAGCAAGCTCGACAGCGACCACGTCTCGGCGCCGCTGCCCAGCCACACGACGACGAAGAGGAAAAGGCACTGCAGCAGATAGGCCGGCACGAGGCTCGCCAGATCGAGGCCGAGGAGCCCCGGCAGCGCCTTGCGCAGCGGCCTGACCAGCCAGTTGGTGACTTCCACCACGAAAGACCCGGCCGGATTGTTGAAGGAAACCCGGAAAGCCTGCATGTAGAAGCGCAGCAACAAGGCCAGGCTGAGAAAACCGGTCAGCACTTCGAGCAGGAACAATCCGGCCTGCGCGATCATCAATCGTCCTTGCCCAGCAGGTCACCCAACTCACGGCCACGCACATTGGCCGCCAGGACTCCGGCGATGAAACCCTCCCTGACGCCACGCTCCTCCATGGTCCGCAAGGCCGCCTCGGTGGTCCCACCCTTCGACGTGACACGCTCACGCAGGACGCCCGCCGCTTCATCGGACTGAGCGGCCAGCTTGGCCGAACCGAGAACCATTTCAATCGACAACTGGCGCGCCTGTGCCGGCGTCAGGCCAAGTTCCCGTGCCGCCTGCTGCAGGGCTTCAATGAACAGGAAGACGTACGCCGGACCACTACCGGAGATGGCGGTAACGGCGTCCATATGCACCTCGTCGGCGATCCACAGGGTGCTGCCAACCGCCTGCAGGATGCGCTCGGCACCCAGACGCTCAGCCATCGATACCGCCGGCATCGCACACAAACCGGTAATGCCGGCACCAATCAGCGCCGGCGTATTGGGCATTGCGCGCACGACCTTGCCGTAGCCACCCAGCCAACGCGAAACGTCGGCCAAACGCAGTCCGGCAGCAATGCTGATGACCAGTTGCTGCTTGAGGTGATTCAGCAGGGGGACGCAGGCCTCCCGCATCTGTTGCGGCTTGACCGATAGGAGAACGGCATCGCAGTCCAGTGCGGCCGCGCTCGGCGCCTCGTAGCAGCGAACTCCATAGACCAGACGGAGTTTGGCACGTCCCTGCGCGCCCAACTCGATAACCGCGATGTCGGCTGTCGAAAAGCCCGTCTTCACCAAGCCGCCGATCAGCGCATTGGCCATGTTGCCGCCACCAAGGAAAGTGATTCTCATGCTGTGTGTCTCTCGCCAAAAATTGCCGTACCGACGCGCACCAGCGTCGAACCTTCGGCAATTGCCGCTTCCAGGTCCTGCGACATGCCCATCGAAAGTGTATCAAGCACCAGTCCGTCGGCTCGCAGTTGCTCCGACAACTCCCGCAGACGGCGGAAAGGGCGGCGCTGTTCAACGAAGTCGTCGCTGGGCGCGGGAATAGCCATCAGACCGCGCAGACGCAGCTTTGGCAGTCTGGCGACCGCATGCGCCAAGGCTGGCGCTTCAGCCGGGGAAACCCCCCCTTTGCTGGCCTCACCGCTCACATTCACCTGCAGACAGACGGACAGCGACGGCAAGGAGAGCGGGCGTTGTGCGGACAGGCGCTCGGCGACCCGCAGTCGGTCGAGCGAATGTACCCAATCGAACGTCTCAGCGACCGGGCGCGTCTTGTTGGCTTGCAGCGTACCGATGAAATGCCATTCGAGGCCCATGGCGCGCAGTTCCGCGACCTTGTCAATGCCTTCCTGGAGATAGCTCTCGCCGAACGCCCGCTGTCCGGCGGCGGCGGCTTCACGCAAGCACTCCGCAGGCCAGGTCTTGCTCACGGCAAGCAGGAGGACGTCCGCCGGATCACGTCCCCACCGCCGTGCAGCGCAGGCGATTCGCGCGAGAACGGCTTGCAGCTTGGCGGGAAGTGTGGTCATAATCAGGCGTTGCGCAGATTCTGCATAGTATAGCACTGCGCCCTGCTCACCGCCCGAGGACCGAACCGGATGGACATCACGGAACTGCTCGCCTTCAGCGTCAAGAACAAGGCTTCCGACCTGCACCTGTCATCCGGGTTACCGCCGATGATCCGCGTGAATGGCGATGTGCGCCGCATCAACCTGCCAGCGATGGAACACAAGGACGTGCACGGCATGGTGTACGACATCATGAACGACGGCCAGCGCAAGCACTACGAAGACACGCTCGAATGCGACTTCTCGTTCGAGATTCCCAACCTCGCGCGCTTTCGCGTCAACGCCTTCGTCCAGAACCGCGGCGCTGCTGCCGTATTCCGGACCATTCCGTCAAAGGTACTGACGCTCGAAGATCTCAACTGCCCGAGGATCTTCAAGGACATCTCGGAATACCCGCGCGGGATTGTGCTGGTCACCGGACCGACGGGGTCGGGCAAGTCAACAACCCTGGCGGCAATGATCAATCACGTCAATGAGACGATGTATGGCCACATTCTGACGGTCGAGGATCCGATCGAGTTTGTGCACCAGTCGAAGAAATGCCTGATCAACCAGCGCGAGATCGGCCCCCACACCCTGTCGTTCCAGAATGCGCTGCGCTCGGCCCTGCGCGAGGACCCGGACGTCATCCTGGTTGGCGAGATGCGCGATCTGGAAACGATCCGTCTGGCGCTCTCCGGTGCCGAGACCGGCCACCTAGTCTTCGCCACCCTGCACACTTCCAGCGCTGCGAAGACGATCGACCGGATCATCGACGTGTTTCCTGCTGCCGAGAAGGAGATGGTCCGATCGATGTTGTCCGAGTCGATTCGCGCCGTGATCTCGCAAACGCTGCTCAAGACCAAGGACGGTCAGGGGCGAATCGCGGCGCACGAAATCCTCATCGGCACGCCAGCGATCCGCAACCTGATCCGCGAAAACAAGATCGCCCAGATGTATTCCACCCTGCAGACTGGCCAGCAGTATGGCATGCAGACCCTCGACCACAACCTGCTCGAGCTCGTCAAGCGAAATCTCGTTGCGGCAAGCGAGGCTCGCAGCAAGGCGGCCAACAAGGACGTCTTCCCCGGCGCTTAGGGCCCGTCTGGCGGGCAGAAAGAAAGCATGGAACACGATCAAGCACTCAAGTTCATGCACGAGTTGCTGCGTCTGATGACGCAGAAGAATGGGTCGGACCTCTTCATCACGGCCCATTTTCCACCGGCCATCAAGATTGACGGCAAGGTGATGCCGGTGTCCAACCAACCGCTCCTCCCCCAGCACTCCGCGGAACTGGCGCGCTCGATCATGAACGACCGTCAGGCCGCCGAGTTCGAAGAAAAGAGGGAATGCAACTTTGCCATCTCGCCTACCGGGATTGGCCGTTTTCGCGTCAATGCATTGGTACAGCAGGGGCGCGTCGCGGTGGTCTGCCGGACGATCAACCTGGTGGTACCGACCCTTGACGAACTCGAATTGCCACCGGTACTCAAGGACATTTCGCTTGCCGCGCGCGGTCTGGTGATTTTTGTCGGCGGCACGGGCACCGGCAAGACCACGTCTTTGGCCGCACTCGTCGATCACCGCAACCGTAACAGCCACGGTCATATCATCACGATCGAGGATCCCATCGAGTTCGTTCACGAGCACAAGAAGTGCATCGTCACTCAGCGCGAGGTCGGCGTGGACACCGACTCCTGGGAGACAGCACTGAAGAATACGCTACGTCAGGCGCCGAACGTGATCATGATGGGAGAGATTCGTGATCGCCAGACCATGGACTACGCCATCGCCTTCGCCGAAACCGGACACTTGTGCCTGGCCACGCTGCACGCCAACAACACCAACCAGGCCATCGACCGGGTCATCAACTTCTTCCCCGAGGAACGGCGCCATCAGTTGCTGATGGATCTTTCTCTCAACCTGCGTGCGTTCGTCTCCCAGCGCCTGCTGCCGAAGAAGGATGGCAAGGGAAGGGTGCCGGCGATTGAGGTCATGCTCAATTCACCACTCGTTTCCGACCTCGTTTTCAAGGGTCAGGTGCATGAGATCAAGGAAGTGATGAAGCGATCGCGCGAACTGGGTATGCAGACTTTCGACCAGGCGCTGTTCGATCTCTACGAGGGCGGGCAGATCAGGTACGAGGATGCCCTGCGCAACGCCGACTCGCTGAATGACCTGCGCCTGCAGATCAAGCTGCATGGCAAGGAATCGAAAGACCGGGATCTCAGCGCCGGCATCGGTCATCTGGATATCGTCCAGTAGCCCGACAAGCTGCCGTGCGGCACTCGCACGGCATGCTTGATTTGCACGCGAGGCCACCTGGCGAACCGCCTTGTCCCGGGCCGCGACTCAGCCCATCGGCTCCGGATGCTGCTTCGCCACTCGCGCCTGCTCGGTGGCTCGATTCGTCCCGGCCACCATCCTGAACTCGTACAGGCGACATTCCAGCGCACCGTTGAAAAGCGGCGTCCGCTTGCTGGGTGTCAAGCGGACCAGCTTCGGCAATCGCGTGTCGGCGCTCAGCAGGTAGCAGTTCCAGCCGGCAAACCGGCGTTTCAGCGCACTGCCCAGCAGCGGATAGAATGCCGCCAGTTCATCATCGCTGGACACCCGCTCGCCGTAGGGCGGGTTACTGACCATGATGCCGCCCGGGGCAGGCGCGTCGATCGCCAGCAGGTCACCCGAACTCAGGGTAACCACCGGCAACAGATCGGCGCGATCGAGATTGGCCAGCGTGGCGCGCACGGCAACCGGTGAGATGTCGCTGCCGAAAATGCCTGTATTCCTTGCCGGCTTCTCCGCGGAGCGAGCGGCATCGACCAGTTGGTTCCAGAGCACGGCGTCGAAATGGCGTAGCCGCTGAAACGCAAAGTCGCGTCTGGCGCCCGGCGCGATGCCCAGTGCGATCTGAGCAGCTTCGGCCAGAAAGGTGCCACTGCCGCACATTGGGTCAAACAGCGGCACATCAGGTTGCCAACCGCTGAGGCGAAGGATGCCGGCGGCCAGGTTTTCCTTCAGCGGCGCGTCTACGGTCTTCTGGCGAAAACCGCGCTGGTACAGTGGCGCGCCCGATGTGTCGAGATAGAGCGTGCACTCGTCGCTGCTGACGAAGCCTTGTACGCGCACCTCCGGCTCACGCCTGTCGACCATGGGGCGCTTACCCGACTCCCGGCGAAAGCGGTCGCAGATGGCATCCTTGATGCGCAGGGTGACGAAGTCGATGCTCTTCAGCGGACTCTTCAATGCATTGACGTCAACGCGAATGGTCTGCTCGGGGAAAAACCATCGCGGCCATGGCGTTGCCAGCGCCAGATGGTAAATGTCGTCCTCCTTGCGATACGAGGCATGCGCCACGCGCCACAGGATACGCGTGGCAATCCGCGAATGTAGACTGGCGAAGTAGCAAACCGGCCACTCGCCCAGGAAATGCACGCCACCCGGTATCTGTTTCAGATCGGCAGCGCCTGCCGCGATGAGATCTTCCACCAGCACAGATTCAAGACCGCGCGGGCAGCTTGCAAAAAACGTTTCCACGATTGACTCCCGGTCGGTGGTCTAGAACGGCTTGACGACGGCGAGGTAAGTAACCGCCAGCAGCACGAGCACCGGCATTTCGTTGAACCAGCGGAACCAGACGTGGCCATGCACATTCCGACCGGTCTGAAAATCGCGCAGGAGGCGACCACAATAGGCGTGATAGCCAAGCAGCCCGACGACCAGAACCGTCTTGGCGTGCAGCCAGCCGCCCGAGAAACCAAAGCCGAACCACAGCCACAAGCCGAAAAGAACCGCCAGAATGCCGATCGGGGTGATGAACCGATAGAGCTTGCCAGCCATCAACAGCAAGCGCTGACGCTCGGCAACGCTGTCGGCCTCGACCATCGCCAAATTGACGAAAATACGCGGCAGATAAAAAAGGCCGGCAAACCAACTGACCACCAGCCACAGATGCAGCACCTTGACAATCAACACGAACTCTTCCTTTCAGCCCACGCCGCAGCGACGCCATCCTCGACGCGGGGATAGTTCAGCTTCGCCCGCAGTTCCGTCTTGACGCGCTGGTTGAGCAGTCGCCGCGATTCACCCATGAATGACAGTTGCAGCGCCGACAACCGCTCCTGCGCCTGATGACGCGACAGACGCGGCACCCTGGGCAGCCCGAAGCGATCGGCAACGAGATCGAAATAATCGCCCATCTTGATCTGCGAATCGTCGGTCGCGTTGTACGTTCGGTTGCTGCGCCCGTAGCGCAACGCCGCGCAGGTCAACATCGCCAGATCCTCGGCGTGGATATGATTGGTATAGACGTCGTCCTCATTCCGCAACGCTGGGGATGCCCTCTGCAAGCGTTCGATGGGCAGGCGATCGGCAGCATAGATTCCGGGAACGCGCAGGATGCTGACGACGACGCCACGCCGCCCCAAAGCGCGCAACTGGTACTCGGCATCGAGCCGCCGGCGAGCCCGGGCAGTGCCCGGCTGCGGAGCACGGGTCTCGTCAATACAGGCGCCTGCGCAGTCACCGTAGACACCGCTGGTACTGATGTAGACGATTCGCTGTGGTAGACTCCGGCCGCGGGACAGCGCGGCGAGCAGGCGGCGTGTGCGGGGATCGCGTTGCTCACCGGCCGCGCGCCCTTGGTCAGCCGCTGGTGGCGGGGCCAGATGCAGGATGACGTCGGCCAGACCTGCGATACGCCGCAGGCTTGCGGGCTGATCAAGATCGGCAAGGACAGGGCGGGCGCCCAGATCGCGCCAGAAGAGACGCTGCGCAGGGTCGCGGACGAGCGCGAAAACGCGGTAGTGGCCCAGCAGGCGAGGCAGGATGCGGCGCGCGATGTCACCGCAACCGACGATCAAGAGTTTTTGCACTGCGCAATTTTACCGGATTCGGACATCAGCGGAGAGGCGATGAGTTTTCAGGTCAGCATCCAGCCGAGCCGGCACAGTTTTCAGGCCGAGCCTGACGAGACGATTCTTGAGGCAGCACTGCGTCAGGGACTCAGCCTTCCTTACGGTTGTCGCGATGGCGTTTGCGGCAGCTGTCGCGGCAAAGTGTTGACCGGAGAGTTCGAGCACGGCAAGGCACAACTCGAGGTTCTCAGCGATGCCGACCGCCGGGCCGGCTTTGCACTCTTCTGCTGCGCGCAAGCCAGGAGCGACCTGTGCATCGAAAGCCGCGAAGCCCGCTCGCTCGCGGACATTCCGGTGAGGACACTGCCGGCGCGTGTGCACAAGCTGACACGCGCGGCGCCTGACGTCATGATCGTCGAACTCAAGCTGCCCGCCAATGAGCGCTTACGGTTTCTCGCCGGCCAGTACGTTGACATTCTGCTCAAGGAGGGCAGGCGACGCGCTTTCTCGCTGGCCAATGCACCACACGACGATGCCGTCCTGCAGTTGCACGTTCGCCATGTGCCGGGAGGGCAGTTCACCGGTCACGTGTTCAACACCATGAAGGAGCGCGACATCGTGCGTTTGCGCGGGCCGCAGGGCAGCTTCTTTCAGCGCGAGGACTCCACCAAACCGATGTTGCTCGTTGCCGGTGGAACCGGCTTTGCGCCGATCAAGGCGATCGTCGAACACGCCATCGCGGAAGAAAGCCAGCGGCCGATGCACGTCTATTGGGGAGGACGTGGCCGCGCCGACCTCTACCTGCTAAAACTTGCCCAACAATGGCCATTGCTGCATGCCAACATCCGTTTCACCCCGGTGCTGTCCGACTTGCCGACAGAGGCCCAATGGGACGGCAGAACAGGTCTCGTGCATCACGTCGCGTTGGCAGACCATACCGATCTCTCCGACTATCAGGCGTATGTCTGTGGATCACCGGCAATGGTAGCCGCCGCCAGGCAGGATTTCCTGGCACGTTGCGATCTTCCGGCAGACGAGTTCTTTGCCGATTCGTTCGACTTTGCTGCCGATACGCTCGATGCAATCGATGCCCCAACCCACCTGAACACAAGGCTTGACCCGCATGAATGAAGTTTTCATGTCCCGCCAGCCTCTGGTCAATCGCCAGAGCAAAATCATCGCCACGCGCCTGACGCTGCATCTTGGGGATCAGGCAAGCATCGTCGATGCGGTGAGCACGCTGAGCGCACTGGCCAACGTCTGGCCGCAGAGCGAAAAACCGGTGTTCATCAGTTGTGGCCGGACCGGTTGTGAGGCGGGCATCCTCGACTGGTCGGCACCTGACAACGCGACGATAGAACTGCCGGCGACGACGCTGGTCGGCCAGGCCGGGCCCGACGTGATTGCCGCTCTGCAAACCTTCCAACCGACCATCTGCCTGCACTTTGATCCGCAGGCGGCACAGGCTCTGTCCGCCGGCGTACAGTTCCGCTTCATCGGTTTCGACGCGCAGCAGTTCCAACTCGGTCAACTCAAGCTGCTGACCGCCCGGACGCGAACGTACGGCATCGGTATCGCTTTCAATGTCGAAACCAGCGAGCAGTTCCGAGCCTGCCTGGAAGCTGGTATCACAGCGGCAGCGGGATGGTTCTTCACGTCACCGACAGGCGCGCCGGCGAAAGCCCTCAGTCCCGGGCAGGCAAACATCGTGCGGGTGCTCAATCTGGTGCGCCAGAATGCTGACATCCGGGAAATCGAGGCGGCACTCAAGCTCGATGTCGCCATTTCCTACAAGTTGCTACGCTACATCAATGCCGCCGGCTTTGGGCTCTCCTGCGAGATCCAGTCTTTCCGGCACGCCGTCAATATGCTCGGCTACGAAAAGCTCAATCGCTGGTTGTCACTGCTGCTGGGAACGGCCAGCAAGGACCCGATGGCCCCGGCCCTGATGCACACCGCCTTGCTAAGAGCGCGATTGATGGAATTGCTGGCGAGCGGGCTGGTTGACAAGTCGGAGTACGACAACCTGTTCATCACCGGCGCCTTTTCCCTGCTCGACGTGCTGCTTGGCGTCGGTATGGAGCAGGCGCTCGAGGCGATGCGCCTACCGGAACCGATCTGCGATGCTTTGCTGAGTAACGGGGGTCGCTATCAGCCCTTCCTCGACCTGGCAGTGGCCAGCGAGGCCGACGATGGTGAGGCAATTGCCGACCAGGCCGCCATGCTCGGCCTGACCTCCGATCAATTCAACCGTGCCCAACTACAAGCCCTCACTTTCGCCGACGCGATGGAGCTCTAGGATCAACGGCTATTCCCCGAGATAGGCGGCGCGGACCTTGGGGTCGGCAAGCAGCCTCTTCGACTCGTCGGTAACGGTGATCTCGCCACTCTCCATGACGTAGCCACGCTGACTTACCTCGAGTGCCAGCTTGGCATTCTGCTCGACCAGGAGAATGGTCATCCCGTCCTTCGCCACCGCACAGATCACTTCGAAAATCTTTTGCACCATGATCGGCGCCAGACCCATCGACGGCTCGTCGAGCAGCATCAGCCGCGGTTTGCTCATCAGTGCGCGGCCGATCGCCAGCATCTGCTGCTCGCCCCCGGAGAGGGTACCCGCCAACTGCTGGGCGCGTTCCTTGAGGCGAGGGAAGTGCGAGAGAACCTGCTCGAGATCACGCTCGATCGCCACCTTGTCGTTGCGGGCGTAGGCACCCATGCGCAGGTTCTCGACAGTCGTCATGCGCGGAAACACACCCCTGCCCTCGGGGACCAGCGCGATCCCTTCGCCAACCAGCTGGTGCGGCGGCAGCGCCACAAGCTCCTTACCACGGTAGCGGACGCTGCCACCGGCCGGGTCGAGAAGCCGAGCGAGAGCCCGTAGCGTACTGCTCTTGCCCGCACCGTTGGCACCGATCAGCGCCACCATCTCGCCTTCATTGACGTGGAAGGTGATCCCGCGAACGGCCTGGATACCACCATAGGAGACGCGCAGTCCGTTAACTTCGAGCATGATTCATCCGTTCCCTTCAGGCCACCGAGCCACCGAGGTAAGCCTCGACAACCCGCGGGTCCCTCTGTACGACCGACGGCACGTCTTCGCAGATCTTCTCCCCGTAGTCGAGCACAGCAACGCGTCCACACAGCCCCATGACCAGCTTGACGTCGTGCTCGATCAGCAAGACCGTTACGCCATCGCGGCAGATACCCTCGACGAGAAGGCGCAGGGCCTCGGTTTCCGTACCGTTCATGCCGGCCGCCGGTTCGTCGAGCGCCAACAGCTTCGGCTCGGTAGCCAAGGCACGGGCGATCTCGAGGCGCCGCTGGTCGCCATAGGAAAGATGTTTCGCATAGTCGTGCGCCCGCTCGTGGATGCCGACATAGTGCAGGAGTTCCTCGGCGCGACGGCCAATCGCCGCCTCCTCGGCACGCGTCGCCGAATTGCGGGTGATCGCCCCGAGCACGCCGGCATGCGTGCGCAGATGTCGCCCCACCATCACGTTCTCGATCGCCGTCATGTTGCCGAACAGGCGAATGTTCTGGAACGTCCGCGCAATCCCGACTTCAGCCGCCTTGTGCGGCGCATCGGCGGCCAGCCTGGCACCGTCGAAAACGAAGTGTCCACCTTCGTTCCGGTAAAGACCGGTGAGGCAGTTGAAGAAGGTCGTCTTGCCGGCACCGTTGGGCCCGATCAGTCCGTAGATCTCGCCGCGCCGAATGGTCAACGAGACGTCATGCAAGGCCTTCACGCCGCCGAAATGCTTGGCGACCGCATGCGCTTCGAGAAGAATCTGGTGTTCGCTCATGATCAGTCCGCGCTCTCGGCCAGTTCGCGGCGGCGCTGCGACGATGGCCACAGGCCCGCCGGCCGGAAGCGCATGACGAGCACCAGCGCCAGGCCGAAAACGAGCATCCGCAGACTCTCCGGATCGATGATCATGCGCCCGAAGATCGCCCGCTGCAGAGGCTCGATGCCGTAGCGCAAGGCCTCGGGTAGACCTGTCAGCAGGACAGCACCAAGGATCACCCCCGGGATGTGTCCCATGCCACCGAGGACGACCATCGCCAGGATGGTGATCGATTCCATCAGAGAGAAGCTCTCCGGACTGACGAAGCCCTGCATGGCTGAAAAAACGCCGCCGGCAACGCCACCAAAGGAAGCGCCCATGGCAAAAGCCAGCAGCTTGATGTTGCGGGTATTGATTCCACAGGCCTTGGCCGCGACCTCGTCCTCACGAATGGCCTGCCAGGCCCGACCAATTCGCGAATCCTGCAGGCGCACGTTGATCATGATGATCATGATCGCCAGGGTGACCAGCAGAAAATAGTACTTCTGCGGCCCGGAAACCGTCACGCCCAGGATGGTACTGGTATCGGCAAACGAAAAGCCGCCGATACGGATCGGATCGATCAGGGTAATCCCCTGCGCCCCGTTGGTGACGTTGATCGGCGCGTTGAGGTTGTTCATGAAGATGCGGATGATCTCGCCAAAGCCGAGGGTCACGATCGCCAGGTAGTCGCCCCGCAGCTTGAGCGTCGGCGCACCGAGCAGGACGCCGAAGATGCACGCCAGACCGGCACCGACGGGCAGAATGACCCAGAACGGCAGGTGAATGCCAAAATGAGGCGACGCCAGCAAGGCATAGGCATAGGCACCGACGGCGTAGAAGGCGACATAGCCGAGATCCAGCAAACCCGCGTAGCCGACGACGATGTTGAGGCCCAGCGCCAGAAAGACGTACAGGATGGCAAAGTTGGCGATGCGCACCCATGCCTGGCCCCCCAGGGCCGCCACGAAAGGTACGGCCAGAAGCACAACGCCGATCAGCACCAGACCCAGCCAGTGCTGTTGCCAAGGGATGGATTTCCTGACGCGGCCGTTCATGCGCGATCTCCCGTGCGCTCACCAAAAAGACCCGAGGGACGAAACATCAGCACGATGATCAGGACGATGAAGGCGAAGATGTCCTGGTAGTGGCTGCCCAGGAAATCTCCCGTCAGATCGCCGATGTAGCCGGCTCCAAGCGCCTCGATCACGCCCAGCAGGAGGCCACCGGCCATGGCTCCCGCAAGATTGCCGATGCCGCCGAGAACGGCCGCCGTAAAGGCCTTGAGGCCGAGCATGAAACCCATTTGGTAGTGCGCTATCTCGTAGTACGAACCGACCATGCAGCCGGCCACCGCGCCCAGCGCGGAACCGATGATAAAGGCCATGGCGATGACGCGATTGATATCGACGCCCATCAGCGAGGCAACGTGCGGGTTCTGCGCGGTTGCCCGCATGGCCATGCCGATGCGCGTCCGGTGCACCAGATAAATGAGGCCCAGCATCATCAGCGCCGCGAGCGAGACGATCGCGACCTGCACATTGGTAAAGCTGGCCCCGCCAAGCTCATAGATCTTCTTGTCGATCATCGGCGGAAAAGTGATGTAATTCCGGCCCCAGATGATCATCGCCACGTTCTGCAACACGATGGACATACCGATCGCGGTGATCAGCGGCGTCAGTCTCGGCGCATGCCGCAAGGGACGATAGGCCACGCGCTCGAGGGCCCAACCGAGAATCATGCAGACCACCACCGACACCAGCAGGCCGACCCCGAGAACCAGCAGTGGTGACATGCCGGAACCGGCAAGAGAAACGATGACCGTAAAGGCCACCATCGTCCCGATCATCACCACTTCACCGTGGGCAAAGTTGATCAGGCCGATGATCCCGTACACCATTGTGTAGCCAAGCGCGACGAGCGCGTACACGGCGCCCAGGGTGAGGCCGTTGATCAGCTGCTGTAGGAGAGTGTCCATGGTCAGGCTTTCCGCAACAAGGTGCTGGTGGCGAACCAAAGGTTCCGACTCATGGCACCAGGGATATGGCCGTGCGGACGCGAGGCCCGGTTCATGCTGAGCGGATGCAGGATGAACGAGGGGATGGCAGTCGAACTGCCATCCCCTCGCAACCTTCCATACCTTACTTCTTGGCTTCGGGAGCAGGAGCAGCCGCAGGAGCCGCAGGGGCCGGCGCAGGTGCAGGTGCAGCCGCCGCTGACGCACCGCCTTCGGTCTTCAGGGTCACCAGCTTGCCGTCCTTGACCTCGAAAACCGTGATCGCGCCGTTCTTGATATCGCCATTGGCGTCGAACTCGATCTTGCCGGTGACCCCATCATAGGAGGTCTTGCCAACTTCCGGCAGATACTTGGCCGGGTCGGCCGAGTTGGCGCGCTTCATGGAGTCGACCAGGACCATCACAGCGTCATAGCTGTACGGCGAGTAGATCTGGATCTGGCCGTACTTCTTGGTGAAGTCCTCGACGAACTTCTGACCGTTCGGCAGCTTGTCGGGCGGCAGGCCGGCTTGCGTACAGATCACCCCTTCCGACGCCGCACCGGCGAGCTTGATCAGCTCGGGTGTGCAGCCTCCGTCACCCGTCGAGAACTTGGCCTTGATGCCCAATTCCTTCATTTGCTTGAGCATCGGACCACCGACGGCATCCATTCCACCCAGGAAGACGAGGTCCGGGTTCTTGGCCTTGATCTTGGTGAGAATCGCCTTGAAGTCGGTAGCCTTGTCGTTGGTGAACTCGCGTGCGACGATTGTCGCACCGGCGGCCTTGGCCGCTTTCTCGACCTCATCCGCCAGCCCCTGACCATAGGCCGTACGATCGTCGATGATGGCGATCTTCTTGGTGCCCAAGTCCTTGACCGCGTAGGTGCCGACCACAGAGCCCTGCTGAATGTCGTTCGCCATCACCCGGAACGTGGTCTTGAAGCCTTGCTGGGTGTACTTCGGGTTGGTTGCCGAAGGCGAAATCTGCGGCAGGCCGGCCTGGCTGTAGATCGCCGAAGCGGGAATGGTGGTGCCCGAATTCAGGTGGCCGACGACACCGGCAACCTTGGCGTCGACGATCTTCTGGGCGACGACCGTCCCGGTCTTCGGGTCGGCCTGATCATCTTCACCGAGCAGTTCGAACTTGACGACCTTCCCGTCGATTTCGATCTTCTTGGCGTTGGCATCGTCGACCGCCAGGCGCGCGCCGTTCTCGTTGTCCTTGCCGAGGTGGGCGATCGTTCCGGTGAGCGGTGCAACGTGGCCAATCTTGACCACCATCTCCGGCTTCGGCGCCGGCGCAGGTGCCGCCGCGGCGGGGGCCGGAGCAGGTGCCGCAGCCTTGGGTTCTTCCTTCTTGCCGCAGCCAATCACGGCCACAGATGCGGCCAGAACGACAAGAACACCCGGTACACGTAAATGGTTCATATGTTCAATCTCCGATATTGTGTTTATGTTGGGGTGGCGAACGGCGGATTGTCCAAGCACATCAGGAGCTTGTCAACCGGCATATGATCACTTGGCATGCATCATTGGTTGCCGCGGCCCACCCTGAAACAGAAGACCGGCGCTTGGCCGGTCTTCTTTTCGTCACGCGATCACTTCAAGCTGAGAATCCAGCCGACCAGCTTCTTGGCCTCTTCGGGTGTCACCGAGGCATTTGGTGGCATCGGTACCGGACCCCAGACACCCTTGCCACCCTTGATGACCTTCTCGGCCAACATGGCTTCATCCTTGGCGGTGTATTTCTTGGCAACCTCCTGATACGCCGGACCGACGACCTTCTTGTCCACGGCGTGACAAGCCAGACAACCCTTGGACTTGGCCAGCGCCGATTCGTCAGCAGCCGAGACAGCTCCAGCGGACATAATGCCGGCAGCAGCCAGCAGGCTCACGTAGATTGCTTTCATGCTCTTAACTCCGTTCAGGTAGGTGGTTTGAAACGCCACGATATTATTTCAGTTTCGCCGCCTTGGAAAGCGTCTTGTCCGCCTGGCTGGTGGCAGCACACGTGACCTCTCGCTGAACGCCACCAGAACGAGGCGCGTTGACAGCGCCACCTCTGGTCAGCGTCTGTGCAGCTGATCGAGATCGCGGACCGCGCCAGTGGCCGCCGAAGTCGCCATCAGGGCATAAGCCTGCAATGCCCGCGAAACCAGCCGCCGGCGCTCGACCGCCGGCCGCCAGGCGGCCTCGCCCGTGGACTCCATCGCGGCGCGGCGCCTGGCCATTTCCGAATCGGCAATCGCCAGATGGATGATGCGACGCGGGATGTCGATCTCGATCACGTCCCCTTCCTCGATCAGCCCGATCGCCCCGCCTTCCGCCGCCTCCGGCGAAGCGTGCCCGATCGACAACCCCGACGTACCGCCCGAAAAGCGGCCGTCGGTGAGCAGCGCGCAGACCTTTCCCAAACCCTTCGATTTCAGGTAGGACGTCGGGTAAAGCATTTCCTGCATGCCGGGTCCGCCCTTCGGACCTTCATAGCGAATGACGACCACCTCTCCCGCCTTGACCTGATCACCGAGAATCGCCTGCACGGCATCATCCTGACTCTCGAATACCCGCGCCTTGCCGCTGAACACCCAGATGCTCTCGTCAACACCGGCGGTCTTGACGATGCAGCCGTCGCTCGCGATGTTGCCATAGAGCACAGCCAGCCCGCCTTCCTGCGAATAGGCACTGGCCTTGTCACGAATACAACCGTGCGTCCGATCCAGATCCAGTTCCGGGTAGCGGCGGCCCTGCGAGAAAGCCGTCTGGGTCGGGATGCCTCCCGGCGCCGCCTTGAAGAACTCGAACACGTCCGGGTCGCGCGTGCGCATCACGTCCCAAACGTCGATCGCTTCGCCAAGGGTTCGCACGTGCACGGTCGGCACCTCACGATGAATCAGGCCAGCACGATCGAGTTCGCCGAGAATCGCGAAGATGCCGCCGGCGCGATGCACATCCTCCATGTGGTAATCGGGCGTGGCTGGCGCCACCTTGGCCAGACACGGAACCTGACGCGAAATGCGATCGATGTCGTCCATCGAGAAGTTGACCCCGCCCTCCTGCGCCGCCGCCAGAATGTGCAGGACGGTGTTCGTCGAACCACCCATCGACACGTCGAGCGCCATGGCGTTCTCGAACGCGGCGAACGAGCCGATCGACCGCGGCAAGACCGAAACGTCGTCCTGCTCGTAGTAGCGCCGGCACAGGTCGACGATCTGGCGGCCAGCCCTGAGGAACAGTTGCCGGCGATCGGCATGGGTGGCAAGAAGGCTGCCGTTGCCCGGCAGGGAAAAGCCGAGCGCCTCGGTCAGGCAGTTCATCGAGTTGGCGGTGAACATGCCGGAACACGAACCGCAGGTCGGGCAGGCGGACCGTTCAAAGGCGTCCACTTCGTCGTCCGAACAGTTGCTGTCGCCGCCCTTGACCATCGCATCGACGAGATCGACAGCAATCACCCTGCCGCCCCACTTGACCTTGCCGGCCTCCATCGGGCCGCCGGAAACGAAGATCGTCGGGATATTCACCCGCATCGCCGCCATCAGCATTCCCGGAGTGATCTTGTCACAGTTGGAGATGCACACCATGGCGTCCGCGCAGTGCGCATTGACCATGTACTCCACCGAATCGGCAATCAGGTCGCGTGAGGGCAGCGAGTAGAGCATTCCGTCGTGCCCCATGGCGATACCGTCGTCGATGGCGATGGTATTGAATTCCTTGGCGACGCCACCGGCGGCCTCGATTTCGCGGGCAACCAGCTGACCAAGATCCTTGAGGTGCACGTGACCGGGAACGAACTGGGTGAAGGAATTGACGACGGCGATGATCGGCTTGCCGAAATCGCCGTCCTGCATTCCAGTCGCCCGCCACAGGGCACGCGCGCCGGCCATGTTGCGGCCATGGGTCGAGGTGCGGGAACGATAGTGGGGCATTGCCGATCTCCAATCGAGAACACGCCAGAGGGTGGCGCGGTATAATCGAGATTCTATCCGAAAGCCCCCAGGGTGTTGGTGCCGTGTTGATTCATCCGCAGTTCGACCCCGTCGCACTCAAGCTGGGCCCTGTGAGCGTGCACTGGTATGGGCTGATGTACTTGCTGGCCTTCCTTCAGTTCTGGTGGCTCGGCCGACACCGCATCCGCACGCATCCGCAGCTTTCGCAGGCATCCTGGACCGTCCAGCAACTCGACGATCTGCTCTTCTACGGCGTCCTCGGCGTGATCATCGGCGGGCGGCTCGGTCAGGTGCTGTTCTACGAGCCGGGCTACTACCTGACGCACCCGCTGCAGATCCTCGCCGTATGGAAAGGGGGCATGTCGTTTCACGGCGGCTTCCTCGGCGTGCTCGTCGCGATGGCACTGTACGCGCGCAAGACCGCGAGGAGCTGGCTCGAGATCACCGACTTCATCGCGCCGCTGGTGCCGCTCGGCCTCGCCGTCGGGCGTATCGGCAATTTCATCAACGGCGAGTTGTGGGGCCGTCCCGCGGATTCATCCTTGCCATGGGCCATGGTCTTCCCCTGGGTCGACGATTTGCCGCGCCATCCATCGCAGATCTATCAGGCGGGCCTCGAAGGCCTCGCGCTGTTTGTCGTCCTCTGGTTGTATTCAGGGAACACGCAGCCGCGCGGCGCCGTTTCCGGCGTGTTTCTCATCGGCTATGGGCTTCTGCGCTGGGTCGCCGAGTATTTCCGCTCGCCGGATGATGGTATCTTTGGTCTCTCTCACACCATCAGCATGGGGCAGTGGCTGTCCTTGCCGATGGTCCTCTTCGGAATCGTTTTTGTCGTCTCCGCGCATCGCCGACGCATCTGACCCGAAGGCGCCGCCGGTCGCGGATGGAGGAGAAGAAAATGCCTGCAGGAATTGTTGTCCGGGGGCTGCGCAAGGTGCGCACACTGCTCGCCGAAGGTCCCGGCCTCCGCGGTCTCGATGGCAAGCAACTAGTGCGAATCCGCGAGTTGCTGCATGAATGCGCCAGCGGCGTCGGCGGCGAAATCTCGGCGAGGCAGCGCGCCGGGCGGCTCGCGGAAGCCTATCTGCGTCTTGATGACGAAGGTCGCGCGACGTTCCTGCGCGTCATTGCCACCGAATTCGGCCCCGATCCGCAGCTGGTCGCCAAGGCACATGCCGACTACCAGGCAGCCATCGACAGCAACGACCGGTGGACTGCCGAGTCGGCGCTACGCAATGCCATGCGTTCGTCTCGCCTGCGCGTCCTGACGCAATTCACCGCCCTGCCGCAAGGCGTCAAGTTCCTGGTCGATCTCCGCGCCGATCTGCTCCGTCTGATTGGCCAGGATCCCGCCCTGCGCTCGCTCGACCGAGAACTCGAAACCCGTCTGAGCGCATGGTTCGACGTGGGTTTCCTCGAGTTGCAACGGATCACCTGGAACTCGCCGGCAACGCTCCTCGAAAAACTGATCGAGTACGAAGCGGTGCACGAGATCCGTTCCTGGAGCGACCTCAAGAACCGCCTTGATTCCGATCGCCGCTGCTACGCGTTCTTCCACCCACGCATGCCGATGGAACCGTTGATCTTCGTCGAGGTGGCGCTGACCGACAAGCTCGCCGACAACGTCCAGACCCTGCTCGATGAGCATGCGCCGGTCTTCGATGCGCCACGCGCCAATACGGCGATCTTTTATTCGATCTCGAACACGCAGGTCGGTCTGCGCGGCGTGTCGTTCGGTAACTTCCTGCTCAAGCGCGTGGTCGACGATCTGAAGCGCGACTACCCGCGTCTCATCAACTTTGCGACCCTATCCCCCCTGCCCTCCTTCCGTCGCTGGGCCGAGAAGAATCCGGAAGCCTGGCAGAAGGCTTTCAGCGAAGCCGATCTGGAGCGGATCAGGCGACACCAGGCGGCCGGGACGACGAAGATCGACAACGCAAGCGATCTGGCGACGCTGCTCGCCGACGATGGTTGGGCCGATGATGACCGCTTGGCACGCGCCCTGCAGCATGGCCTGATGCGGCTTGCCGCGCGCTACCTGCTGACTCCCGACAAAGGCGGACGTCCTTACGACCCGGTTGCCCGTTTCCATCTGGGCAACGGGGCGCGCATCGAGCGCCTCAACTATCTGGCGGACACCTCGGCGCGCGGCCGGCGACAGTCGTATGGACTGATGGTGAATTATTTGTACGACCCTGATACTATCGAAGCGAACGTCGAGGCTTTTTCACGCGGTGGTGAGATGGCTGCGAACCCCGCAATACGCCGTTCTGCCCGCGACTGAGACAACACGGGCATAACGTTTATTTCGATCCTGTCAATAGAAAGAACATCACATGCAACAACGTCCATTCAAAGTCCTGGGTATCCAGCAGATCGCCATCGGCGGCCCCGACAAGATGAAGCTTCGTCAGCTGTGGGTCGACATGCTCGGCCTCGAGATCACCGGCAACTTCGTCAGCGAACGCGAGAACGTTGACGAAGACATCGCCGCAATGGGCAAAGGCCCGTTCAAGGTCGAGGTTGATCTGATGCAACCGGTTGACCCCGAGAAGAAGCCGGCGGTTCACGCCACACCCCTCAACCACGTCGGCCTGTGGATCGACGACCTGCCGAAGGCGGTTGAGTGGCTGACCGCCAATGGCGTGCGCTTCGCGCCGGGTGGCATCCGCAAGGGTGCCGCCGGGTTCGACATCACTTTCCTGCATCCGAAGGCCAGCCCCGAGTTTCCGATCGCCGGAGAAGGTGTGCTGATCGAAATGGTTCAAGCGCCGCCGGAAGTCGTCGAGGCCTTTGCCAAGCTGGGCTGACACCGCAAACCCGCAATCCCCCGAAACACCGCGTCGCGCTTTTCGCCGATGCGGTGTTTTTGTTGCGCCTGCGTAGTGTGGCGGCAGGTGGCCGCCCACCAGTCACCCATTAGTCGCCCACCCCTATCTGCGATCGCGTCCTTGTCGGTTCGCCGCGAACACCGCCAGCGGAGCGGGAAGCGGGTCCTCAACTGGCAGCACAACACTCCGACCTGACCGACCGCACTGGCGCGCGCGAAGCAGCAGGCCGCAAGCCACCCGACGAACGCCCGGGCGCGATCTTCGTCGCCGCGCGCCTTGACGCTCACGAAACCTGACCCTTTTTTGCTCACGAGAATTGAGCCAGCGGTAGCGCAGGCCTAGGTGGTAAGCGCGGCTGCGTGCAAGGGTTGAAGCTGTTGAAGAAGTGGCCTTCGCCAAGCCGTGCGGAGGGTTTTTTCTTCGTGGCTGGCGGAAGCCTTGGGGGGTGAGGGAGAGGCGCCCCGGAGCTGGGTCAAGGGCAGGCTGCGGCTTTTCGCAGCCTGGCGCAGCGTCCCTTGACGCAGCGGAGGGGCGATACGCTGGGGCGTGGCAGTAAGGGCGGCAGTATCGCGCTTACTGCCATGCAGACCGGCGTTTGAGGCGTCCGACCCACGCGGCGGTCATCGAGGAGCAACGGTGATGCTGGGCGAGCAAGCGACCGCCGTTCACCGGTGGCTTCAAGCGCTACGCGGAGTCGTCTGGCGAGGTCTTCCTGCGAGACGTCGCGCGGGTGGAGGCAGCTGTCGGGGCCGTCGTTTGGGTTGCCTGGGAGCCAGCCGGCTCGCTGCGCAAACTCGCACCACTCAAGCGCAGGAGGGTGCAGCGATGCTGCAGGCGGTCGAGCAGCGCATCGACCAG
>Ga0209793_1000269_pt1 | contig 75534 bp, 62 predicted proteins | sample EBPBio122009_DNA_FD_185863 | JGI IMG/M metagenome (GOLD analysis project Ga0209793, IMG submission 185863) | Wastewater treatment Type I Accumulibacter community from EBPR Bioreactor in Madison, WI, USA - Reactor 1_2/2/2009_ DNA (SPAdes) (version 2) | ecosystem: Engineered > Bioreactor > EBPR >... | reverse complement strand
GGGTTCTACAACCACGAGCGCCGACACAGCTCAGCAGGCATGATGAGCCCCATCGACTACGAGAACACCGCGGCCCCCGTCCGGGACGCCGCATAGCCAAACCCTCCACGATTCGGGGGGAACCACAGTTCGTGCGAGCTGGTGGGCTTGTTCAGCTCGGCTGGCGCGGGCGTTGGCGGCCGCGACCTGCTCGGCGGCGTCGGCGGTTACGGCGGCGATCTGGGTTTGGGCGAGGTCGGGGTCTCTGACGGACCACAGTTCCTGCAGGAGTTGGGTGAGCTGGTCGGCGAGGTGTTCGGCCGTCGAGGGGAGTTAGTGCTGCGGTTGAACTCCGTGGCGGGGGTTCCCAAGCTCCTGGTGCGGTCTAGTATATTTCCGTATACTTAACCCGGACTATACGACACTATACGGAGGCGGTGTTGATGCAGAGTCCTTATCACCCGGGGACAGGCGCCCGTCCTGATGTGCTTGTTGGGCGGGATGCCGTCTTCAGCCAGGCGCAGGCGCTTGTTGAGCGAGTGCGCAGCACTGGCCGTGGTGGTGCCGCGGCACTGGTCCTGGTGGGAGTGCGGGGCTCGGGGAAGACGGTGAGCCTGGACGTGATTGGGGAGCGGGCACGGGCGGCTGGGTTTGTGGTGGCGGCGACGACCTTTTCGTCGGTGACGAATGCCGGCCAAGAGGTCGCTCGGGCTGTTGGACAGGCGATGGCTCCTTTTCAAGGGTTGGGTGCTCAGCAGTGGGAGCGGATTCGTCAGTGGCTTGCGGGGTGGAATGTCGAAGTCAGCGCGGGAGTCGTGAAGGTCAGTGGGAACCTGGCTGGTGACTCGAAGCGTGACACGGTGACGGCCGGGTCGAGCGCCGCTCTCGCCGATCTGCTCTCCGAAAGTGCCGCGGTGGCGGCGGAACGCCAGGGGGCTGGCCTGCTGCTTCTGGTGGATGAGGTTCAGGAGGCAGGGCTGGAGGACTTGGCGGTGGTGGCGAATGCGATTCAGTTGACCGTCCGTAGCGGAGCACCGTTGCTTGTCGTGGCGGCCGGGTTGCCCAACGCGCCGGCGAAGTTGATGAAAGCTGCCTCGTTTGCCGAGCGCTTCGATTATCGCGAGTTGAAGCGGTTGACGTCGGCGGAAAGTGAGATTGCCTTGCTTCGACCCGCCGCCCAGTTGGAGGTCGGCTGGGCTGCCGAGGCGGCTGCGTTGGCGCTGGATTTTGCCGCAGGATCTCCATACATGATCCAGAAAGTGGGCGATGAGGTGTGGCGGGTGGCGGGACCTCGCCGCGGCGGCCGGATCACGCATGACCACGTCACCACGGCTGTGACGGAAGTACTGGAGAGCCTAGCCAGCGGGATGTTCAAGGGACGGTTGGAGAAGGCGACGCCGGCGCAGCGTGACTTTGTGGTTGCCTTGGCCCAATCGCTAGAGCGGGACGGATCGGCGGCCACATCGGTGGTGGGGGCGCGTCTGGGGAAGACCGCCACACAGATGAGTCGTGACCGGCAAGCCCTGATCGACAAAGGCCTGATCGCGGCGGAGGGGTATGGCCGATTGTCTTTCACAATGCCCGGCTTTGCCGAGTACGTCCTCAGCGTTGTCGACGACGACGCAGCAGCACAGACCCCAACCGTCCAAGCGTCGCAGCTGCCCGCACGTCCGCAGCCGAGTTTGCCGTCTGCGCGAGGCACTGACCGTAGCAACCCTGCCCGCTGAACGGCCCGCTCTTTCGACCACTGGGTTTGGATCAATCCTGGTCGCTTTGGCTTCGGCCGCCTAGGTCGGGGTGGGGGAGCGATGCGCTGTCTGATGGATTGTGGGTTGCCGAGCGTGCGCCCCGCAGTCGGGGCAGGCGGTCAGGCCGGAGGTGGGGATCCAGGTCTGGATGGTGGTTGGGAGCCAGAGGGGGCGGCCGCGGGCGGTGGTGAAGTCGGGCGGGGGGAGGTAGCCGGTGCGGTACCAGGTGCCGATGGTTTGTTTGGTGATGCCGAGGAGGGCGGCGATGTCGGCGCGGCAGTAGATGCCGTCGGGGATTCGCTGGACCCGGACGGGGAAGGGCCCGTGGGGTTTGGTGGCGGCGGCGACCCGTCGCTGGCTGACGTTCGCTGTCTGGGCAATCTGGGCGATGGATTGTCCGGCGCGGCGGGCGGCGGTCCAGGTCCGTACCTGCTCCGGGGTGGGTGTGCCGGGTTTGGGGTAGGGGGCGGCGTGGCGGGTTGCCTTGCTGACCGTTTGGTGGGCGACGTTGTCGCGGCGGGCGATGTCGACGACGCCGATGCCCCTGCGGCGCAGCGCGATCCAGCGGCGACGCCGCGCCTCGAGTCGTTGGGTGGGGCCTGAGGTGTTCGGCCAGGGGCCGTAGGGGTCGGTGGCCTGCCGGATGGTGGCGGGGGTGACGCCGGCGCGGGCGGCGATGCTCGCGATGGATTCACCGTCGGTGCGGCGTTGCAGCCACTCCAACGCGGGGTAGGTGGCCATCAGGTTCCAGGCAGCGGGTCGACCCCGGCAGGCGATGTCGGGTTAGTCGGGGCTGCCTGGCCGGCGACCGCTTGTTGGCGGCGGTTGTGGCGGCTGGCGCAGGACCTGCTGCAGAAGCGGCGCCGGGCCGCGTTGGTGAGCGGGCAGAACGCATTTCCGCATTCGGCGCATTCGATGACGTGGCCGTGGCGGCGTTGTTCCCGGGTGCGGTCGAGGTTGGCGGTGCGGGCGGCGTCACCGGCGGGGGAGATGGGGCAGCCTTGGGCGAGGCGGGCGGCGGTGGCGGCGGCGGGGTCGCGGGCGGCGGCCAGGTACGGGTTGGGGTTCTCGGTGCGGATCTGTGACATCCGTTGCCGGACCGCGGCGACGATCAGGCCTTGGCTCAACCTGAGGCCGTGGCGTCGTTTGTAGTCAATCGCTCGGAGTCCGTGGCTCTTGTAGGCGTGCAGGCCGAGATGTGTTCCCTCCCAGCCGCATTCGTGGCACAGGAGTCCTGCGGGGGTTTCGGTGAGGACGCCGTACCAGCCAACCCCGTCCGGGCTGCCGATCGCTCTCTGCTCGCGGCCTGGTTGGGCTGCGTTTGTGTCGCCGGTCATGTCGAACGTCAGGCTTCCGGTTCCGCCGCCGACGGGGGTTCCGTGGTCGGTGCGGGTCGGCGGATGGCGGCCATGACCGCGTCGAGGGCGTTCCCGAGGCGCTGGGGGGAGCGGTCCGCGCCGAGGTCGTCGAGGAGCTCGGCCTCGGTTGTCTCGAGGGTGGGGTCGAGGGGTGGGTTGAGGAACGCACGCCGGTGGATGACCGCTTCCACGAGGCGGCGGTAGGCCTCGGTGTCGCGGGGCTCGTTTAGCCATGCTGTCGCGGCGGCCGCGACGGCGTGGTCATGCCACTCGAGGTCGCGCGGGGTGTAAGGCGGCGGCATGGCGGGCACTCACCTCGGATCAACGGTTAGCTCCCGGAGGTGACCGGGCGGGGAGCGAGTACTTGGGTGACTGAGAGGTTGCAACGTCGGTCGACCTCATTGTCGGGCGTTCGTCGCGTCGGGGCTACCGGGGCGGGGGTGGGAGCTGCGTGCGGGGGGGCCGGGCGTGGTGTGGTGGCGGATGTAGTCGGCGAAGCCGGGGAGGGTGAAGCGCAGGTAGCCGCGTTGGGTGTCGTCGATGATGGCTTTGTCGATCAGTCGGGCTCGGTGGGTGCTGATGTCGGTGCCGAGGGCTTGTTCGATGTCGCGGCGGGCGACATCCCCTGCGGGGGTGGGGTGTGCTTTCGCCATGGCGGTCAGGACGGCGCGTTCGGCATCGGGGACGGAGGCCCAGCGCGCGTCGTAGAGAGAGGTGATTTCCGTGGCTCCGGCGGCCGCTCCGGCGTGTGCGTGGTGGCTGGTGATGGTGTCGCCGGCGGTGGGGCGGGCCGTGCGCCAGGTGGCGGAGCCGATGATTTGGACGAAGTGGGGGTAGTGCTGGGCGGCGGTGACCGCGATGTCGAGGGCGTCCGGGGTCCAGGTGACGTCGAGGTCGCGGGCGGGGGCTTGGAGGGCCTCGGCCAGTTCCGGGATGGTCAGGTCGGGCAGGGGGAGCCAGCGGCTGCGTTCGCCAAAGGTCGCTGCAGCGGTCAGGATTCCTCCCACGGAGGGGATGCCGGCGCCCATGAGCGCGAAGGGGTTCTCGCGCCGGTCGTGGCTGAGGTTTTGTAGGGCATTGAGCAGCACCGCGAGTTCACCGGGTGCGCCGGCGTGCAGTTCGTCGATAACCACCAGCAGCCCGACACCGCGCCGGCCACCGCTGCCGTGGGCGGCGTTCGCGGCGAGGTGGAGCACGTCCTCGACGGCCGAGATGGCGCAGGCGGGCGGGCGGGGGTGTTCTTGGCGGGAGCGAGAGAGGCTCAGGCCGAGGTTGGCGACGACGGGGACGGCGATTTCGACGCCGATGCGGTCGAGTGCGTTGGTCCAGCCGCTGGGGGCCGGGAGGGCGTCAGCGGCGCGGAGGGCCCTGTCGATGGTGTAGGTCAGGTCCGCGAGGAACGGCTGCCCGCGTTGACAGGAGGTCCAGGCGGTGATGAATCCGTCCTGGCGGGCCTGATCGCGGATGGAGTCCAGGAGCGAGGTCTTGCCGATCCCCCGGGGACCGGTGATGACCATGGGCGGCCCGGCCATGTCGCCATAGGCGATGACCGGGGCGAGATAGTCACGAATCGCCTCCTGTTCAGCCGCGCGGCCGGCCAAATGATGGGGTGTCTGGCCGGGGGTGTAGGGGTTGGGTAGCATCGACCCTCCAACACGTTTGGTTTGTTATAGTTCGGGGGTTTCATAACAAAGCATACGTGTCGCTCAGTTTTCACGGGTTTGACCTACTGACTTGCCGATCCCCTGCTGTGGGCAGAGGGCCCTGTGGTTGTGGGGTCGTCAGCGGCTCGGCCGATGGGGCCAGCGTGGGGGCAGGACGGCACCGGTCAGCCGATCACAGGTGTCTCTACGCGCGGGGGGCGATGACCTGCTTTGACCAGCGGTCAGCGGGACAGCGACGGTCCGGACCGCGCGCTCTATAAACCCGGGTTTTATAGAGCCGTATAGGGCCGCGTTCGTTCGTCGCCAAACGCTGGGGTGGGGTGAGTCAGGGCGTTGGTTGGCGGCGTCGGGTCTGACGGCGCCGACCTCCCGGAGGGGTGATGGGGATGGTCAGTAGGCTCGGCGGGTGCTGGCTGCGTCGTTGGTTGATCCGGAAGCGTTGCGTCGGGCGCGGGAGGCGGCGGGGGTCTCGCAGGCGCAGCTGGCGCGCGTGTTGGGGTTGGCTGGTGGGGAGGTTGTCTACAACTGGGAGCGGGGGCATCACGCGCCTCGTGAGTCGCTTCTGGCCGACCTGGCGTCCGCGCTCGGGGTGGAGCTGAGCAGCATTCTTCGGGCGGGGCCGACGGATTTGCGCCGGCTGCGGGTGTTGGCCGGCCTGTCGGTGGATGAGGCGGCGGAGGCTGTCGGTGTTTCGGATGTGACGTATCGCCGGTGGGAGCGCGGCTTGACGTTGCGTGGGCCTAATCGCGCTGCGGTCCAGGTGCTCGCGGGGCGGTTCGGGGTGAGTGTGTCGGCGGTGGAATCGGCCGCCCGCTCCAGCGTCGACTGACCGGCCAAGGTCACGATTCCTCGTTCAACGCGCGAGATTCGCGCGGTCGTGTTTAGCTGGTTGCAGAGTCGACCGCGGGGTCATCTACCAACAAGCGCCACTCTATGTGTTGTGTCTTAATGTAGTTCTACATATAGTTGTGTTTAATCGTTCAGGGTGTGTTGAGCACCAACCGGGAACCCGGCTGCGTGTAAGGGGCGAGGGCTACCACCGGTCGGGGAGAGGGGAAGGCGTCATGGCCGCACTACTGGGGCGCACACGACCAGCCGTGCCGGCGACGGCCCCCGCGGAGACGACCGCGTCGTCGCCCGAAAGCGTCGTGGCGCCGCCGAAGCTGCGGCGACGGCCGGCGATGATCGCGGGCGCGGTGGCGTTGACGTGCACGGGCGCGCTGCTGGGGACGTGGGCGTATTTAGGGATCTCGAAGGCGCAGCCGGTGGTGGCGATGCGCACGAGCGTGGAACGCGGCGCGCTGATTGAGCGCGGGGATCTGGTGACGGCGCGGATCAACGCCGATCCGGCGTTGCGTCCGGTCCCGATTTCGGAGGCGTTGAGTTTGGTGGGGAAGCGGGCCGCGGTCGATCTACCGGCCGGCGCCCTCGTTACCCGGGATGCGGTCACCAGCGCGCCCGTGCCGTCGGCCGGGTTTTCCGTCGTCGGGCTCGGGTTGGAGCCGGGCCTGCTCCCGGGCGGGGAGATGCGCAACGGCGACCGGGTCCGCGTGGTCGCGGCACCATCGAAGAGGGCCGGCCAAGACAACGCGGGTGAGGCGAGACTCGAGGTCGCCGCCGAGGTCTCGGCGGTCCACCGCACCCAGACGTCTAACACCGTCGTGGTCGACGTGGTGGTTCCGCAGGCGCAGGCCGCGACGGTCGCGGCGGCTGCGGCGGCGGGTGAGGTGGCCGTGGTCCTTGATTCACGGGAGCGGTGAGATAAGCGGTGGCGGTGGTGGTGTTGGCGTCGGCCTCGGGATCGCCGGGGGTGACCGCGACGGCGGTGGGTTTGGCGTCGGTGTGGCCGCGGCCGGTGTTGCTGGTGGACGCGGACCCGGTGGGTGGGCAGTCGATTCTGGCGGGCTTCTTCCAGGGCCGGCTGCCGGCGGGCGGCGGGTTGGGGGAGGTCGCGTTGGGGCAGCGCAGCGGCGATGTGGCGGGCGCGATCGCCGCGTCCGCGGTGGCGTTGCCGGGCACGCAGGCGCATGTACTGCCCGGGGCGTGCGGGCATTTGGCGGCGCAGGCGTTGAAGGGGTTGTGGCCGCCGCTGCTGGCGCAGCTGCGGGCGCTGGAGGCGACCGGGCAGGACGTTGTGGTGGACGCGGGCCGGTTGGGGATGGAAGGCAGCCCGGAGCCGCTGATTTACGGCGCGGACCTGGCGCTGCTGGTGATGGGTTCGTCGCTGCGGGCGATGTCGGGGGCCCGGTCGTGGGCGAAGGCGTGGCGCGCGATGTTTGACGATGTGGGTGCCGGGTCAACGGCGCCGGTGGCGTTGGTGGTCGGCCCGGGCCGACCGTATGGGGGCAAGGAGATCGCGTCGGTGTTGCCGATCGCGGTGCTCGGGTCGCTGCCGTGGGATCCGGCCGGCGCGGCGGTGTTCGCCGACGGCGTGCAGCCGGGGCGCCGGTTCGCCTCGGGGCCGTTGATGCGGGCGCTGACCCAGACGCGGGAGGCGATGAGCGCACGGCTGCGTGGCCCGGACCTTCAGGTCCGGTCCGCCGATGGAGTGGAGGCGGGGTCGCGGTGACGACGACACATAACGGTTTCCCCGGCGTGACCGAGGACTGGCTGGACCCCAGCGAGCTGCCGCTGTTCTTGCCGGCGAAACCGGTGCCCGCCCTGACCGAAGCGGGCCGGGAGGCGCAGGCGCGCCGGCCCGCCGACCCGGTGTCCGGCGCCGCCGAAGCCGTGGCGGCGGGGCCGGCGGGGATGGATTGGGGACTGGTGCAGGCGATGCGGGCCCAGGTCGCCGAGCAGCTGGCCCAGGACGGGCGGACCGGGTTCGGGCAGGAGGAGCGGGAGCTGGGCCGCTCGATCATCACGGGCCTGGTGGCGGCGGAGACACGGGCCCGGCAAAGCAGCGGGCAGGCGTGGAGTGTCGAGACGGAGTTGGCGCACGCCAAGGCCGTGTTCGACGCGGTGTTCGGGATGGGGCGGTTCCAGCCGCTGCTAGATGACCAGAGCGTGGAGAACATCATGGTGGTCGGCCATGACACGGTCGTGCTCGAACACACCGGCGGCCTGATCACCGAGCACGACCCGGTCGCCGAGTCCGATGATGACTTGATCGCGTGGGTGGCGTTCATGGGCAGCCGCTCGGAGGCCAACGCCCGCTCGTTCTCCCCGTCGAACCCGCACATGCATCTGCAACTCGATGACGGGTCCCGGTTGGCGGCGGTGGCGTGGGTGACGCCACGCCCGACGGTGGTGATCCGCCGCCACCGGATGCAGCAGGTGAGCCTCGATGATCTGGTGGCGGGGGAGACGATCTCGCCGGTCGCGGCCTCTTTTCTGGCGGCTGGTGTCCGGGCGGGGTTGTCGGTGGTGGTCGGCGGCCCGATGGGCGGGGGAAAGACGACCATGGTGCGCGGGTTGTGTAACGAGATCCCGCCGGAGGAGATGATCGGGACCTTCGAGACCGAGCGGGAGCTGTTTCTGCACGAGATGCCGGATAAGCATCGGGTGGTCATTCCGTGGGAGGCGCGTCCGGGGTCGGGCGAGGTCGGCCCGAACGGGACGCAGGCGGGCGAGATCACGCTGGCCGAATGCTTGAACAACTCCTTCCGGTTCAACCTGTCGCGGCTGATCGTGGGGGAGATCCGCGGCCCGGAGGCGTGGGTGATGGTCAAGGCGATGGAGTCGGCGAACGGGTCGCTGTCGACCACGCATGCCCGCTCGGCGGGGCGGGTGATGAAGAAGTTGATCTCGTGCGCGATGGAGTTGGGTCCGTCGGTGACCTCGCAGGTGGCCGCCGACAAGCTGGCGGACGCGATCGACATCATCGTGCAGATGCGGATGGAGACCGTCGCCGCCGCCGACGGGCAGCCGTCGCGCCGGTATCGGTGGGTCAGTGAGATCCTGCACGTCATCCCCGGTGAGGGCAAGAGCGGGTATGCCGAAACGCGGCTGTTCACCACCGACCCGGGCAGCCGCCGGCTGCGTCCGGGGGTGTTGCCCGACGAGCTGCGGTTCCTGGCCGGCTATGGCTTCGACCTGGCCGGGTATCAGCGGGAGCTGGGCGCATGATCGCCATCGCCGCCCTGGCCGGCGCCCTGACCGTGGCCGGCGTGCTGGGCATCATCGCCGGGCTGCGGCCGGTGCCCGAGCCCGGCCCGGGGCATCGCCGAGCTCGTCGGGGCGCGCGGTCCGCCGCGCTGGCCCGGCTCTCGCGGCGCACCCGGATGCAGCTGCTGGCCGGTCTGCTGGCCGGGGCGGTCGCGGCGGTGTGGACCGGGTGGCTTCTGGCGGTCCTGATCGGCCCGGTCGTGGCGGCCGGGGTGCCGGCGCTGCTGCGCCCGCCGCCGGTGGCCGAGCAGATCGCCCGCCTCGAGGCGCTGGAGGAGTGGGTGCGTTCCCTCTCGACGGTGCTCAGAGCGGGCGTGGGGATGGAACAGGCCATCATGGCCACCGCCCACACCGTCCCGGACCCGATCCGGCCCGAGGTCACCCGGCTGACCGCGCGGCTGCACGCCCGCTGGCCTACGACCGAGGCGTTACGGGCGTTCGCGGTGGAGTTCGGGGATGCCACCGGTGACCTGGTGGCGGTGGAGCTGATCCTCGGCTCGGTGCTGCGCGCCCACGGGCTCTCCGCGGCGTTGGAGGCCCTGGCCGGTGACGTGGCCGCAGACGTGCGCGGACGGCGGGCCGTGGAGGCCGACCGGGCAACGCCACGCGCTACCGCCCGGATGGTCACCATCACCACCCTGACGGTGCTGGGGGTCTTGGCGCTGACCGGCGACTACATCGAGCCGTACACCACCATGCCGGGGATGCTGCTGTTCGCGCTGCTGCTCGCGGCCTACGCCGGCTGCCTGATCTGGATGCGCCGTTTGACCATCCCGGCACCACTGCCGCGGCTGTTGGGGCCGAAGGCATGAGCACCGGGCTGCAACTCGCCCTGCTCGCCGGCGGGTTGGTCGGCGCCGGGATCGCCCTGGTGGTCTGGCATCTGGTGCCGGCCCAGCCCGACCTGGCCGACGCGCTGGCCCGGTTGGACCCGCGCGCCCCCACCAACCAGATCGCCGTCACCACCGACGGCGATGGGCATGAGCGCCTGGGCCGGTGGGCCATGCGGCTGCTGCCGCCGCGGGTGTGGGGCCGGATCCCGACCGCGGACCTGGCGGTGCTGCGGATGTCGCTGAGCCACTTCTATGGCGAAAAGGTCCTCTTCCTCCTCGTCGGGGTGATGATCCTGCCGGCGTTCACGGTGCTGTTGTCCGCGCTCGGCCATCCCCTGCCGGTCGCCATCCCCGCCGCGGGGTCCCTCGTCCTGGGGGCGGTCATGTTCCGGCTGCCCAACCACAACGTGACGGACGAGGCGAAGAAGGCACGCGAAGAGTTCCGCCGCGCCCTGGCCGCCTACTACGAGCTGGTCGCCCTCGAACGCCTCGGCGGGGCCGCCCACCGGCAGGCGATGGTCGACGCCGCCACGGTGGCCGACTCGTGGATCTTCGGCCGCATCCGCGAAGAACTCGCCCGGTCGGCGTGGGCCGGGATCGGGCCTTGGGATGCCCTGCAAGAGATGTCGACCCAATACCAAGTCAACGAACTGTCCGATCTGGCGCAAGCGATGAAGCTATCCGGGTCAGAAGGCACCGAAGTCGCGGCCGCGTTGCGGGCTCGTGCCGGCGCGCTGCGGGGCGCCCTGCTGAACGAGGACCTGGCCCGCGCCAACACCGCCGGGGAGAAGATGACCATCCCCGGCAGCCTGACCGCCGTCATCTTCGTCCTCATCCTGCTCGGCCCGCAGCTGATGCGCATCGCCGGGGCCGGATAAATGGGCACCCACACCGAGCGGGCACAGCCCGCACGTATCGACTTCCCGAGGCCGCCCGGTCTGCGGGGGATCATCCACCTCGACCGGGGCGGATACACACACAAGGAGCAGAGCAATGAACCGTTTGGCAGCGCAGGTCTCCACACTGACCGCGGCCACCGCCGAGAAGATGAGGGCCAGCGAGGACGAGAACGGGTCGGTGAGCCTGGAGTACGTGCTGTGGGCGCTGGCGATCGCCGCGCTCGTCGCGGCCGTGAGCGTCATCATCTACAACGCGGTCATCGACAAGGCCAACAGCATCTGACCGCCCGCGTCTCGAGTGTCCGGGCCCCCGCGCGGGTGGGGACCACATGCCGGCGCGCGTGGCCCCCACCGCGGGCCGGGCGCGAGGAGGGGTCGCTCAGCTTCGAACTGGTCGTGCTTTTGCCGGTGTTGTTTACCCTGCTATTCCTCGGCACCCAGATCGCCCTCTTCTACCAGGCCCGGTCCGTCGCGATCGCCGCCGCAGCCGACGGCGCCCGCACCGCGGGCGGCGAGAACGGCACCGCAGCCGACGGCGAAGCGGCCGCATGGTCATTCATCGCCGCCGCCGGCGGCGATGACGCTCTGCCGCAGGCCTCGGTCCGCGCCGTCCGCACCACCACCGAGGCCCGCGTCACGGTGACCGGTGTCTCCTACAGCGTGATCCCCGGCTGGACCCCACGGATCAGCCAGGACGTCACCGTCCCGGTGGAACGGATCACCCAATGAACCGGCTGCCCACCCGCCCGAGCCGGCGAGACCAGGAACGAGGCTCCGCGAGCCTGGAAGCAGCGGTCGGGGTACCGGCGTTCCTGCTCCTGGTCAGCCTGATCCTGTTGGCGGGCCGGGTCAGCTTGATGCAGCAAGCCGTCCAATCCGTCGCCGCCGACGCCGCCCGCGCCGCCTCGATCTCCCGCACCGCCGGCGAGGCGCAGGCGGCCGCCGCCGCGGCCGGAAACGCCGGCGTCGACCAGCGCAACCTCACCTGCCTGACCCTGTCGGTCAGCGCGGACACCTCCGGCTTCGCCGTCCCGGTCGGTACCCCAGCAACCGTCACCGCGACCGTGACCTGCCGCGTCAACCTGACCGGAGTGGACCTGCCCGGGCTCGGGGAGCGAGAGGTCACCGCCACCATGGTCAGCCCCCTCGACACCTACCGAGGACGCCCATGAGCCAGCGCCAGGAACGCGCCGAAGCCGACCGGGAACGAGCCCGACCCGGCCAGGAACGCGACCAGGAACGTGCCGAGCAGGAACGCGGCTCGGTCACCCTGTGGCTCGTGGGTGCAGCTTTGATCGCGATGGTCCTGGTCGGCGCGTGCGTCGACCTCAACGGGCGCCTGGGCGCCATCCAACGAGTTCGGGACGCCGCCGCGCAGGCCGCCCGCGCCGGCGGGCAGAGCGTGATGGCCTCCCAAACCATGGACGGCACCGGCTACGACGCCGACCCGAGCCTGGCCATCGGGGCGGCCCAGTCCTACCTGACCGCCGCCGGCGTTCCCGGGTCGGTCACCGTCACCGACGGCGGCACCACGTTGCTGGTGACCACCGAGGACACCTACCAGCCGGTCTTCCTCGGGGTGCTGGGGATCGGCCCGATGCCCGTGAGCGGCACCGGGCAGGCCCGTCTCGTGCGGGTTGTTGAAGGGAGCGAACGATGATGCAGCGACTGCGCGGCCTGGCCGCGGCTGCCGCCTTGCTGGCGATCCTGCTCGGCATCCCGGCCGTGCTGGCCCTGCACGGCACCGTGCCGACCCACCTGCCTGGCTGGGCGGAGATCGCCACCGCCTTGCGGACCCCGGATGACGGGACGATCGCCCTCGCCGCGGTCACCATCGTCGGCTGGCTGGCGTGGCTGATCCTCGCGGCCGCGATCCTGGCCGAACTGGCCGCCCGGGCCCGCGGCGTCTCCGCGCCCCGTCTGCCGCACGGGATGCGGTGGGCCCAAGGCGTGGCCCGCACCCTCGTCGCGGCGGCCGTGCTCACCTTCGCCGCCGCCACCCCCTCCATGGCCCACGCGGCACCCGCCCCGGCCGCCACCAGCATCTCCCACACCACCCCAGCCGCGGCCCCGCTACCGGAGGCGGCCCCGACCGCCCCCGGGGACACCCCCGCCGCGTCGGCCTACGCCGGCTGGGTGGACTATCAGGTCCAGCGCGGCGACACCATGTGGTCGATTGCGCAGCAGCGGCTCGGGGCAGGCGAGAAGTACCGCGAGATCGCCGCCGCGAACCGCGGAGTCCTCGGCGACCAACCCGGATTCCTTCAACCCGGATGGACCCTGCGGGTGCCACCACTGCCCGCCGTCGAGAAGCCCGCCGCGACGGTGACCGTCCGCCCGGGAGACACCCTCAGCGGCATCGCCCACGAACAGCTCGGCGACGCCGACCGCTACGACGACCTCGCGGCCGCCACCGCCACCTTGACCCAACCGGACGGCGCCCACCTGAGCGACCCCGACCTGATCCGCCCCGGCTGGCGCATTGTCATCCCCGCCGACCCCACCCTGGCTCGCCACACCGAGGCCACCGACTCACGTCCCGTCGAGGACAAGCCCGCGACGAACGCCGGTAGCCCGAAACCGGTCCCCGCCCCGGTCATGGTCCCGCCGGATGTCGCGCCTGCCCCGGAGCAGAGCCACTCCCGGCCCGCCCCGCCCGTAGCTGCCCCCCAGCCGTCCGCGGCGACCCGCCCGGCATCCACGAACACCGCTCCCGCAGCCGCTTCGTCCGGTGCGCAGCTGCCGCAGGCCTCGTGGGTGCTGGCCGGGTTGACCGGCGGCGGGGCGCTGCTGGCCGGGTCCTTGCTGGTGGCGCTGCGCCGGCGCCGGCAGGCCCAGTTCCGGGCGCGCCGACCGGGCCGGGCCGCCGCCGCGACCGCACCCGAGCTGGCCGCGGTCGAGCAAACCATCACCACCTACGGGGCGCCGGCCGCTCTCGCCCTCGAACTGGTCGACCTCGCGCTGCGGGACCTGGCCCGCACCTGCCACCGCACCGGGGAGGTGCTGCCGGATCTGGCGGCCCTCGAACTGGGCGGGCAGGCCATCGTCGCGCACCTGGCCAGCCCCGGACAGCTCCCCCCCGGCTGGCAGAGGCTCGACCAGACCGGGCAGCGGTGGGCCTGGGACACCGCCACCGTCATCGACGACCCCGCAGACCTGGTGGACCAGCCAGCGCCCTGGCCGCTGCTGGTAACCATCGGCACCAGCCGTGACGGGCACCAGTGGCTGCTCAACACCGAGGCCTACCCGCTGCTGCACGTCCACGGCCCCGGCGACGCCGAGGACTTCGTCCGGAGCCTGGTGGCCGAACTGGCCGTCAGCGTGTGGGCCCGCGATCTGCGGATCGACTGCGTCGACCTGCTCCCCGAACTTGCGCCGCTGAACCCGGCCCGGCTTCGCCACCACCCCACGCCCGGGCAGGTCCTCCAGGACGCGACGGCCGCCGCGCGGCAGCAGGCCGACCTCGCCGACCAGGCCGGGATCGAGCACTTACCGACCGGGCGAGCCGACCAGGCCGGCGACGAACTATGGACCGCCCACCTGGTCGTGGCCCGCCCCGACCACGAGCCCGGCGCCCTGACCGGTTTCACCGATGTGCTCCGGGACCGCGACGCTACCGGCGCGGCCCTGATGCTCACCGGCGACAACGGCACCGACATTCCCGGCGCGACCGTGCTCCTGGTCGGCCCGGACGAGTTGACCCTGCCCGACTTCGGGCTCACCCTCACCCCGGTGAGGCTCAGCGCCGCCGAAGGCGCCGGATGCGCCGCGCTGATGGCCGGCCGTCTCGACCTGGACGACACCCCCATGCCGGCCCTCGAGGACAGCACCCAACCCTGGCAGGACCTCGCCGCCATCGACGGATCGATCCGTGAAGACCTGGTCCGGGACCGCGGCACCGCCGCCGAGGACGCGACCACCCTGCTGCCCGACCCGGACGAGGACTACCTGGCCGTGGCCGCAACCACGAAGGAGGACCTGGCCGCCCTGGCCCCCCGCGTCCCCGCCGAGGTCCACGCCGCCGTGACGACCGCCGACCCCCACCTTGATGCCGACCTGGCCGCGTGGACCTCGGACACGTGCGACCTGCCCCGGCTTCAGCTGCTCGGGACCGTCCAAGCCCGCGCCCACGGCGACCCCTACGCCGTCACCGAACGCAAGGCGTACTACACCGAGATGCTCGCCTGGTTCGCGTTGCACCCCGGCGGCGGCACCAGCGCCCAACTGATGGACGCCTTCGGGATCACCGCCGGCCGGGTCCGCGGCGACGTCAAAGCCGTCCGGGACTGGCTCGGAATCAACCCGCGCACCGGCACCAAACACCTACCCGACGCCCGCCAATCCGCCGCCGGCCGCGCCCAAGGCCGCGGGATATACCAAGTCGACGGGCTCCTGACCGACCTCGACCTGTTCCGGCGGCTACGGGTACGCGGGCAAGCCCGCGGCGGACCCGAGGGCATGAACGACCTGGCCGCCGCCTTGACCCTGGTCTCCGGCCGGCCCTTCACCGGGCTGCGCGAGGCAGGCTGGTCCTGGCTCCTCGAAGGCGACCGCATCGATGAACACATGGTGTGCGCCATCGTCGACGTCGCGCACCTGGTCGTCACCGACGCCCTACACCGCGGCGACACCGCCCTGGCCCGTGCGGCCGCCGAGGTCGCCGCTCAGGCCGCCCCTTACGAAGACACCCCCAAACTCGACCTGGCCGCGATCGCCCGCGCCGACGGGCAGATGTCAGTGGCGCGGGCCATCATCGAAGACGACATTTGCAACAGGTCCGACGACCCCGGCCTGCCGCCTACCGAACTCCCCGCCCGGACCCGGGCCATCCTGGCAACCGGCTCGCTGGCCGCCAAAGCCAGCTGAGAACTCGAAGGAGCACACCTACCCGTGACCACCACCCGCACCCTCGCCACCATCACCGCGGCCGCCGCAGCCCTCGCGCTGAGCGGATGCACCGGCACCACCGAAGAAGACCCGCTGACCGCCTCCCCAACCTCCACCTCGGCGGCACCATCCAGCACCACCACGAGTGCCAGCGCCAGCACTTCCACCACGACCGCCGCCCCCAGCGGCGTCGAGCAAGCCGAGGAAGCGGTCGTCACCTTCTACAAGCAAATGGACCAACTCGGCCAAGGCAAACTCGACATCAACAAAGTCACCACCTGGTCCCGCATCGTCATGGACGGCACCGACACCAAGACCAAGTGGACCAACTCACTTGGCGACCAGGTCTACGGCCAGAAGATCCTCCAAGTCGGAACCACGGCCGTCAGCGACCTATCTGGTAAGGAGGTCGACAAGCCCAAATCGGATGTCAAGTTCGACGCCGCCTACTCCGTGACCGCATGCGTCGACCGCAGCCAGCTCACCTACGAGAAGAACGGCAAACCGGTCGACTACAACGCCGGCGTCGCCACCAAGTCCCTAGTCACTCACCTCGTGACGGAATACAAGGACGCCTTCCGGGTAGTCCAGGACGAGCCGGGGGAGTCGTGCTAGCGGCAGCTCGAACACTCCTGTCTGCCACGATCCTCCTCGGCGCAGCCCCGGCCACCGTAAACGCCGCCGGCGGCATCCAATGCCCCAAAGGCTGGGTCGCCAACACCGCCTACGCGGCCTGCACCCTCATCGCCAGCGGCGGAGGCACCGGTACTGGCGGGCCGGGTGGAGGTCACGGGGGAGGCGGCGGTGAACCGGTATGCATGAACGGGCTGGTCCCGATCGAGTGCGTCACCGATGAGGGCTACTGGTACGCCCCTCTCGGCTGTTGGATCAACAAGCTAAACCCCCAGCCCGGCGAGGACGACCCGGCATGGCAGGGCAACTATCCGGATGGCGCTATCTACCAGTGCTGGCATCCCTCTGGTTGGCCGACCCACGAGTGGTTTGCTACTCCGCCTTCTCCAACGGAGGGCGCGGTGCCGATGGATTTGTTGGGGACGGCGTTGGCGCGGATGGGGGTGCGGGGGATCGAGATGGGCTCGACGCCGCCGATGCTGCCAGACCGGATCGGGGTGATCGGGTTCCCCACGTGGCTGTGGGCGCAAGACCCGTCCCCGCAGACCTGGGGCCCGAACACAGCGTCGGTGTCGGCGGGCGGGTATTCGATGACCGCGACCGCGAATGCCAACCGGGTGCAGTGGGAGATGGGCAACGGCGATGTGGTGAACTGCGACAACCCGGGCACCGCCTGGAACGCCCGCCTGGGCGATGCCGACTCCCCGACCTGCGGGTACCGCTACCTCGACGACGGCGACTACGCGGTGCAGGCAGTCACGTTCTGGGAAGTCAACTGGAACGGACTCGGGCAGACGGGCACGATTCCCCTCGCCCTTTTCTCCCGGGGCCAGATCACCATGGCTGAAGTGCAGGTCCTCGTTCAACGAGGAAGCTGACGTATCCCGCCCCGGTTGGGTTGAGGGCCGGGGCTACGGGGCTATTCCGGGCCGTGGTGCGAGGGTGGGCGCTGGGGGCGTCTCGGGCGGGTGGGGGTATCCGGTTGGGCGCGGTCACGGATCCATTGGTCGAAGCCGGGGATGGTGAAGTCGAGTTGTCCGTGGCCGGTCGGGATGATGATGCCTTTGGCGATCAGGTTGGCGCGGACAACGCTCAGGTCACCGGGTTCTCGGGTGCCGAGGAGGTCGGCGATGTCGCTGCGGGTGACAGGGGTGGAGCCGTGGGCGGCCATGGCGGCCATGGCGGCGAGGAAGCGTTGTTCTGCCGCGGTGGCGTTGTCCCAGCGGGAGTCGAACAGGTGCGCCATGCTGGCTTCGACGCGGTGTAGGGCCGGCTCGAGGTGGGCGGTGGTGATGGTGTCGCCGCGGTCCGGGCGCGCTACCTGCCAGGTCATGTCGCCGACCCGTTGCAGGGTTTCGGGGTAGCCGCGCGCGTAGTCGGCGGCTTTGTGCAGGGCGGCGGTTTCCCACGTCACGTGGGACTGGCGTGCGGGTGAGGCGAGCAGGGCTTCGGCGGTGGCGGGGTCCAACTGGCTCAGCTGGAGCTCATGGGTGCGTTCGCCGAAAGTTGCGGCACGGGTTAGCAGGGTCTTGGTTGCGGGCAGGCCGGCGACGATGAAACCGGCTGGGGTGCGGTCGCGTTCGGCGTCAAGGTTCTGGACAACGTTGAGCAGGATCGCGGCGTCGAGTTGGGCGGCCGGGTTGGGGGTGTAGCTGCCGGCACGCAGGGATTCGAGCGGTTCGTGGATTTCGTCGAGGAGGATGAGCAGGCCGGCACCGCCACGCTGCCGGATAGTGGCGGCGGCTTCGGTGACGAAGTCTTGGAGTGGGCCGATCAATGGTGTCGCTGCGGGCAGCGGGTTGGGTGTCTCGCCGGGTGCTCTGCTCAAGTTGGCCGAGACGGAGGCCAGGCCGGCTCGGACCTCGATGGCGAGTTGGTCGAGCCGTAGTCCTCGGCGGGTGTTTTGGAAGGGGACCTCAGCGCGGGCCAGCGCGCTGATGACGCGGTCGACGACATCGGGCAGGAACGGCTGATGTTTCACCCCGGCGCTCCATGCGACCACGAACCCGGCCTCGGTCGCGCGGTCTTGGACGTCACGCAGCAGCGAGGTCTTGCCGACCCCGCGGGGTCCGGTGATCGCCAGCAGGGGGCCCATCATTTCGCCGTAGGCGATGACGCGGGCGAGGCGATCGTCGATCAGCCGCAGCTCGGTTTCGCGGCCGACGAAGACACGGGGCCTGCCGCCGGGGGTGTAAGGGCTCGGTTCCACACCCACAAATGTAACCGGGTTTTACACTTAACCGAAATGTAAAACCCGGTTACATTTTGGTGTCCGGGTGTGCACCTCCCAGCGCGGGCCGGAGCTTGGTGGGGAGGGGTTTGGCTGCTCTACGGCCCACGCCGGTGGCGGGGATCGGTTCCCACCTATAGAACGTCTCGGAGCAGGGGTTTGGTGCTCACTCGCACTCGTGGGTTTCTGCTCGGGGCTCGGGGAGGGCTGTCGGTGCTGGCTGTGAGACTGCCGGTGTCGAGAGTTGACAGGGCAGTGAAGGGGTGAGTCCGGATGATGATGCGGAAGGTGTTGGCGGAGGGGCCGGTGGTGGTGGCCGCGGGGTTGTTGTGGCTGACCGCGGCGGCGATGGTGCCGGCGCCGGGCTCGGGCGCGGGTTTGCTGCTGCTGGCGGTCGTGGGGGTCGTGTCAGCGGCCGGGGTGGGGGAGTCGCTGGTGATCCGCGGGTTGTGGCGGGCGTGGCCGGTATCTCGGGTGCAGTGGCGCATCGTGCTGGCGTCGGTGGAACATATCGACCCCGGAACGCGGCTGTGGGTCGTGCCGGGCGCGGCGGTGGCGGTGTTCCCGGTGGGGCGCCGCGGGATCGCGGTCAGCGAGGGACTGCTGACGCAGGTGGCTTCGGGCTGTCTGCCTCACCGGGTGGTCACCGCATTGTTGGTGGGAGCTCAGGCCCAGCTGTCGGCCGGGGTCACCCGGCGTGACCCGACGATCCGGTGGTGGTGTTTCCCGGTTCGCCTAGTCCTGGCGCCTGCCTGGATGCTGGGCCGCAGCGGCGTGGTGCGGCTGGGCTGGCGGGTGCGGGCGGTGGTGTTCGGGATCGCGATCGTGCAGATGTCTGCGGCCGGGTTCGCGGGGATCGGTGTCGCCTTAGCTGCGGTGTTGGCGCTGACCTATCTGGTTCCGGTGTGGCGGCGGGTGTGGGCGGCCGAGCAGGTCTGTCTCTTCGATGCGGCGGTTGCGGCGGCGGGCCGGGGGGCGGATCTGGCGGGGTGGCTCCGGCAGGTCGCGGGTCCGGGGGCGAGGGATCGTATTGTGGCGCTGGAGAACCCGCGCCTGCCGCAGCGGCTCTAGGCGGGCGGACCGTAGTCGCGGGCGACAGCGGAGCGGGTGTCGTGGCTGGGGTGTGGCCGCGCTGGAAGGTTGACGCCGGCGGCGTGATGGTGGGGTTGGCCAGCTGCCGGCCGGGGCCGTTCTGGTGGCGGCCAGACCAGCGGGACCGGTGGGCTGATGGCCTGCCTGGGGTCGAGGTTCATGTCGAGTGCGCCGTCGATCAGTTGGGCCAGGACGTAGCGTTCCCGGTTGGGGGCGAGCCGGAGGGCGTTGCGGGCGTCGTCGGGTTGGTAGTCGAGCCACAGCGTGTGAGCGGTCAAGGTGGCGGGCGCGTCGCGGTAGGGCGCGGGTGCGCGGGCGGTCAGGTCGGCCCACAGGTCGACGTGGGTGCGGGCGCTTCGGTGGTCGATGCCGGCGACCGCGTGGTCGCGCAGGTCGTTGTTGGCGATGTCGAGCAGCATGCGGGTGGCGGCGGCGTCGGTGAGCGGGCGGCCGGTGGCGATGGCGTGGGCGACGGTGGCGGTGATCCATTCACGTTCCGCGGTCAGGTTCTCGATGCTGGAGAGCACGTCGTGCTGCCAGGTCGCCTCGCCCGTGGCGAGGGCAGTGGTCAGGTCATGCCCGCGAGGGGTGGCCTGCTGGTTGGGGGCGGCGGTGGGGGGCGGGGAGAGGTAGCCGGTGTCGCCGGTGTCGATGTCGTGCCAGGTCCGTTCGTGCACGATGATGCGGGCAGCGATCGGTGTCTCCAGGTGGAGGCGGGCTCGGTTGAGCAGGTTTCTGCCGAGGTCGCGGTTGCGGGTGACGGCGATCAGCAGCGCCGGATCGAACGGGTTTCCGGGCAGGGGTGTGTTCTCGATCCGGGCCGGGTCGTCGGCGATGAGGTCGTCGATGTCAACCTGGGTCGGGGGCCGTTCGATCATGGTCCGCACCAGGACGAACGATTCTTCGGGTGGTGCGCCGGTGATCTGGGTGAGGGCGGCGATGGCGGCGTCGACGAGGGCGCCGGTTTCCTCGGCCGGGAGGTGGGGGTGCCGGGCGTGGGTGTTCGGGTCGCGTGGGGAGGCGGTCATGGGTTATTGCCACCTGTCGGCGTAGCGGGTGAGGACGTCGGCGACGGCGGCGCCGACGCGGCTGTGGGGGTTGGCGAGGTCGTCGCTGTAGATCTCGGCGTCGCGGCAACGGCCGGATTCGACGGCGATGGTTTTTTCGAACCGGGCCAGGTCCATCCGGTCGTCGGCGCCGATGTTCTTGACCATTTGGCAGCCGATGGGGCCGGGGTGGATGCCGCCCGGGCCGAAGCAGCGGCCGAGCCAGGCGCCGAATCCTTGGGCGCCGTCGTAGTTGCCGTCGTCGCGGGGGGAGCCGGCACCGTTTTGGCGGGGCTGGAACCGGTCGCCGAGGCGGTCGCGGGCGCTGCTCCAGGTGGTGTACCGGTCGGGGTGGGCCTCGGGTCTGCTCCAGGTGGCTGGTTTGGTGGTGGTGACGTCGCGGAAGCCGTAGCCGGTGGCCATGGAGATGGTGCACTGCTGCGGCCACAGGCGGGCGCTGGTGACGATGGCGTCGAGTTCCCGCTTTTGGTAGTCCAGCTGCAGGTCGCGCCAGGTGGCGTGGGCGCCGGCGTGGCCCCGCCAGGTCGGTAGCCAGAGGTGGGGGTCGGACCCGCCGAACCAGGGTTCGGCTAGCGGCCAGTCGGCCACGACGCGGTGTTGGGCGTGCAGGGGGTCGGATCCGTACCGGTCGGCGCAGGCTTCCTCGAATTCGACCCGTAGGGCGCGGGCGGCGGCGGACCAGGGCACGGGGAAGGTGGAGCCGCCGCGTTTGGTGACGGTGATCCAGTCCCGGTCGGGGATGTGGTCGCGGTGCCAGCGGGGCCGCCCGACTTCGAGGCTGCCGTGGATGGTCATGTCTTTCCAGGGTTTCTCGACTCGGTGCGCGGCCTCTTGGACCGCGTCGAGGGCGGACCAGTCGTAGCGGCCGCGGCGGTCGGGGGCGAGAACCTCGAGCCGGGTGTACCCGGAGATCCAGCCGATGTAGGAGGGTGCGGCGAGGGCGGCGATCGCGGCGGCGGACGCGCCCCGGTTGGCGTACACCCAGGCGCCGGCGCCGCGGGTGACCAGGCCGCCGCCGCCCTTGCCCGGAGCGGGTGCGCGGGTGTCGGTGTCGAGGGGGCGGGCGTGCGCGACGTTCGGGGTCAGCAGTGCTGCGGCGAGGGCGCCGGTGAGGATGTCGCGGCGACGGATGGGGGCGGCTGCTTGTTTGGGTGAGTGTTCGCTCATACCTCTAAACGCCGTAGGCGAGCAGGCACGGTGGTCATCGTTCGGGACCCCGGGGGAGGAACGTTCCCCGTTCCCGGTGGTGGCGGGGCCGTTCGGGGGTGGATGGTGCGGCGTGGTCCTGGGTGGGGTTGAGCGCGGCGTCGATCTGGTCGAGCCGGGCTTGGGCGGCGTGCAGCTGGTCGGTGTGGGGGAACGGCTGCCCCAGCTCGGTGCTGGCTTCGGCGCGGTCGCGGCGCGCGACTTCGAGCCGGGCGCGGGTGCTGGCGAGCAGGGCCGGTAGGCCGGTGAGGAGGTTCTCGGCGCGGATGATCAGGCCGTGCCCGTCGGGCATGGCGTCCAGGGGGAGGCTGAAGCGGGCTTCGGGCAGGTCGTGCACGGTGATGGTGAGAGTGATCCCGGCCGTTGCGGGGGTGCGGGTCAGGGCGGCGTCGAGGGTGTGCCCGCCCAGGCGGGCCAGTCCGGGCAGCTCGAGCGTGGGCCGGGCGGGTCCGAGGGCGGCCGCGCCGGTGGTGATGAGCCGGCGGGCGGCGGCGGCCGCGTCCGGGCGGGCGGTGTAGGTGAGGTTGTCGATGTGGGCGGTGAAGGCGTCACCGGTGGTGGGGGTGGTGGCGGCGATGGCGGGGGCGAGCCGCTCGGACAGGTCGCTGAGGGTGGCGATGGCGTGGTCGGCGTCGCGGATCGCGACCCGGCGGGCTCCTTGGTTGCGCTCGTGCGCGGCGGCGAGGCGGGCGAGTTTGTCGAGGTCGGCGGCGGCTTCGGCGCGTTGGAGGAGGAGGGGGTTGCCGGAGGCGACAGCGGTGACGGTGGCGTAGTCGAATTGTTCGCCGTCGCTGTCGAGGTCTTCGGCGGTGCGGGCGCCGAGGGTGGCGTGCATGATCTGGTCGATGAATGCGGCTTTGCGGGCGACGCCTTGCCACATGAACGCATCGAAGGAGCCTTCAGAGACGTACCGCAGGATCTGGATTTCGGTGTTGTGGTTGCCTTGGCGCAGGATCCGCCCTTCGCGTTGTTCGACGTCGGCGGGCCGCCAGGGGCAGTCGAGGTGGTGCAGGGCGATGGCGCGGTGCTGGATGTTGGTGCCGACCCCCATCTTGGCGGTGGAGCCGATGATGACGTCGACCTCGCCGGCGCGGCATTGGGCGAAGAGGCGGCCTTTGGCGGCATCGGTTTTCGCGTCGTGGATGAACCGGATCCGGGCCGGGTCCATCCCGTGCCCGGTGAGCAGGTCCCGCAGGGCGTGGTAGGCGTTCCACCGTTCGTCGGTGGGGGTGCCCAGGTCGCAGAAGACGATTTGTAGGGATCCGGGGGTGGGACTGGCGGGGTAGGGGTCGGCGCGGTGGTCGGCCCAGATGCGGTGGATGCGGGCGGCGGCGACATCGAGTTTCCCCAGTTCGGGGAACAACCCGGGGTCAGCGGCTGGCCTGGTTGGGGCTGGTGTGAGTAGGCGCAGGTCGAGGCCGGCTTTGCGGCCGTCGCCGGAGACTTTGAGCATGTTGTCGATGTCGGGGGTGACGGCGCGCATTCGGATCTGTTCGGCCCTCTCGGCGAGGGTGGTCATGAATGCGCGCTGGGCGTCGGTCATGGGGATGGCGACCACTTCGGGGGTGCGGCGGCCGGTGTGGTCTCGGGCGATCGCGGGCACGGGCAGGCCGAGGTCGCGGCTGGTTTTGACGTCGGCGGGCACGTGCCACATCGCCAGGAGTTCGGGCACGTTCTGGAAGGCGGCGAACCGGTCTTTGACGCGGAATCCGTCGCCGGCGGGGCGCATCTCGAGTTTGGTGACGGTTTGCCCGAAGGTCGCGGCCCAGGAGTCGAAGTCGGTTAGCCCGGTGTCGTGGAGCAGGTCGGGGCGTAGGTATTTCTGCATCACCCACGCCTCGGCCATGGTGTTGGCGATCGGGGTGGCGGTCGCCCCGGTCAGCACGCGCCCGCCGGGTCCGGCGGCGGCGCGGAGGAGGTTGATTTTCATGTCCAGGTCGGTGGCCCGGTCCGAGCCGTCGCGGGCGACGTCGTGGATGTTGCTGGTGATGGCGAGGTTCTTGTACAGGTGCAGCTCGTCGACGATCAGGTAGTCGATCCCGAGCTGCTCCCAAGTCAGGCCGGGATCGGTCTTGTGCTCCAGGCGGCGTTTGATGCGCTCTTCGAGCCGGATCAGCGCCCCTTCCATCTGTTTCAGGGACAGGGCGGACACCTTGGCGGTGCGGGCCCGCTCGAGCTGGGTGCGGTGCAGGTCGACCTCGGTTTGCAGGTAGGCGCGTTGCCCGTCGGGGGAGACGGGGATGGCGGCGAATGCGCCTTGGGTGAGGATGACGGCGTCCCAGTCGCCGGTGGCGGCGCGGGCGATGAAGGTGCGGCGGGCTTCGCCGCGTAGGTCGTCGGTGGCGGCGGCGAGGATGTTGGCGGCCGGGTAGAGCTGGAGCCATTCGCGGGTGAATTGTTCGAGCATGTGGTTGGGCACGATGACGGCCGGTTTGGTGACCAGCCCGAGCCGGCGCAGCTCGGTGGCGCCCATGACCATTTCGGCGGTCTTCCCGGCGCCGACGGCGTGGAAGAGCCCGACGGAGGGTTCGCCGATCATGCGGGCGACCGCGGCCCGCTGATGCGGATGGGGGGTGAAGTCGGCGGCCAGACCGGGCAGACTCAGGCGCTGCCCGTCGGTGTCGTAGGAGCGCAGCACGAGCGCGTTGAAGGTGTCGTTATAGACCCGGGTCAGCCGGGCCTCGCGGGCCGGGTCGGACCAGATCCATTCCCGGAACCGGGCCTGCAGCGCGTCGGCTTTCGCGGCGGCGGCCTCGGTCTCGACCGGGTTGACGACGTCGACGTCGCGGCCGTTGGCGTCGGGGACCAGGTCGTGGACGATGATCTTCTTCTGGCACATCAACCGCTCGGCCAACTCGTAGGCGTTGATGCGGGAGGTGCCCCAGGTGACGGTGGCGGCGGGGGCGTAGGTGGCGCCGCCGCGGATCTTCCATTTGGCGCCGCCGAGGTGGTCGACGATGACGTCCGAGGGTCCGAGGACGTCGGTGAGGAAGTCGCGGATGTCGCTGGCGGGGATCCAGATCGCGCCGAGGCTGGCGACGATCTCGCTGTTGGTCAGATCGGGCGGGATGACCCGGCCCAGGTGTTCGACGTTGACCTGGTAGCGCGGGTCCTGGGTGGCGGCGTCCTGGGCGGCGGCCAAGGCGGCGCGCACGTTCCCGGACAGGTAGGCCGCGGCCGGCACCAGGGTGGCGGTGACGGGATCGTCGAAGACGAGGGTGCCCAACTGGGTGCGGGCCTGCTCCGGTTCGGCCAGCCCGAGGAGGGCCGCGATACGGGGCAACTCGACCCGGCCGAGGGTGTCGAGACAGATGGCCAGGGCGTCCTCGGGGGTTTCGGCGCGGTCGCGGATGGTGTGGGGGCTCAGCACGCGACGGGTCAGGATCGCCGCCGGTGTGGCCGCCCCGGTGGCTTCGTCGTACAGCTCCAGAGCGCGCACGGTGGCCGAGTGCGGGTCGCTCCGGAAGATGCGGGCCGCGGCCGGGTAGCGGCGCGTGGTGATCGGGTTCCCGGCCTTGTCGAGACGGGTCGTGGTGGTGACCGTGACGCGGTTGATCGGGCCGTAGGTGGCCTGGTAGCGACGGTAGCTGCGCGCGAGATGGGTGCGTGCCTCGGTCAGGGCGGGGGTGTCGTCGCGGGTGGCGGCCTCGGCCTGCAGGACAGCCAGGACCGCATCGCGCAGCCGCACCAGCGCGGCCAACTCGACCGCGCACGAGGCGGGCACGGTGACCGGCCGCAGGACGCCGCTGTCGAGTTCGTGCCAGGTGCCGTCATCGCGGCGCACCAGGTGCCCGTCGAAGCCGGGCGCCCCCGTCCCGGGCGGGTCGAGTTGCGGCAGTGACGCCTCTACGACCGCCGCGGGCTCGGGCGGAGCGGGTGGGGTCGCGGCTGGGGGCATCTGGCTCAGGCGGGCAGCGGCCAGGTCGAGCGCGGTGCGGGTAATCCGTGCGGGCAGGCCGGTGAGGTCCTGGTCGGGGTCCACGACCAGGCTGGTGCGCCCGTGAAGGCCGTGGGCGTCGAGGCGTTGCCTGCCGAGGACGGCGCCGGGATGGGTGGCCCAATAGCGGTTGAGGACACCCAGCTGCGGGTGGGGGACGCTGGTCAGCCAGTCGTCGGGGCCGGGGGGTGTACCGGGTGGGCGGACCCGGAAGATCACCAGGTCGGTGACCGCCTCGGTGCCGGCGTACCGGCGGTGGGCGCCCGAGGGCAGCCGCACGGCCGCGAGCAGGTCGGCGCGGGCGTGCATCTCGCGTCGGGCGGCGTCGTTCTCGGCGTCGAGGGTGTAGCGGGAGGTCAGCACCGTGACCAGGCCGCCGGGGCGGGTCAACGCCAGCGACTTGATGATGAAGTGGTTGTGCATGCTGTGTCGGCCGCTGTTGTGCACCGGGTCGTGCAGGGTGATCTTCGCGAACGGGACGTTGCCGATGGTCAGGTGGAAGGCGTTCTCGGGGTAGCGGGAGTCGGCGAACGATTCGGTGCGGATAGCCGCGTGCGGGTAGAGCGCTTGGGTGATGGTCGCGGTGACCGGGTCCAGTTCCACGCCGGCGAAGGTGCGCACGGGGACCGGGGCGGCGCCGATGAAGACCCCGGAACCGCAGCCGGGCTCCAGCACCCGGCCGCCCGCCTCGAATCCGAGGTCGAGTGCGACCTGCCAGATCGCGGCCGCGATCGCCGGGTCGGTGTAGTGGGCGTTGATGGTGGTGCGGCGCGCAGCCTGCCATTGCGCGTCGGTCAGCAGGCCGCGCAGCCGGTGCGCCCGCGCGGTGTCTTCGTCGAAGATCTGCGGCACCGCCCCCCAGGAGCGCCACCCGGCCAGGATCTGCCGTTCGGTGTCGGTCGGTTCCCGGTCCGGGTCGTCCGCCAGGGCGTGGAGGACCTCGATCGCGGCCAGGTTCGCCTCGATGCGGCCTACGGCTCGTGGGGCAGGCTCGCCAGCCAGGCCCGTAGATGCCGGGCGAACTCCTGCGGGCTGATCTGCTCGTCGGCCTGCATCGCCCACAGCGGGTGGGTCTTGTCCAGCGGCATCCCGTCCGGGTCCGCCCACGCCGCCAGCGGGTCGCCCGCCGGCGGGACTAAGAAGATCTCCTCGCTCGGGTCGGTCCCCGGCTCCGGCTCGATCCACACCATCTCGGCCAAAACCAGCTCCTCGGCCTGGCGCCGGATCGCGCGCAACCGGCCCGTGGTCTGTAGGTACCCCAGACCGGACAGGTCCACCGCCGCCAGCAGTGCCTCCTCGGTGCGGGTGATCTGCTCGGCTACCTCGATCCCCAGACCGGTGAAGAACTCCTCCCGCTCCGCCGGCGGGATCGCCGCCACCCGGGTCGGCGCCCACCTGCTCCAATGCGTCATCGCCATGGCCGCGTACCGGTTCATCGTGCCCCTGACTGTGCTCGGCGGTGAAGAAATCGAACGCCAGCTGGCCGCGCCCGCCACCATCTCGACCACGACCGGCCACGAGCGCGCCTCCCACCCGGCGCCACCTCGCTGCGACCCATTCTGGGCCAGGACACAACGGGCGCCCGCACCCCTAACACGCCGCCGAAAACCCCGCCCGTGATCACCCCACCGGCACCTGCCCATCACAGCCTCCCTCCACGGTGATCGTGTTCTCTCCCAACACCTTACAGTATGCAACTGTAAGGTTATGGGGAGGGTGTGACAACCCTGCCGAGTCGAGGCGCGACCGCGGGCACAATGACGCCATGGCAGCCCCGCGCCGTCGCTCGGTCAAAGTCAGCGACCTGACCACCAGCGAGGCCGCCGCCCTGGCCGGGATCAAACCCCGAACCTGGTCCGCCTACGTCGCCCGCGGACAAGCACCGCCACCAGTCGCCCGCATCGGCAACACCCCGGTCTGGGACCGCAGCCATGTCGAACACTGGCTCGCCAACCGGCCCGGCCAAGGCTCGCGACGACGCGGCTGACCCGTCGTGACCGGAATAGGCCTTAGCTGGATGATGGCGTGAGAGTGCGCGCATCCAGGAGCGCCACAAACGCCTCCAGATTGGGTGTGCGCCCGGTGAGGAAGCGTCCGGTGAGGATGTCGTTGAGGCGGGTGCCGTCGATGGAGTCGTGGACCGAGAGCCGGGCGAGGCGGTAGCCGAGGACGCCCGCCAGGGCGGCGCTGTCGCGCATCGCGTCGTAGAGAGCGCGCTGTTTCCACCGTGCCGCGCCGTCGGGCGCGTCGATGTCTTTTCGTGGTGCCGATGGCCCGAATTGGGCCGTACTGGTGGGGGTGGTCCAGAACCCTTGCCGAGCGGCGGCCTTCAGACACGCGTCTTCCTCGGTGGCGCACCAGCCCTGGTAGGGGGTTGTCCAGGGCAGCTGCTCGGCCCAGTCGGTCTGGAGGGTGGTGGCGCGGTAGCGGTTGAAGTGCTGCTCTTCGTCGAGTTCGACCAGGGTTTCGCCGGCGAGAAGGTCCCAGCCGCGGGGACCTAGGGCAGGGGCGCCTCGCCGGCCCCCGAGGGCGACGTAGAGGGCCTCGACGTTCTCGGCTGCCTCTGGTGGCATCCGGGCTAACCGCGGCGCGGGCGGCCTTGGCCGTGTGGGCGGCCGTCCCACCTGTGTCAGGAGGGTGTCCAAGGCCCGTGTCCGGGCACCGGTTTTCCCCATGGTCACAGCCTGCCACGCACCGGCCGACCGTGTTGCCACAAGGGGTTTGGCGGGAGGAGTCCGGGAACGTCGGGAACAAGACGCTGACCTGCGCAGACGCGGCCGGGGTGTTCCGGGAACGGGGTCGTTCCGGGGTGTTCCGGGAACGAAACCGGTAACGCGGGCCGGGTCCGCTTCTCTCAGCCGGCACAGGGCCGGGCCGCTGGGAGGAGCAGGGCGTGGACACCACCATCACGATCGAGACGTTGCTGGGAATCGGGCAGGGCCTGGGCTCCCCGGTGCTGGGTGAGGCTGCGGACCGGTGGCCGTCCTGGACGGGGGACTACCCCGCACTGGCGGTGGTGTCCGGGCCGGCGCAGTTGGAGGGCTGGATCAGCGCGCGGCGTGAGGCCGGCGAGCTGGATGCGGTGGATGCCGTGTTGTCGGCGCTGGGGCAGGTCGCGGCTCGTGAGAGCGAGAGCGCGGCGGCAGTGGCGGTGCTGGGGTGGTTGTTCCGGCGGGCGGCTCGGGCGTTGGTGCGGGGCCTGGCGCATGTCGCCGCTGAGGAGGGGGAGATCGAGCAGCTGGTGGCGGCGAACTTCTGGCTGGTGTGCCGGCAGATGCCGCCCTGGCCGCACCGGGTCGCGGCGAACCTGCTGGGCACGGTGCGGCGGCGGGTGTTGATCGACGCCCGTGGCGGCGGGCGGCAGGACCGGACGTGGGAGGTGACCGCGCTGGTCGACCCGGCGGACCTGGCGGCCGTGGAACGCGCGCCGGAGCGCAGTGACCAGGTTGTGTACGAGTTGCTGGGGCAGGCCGCGCAGGAGCGGGTGTTGTCGGCGACGGAACTGGCGCTGGTGGTGCACATGCTGCAGGTCAGCGATCACCACGAGCCGGCTCGTGGGGGCGGGCGCTGGGGTGGGTTGGTCACCCGGCGCGCCGCCCATGAGATCGCCGACAGCCGCGGCGTGACCGCCACGACGGCGCGCCGGCACATGACTGCCGCGTTGCGGTCCCTGGCGGATGCCTACGGGCCGGTGTCGATGATGCGGGCATCGGCATGACCGCCGCGACGACCGAGCGTCTGATCACGTTGACGCAGTTGCGCGGGGCCTGGGCCGCGGTGACCAGCGGGGTATTCGACGCCGCCGGAGCCGACTGGGATCAGGTCCCGGTCGACGTGGTCGTCGTCGGCGCCCACGGCGGCAGCGGCGCGACCACGATGGCTTTGGCGATCGCCACGGCGGGGAACGGTCGGGTGTTGGAACTGGCGACCGCCCGCACCGGCGGTCTGGTCGCTGCGAGTACGGCCGAGCAGGGTGTCACCGCGACTGGGTGGCGCCGCGGCACCCGCGGCGTGGTGGTCATCGACTATCTCGACCAGTGGCAGTGCGGGCACATCCCCGCGCCCGAACCCGTCGCCGGCGGCGCCGGTGTGACGGTCGTCGACCTTGCCGACGCCGCCCGCGGCACCCCACTGATCCCGCATGTGCGCGCCCTCCTGGATCGGGCGTGCCTGGTTGTGGTGACCGCGGCCGCGACCGTGCCTGGGATGCGTCACCTCGGTGTGGCGCTGGAGGTGCTGGGCGGCGGGCCGCTGTCGGTGGCCGTGCTCGGCCCGGCCCGCAAACGCTGGCCCAAACCGACTGCCGCGGCGTTACCGGCGCCCGCCCGCGCTCTCGAGCGCGACGGCCGGCTCGTCGTGCTCCCACACCACCACGACCTGGCGGTCTACGGCCTCACCCCGCAACCGCTGCCCAAAGCCGTGCTCGATACGGCGAACGAACTCCTGCGGCCGGTACTGGTCGCGGGTTCCACCCTGGAAAGGACGCAGTAATGCGCGCATCACTTCTGTCTGCGTATGAGGTCGCGGCGACACGGCTGCCGGCGGTGTGCCCCACCGCCCCTCCCGGAGCCCAGGCTCATGTCGACAAGATCACCGGCTACGTGCTGTGGGCGGTGCTGGCCTTCTTTGTGATCGGTCTGGTGGTCGGGGTGGGCGGCATCGTCGCTGGCCGGGTCTTCCAGATGCAGCACGCATCGAAGGCGGGCGTTGTCGGGATTGCCGTCGTGTTCGCGGCCGCTTTGTCCTACCTGGTCCTGCCGCCGATCCTGGACACGATGCTCGGCTCGGGCTGCGTGTGATGCGCCGGGCGAGGTCAGCCGCCGCCCCGGTGGAGCCGTGGAGCAGGCAGCGGCTGGTGAGCGTCGGCGCCGCCCTGCTCGCGGCCGTTCTGGTGCTGGTGGGCGGGCTCGCCTACGGCGTGCTGCGGCTGCTGCGCCCGGGCCCGGACCGGCCAGGCCAGACGGTGGTCGCCGGACCACCACCGGCGGGCCTGTCGCGTGAAGAAATCGCGGCGGCGCCAATGGCGTCGATCGCGCCCGCGCAGGGCCGCCCGGGGGCGCGGATGGCCACCACCCGGCCGGCGAGCATGCTGGTGCCCGAACCGACCCGTGACGGGCCGGCCGGGGTGGCGACGGGGTTCCCGCACACGCCGGCCGGCGCCGTCGGCCAGCTCGGGGCGCTGCTACCGGCGGTGCTGGAGCGCATGGACATCGAACACACCGCGGCGGTGTATGCCGCATGGTCAGCCCCCGACGCCCCACCGGTGGAGGCCTGGCCAGTGTTGGCGTCGGTGCGCGCGTTCTTGGAGTCGGCGCGGCTGCCGCGTCTGGAACCGGGCCACGCCGTGCAGGCGACCCCGGTCGGCGCGCAGATCAAGGGCAGCGACGGCCCGGACTGGACCGTGGCGTGCGTGCTGCTGACCGTCCGGGCCCGGGTCAAGGCCGAGGCCCGGATCAGCTACGGCGACTGCGAACGCATGGTGTGGCTGGGCCGGGAGCGGCGGTGGGTCATCGGGCCGGGCGCGTTCCCCGCCCGCGCCCCGCACACCTGGCCCGGCAGCGAGGCAATGCTCACTGCCGGATGGCGCACCTGGGAAGAGGAACCCCCGCGATGACGTCGGATCGGATCGGAGGCCGGTGATGCGTACCGGGTGGTGGGACTTCCTGGACCCCTTCAGTTGGCTCGGTGACCAGGTCGCCGACGCGGTCACCGGGATCTGGACGATGATGATGATGGCCTTGTGGAACTCGGGCCTGTGGGTGCTGCGGTTGGAGTTCGCCGTCATCGACGCCCTGACCACCCCGGATCTGAGCGCGGACGGTCCCGCCCGGTCGGCGTATCAGACCACGTTGTGGATCGCTGGTGCCCTCGTGGTCGTCTTGCTGGTCATCCAACTCGGTGTCGCAGCGATCCGCCGCAGCGGTGAATCCCTGGCCCGGGCCCTGATCGGCACCGCCCAGTTCGGGATGATCCCCGCCGCGTGGATCACCTACACCGTCACCCTGGTTATCGCGTGCGGCGGCCTGGCCAAGGCGTTGGCGAAGGCGATGCTTGGGGTGGACATGCTCTCCCAGTGGCGGCCGTGGTCGGAGTTCTCCGTCGAGGACATCAGCGACGCGCTCGTGGCCACCCTGCTCGGGGTGATGGGGTTGTTGTTGTGGCTGGCCGCCCTTGCCCGGCTGCTGGTGATGATCATGCGGGCGGTTGGGTTGTTGACCTTGGCCACCACGGGCCCGATCGCCGGTGCTGGGCTGGTGTGGGAGGGCGGGCGCGCCTGGTTCTGGAAGGCGTTCCGGTGGTTGCACGCGGCCGCGTTCACGCCGGTGCTGATGATGCTGGTCCTCGGGATCGGGGTGCAGGTCAGCAATGGCGTGGTCGCGCTGGTACCGGGTGAGACGGATCTGGCGAAACAGGTCGGGTCGGCGCTGCCGGCGATCTTGATGATCTTGATTTCCGCGTTCTCCCCGCTGGCGCTGTTCAAGCTGCTCGCGTTCGTCGACCCTGGCTCCTCCTCGGGGGCGGCGATGCGGCAGGGCATGGCCGCCAACGGTGGCATCCAGAACCTGCTCTCCCGCAACGGCGCCAGCAGCTCGAACGCCTCGACGATGAGCGCTGATGGCCGCGCGGGTGGGGAGGCCGTGGCTGAGGAAAGCACCTCGGCCCGGTTCGCCGGCGCCGGCACACCCGCTAGCGCCTCCGCCGGAGCGGGGGGCGGGGCGACCGCCGGTGGCGGCGCGGCGGCCGGTGGTGGTGCGGCGGCCGCGGGCGCGGGTGCCGCAGCGACCGGGGTGGGTGCGGTCTTGGCGGTCGGGGCCATGGCGTATGGCGCGATGTCCCGGGTGGGGACCCAGGGCGCGGCGTTGGTGTCGGATCTGGGCAACCAGGCTGGTGTCGGGCACGACACCTACCAGCCGGACGCGCCCGACTTCGGGCGGCAGCGCACCGACCCGACAGCGCGTTCCACCGCGGCCCGCGCGGGTGACTCCAGCCCGGCCGCGACCGCGCAGCCCACCCCCGTCACCGCGGCCTCGTAAACCCGGCCGGCGCTCTCCTCGACACGCACAGGCCGAGAAAAGCAGGAACGCACAGACTCAGAAAGGGACGTGATCGACGTGACGATCTATGCGGATTACCGCCGCGACCGGGTGGGCTGGTTCTTCGGGTTGGCCGGGTGGCAGGTGATGGTGGTGGCGTTGACGTTGCTGCCGCCGGTGTGGGCTTTGAACCAGCAGCGGTGGCTGTTGCTGCTGGCCTGCCTCGCGGCCGGGGCCGTCGTCGTCACGCTGGCGGTGGTCCCGATCCGGGGCCGCTCGTTCGTCGGCTGGATGGGCGCGGTCATCAAGAGCGGTGCCGGCGGGGCGTTGGGCTGGACCCGGTGGCGGTCCAAAGCCGCCCGCGGGCGGGTGCAGGACCTGGACGCCCCGGACCTGCCGGGCGTGCTGAGCGGGGTCGCCATCCACGACGGGCCGCCGTGGGGCAGCGGGATGGAACGTACCGCCGTCATCCAGCACCACCCCACCAAGACCTGGGCGGTCACCGCGGCCGTGGTCCATCCCGGGATCGGGTTGTGCGAGAACGCGGAACGGGACCGGCAAGGCGCGGGGCTTGGGGAGTTGCTGGACGTGGCCAGCCGCACCGAACTGGTCGAGGAGGTGCTGCTGATGGTGCGCACCGTTCCCGAAGACGGCGCCGAACGCGCCGAGTACGTCCGCCGGCACCGCAAACCCACCGCCCCGGCCCTGGCGCGGCAGGTCAACGACGAGCTGGCGGTCGCGTTGACCACGGCCTCGGTCCGCACCGAATCCTTCGTCACGCTGGTGGTCTCTGAGGCCCGGCTGGCGCGCCGGGCCAAGCAGGCCGGCGGCGGGCTGGATGGGCGGGCCCGGGAGTTGATCGCGCTGATGGGCGAGTTCGAATCCCATCTGCGCGGCGGGCTCGGGATGACATCGGTGACCTGGCTGACCTCGCCGGCGTTGGCGGTGGCCTGCCGCACCGGGTTCGCTCCCGGCGATGCGGCCGCGATCACGGCAGCCCGCAGCGCCGCCGACCGCGGGGAAGTCGTCAACGCGGAGGTGCCGTGGGCGCTGGCCGGCCCCAGCGGCACGGACTGGGCCGCCCGCCACTATGCGCACGATGCGTGGCATTCGGCGTCGGTGACGCTGGTGCTGCCCGAGCGCGGCGCGGTGATGGGCGCTCTGGCGCCGGTCCTGGCCCCGCACGAGCCGGGGGAGCGGCGCAGCCTGCTGATCGCCTACCCGATCCTGCGGGCCCAGCAAGCCAATCGGCAATCGGCGAACCAGGAATGGGCGGCCGACCTCGGTGCCGGCCTGCGGTCTCGGATGGGGGTCAAACTGCGCGCCAAACAACAGCAGGACCTGGCCCGCACCCAGGGCTTGGACGTCAAACTGGCCCGCGGGCACTCGATGGTTCGACCGTACGCCGTGGCCACCGTCACCGTGCCACGCACCCGCCCGATTGGCACCGCCGCCACCGGATTGGACGCCGCGGTCCGCCAGGCCGGGTTCGCGCCGCTGCGGCTCGACCTGGCCCACGATGCCGCGTTCGTGGCCAGCAGCATCCCGTTGGGCACCAGCTTGACCCGTGGACGGGGGTGAGGCGGTCATGCCTGACTTCACCCGCCGCACGACGGGCCGCAGCGTGCCCGGTTTGCTCGCCGACTTCGGCCACGTCCTGCCTCCCGCCCCCGAAGCACCCCCGCCGGCGAAAGAGCCGCGCCTTTTCCACAACGCCGCGCTGCGGGGGCACCGCTGCCGGGACGCCGGCTGGTCGCCCGCGAAAGCCCCCGTCTCCCAATGGCGGATGACCTCCGAACAGGCCCCCGCGCTGTGGCCGTTCATCGCCGCCCCCGGCCTGCCGCCGACTGGCGCGCAAATGGGGATCGACCGGCTCTCCGGCGGCGCGTTCTACTGCGACCCGCTCGGGTGGGTCCTCGATGAGGACATTCCCGTCACCAACCCCAACGTGTTCATCTTCGGCAAACCCGGCCGTGGGAAGTCGGCCACCACCAAAGCCTTCCTGCTGCGCATGATGGACTTCGGCTACCGCGTCCTGATCCTGGGCGACTTGAAGAACGAGTACGCCCTGATGTGCCGCGCCCTCGGCGTCACCCCGTTCGAGATCGGGCCGGGGGAGCCGGTGCGGATCAACCCGATCGCCTTCGGCCCCCTCGGCCACGGCTGGGCCGACCTGCAGGCGGACGAAACCAAGAAACGCGCCACCATCGTCTTCGGCCGCTGGCTGACGCTGATCCGTGGCCTGGTCGGCTCCCAACGCATCGGCGAAGACCGCGTCCCCTTCTCACCCTCGGACGGGCTGGTCATCACCACCGCCCTGCAAACCCTCACCGGCTACCTCACCGGCGCCACCCAGTTGCGCGAGACCACGATCCCGCGGGTGTGGGCGCTGCTGGACAACCCCAGTCCGGAACTGGTCACGGCATGTCGTTACGAGACCGTCCGCCAGTTCCTCGACGAGACCCGCCTGCTGCGGGATGCGTTGGGGCAGTTGGTATCCGGGCCGCTGGCCGGGTTGTTCGACGACTACACAAGCATCGACGTGGACTGGAAAGCCCCCATCCAATCCCTCGGTTTGTCCCGTCTCGAAGCCCTCGGCGATGAGGCCGTCGGCATCGCGCTGATGTGCCTGAACTCCTGGGGCCGCGGGATGCGCGAAATGGCCACGCCCGGGGACTTGCGCACCGTGGTGCGGGATGAGTCGTGGCGTCAATGGCGCCTCGGACCGGAAGCGGTCAAGTCCTTCGACGCCGACCTGCGCCTTTCGCGCCGGGACGGAGAAATTCAGGTCGCGATCGCGCACAAACCCTCCGACCTGCTCACTGCCGGTGACGTCGGCTCCCAGGCCGTCGCGATCGCCAAAGACCTCCTGCACCTGGCCGACATCAAGGTCCTGCACGGGCAAGACCAAGCCGTCGCCAACGACCTGCGCGACCTGCTCAACCTCGGACCGATGGCCACCAGCTTGGTGACGGGGTGGGCCATGCAACGCAAAGGTCGGGCGCTGTGGATGGTGGGGGAGCGCTCCTACAAGGTCGACACGATCCTCACCCCCGAAGAACGCCGCCTGACCTTTACCAACGACGCCATCGCGGCCGCGGCCGCCTAACAGATAGGCGGTACGGGCGTGGATCGGCTGGCGAAAGGGCTGCTCGTCACGGTGGCGCTGCTGCTCAGCGTGCCGCTGCTCCTGGGGGCGCTGATGCTCGCGATGTTGCCCGCCGCCATGTCGCTCGAACCCCCACCGGCCGGCTGCACCGCGAGCTCTGCCGGCGGCTGGATGATCCCCTTCGGGCAAACCTACGCCGTCACCAGCGAATACGGGTGGCGCAAACACCCGGTCACCGGGCAATGGAAACTGCACACCGGCATCGACCTGGCCGCCACCGCTAAGCCGGGCCGGGTGCTGGCCGCCGGACCCGGCACCATCACCACAGCCGGGGTGATGGGCGGCTACGGCAACGCCGTGGTGGTCGACCACGGTGGCGGCGTCTCTACCCTGTACGGGCACCTGGCCGGCATCGACCCCGCCGCCGCCGTCGGCGCGGCCGTGACCGGCGGCACCCTCCTCGGCATCGAGGGCGCCACCGGCACCGCCACCGGCATCCACCTGCACTTCGAAGTCCGACTCGAGGACACTTCGACCAACCCGCGCGAATGGATGCGCCAAACGCACGGCCTCGAATTCGACGGCACCGGCACCAGCAGCGCTGGTGGAGCAGGGCCGGGGCAGCTGCACCACTACGACATCGGGCCCGTGCTGCCCGCGACCCAATACCTCGCCGACTACCTCGGCACCATGTTCGCCATCACCACCATCTACGGGTGGCGCCCGGTCGACCCGTTCCCGGACCATCCGTCCGGGTGGGCAGCCGACTTCATGGTGTACCGGGACAAGGCCACCGGCGACGCCCTGGCCGCCTACGCCCAAAACCACGCCGAACAGTTGCAGATCAAATACATCATTTGGTACCAACGGATTTGGTCGCTCGAACGCGCCGACGAGGGCTGGCGCCCGATGGAAGACCGCGGCGGCGACACCGCCAACCACAAAGACCACGTCCACATCACCGTCTATGCCGACGGGGAAACCCCGCCCACCGCCACGACCCCCTGCGCCTTCCTCGGCGGCGTCCTGACCCGCGACGATCTCGCCACTGGAAGCGTCTCCCGCGCTGACGAGCTGGCCGGGTGGGCCCTGGAGCTGCGGTGGGATCAGGTCAACCCCCGCGACGGCGCGTGGGACTTTACCGTCCTCGACGACGCGATCGCCTACGCCACCGACCACGGGCAACGGATCCGGCTGCGGATCCCCGGCGCCGACACCGCGCCCGCCCACGTCAAAGCCCTCGGCGGCGGCCCCGTCCCGTTCCGCGACCACGACCACCACACCGACACCACCATCGCCCGCTACTGGACCGACGAGGTCCGTGCCGCTTGGCGCGAACTGATGACCCAGCTGTCCACCCACATCGCCGGCAACCCCGCCGTCGGGGAAATCCAGATCGGCGGCACCGGCCTGATCACCCCCGAAACCATGCTGCTGATGGGGAACGAAAAGACCCGCGACGGCGTCAGCAACGCCACACACCTGAAGCAGGCCGGCCTGAATGATGAGCTGCGCGAACAAGTTTGGCGCGACGACATCACCATGATGACCGAACTCTGGCCACAGACCGCGCTCACTCTGTGGTGCCACCCGTGGCAAACCCTCGACGGCGCCTCCTCCCTGGACACAACCCTGGAGCTGATCGAGTACGCACACGCCGCGAACCCGCGGATCGCGTTCGGGCACACCGGGTTCGACCAAGCGACTATCGAACACAAGAGCGCGATCTGGCCGATGTACGAGTACCTGATCGACCACGACTACCCGATCGCCGTCCAGACCCGATCCATCGACGGCGGCTGGGACGGCAACCACCCGGTCGGTGACCTGAACGCGATCCTGACCTGGGCCGGCGAGAACGGCGTGATGTCCCTCGAACTACCTCGCGGCTGGCAAGCCCACGTCGACGCCAGCGTTCTCGCGGCCGCCAACGCCGCCATGAACGCCAACGCCCTCGGCGCCAGCGCCGAACCCCCGGCCGAATAGATCCGCTCACGAAAGGCGATGTGATGCAACACGATCGGCGCACCAACCCCTACCCCTACACGTGGGAGATCCCCGCTGCCGTCATGCTGGTGGTGCTAGTGGTGCTCGTCCTGGCCGTGCACGCCGGCGCGGCGGCCGCGAACCTGCTCGCCGGCAACGGGCCGCACTGGATCGCCCGGGACGACTGGTTCACCAGTCTGCCCGGCATCCTCGCCGGCGACAGCACCACCGGCCTGCACGCGACCCATCCCGCCCCGCGCGTTCTGCTGTGGGCCTGCCTGGCCGTCACCGAACTGCTCGCGATCACCGGCCTGACGGTGGGCGGGGTCACGGCTCGCCGCTACGTCGGGCCCGGGCGGATCCGGGGTATGGCCAGCAGGCGTGAAGCGGCGAACCTCCTTGGCCCGCAACGGCTTCACCGGGTCGCTGCGGTCGTGCGTCCGGATCTCTACGGCCGCCGGGGGCAGAAATGAGGAGCCGCGTCGACCTGCCCCAGGTGGGGTGGCGCCTCGGCGACGCCCGCGAACCGCGTGGCGGGCAGCTGTGGGTGCCGTGGGATCGCACCGCCGGCGTCATCGGCCCCCAAGGCTCCGGGAAAACCCTCGACCTGCTCACCCCCGCCCTGCTCGCCGCCCCCGGGCCGGCGCTGGTCACCCTCACCAAGGTGAACGACCTGCTGCTGTCCATCACCGACCGTGGCCGCGGCGGCCGGCCGGTGCTCGTGCTCGACCCGTTTGGGCTCGCCCCCGGCCTGCCCGAACTGGTCTGGGACCCGATCGCCGGATGCATCGACCCCAAACTCGCCGAACGCCGCGCCAAAGCCTTCACCGCCGGCACCGTCAAAGGCGCGGTCGCTTCCGGTTCCGGTGACGCCGCCGCCCGCTTCTACGCGGGCGAGTCCGCGAAAGTGCTGCAAGCCTTCTTCCATGCCGCCGCACTCACCGGACGATCCCTAGAACAGATGCTGCACTGGGTCGCCAACCCCTCCGCAGCCACCGAACCCGAAGAAATACTCGCCAACCACCCCCACGCCGCCCCCTTCTGGGACGGACTGCTGCGCGGCGCTCTACGCGGCGACGACCGCACCGCCGGCAACACCATCACCACCGTCCAACAAGCCTTCGCCCTCTTCTTCCAAACCGACATCCGCCGCCGCTGCGTCCCCGGCCCCGGACGCCCCGCCACCGACATCAACAACGTGCTCGCCCAAGGCGGAACGATCTACCTGCTCGGCCGGGAAGATCCCTACGCCTCCGCCAGCCCGTTGATGACCGCCGTCGCCGAAGACGTCCTCGACACCGCCCTCGCCCTGGCCAACGCCAGCCCGTACGGCCGGTTGTGCCCGCCGCTGCTGGCCTGCCTGGACGAGCTGCCCTCCACCGCCCCGCTACCCACCCTCCGGACACGCATGGCCAACGAACGCGCCCTCGGCATCTCCTTCATCTACGCCACCCAAACATGGCGACAACTCGCCGCGATCTTCGGCGAAGACGAAGCCCGCGCCCTGTTCGGGCTCACCAACGTGCTAGTCATGTTCGGCGGCAGCAAAGACGTCGCGTTCAACCAGGAAGTCTCCGACCTCCTCGGGAAAGTCCGCGTCCCCCGCACCACCTACAACCACGGCAAACACGGCGGCCGCAGCGTCAGCGGAGAAGACATCCCTATCCTCACCGGCCCCGAAATCCGGCAACTGCCCGAACGGCAAGCACTCGTCATCGCCGAAACCGGCCGCCCTATCCTCGCTACGCTCCACCGCTGCATCGACGGCACACCCGGACAACGCCTCCTCGCCGACCAAGAGCGCATGCGAAACCACATCACCGGCCACCAACCTCCGGCCGCAGCCCCCGCCGCCGTCACCATCTCCGCCCTCCTCGAAGCCCGCAAAGCCGGGCTAGGCACCGCAACAACCCAACCTGATCGGTGGCGTCGATGACCACCGAATTTGCGCGCCCCCTGCTCGACCCGTTCCCCGAGCCCGGGCCGATGCTGCAACACGCCTACCTGCGCCTGACCATCGCCGCCACCGGCAGCCCCGCCGAACGGCAAGCCGCCGGCAACCCCGACGACCTGCCCCGCCCCTGGCTCCCCGAGACCTGCACCGACCCGCGGCTACGCCGCGACCTGTGGTCATGGCTTGACCACGTCGTCATCTGGATCAACTCCCAATACACCTGGGACACAACCCACCTCATCCCCGCGTGCTGGCCCGCACATCCTCACCTGATCCGCGAACTCGCGGTAATAGCCGATCAGCACCTCCGCGCCCGCGACGCCCTCGACTCCACCCCTCTCGAGGAATGGCACCGCTACACCCTGCCCATGTTCATCGACCGCACGCGTGCTCGCTGTCGACAACACTGCGACAGCGGCCACAAACCCAGCCCCGGCACCGGTCGCCAACAACGCCACCGCGGCAGCGAGGCACCCGCCCGCGAGGACGACTTCCACCGTGACCTCCGCATCCTCGAGCACGCCGAGCCCGCCCATGCCCGGTCACCACGACTGACACTGGTCGACCTGTCCACCGGCGAAGTACAGGAGTAACCCCGATGGCCGAAACGTCTTGGACAGCAACGAAAACCGGGCTTCTCGTGCCGGAGCGCCGGAGCATCGCCGTCGATCTCTTCGCTGACGCCAGAGGCTTCAGCCTCGGATTTCACCGCGCCGGCTGGCCACGTTGGCCGCCGCCTAGCTCGGCCCCCGACGATGATTTCATCCGTACCGGCACGCCGCGGACCTCGCTTTATAGATCCCTGATCTATAAAGCGGCCTTATAGTTGTGGCATGGTGATTAGCCCCTACACGCCCGGCGGGCGACCGCGTGTCTTCGTCGGCCGGACGACGGAACTGCGGCAGATCGAGGACCGCCTTGCCCGCGTGATCGCCTATGGCGAAATGATGGGACCGCTGCTGGCGATTACCGGGCCTCGGGGCGTGGGCAAGACCTCGCTGCTACGCGACGTCCAAGACCGAGCAACCGAGAACGGCTTCGTCGTCGCCTGGAGCGCCGGAGTGAAGTACCAGCCTTTCCTCCCGGACGTCGTCGACGGCGTCGTGGACGCATTGCGAGAGGCTGATGTGCCCTTCCGAACTAGCCGGGGACGGCTGCGGCTCGACCAGCTCGGCGTAGAAGTAAATGCTGGATTGGCCAGCGTGGCAGCAACTCTCAACCGACCGGACGCCAGCCCCGAAAACCCGATCCCAGCCGCCCCCATTCTGCGGCCGCTGCAGACCTTTCTCACCGAGGCAGCGACCGCGGTCCGCTCCCGCGGCGGCGCCGGACTGCTCATCCTGATCGACGAAATCCATGAGCCCCTCGAATCACGGCGCACCGGCACCTATTCTCCAAACCTGGCCGCCCAACTCGACGCCGCAATCCTGCTCAACGTCACCCAACACCTCGACGCCGAACGAGCCCGCACCCCCGGCGGCATCATCGTCGCCGGGCTGCCCGTCACCAAGACCCTGCTAACCCGCGCCGCGACCTTCGGCGAACGCACCCACGAGCTTCAGCTCGCTCATCTCGACCTCCCGACCGCCGAATCGCTGCTGGCCGAACCGGCCCACGAACTCGACGTGATCTGGGAGCCCAGAGCGCTGCACCGAGCCGCCGAGTACGCCCGCGGCTATCCCGAAACCCTCCAGCGGATCGGCGACGAGGTCTGGCAAGCAACCCGCCCAGAACGCGGCGACACCATCACTCTGCCCGACCTCGAACCAGCGCTGACGAAGGTGGAAGCCAGCATGACCATGCTCTTCGACTCCCGTTGGCAAAACGCCACTCCAGCCGAGCACCGCTTCCTCGCCGCCATGGCCAGCCACGGCTCAACCCCAGTTGCCCGCAGCGAGATCGCCAACCGTCTCAACGCCGACACCACTGAGGTCAGCATGGCCCGCAGCAGCCTCATCGCCAAGGGCATCATCACCCCCAGCGGGCACGGGCAACTCGACTTCACGATCCCCGGCTTCGACCAGTGGATCCGCGACCGTCTCAACGCCGACCAGCCACCGGTCCCGCCCAAGCCGACCCTGCCGGCCCGCCCGGGACCGGCGTCCGTGCGCCCGCCCCAATCGCCGGGGATCGATCGCTGAGCCACGGCGGTCACCAGTCCAACGATCGCGGCTCCGGCTCTAGGCCGCCCCGGCGGCGTTCTGTCGCCGCGGCCTGCTGCGGCATCGGTGCAGGCCCGCCTGCGGCGTCGGATCGCGGCGCCGACAGGGCGGGGTTCCGGGGCGGCGTGTGGACCGCGTCTAGTCGTCGTTGGGCAATAAGAAGGGGATTCGTGGTCATGCGGTTAGTGGCCGCGTTGAGTTGGGCGGCAACGGTTTCCCTCGGGATGGTGAGCCGGCTGGTGAGCACGGCGAGGCTGTCTTCCCAGGTGCTTTCGGGTCGTGCCGCGGCGAGGTCGAGGGCTGTTTCGAGTGCCTCGGCGGAGGCGGTGGTCAGGGTGTGGTGAAGGAGCTGCTCTCCGAGTGGGAAGGCGTGGCGGAGGTGGTGGGCGAGGGTGTCGGGACCGAGGTCGGTGTAGACGCTGGCCGGGTCCTGCCCCGCTGGCAGGGTGATGGTGTGGGGGTCGATCCTGTGGGGGGTGAGGAGCCAGAAGTCCCTGGTAGCGGCGCGTTGCCCGGCGGGGTCGTTGTCGGTGGCGATGATCGGGTCCTGCCGCCAGCTGGCGAGTTGGCGGGCTTGGGTGGTGGTGAGGCTGGTGCCCAGGGGGGCGACGCCGATGTAGCGGCCGTCGCCGGCGAGGGTGATGGCGATGGCGTCCATGGGGCCTTCGCCGAGGACGGGGGCGGCTGCCCCGGTGAGGAGGGGGTGCGGGTCGCCGGCGACGTACAGCTGGTCGCCTTTGCTGTAAAGGACGGTGTCGCTGGTGTTGAGGTATTTCGGGCCGCGGCGGTCGGTGTCGGTGGCGTCGGGGTGGCGTCGGCCGACGAATCCGAGGATCTTGCCGTTGTGGGTGATGGGGAAGACGACCCGGTCCCGGAACCGGTCGATTAGGCGGCCGGTGCGGGCGGGGGTGGCGAGGCCGGCGGCGAGGAGCTCGTCGTCGGTGGCGCCGAGGCTGCGGAGGTGGCTGGTCAGGCCGGCCCACGTGTCGGGAGCGTATCCGGGGTGGATGCCGGTGTCGTGCAGGTCGTTGCCGAAGCGGTCGATGAGGTGGTTTTGGGCCCAGGATCCGGGGTAGTGGTGGCGGTAGTAGTCGAGGGCCAGGGCGTTCAACTGCAGCAGGCGGGCCTCGGGGACGGGGGAGGTGTCGAGGTTGTAGGCCCGCTCGAGTTGCCGGTTGATCTCGGCGTCGGTGAGGTTGAGCGGCTCGCGCAGTTGGCGGCGGGTGACGGCGAGGTGCCAGGCGGTGCCGAGGTCGTGTCCGGGTTCTGCCGCGATCTCGGGCTCGGGGAGCAGGTCGTCGCCGCCGGTGTCGTCGTGCTCCAGGGCCGGGGGTGGCGGGTCATCCGGGGCGATCAGGCCGGGATGGTTGTCGGGGATGTCGAGGCCGTACAGGTCGGCCGGTGGGAGGGCGTCGGGGTGTTCGGGTTCGTCGGTCTGGGGGAGCGGGTCGAGGACGATCGCGACCCGCCACAGCAGTTCGCTGGCGTCGAGGGGATGACCGGTGTCGGTGGGGTCGGGGAGCAGGTCGGGCAGGGTCCAGCCGCGGGCGGTGGCGCGGGTCACGGTCGCGGCGAGAGCGGCCCAGTCCCGGTCGTCGCGGAGCTGCTGGTAGTGCTCAGCGCCGATGAGGTCCCGCAGCTGTGGCGCCCACTCCGTCTCGCCGGCAGGGTGGGCGTCGGGTGACATGACGATAGGGGAGAGGCGGGCGTGCAGGCGCCACCACAGCGCACCGGCGGCGTGGTCGTCGGGCAGTGGCCCGTGCTCGCTCATTGCGGTGTCGAGGAGGGCGGTGGTGTTCAGGCCGGCGCGGGATGTGGCGGCTAGGCGTTCGGTGAGGTCGAGCACGTAAGGGTCGGTGTGGATGGTGGGCGCGAGCCGGGTGAGCAGGGGGAGCCATTCGTCGAGGGCGGGAGTGTCGAGGGCGGCCAGGCGTGCCTCGAGCCGGGACTGGTGGCGGGCGGCGGCGCCGAGGAGTTCTCGGGGCCCGGTGGGCCGGTGGTCGGTGTCGGGGGTTCGGGTGGCGATACGCCACAGTTCGATCTCGGCCGTCAGGTCAGGGGGCGGGGCGGTGGCCCGGTGGCGGACCCATCCTGGTGGGCTGGTGGGGGCGGGGATTGCGGCGGCGAGGCCGGCGACGCGGGCCTCGCGCTGAGTGAGGTAGGGGCCCCATTCGGGGTGGGAGCTGAGGCGCTCGGGGATGGCGGGCAGCCACGGCAGCGGGCCAGGGGCGCTCCCGCGGGCGGGGTCGATGCGCCAGTGCAGGACGGCGGCCACGTCGTGGGCGTCGTGGAGGCCGCCGTGGCGGCACGCTTTGACGAGGGCGGTCAGGGGGTGGGTGCCGTCGGCGGCGTGGTTGAGCAGAAGTTGGGCGCGCAGGGTGGGCCAGGCGGGCGCGTCGGTCAGACCGGGAACGATGGTGTCGGCCTGCGTGTCGAGGTCCGTGCGGAGGCGGTCGCCGGCGAGTTGGTCGGCGGCGAGGTGGAGGGCGTCGAGGTAGCGGTCGGCGGCGTCGGCCAGGTGGGTGCGCGGGTCGTCTTGGTCGCGCAACTGGGTGGTGACGGAGGTCGGGGCGGTGTCGCGGTCGAGGATGCCGGCGAGGATGTCGGCCGGGGTGCGCGGGCTGGTGGTGGCGGGCTGGATGACGGAGTGCTCGTCGCCGTCCCCGACGACTTGCAGGTAGAGGTGGTTGCTGTGCCGGCCGCGGGTGAGGGCGGTGTAGGCCTGCTGCCGGGATTCGGCGCCGTTCAGCAAAGTGTGACTGGTGTCGGCCGTGATGCCTTGCGCGGTGTTGATCGTCGAGGCGTACCCCAGATCGACCCACGCTGCGGTGTAGTCCGCAGGCAGCGTCACGCGCCGGCGGGTGGCGCGGTGCGCGACGGCGAGCCGGCCATCGGCCAGCACCTCCAGGACGTCCCATCGGTCGCCGTTCTTGACGAAATCTGTGGTGCTGGTCCGCAGATCGCGCCGGTTGGCGCGGGTGATGATGATGTCGCCGACGCGGGCGTGGTTACCGTCGGCCAAAGCCACGCTCGGGCCCTGGTGGGCCGGACAGAGGTGCGTTTGGGCGCGGGTGTTGAGGGCGGCGGCCTGGTCGCGGGTTGCCGCGAGCATGACGGCGTCACGGCCGGCGTCGACGTCGCGTGCCCAGCCGCCGAAGACGGTGTCGATGGTGGTGGCGGGGTCGCCGACATGGACGCGGCCGCGGTCGAGGTAGAACCCGAGTGCTTCGTGACCGCCGTCCCTGAGGGCGAGGGAGGCGGCGGCTTCGGCGGGGTCGGTGAACCGGACGAGTTCGTGCAGGCGCAGCGCGCCGTGGGTGGTGTCGATGTCGCGAAGGATCCCGCCGGCGCCGATCGCGGCCAGTTGCTGGGTGTCGCCGATCAGGCGGATGCTGCCGCCGCGGCCGATGACGAAGTCGGCGATTTGGGCTAAGGAGAGGGTGTCGGCCATCCCGGCCTCGTCGAGGATGACCAGCGACCGCGGCCCGATCGTCTCGCCCCACTGCGGGAGTGGTTGGTGGTGGCGTAGCGCCCAGGTCAGCTTGGCCATGGTGTCGGTGGTGGCGCCGGTGTCTTTGCGCAGCGCGTCGGCGGCCGCGGCCGAGGGAGCCAACCCGAGCACGGTGCCGCCGGCGGCGGTCCAGGCCTGGGTCAGGGCGCCCATGGCGGTGGTTTTTCCGGATCCGGCGGGGGCGATCGCCAGCTGGAGCCGGGCGCCGTTGATGGCCATGGCCCGCACCATCGCGGCCTGCCCGTCGTTCAAGGTCGGCCCGGTGGCGGCGACCTCGAGCAACGCCACCTCGATGCGCTCGGCGGGGATTCGGGTGCCGTTGCGGGTGCCGGCGTGCCGCAGCAAGGACTGCTCGGCGGACAGGACCTCGGGGGAGGAATACAGCTGCGCGCCCGCCACCGTGTAGGCCGAGGACCCGTCGCGGCGGCGCAGCGCGGCGGGCTCGACCAGCCCCGCCTCGTCTCGCGTGAGTCGGATGCACCGGGTGGTGAGGACTTCGTCGGTGATCAGGTCGACCACGTCGGGCACCTGCTGCGCAGGCAGCTCCGCTGCGCGGGCTACGCGCAGTGCTTCGGCCTTGACATGCCACACCTGCCACGTCGCGCGCCGGGTCTGCATGGCGTCCAACACCGCGGCCGCGGCCTGATCCACCCACGCCGCGTCCACCCGAGCGCCCATCGCGCCGGCGGGTGCCAGCGCGGCCTTGACCACGGCCGAGACCTGGTCGCGGCCGCCGAGCACCTGCGCGGCCTCGGCCGCCCACGTGGCGCGCTGCTGCGCCACCGAGCGGGGCTCGTGCTTCGCGTCCCGGGTCTCCAACGTGGCCTGCTGCGCCAGCTGGAGCGCCTCGACCGGGCTCGGCGGCCGTCCGTGCGTCGCCTGGAACTGGCTGGCCAGCTCGCCCCGGCGGGCCTCGATCGAGACCCGGCGTGTCGACCAGCGGGTGAGCAATTGCCCTGGCACACCGACGATTTCGCGGACCGGACGCGCGTCCGGCCGGGCCTGGTCCCGGGCCGCGAACCGCACCCCCAACCCGGCGGCCAGGTGCTTCTCGATCGCGGTGTTGTAGACCTCGGATGCCGTGACGGCCGCCTTGTACAGCACCCGTCCGTCGATCGCCCGCCATGCCCCGTCGAGGGTCTGCACCTTGTTCGCCACCGCGACATGCGTGTGCAGATCCGGATCCCCAGCCCTCGAATCGCGATGCGTGAAGGCGGCCGCGACCAGCCCATGGACGTCGACCTGCCGCACCCCTCCCGCCCCGAGGCGAGTGAACAACGCCTCCTTCTCGATGAACGCAAGGGCGTCGGCGACGGCTTTGTTGTGGGCGATCTCGACCTGCGCGGCGACCTTCGGGTCGGCGACCGCCCACAACGCGGAGACACTCTTGACGGGAGAGAAGGTCAAGTCGAAACCCGCGACCGGGGTGGCCGGACCACGGGAGTAGCGGGCCACCGCCCCAGCCAACTCGCGCGCATCGACCGGGGCGCGGCCATACTCGGCGCGGAAGAACTCGCCGGCAACCGTGGTGCGGATCTCGGCGCGGATCTGCGCGGCGACCGGCCCGCGGGTGGTGCCCCCGGCCTGCACCGACGCGGCCGCCACCCGGCGGGCGACCTCGATCCGAAAGTCACTGACTTGCTTGTCGGGCAACCGAAACGGCGACCCCAACCGGGCCGCCGCCTCCACCTGCGACACGGCTAGCTCGGCAGTGGCTCGGTCGCCGTACATCGCCCCGGCCAGGGGATGTAACCCCAGCCCGAATAGCGCGTGCATCTGCTCCGCCGTCACCACATCACCGGCGTCGAGGCCGTCGATTCCGGCCATCCCGGCGCCCATCCACGCTCCCGGCGTTTCCCCGGTTTCGGTGTAGTAGGACGCGAGAGTGGTGTGCCCCTTCTCGGTGGAGTCCATCGCTGCGACCTGACGGGTCAGGTAGGCATACCCGTTCCCGGCCGTGAGCTTGTGCAAGGACATCACACCCTCTACACGCCGCCGAGGCGCCGGCCCCGTGATCGATCGTTGCGGAATCAACCACCGACAGTGCAAGAGGTGTGTCGCACTTGAAGCCTGTCGAAAACTGGGCAGGAACGATCACGAGGCGTGATCTCGGGGGCGTTTACGTGATGGGCGGATCAACGCTCGAAACGGGATCGAGTTGACGGGAGCGGCGGCTATGGCGGAAGTCAGTGCGCGGATGGCGGCACGGGCAAAGGCAGTTACGGCGCAGAAGGTGTGGCGTGAACAGCGGGCGCAAGCGGACAAGCGTCGAGAGGCGTGGGGTCTCGACGTGGCGATCGCGATCGGGGAACGCGATGAGGTCGTCGCGGTATGTGGGCGTCGAGCGGGCGCGGGATTGAGGAAACTCGTCGACGACGGGCTCAGTCTCGATGAGGCCGTGCAATGGGCCGGGGGAACGCTCACGGTTAAAGAAGCCCGTGAGCTGCTTGCGGTGGCGTGCCCGACTTCAGTCGCGGACGCGGAAAGAACAACCGAAGCTAGCCAGTGATCGCGCGACGGGGCTGTCACGACTGCGGCCTGAGTTATTGACGGCCTTGGGCGACAACGAGCTCCGGGCGGTGCGGGCGGGGGTTGTCGGTGGGCTCGCCTAGCGTGCGGAGTCAGGCAGGTCTGGAGGAAAGGGGATGAGCAGGTGGCGACGATGGACTTGAGTCAGGTGGCCGACCGGATGCGTCGCGATGTGGAGATCCTCGCGTCAAGGCCGCGGCATCGGGGGATACCCGGCTCGATGGAGGCCGCCCGCGACTACTGCATTGCGGCGGTGGAGCGGCTGGGCTGGCAGGTGACCCAACTACCGTTCCGGTCCCGGCCGGCCCTGCTGAGGACGTCGGACTACGGGCGCAAGTGGTGGCCTGCCGGGGCGGGAGGGCCCATCCAAGGCGTGAACGTGATTGCCCACAGGGGTAATCCGGATGGCGCGGTGTGGCTGCTGGCCCACTTGGACAGCGTGCACCGCAGCCCTGGCGCCGACGACAACGCTTCCGGCGTCGCGGTGCTGCTGGAGTGCGCGCGTCACGACCTGGGCGAGAACGTCGCTCTCGTCTTCACCGACAGCGAAGAGGCTGGCGTGCTGGGCTCCTATTACCTCGCGCGGGAGCGTATCCGGCCTGGCCTGGTGATCAACCTGGAGTCTGTCGGGTACTTCCGCGATGAGCCCGGCACGCAACGCCTAATTCCCGAGTTGGTGCTGACCCAGCGAGACACCGTCAAACACCTCCGAAAAGAGGGTCTCCGCGGGAACTTCCTCCTCGCAGCGCATCGACCAAACTCCGCCGCAGCCGCGACCACGTGGCACGAGCACGCGATAAACGCGGGCTTGCGTAACGTTCTGGTTGAGGATCGGCGCTGGAACGGCGGCGGACAACACATCACGGCCCGCGTGAACCCGATCGGGATGAACCTAGACCGCTCGGACCACGCCCGGTTCTGGCGAGCCCAAGTGCCGGCCATGATGATCACCGACACCGCGCCCCTGCGAAACCACAACTACCACACCGCAACAGACACCCCAGACACCCTCGACTACTCGAGAATGGCGCTGCTCGCCGAGACGCTCACCGGTGCCGTGCCGGCACTACGGTGTTAGGGGCGTTAACAGACCCCGCGGTGGTCGAGCGATATCAGAGCAAGATCATCACCGTCCCGGGAAACTCCTGCCGGTGGTGGTCTGGAAGCATCTCAGGACGAGGTCACGGGCGGTTCTGGGTGGGAGCCGGGCGGGTAGTGATCGCGCACCGGTTCGCCTTCGCCCTCGAATACGGCCTCGACGCCCTAGCCCAAGCCCAAGTGCTGGGCCACCGGTGCGACAACCCGCTCTGTCAACGGATCGACCCGCAGCATGTGGTGGTCTCCTCGGCACGTGAGAACCGCCGGGAGTGGGCGATTCGACGCGCTCTGGCCGGTTCTCCGGTCGGAGATCCACGCGGCTCGCGGGAACGAGCAAAGGTCATGAGAGGTCTCCTCCGCAGCGACCCCCAACTTGTCGCCGACGAACTCCTAAGGCTGCGCATCCGACACGGTGAGCAACTGGCACTGTGGTGATCTGCGGCAGCTCGTTCACCTACAGCGACCGGCCGCGACAAGGAGCAGCGGCACAGACCAGACCGGCTCGTTTTGCGCGTGTCGTAGCGGCTCATGAGGCCCTGTGTCCGTGGCCATGGAAAAGTCCCCGCTGGTGGCCATGTGAGGTCCCCGTTGGTGGCCAAGTGAAAGTTCCCACCCTGTGCTCGTGTCGTCCGTGAGTTGAGTCCCTGGACGGTGAACGGTGGCGGTGTCGAGGCCTGTCACCGCACCGCCCAGGGAGCATCTATTGAAGAACATGAGGGAAGAGTTGGACATCATCAACGCCTACGAGAACGTGGGCAGCTACCGTGGCGCCGCGCAGGTGTGCGGGACCACGCACAAGACGGTCAAGCGGGTCGTGGAGCGCCACGCCTCGGGCGAATCTCGTCCGGCGCGGGCGCCGCGGCCGGCGAACTATGAGAACGTGCGGGGCTTGGTCGCTGAGGCCGTGGAGAACTCGCGGGGGCGGATCAGCGCCAAACGGTTGCTCCCCAAGGCTGCGGCCGCGGGGTACGCCGGCTCGGCGCGGAACTTCCGTCGCTTGGTCGCGGCGGAGAAGAAGACCTGGCGGGCTGCGCACGCGCATGTTCGTCGTCCGGCGGTGTGGGCTCCGGGTGAGCATCTGGTCATCGATTGGGGCGTGATCGCCGGGGTGCATGTCTTCTGCGCGGTGCTGGCGTTCTCGCGGTTGCGGTTCGTGCGGTTCGCCGCGGATGAGAAGGCCGCCACGACCATGGCCATGCTCGCGGAGTGTTTCGAGGTGATCGGCGGGGTCCCGAAGGTGGTGCTCGCCGATCGGATGGGCTGCCTCAAGGGCGGGGTGGTCGCCAATCGGGTTGTGCCCACGCCGGATTACGTCCGGTTCGCGATGCACTACCGGTTCCGGCCCGACTTTTGTGAGGCGGTCGACCCGGCTTCGAAAGGGGTCGTGGAGAACCTGGTTGGGTACGGCAAATCCGATCTGCTGCGGCCCTTGTTGCTCGAGCACGCCGAGCACCTTGGCGGTAACGGGTCGGCTGCCGCGGCGATCCTTGCCGACCTGCCCGCCGCGAACGAGCGAGCCCGTGCGTGGTGTGCGGAGATCAACGCTCTGGAGCATTCCGAGGTCTGCGCGGTTCCGGCCCAGCGGCTGTCCGTCGAGGCCGGAGTGTTGACGCCGCTGCCCTCGCTGCGGCCTTCGATCGGGCCGGCGCTGGCGACCCGCAAGGTCGACACCCTCTCCACGATCCGGTGGTCCTCGGCCCGCTACTCGGTGCCCCGAGCCCTGGTCGGGACACAGGTGGCGGTCGTGGTCGAGGGCTCGGCTGTGGTCATCCTCGACCCGGGCACAGGAGTGGTGCACGCCCAGCATCGGCTCCTCGGGCCGGGTGAGGCATCGATCCTCGATGAGCACTACGGCGGCCCCCGCCCCGCCGCACCAGTGCGGGCGATCCGCGCGAAAACCGTTGCCGAGAAAGCGTTTTGCGCGCTCGGTCCGGCCGCGGAAGCCTTCATCGCCGGCGCTGCCGGTGCTGGTCACACCCGCCTGGGGCCTGAGCTGGCCGAACTGAACACCCTCATCGCCGCTCACGGCCAGACCGCGATGATCGCCGCCCTCGAACGCGCCACCGCGTTCGGGCGGTGGAAAGCCAGTGATGTCCGCTCCATCCTCGCCGCCGGCACCGGCCTGCCCCAGCCCCACCCAGCCGGGGACGCTCTCGTAATCGACCTGCCCGTCGCGGCCGGCAGGTCCCTGACCGAGTACACCCCAGCGCCGGCCACGAAGGTGATCACCTCATGAGCGCACCCACCCCACCAGCCCTGGACGCCGACCTCACCGCCGGGCTGCGACGTCTCAAGCTCGCCGCGATGCGCCAACTCGCCCCCGAGCTGCTCATCACGGCCAAGACCCAACGCTGGACACCCCAGGAAGTCCTCCGGGCCCTGGTCGAGGCCGAGATCGCCGCCCGCGACGCCAGCAACGAACGCGCCCGCCTCAAAGCCGCGACCTTCCCAGTCGTCAAGACCATCGAGCAGTTCGACCTAGCCGCCTCCTCCATCCCGGCACCAACCTGGGCCTACCTGACCACCCTGGAGTGGATCCGCGCGAGAGAGAACCTGGCCCTGATCGGGCCCGCCGGCACCGGCAAATCCCACACCCTCATCGCCCTGGGGCACGCCGCCGTCATCGCCGGTCACCGCGTCAAGTACCTGACCGCGGCCGAACTCGTGGAGACCCTCTACCGAGCACTGGCCGACAACACCGTCGGGAAAACCATCGAGACCCTGCTGCGCAACGACCTCGTCCTGGTCGACGAGATCGGCTTCGCGCCCCTGGACCACACCGGCGCCCAACAGCTCTTCCGGTTCGTCGCCGCCGCCTACGAACGCCGATCCCTGGGCATCGCCTCCCACCACTCCTTCGAGGACTGGGGCAGGTTCCTGCCCGACCACGGCACCGCCGTCTCCATGCTCGACCGGCTCCTACACCACGCCACCACCGTGGTCACCACCGGCCAGTCCTACCGCATGCTCCAAGCCCGACAACGAACAGGAGGAGAGCCCCTGACCAAGTGATCAACCACCGCAGAGGGTGGGGACTTTCACCTGGCCAAAACTGGGTACCTGGGCTTGGCCATTGACACCCTGCGTGGCGACGGTAGCGATGCCTAGTCAGCCATCGTCACCACGCAGGGGTTTCCATTGAAGAACGAAAGAGAACGGATGGACATCATTTCGGCCTACCGTGAGGTGGGCAGCTACCGGGGAGCGGCTGCGATGCGCGGCACGACCCACAAGACCGTTAAGCGGTCATCGAGACCCATCAGGCCAGCAGCCGCGGCGAGCCACCCATGCCGAGCGTGGCCGTAACTACGACGCGGTCACGCAGCTGGTTGTGGAGAAGGTCAACGACACCGCGGGGCGGATCAGCGCGAAGCGGCTGATGCCGGTCGCGCGTGCTGCGGGCTAAGGGGTCGGATCGCAACTTCCGGCGCCTGGTCGCCGACGCGAAGCGGAAGTGGCGTATCAGGCAGGCCCGCGCGGCGGGGCGGCGTCCGGCGATCTGGACCGAGGACTAGCCGACAACAGCGTCGGAAAACTCATCGACGTTCTACTCTAGGCTGAGGAAGTCCGAACGCCGCTACCAGGCGCGGCAGAATGCCGGTCGTGACGTCGAGGATGGCGGCACGTCCTCTCGTCCACGTTCGTGAAGAGACCACTTCGGCGTGGGCGGCGGGGATACGGAAGTCCCTGTTCATTGCTCTCGCGGCTGGTAGCACCTGCCGCAACGCCGCGTGGTTGATGCCGGGGCAGCTGCGAAGGTAGCTCGCGATGGCGGAAGCTTCGGGCTCGTGTCGGCCTCGGAGTGCGTAGTCCAGCGTTCGAAGGCTCGATCCAAGAGTCTGTCCGTCCGGGATGATTCCTGGCGATGTCGCGGCGGCAGGGTCGAAGACCATCTCGCGCAGAACTCGCTCGACGGAGGCCGCCAGTCCGAGTAGCGGTCCCGAGTGGTCGGCGTCGTCGGGTGCCGTGTTCGCGAAGTACTCCGCAGTCACGATCATGGTTCGGGTATGGTCGCTGAGCACGCCCCAAATGGCGTGGAGGTTGGCTGCGGTCTGCTTTCTTGTGGGCGCCAGCGTCGCCGGCGGCAGGGCCTCAGCTGCCCTCTGCATCGACTCGACTGCGATGGCCTGCCGGACGCCTGTCGCGTGCTCTGTTCGTTCCTCGTCGGTAGCACCGACAGTATCGCGGAGCAGTTCGAGCGTCTGACCGCTTAGGCCAGCCGTCCGCAGTGCAAGCTCGGCAGCGGTGGCGAACTGCGCGTCGGTGCCTTCTGGATCGAGACCGATGGCACGCATCTCACCGCCGCGGCCGCTCTTCAGCACGTATTCCGTCAGCCCTCCGGGTGAGTAGTAAAGGATTGCGCCGACCGGTACGCCGTCTCGCCGGAGGTTGCCGAAGTAGCCGAGCAGCTTGTATATCTCCTCGGTGGGTGCGCCTGACCGGCGCCGCAGCTTGGGGTCGAGCAGCGCTAGGGTTTGGCCGGTGACGTTTTCCGCGGTGACCGCGATGTCGGGGAAGCCACGCAAGTCGCTGCCATCTTCGTAGCGCCATACAACGCCCTCCTCGCCCAAGGATGCCAGGCTCGGCTGGAAGTGAAGCTTGAGCTTGCCGGCGCCAGTGTTCCAGACGTATATCGGCTCGGTTCTGCGGGTCGCGAGGCTGCGGGCCGGGCGGACCGGATCCCCGACTTTCGCCGTGATTTGCTGGGCGATCTTGAAGAGGCACCAGATCTCGAACAGCTTGGTGTCGAACTGCTCGTCGTAGAAGCTCCACTCTCGGTCGCCGGCGGCGGCGACCGCGGTGCCGCTGCGACTTCGGGATATCCAGTCCACCAGCTCTTGGTACGGCTCTGGCCGGGCTATGCGACCGGCCTCGAGACGCCGCGATACCTGATCGATCAGGGAATCGAGCGTGCCGCGTCGCCAGACCTCGTGCGCACGCTGCGTCGTCCCGGCGAGGAGGGGCAGCCCGAGCGCTCGCTTCAACGACTGCTCAAGGGTTTGCAGTGCGCGCTCCTCGGGACAAGCCCTCGGCAGGATGTGCCTCGGAACGGCGGCCAGGTCTCGCCGGATCCAGATCGCCGCATAGGCCGTCATGATGTTCTCGGGCGTCGCGTTCTCTCGCTCGACCATCCGAACGGGATAGCGGCGCGGGACGTCAATCCGTCCCTGCTGACGGCTGTACTGGGCGAGGTCGAGTCGTCCGCGGATTGTCCCGATGGACTCGGCGCGTACCTGCGTGTAGCGAAACGTCGGCTGAGCGACAACAGCGGTCAGAATGGTCAGCAGTCGTTCCGCTGCCGCTAGGGATGCTCGCAGGCGCGCCCCCGCGGCGAAGTCATCGAGCAAATGGTCTGGCTCGTCGTCACTGACAGCCAGCTGTTGAGAAACCTCCAGATCCCACGTCGCGGCGTCGGCGAAGTACGACGCCAGCAGCGGCAGGGCCGCATTGAGTGCCGCCCTGCGGCCCCTGTTGGTGAAGTAGCCGCCTCCGTTCGTGTCCATGTGGCCTGCTGCGTGTGAGGTCATGGCACTTGATCAGTAACCGGTTGTGGCCGCAGACCGCAGATGCTGGAGCGCCGCTTGTGCTCGCGGCAACGACTGCCCCTGGAGCCACGTCTCGGCACGATCGATCTGTGCCTTGATGAGGTTGCCGGCCTGCGGGATAACGCGGTCGGCGAGGGCGAGGTCGAGCGCCGGGAGGAGCGCGGTGTCGGCCTGACCAGCACTCGGCAACCTGAGGACAAGCTGCCGGTAGACATCAACCATCTGCGCTGTACCCAGCGGCCAACCAGGAAGGTTGCTGGCTGGGTCGTCGTAGCGCACGGCCTCGAGAAAGCTCGTCAGCATCTCGGTTGCTTGGGCAACCCGCTGGTCATCCGTGAGGTCATGAACGTCGAACTGATCGCCACCGTAGAGGGCGCCGTACCACTCGGCCGCGCTGAGCCGCGCTTGCCCAAGCTCAGCGGCGATCTGCCCTCGTTCAGGGACGCCGACATAGACGAACTGGAATCGGCGGCTGAGTCCCTGCGAGAAGGTGTAGACGTAGTTGGTGTCGACCGTGTTCATTGTGCCGATGATGCGGAAGCGCTTGGGCAAGTAGACGGCCTGCGTTTCCTTGGTCGCGCCGAACCACAGCGGGAGCGGCTCAACAGCCCCGGCACCACCAAGCACGGTGTAGAGCGGCCCGATGGCCTTATCGATTTCTGCCCGGCTGAACTCATCGATGATCAGCCAATGTGCCTGGTACGGCTCGTTCTCATCCGCGTCCGCGTGTCGCGCGACCACGCTGGCGCATCGGATAGCAGCGCGTGGCACGTGGCCTAGCCACGGCACCAGCGTTTCGCCACCTCGGGGCGTCGAGGACGGGTGCAAGCCGCCAATGACGTCGTATGTGCTCCAGTCCGCGGTCGCCGTCTCCAGATGGGCCGTAGCGTTGAAAGCCTCGGCCAGGACGTAGGCTAGCGTTGTCTTGCCGGTGCCGGGAGGACCCTCGAGCACTAGATGTCCACCCAAGAGCGCCACTATGCAGCGTTCGAGCAGCACATCAGCGTCCGGGAGGAGCAGGTGCTGGGCCTCAGCCAGTTGCTTTGCCTTCGCGACGATGGCAGTCAGATCGGACGACTCCAGCGGCGCCTCGGCGACTTCGGCGGCCGCGCGATAGTCCTTATCGAAGTACAGGATTGACGCGTCGCCTGACTCCGTGTAATCGGACAACTGAGTCATGAAGCGGGCCTCCGAGTCAGTCCTTCGAGCATCCTGGTCTTGTTCTTGACGCGGCCGTGTCGCCTGAGCGTGAACGTGACATTGCGTCTGGGGTAGCGGCCTTCACTGACGACGGCAACGGCCAAGTCCTTTACTGTCCAGATCGAGTCGTCGACGAGGTGCTCGCCCCCCCGATCCGCGAGTACCAGCTGATCGGCTATACGGAGCCAGGCAGCAGGTGCTGAGTCCCACAGATCAGCGGTTGCTGTGGCATTCTCCCCGTTCACTTCGTAGCTGAGTGCCTGCACCGCTGCGAGCCGGGGCTTCATCTGATCGTCGATCCAGCGCAGCAGGGGCTCGATGTCTGAGGTGCGGCAGGCGACTCGTGCGTCCCACCGGGGCCCGTCAACACCGAAGCCCTTCTCGGCAGCGGCCTCAAGCAGCGCCCGCCTGATGTGGACGCTCGAGGATCCACCCGTGTTGCGCTTGGTCCAGCCGTCGAAAACGACTAAGACGTCGCGCTTAGTGTCGATACCGAACCCGAGGGTTAGCCGGTTTTCATCGCTCAACAGCTCGCCATCGTGGCCTCGGGTGGTCTGGATGCGGAAGTTGTCGCCGCTGCGGCCCTTGCCCTCGCCAGTCACGTTCCAGGCGTACATGACCAGCGACAGTCGTCGTCGGTTGCCGAAAGCGAGGTCGACGCGCGTTGGGTTCGGGCTGCGCCCACTGGACATCCGCTCCGTCGAGACCTCCTTCCACCCATGCTTGGCGAACGCAGCTAGCACGTACTCGATCGCGCTCATAGAAGTAACCGTAACGACCTGGCTAGATATCTAGCTGGAACCTTCACGCCATCTGCCATCGCTACGGCAGATAGAAGTGCCGACCCTCGGCGGGCAGGTTCTGCCGGAGCAGCTGCTCAAGTACTCGGAACGACAGGCCTTTGGGGTCGTGTCCGGTGCCGATGACTGCGCCGACCGAGAGTGAGTAGAGATACTCCAGGCTCCGTTGGTGCTGCATCTCATTGCCGGCCGCCCGAGGGAGTGTCTTTAGGTGCGTCTTAATGGCATCCAGCGCGATCTCGCCAGCACCGTTGAGGTGGCTCATCGGCGCCCGCGACCCAGGCTGGAAGGTGATGACAAGGTCATAGAAGGGAACCAGTTCGGCCCCGCTCCGGCCTTTGTAGCCCTTCATGGATCGTTGGACCTTATCGAGCACGGTGACGTCGGTCTGGGCTAGTCCGGCCCGATCGGTGGCGCCCAGGAGTGCGGACCAGACGCGGTCGTCGGAGTTGTGGAACACGATGCTGGCTCGTGCACCTGGCGCGAGCACTCGGTTGATCTCGGCGAAGGCACCGGAAAGGAGCTTCTCATAATCATCGATGGTCTTGCCGCCGGCGTTCGTGGGCAGTGACCGGTTAACCACGATCTCCTGTTCCAGGTCAGTAACATCTCCCAGCCACGACTCCCATACGATATTGCAGTCACCGTAGAAGAGATTCGCGCCGAAGGGCGGATCGGTGAACACATACGAGATGCTTCCGGTCGGAAGCCATGATAGATCCGTGGCTGATGATCTCCTAGCGAGGACCTGGATGTCGTCGCGATCAAGCGCCGGATGGTTGGCGTAGAAGCGGCCGAGCTGGGCGACCTGGTGTCGGAAGATCTCGAAGACGTTGCCCTCGGCCACCAACTGCGGGATGTAGAGCGTCCCCGTCAGCGGCCGCTGACCGCCGCGGGCGTTGTACCGGCGCATTCGGGTGGCGTGCCACGCCGTATTGGTGAACGCGAACTGTAAGGCCGAGCACACGTCGCCATCGAGACTGCCGATGGCATCCCACAGTGCAGACAGTGCGAGTTTGCTGCGCTTGTTCCAGAAGTCGCTGACGTTGGTGATGCCACGCAGATGCAGAGCCGAGCGACGGTACATTTCCCGGTCTGGACCCATGGGTTCGGAAGGCAGCCAATTACTCAGCCGCTTTCGCCCGATTGTTGCTAGCAGGGCAAGATCGTTGGGCGCGACCTCGCCTCGCTGAAGCTTGCGACAGGAGGAGCATGCCACCGCCTTCTCGGCTGGCTTACTGACGACGCCAGCCACTCCGGAGCGGCTCTGCCTGTGGCCGCAGTGGCAAGTCAGTGTTCGCGAGCTACCGCCGGTCTCGTCCGTTTGGTCCCATACCCGCATCTCGCTTCCGCATTTTTCGCATGGATGAATGTCACTCCACACCATGTGCCGCAAGACCTGGGTGCTACCGCACGTCGGGCAGTCGGACTGGTAGAGCTCGACTTCCAGCTTGCTGAGCGCTTTGGTCAGCGCGGTCACCGCGACCGCCAAGATCTCGGGTGCGACGGGGTGGGTGTGGTTGTGGCCAAGATGAACGGCACCAGGAGCAAGGTCGGAAAGGATCGCGCGTCGTCCGGTGTTCTGCGCTGCCAGCCCCGTCATGCCCGAACCACAGAACGGGTCGAGAACGGTTGCGCCAGGTTCGGTGCTGGCCAGGATAAAGGGTTCGATCGCAGCCGGTGGCACCTTCGTCGGATAGGTGTGGACCTGGTAGGCGTTGCTGCCCTTGGAAGCGGATGCCGTCTTTGGAAGGGCCCCCCATGACGGTCCACCAACTCCAGCGAGCATCGACGGCAGCAGTTCTTCGTGATCTCGCGTCGCTGTCATCGTGCTCCTTCGGCGGTGGCGGTCTTGCTGCCGTCGTGACGAGTGTTCCAGGTGCCATTCGAGAGGTCGAAGTGCTGTATCAGCAGTGTCTCAACGCCTCGGTAGGACTGCCCGGTGAGCGGCCATCCGCGCTCCAGCAGTAAGCGCATTACGAACGAGTGGAGGTACGGGGTTGTTCGGCGACGTGGGGGTGCATCGGTCAGATGCTCGGTGATCGCGGCAACGATTTGCTCATCGCGGTCCGCTATGACCATGCCTGCGCGCCGGGGCCTGGTGACAGCTCGCAGTTGCAAGACCAGATCGAAGCTCGAGACCCGCTCTTGGTCCGTTATCTGCTTGACGCCCTTGAAGCTTGGTTGCGACTTGTCAAAGGCAACCGCCGATTCAAGGTGCAGATCGGCCGACTCGATGGCCCGCCCCAGAGTGCTCCAGACGGCGTCGTCACTGTTGTGAAACATGACGCTCGCCCAGGCGCCGGGCTTCAGGACGCGCGCGATCTGCTCGAAGCTCGACGCCATCAACTTCTCGTAGTCGTCGAGCGTCTTGCCGCCGTGCTCGGGGGCGAGCGACGTCGAGACCACCGCCTCCTGCTCGGTCGGCGTGAAGTCGTTCAGCCACGCTTCCCATAGGAACGAGGCATCCGAGTAGTAGATGTTGGCGCCAAACGGTGGATCGGTGAACACGTAGTCCACGCTGCGATCCGGCACATGGGCAAGCTCGGTCGCCGATGCCTGCTGAACGGCGCACGAGCCCGTCGCCGCGCTGAGCGCTACGCTCAACTGCCGTACTGACCGCAGCTTCCGTCGCAGCAGGGAGAAGACGTTGAACTCGTACGTTAGCGACGCGATATAGAGCGTGCCCGAAAGGACGTTGGTCGGCCGCTTAGGGTTCCACTGATAACGGCGGGACGCCCGATTGATCACGGCGCTGACCGCGAACCTGAGTGCTTGCGGCTCGCTGGACTCTCCAGCGACGCGCCACGCGGCAGCAAGCGCTTGCAAGTTGCGATCGGTGAAAAAGTCGGCCGCCGTCGCTATCGCCAAGTCGCGATGCTGGCCTCGCCACATCTCGCGCCATCTCTCCAGGGGCGCGGTGGGGAACCAGTCGGTGATTCGTTCTCGACGCGGATGCATGGCTGCGGCCGTCTCCCGAACAGTCAACGGCCGTTGCTGCCGGGACTTGCAGTAGCCGCAGTCCACCGACACCAGGACGGGAGCCGGCGGGAGAATCTTTGCCTCCGCCTTACGGAACGCGGCTTTGCAGTCGGGGCAGGTCAGCGTTTTCGAGAGTGTGCCGTCGGGCTTTCGGGCGGCGTCCCAGAACAGCACGGCTTCCTGGCAGGAAGGGCAGGCAAGCGTGTCGGACCAGACCGTATATTCGATCCGAGCCCGGGTGCCGCAGCTGACGCACGACGTTCCGTAGAGGTCGTCCTCCATTTCCCTGAGAGCCGTCAGCAGGTGAGATGATGCGGCGTCGAACTCCGGCACATTCGCCGGCGTGGTATGACCCGTCGCGATGTGTACCGCCGCCGGCGAGAGGTCGGACAGCACGCCGCGGCGGCCGGACAACAAGCCGGCAACGCCGGTCATCCCTGACCCGCAGAAGGGATCTAGCACTACGTCGCCGGGGTCGGTGTAGTGCTCGATCATGGGCACGATGCCTTCGGGCGGCACCTTCGTGTGATAGCTATGCGTGCGGTAGTACACCGATCCCTTCCTGCCGACGACTTCCAGGCGGTACGGGTCTGTCACAATTTTTGTCATGCGGTTGCTCTCTCCTGGCTGAACCGGACGAGGAACTCCACGCCGAGCGCCTCGGCGATGCGTGACAGGTTTTTGAAGGTTATTTCGTGCTCTCCGGCTTCCCAGCGCGCGACGGTCGCCTGCTGTGAACCCATCCGTTGGGCGAGTTCATGTTGCGTCAACCCGAGGTCCTCGCGCGTACGTCGGATGAGGGCGGCGACATCCTGGGCCGTCGCACGGCACACCCGAGCAGGGCTTTCCTGGTTGACCGGCACAGCTCAGATGCTATGAGCTGATCGACGGGATTCCCGGCCGCGACACGCCATGATGCCTTCACTGAGGTCGCTGTCATGCCTATCGGGGCTGATGAACCGGTCCTACCAGGAGGACACGGGGGAAGGCCTGAGGGGGCGGTAAACTCATAGACCCCGTCGTCTGGGGAGTAATTGTCAAGACCTGTGGATTGGCGTGTCATGCGACGTGTTGGTGGCCTCCTGATTCTTCGGGTCGTTCGACGATCTGGCCGCGCTCGAAGGTGGCGGCGGCACGGACGAGGGCCACGAGGTGGGGGGCGTTGACCGCGCGCCAGCGGTGTTGCGCGGACTCGATGAGCTTGAACGCCATCGCGATGCCCGCCGGACGCGAACCGGGTCCCTTGGTGACGCGCTGACGGAGCCGGACGGTGGCGAAGGTGGACTCGATGGGTTGGTCGTGCGCAGGTGGATCCAGTGCTCGGCCGGGAAGTCGTAGAAGGCGAGCAGCACGTCGAGGTCCTCGGTGACCTTCGCGCTCGCCTTGGGCCACTTCGCGCCGTAGGCAGCGGCGAACGCCCGCGCGGCGGCCTGGGCGTGCTCGCGGTCCTGGGCGTTGTAGATCTCGGCGAGGGCGGCCTTGGCGTCCTTGTGCAGCGCGGCGAGCACGTTGCCGATCTTGTTGCCACCAGCACCACTGCTCGAGAGTCTCGGGAAACACGTCGCGCAGCGCACGCCAGAACCCCAGCGCGCCGTCGCCGACGGCGAGCACCGGGGCGGTCATGCCGCCGCCGCTTGCACGAGCGCAGCAGTTCGGCCCAGGACTCGGTGGACTCACGGTGCCCGTCGTCTAGGGCGATCAGCTCCTTCGTGCCGTCCGCGCGGACGCCGACCATGACCAGCAGGCACACCTTGTCCTGGGTCAAGCGGACCTTGAGGTGGATCCCGTCGACCCACACGTACACGTAGTCGGTCTCGGCCAGGGAACGCTGGTTGAACGCGACCGCCTCGGCCTGCCACTGCTCGGTCAGCCGGGTGATCGTCTTCGCGGACAACCCGGCCCCGGTACCCAGGAACTGCTCGAGCGCCGGACCGAAGTCGCTGCTGGACAGGCCGTGCAGGTACAGCAGCGGCAGCACCTCGGCCAGCTGCGGGGACTTGCGCGCCCACGCGGGCAGGATCGCCGAGGCGAACCCGCTTCCGCTCACACGTGGCCTCATCGGTGCACCGGTCGTTGACCCGGGGCTGGCGCACGGGGACCGCGCCGGCCGCGGTGACCACCTCCCGCGGTTGGTGGTAGCCGTTGCGGACCACGAGGCGGTGGCCGTGCTCGTCGACCTCGTGCGCGTACCGCTCGACGTAGGCGGCGGCCTCGGCCGCCAGCGCGGCCGCGAGCATCTGCCTCGCGCCGTCACGGACGATCTCATCGAGCAGCGACCCACCACGCGTGGTCGCGTCGACGTTGGACCTGGTGTTCTCCTGGGCTACCTTGAGCATGGCGTACCTTTCCGAGCCGGCGCGTCAACGCCGACCCTGATCAGAACTTGCATGGGCTTCAGATCTTGCTCGGGAGGTACGCCACTTTCACGTCACCCCGCCGAGGGCCATCCACAGGTTCTGATCATTGCTCCCGTCTGGGCGCCGCGAGGCTCAGGTGAATCTTCGCGTCAAGGGATTGACCACGAGGAGAGGCGGGGTCGGGATACACAAGCGGTTACTTGACATAACGTGGATTATCGGCGCATAGTGCCGGAAAGTCCGCATTGCCGCTTGGGTTCGGCAGTTGACGGTAGCAGGTGCGCCAGGCTAGCGAACCCAGGCGTGTTAAGTTGTCCTGTTTGGGCCAGCTCGTGCCAAGCCCAGCCCTACACCCGGCGTGTCACAATCATCAACCAGACACGCCCTCTCAACCGAGAATTAACAGCTCCTGCATCGAGCTTCGGTCCTGCAAAAGAAAGCAATTTAGAGATTGGTTCACGTTCACGAATGAGTTCATCCGCATCTAAAGCGCAGCCAGACCTCGATTCAACCGGCGTAGCTATAGCTTGCTCAATGTATGAAGCGCAGCGCGCTTATGCTGGTTCCATTATTGGTCACATCGGCAACGCCACTATTGCTGGGATCGCGTATATTGCGGCGACCGCTGGGTTGTTTTTAACCACGAATTCGAGTGGATCTGCTTGGTGGCTTCTATTAATTCCGCTCCCCGCATGGGGAATGTTTCTGTATCAACTCCACCTTGGGTCAATCGTGGTGGCGTCGACGCAGACCCTTCTTCGGCTGGAGCAACTCTTCAGCAGAAGCCTCCAGGGCCACGCCCCCAAGCTAGGACAAAATGCTGAAGAGCGATTGACGAACATGCATGTGCAGCCTTGGTCGTTGAAGGTGGGAGGAGTTCTTGCATTCGCAGTGGAGCCGTTTATTCTGACCGCCTTTACCGTTGCTTCCTTATTCAAATTTGCCCGTGACTCTACGGGTGGGGATCTTTTAGGTGCCGTAGCGTGGCTCATATACGCAATTTTAGCTATCGCCTGCATCGTTCAGTTCGTTGACCAAGCGCGGCGCTTGAAAGGTACTGCTGAAATGCTGCTGTGATTGGTCCACGAATGCCAAACCGGCTCTTCACGGTGAAGACGCCGCCGATTACGGGCTCGTATCACTTGGAGGGTCCTCCTGGTTGCAGGTGGTGGTCGCTACGGTGTGGCGACGGACCTGTCAGTCTCCCGTGCACTACTCAAGGCGTCGAGGCCGCTTCGACAAGGTTGGTGGTGGCGGCCGCGGCGATAACTTGACATAAGATAATTATCGGCGAATTCTGTTGTGGCACAGTACGATTCAAGAATCGTAGGTGTCAGGACGATCTGCTGCAGCCGTTGTTGCTCGATCACGCGCAGCGTCTCGGGGTCGACCAGGCGGGTGCGGCGGCGGCGATCCTGGCTGACCTGCCCGCCGCGAATGAGCGAGCCCATCAGTGGTGTGAGGAAGTCAACGCCGCCGAGCATTCCGAGATCTGCGCGGTCCCGACCCGGCGGCTGGCCGTCGAGGCCGAGTTGTTGACGTCGCTGCCCTCGCTGCGGCCTTCGATCGGGCCGGCGCCAGTGACCCGCAAGGTCGATACCCTGTCCACGATCCGGTGGGCCTCGGCCCGCTACTCGGTGCCCCGGCATCTGGTCGGGACGCACGTGGCCGTCGCGTCGACGGCTCGGCTGTGCTCATCCTCGACCCGGGTACCGGCGTCCTGCACACGCAACATCGGCTCGTCGGGCCGGGTGAGGCCTCGATCCTCGATGAGCACTACGGCGGGCCCCGCCCCGCCGCGCCGGTGCGGGCGATCCGCGCGAAAACCGTTGCGGAGAAAGATTTTTGCGCGCTCGGTCCGGCCGCGGAAGCGTTCATCGCCGGTGCTGCCGCCGCGGGCTACACCCGCCTGGGGCCCGAGCTGGCCGAACTGAACACCCTCATCGCCGCTCACGGTCAGGGCGCGATGATCGCCGCGGTGGAGCGGGCGGTCGCGTTCGGGCGGTGGAAGCCAGTGATGTCCGCTCCATCCTGGCGCGCCGGCGCCGGCGTCCCCAAACCCCACCGGCCGGGGACGCTCTGGTGATCGACCTGCCCGTCGCGACCGGACGGTTCCTGACCGAATACACACCCACGGCGGCCACGAAGGTGATCTCCTCGTGAGCGCACCCACCCCGCCGGCCCTGGACGCCGACCTCACCGCGGGGCTGCGACGGCTCAAGCTCGCCGCGATGCGCACTCTGGCCCCCGAACTGCTGATCACGTCGGTCAAGGACTCCATGATGGGATGGGCCTGGGCGAGGACGCTCGCGATGGAGGCCTGTCAATGGCCATGTTGGGGGTTCCCGGTTTTGGCCAGGTGAAAGTCCCCACCCTCTGCGCTTGGTTGATCACTTGTTCAGGGGGTCTCCTCCTGTTCGTTGTCGGGCTTGGAGCATGCGGTAGGACTGGCCGGTGGTGACCACGGTGGTGGCGTGGTGTAGGAGCCGGTCGAGCATGGAGACGGCGGTGCCGTGTTCGGGCAGGAAACGTCCCCAGTCCTCGAAGCTGTGGTGTGAGGCGATGCCCAGGGATCGGTGTTCGTAGGCGGCGGCGACAAACCGGAAGAGCTGTTGGGCGCCGGTGTGGTCCAAGGGCGCGAAGCCGATCTCGTCGACGAGCACGAGGTCGTTGCGCAGGAGCGTCTCGATGACTCTCCCGACGGTGTTGTCGGCCAGGCCTCGGTAGAGGTCTCGACGAGCTCGGCGGCGGTGAGGTACTTGACGCGGTGGCCGGCGATGACGGCGGCGTGCCCGAGGGCGATGAGGGTGTGGGACTTACCGGTTCCGGCGGGCCCGATCAGCGCCAGGTTCTCCTTGGCGCGGATCCACTCCAGGGTGCTCAGGTAGGCCCAGGTCGGTGCCGGGATCGAGGAGGCTCCTAGGTCGAACTGCTCGATCGTCTTGACCACGGGGAAAGTCGCGGCTTTGAGGCGGGCGCGTTCGTTGCTGGCGTCACGGGCGGCGATCTCGGCCTGCACCAACGCGCGCGGGACTTCCTCGGGTGCCCAGCGTTGCGTTTTGGCGGCCCTTCGGGTTCCTAGTGCGACCTGGAAAGACTCAACTTGCCGGTCGAGCAGCAGCGCGACCTACCATACGCATCTCTTGCAGAAACCCACGGTGAGCCCGGCGTGGCGCCGACTCTTGCAGAAACGATGGCCGTAGGGTCGCCCTATGGGTTCGTCAGGGTTGGGCAAGACTGGTGTCGGTGGTCGTCCGAGTAAGGGTGACCGTCAGGTCTGTTACAGCCGGCCACAGCGTGCGGTCCGTGATGAGTGCATCGCGCGGATGCGTGCGGAGGGCTATGACTCCCTCAGTGATTACATCTCGGCGGTGTTGGCCCGCGAGGTGGGCTTGCCCGAGCTGGCCCCTCGCCCGACACGCTCGCCCGACGTTGAGGCGCTGCCGTTGACGGGATGACCATCATCGGGGCAGTGCCCTGAAATGACTTGAGCCGCCGTTGGCGCGGCGGCTCGGAGTCTGAAGTTGTCGTGACGACCAGCTTTGGCGAGCTGAACGTCAAGTCCTCGTAAACCTGGTAGCAAGGAGGGCTTTGCGCTGCCCACTGTAGCAAGCAGAAGCCGTAAGTTGGAAGATTCAGCGGCTTCGCGTTCTCGTCGTGTCCCGGCTGTGGTGGTGCAGCTGGATGAGGTGCTGTTCCGACCGCAGGCTTGGTTTGCGTTGTCTATGGGGAATCAGCGGGTGCCGGGTGTGGTGGTGCCGTCGTTGTCGGCGGGTTTGGGTCTGGTGGGTCAGGGGGATGTCGCGTCGCTGGTGGGTCGGCTGCGGCCGGGGTTCCGGGTGGTGGATGTAGACGTTGAGGGGCTGCGGGGGCAGGCGATCGCCGACGAGATCACGTCCTGGTGCCAGAGCCGCGGGTTGTGGTGTCTGCAGCGGCCGTCGGGGGGCGCGGTCGGCCGCACCCACGTGTTCGTGGCCATCGGCGAGGATCTGGACGCCTTGTCCGAGTGTGTGGCGGGGTTGCGGGCGGCGTATGGGGTGGCCCGGGCGGCGATTGATGTGCGGGAGTTGGTGCGTCCGTTGTCGGTGCCGCACCGCACCGGGGTTGAGACCCGACCGTTGGGGTCGGTGCAGGCGGCGTTGGCGGATCTCCGCAGACGAGTCGTCATCGACACGGCCGCGGCCGGGTCACGGCGTGCCCGGGCGAGTGCCGCGCCGGGGGTCGTGTTGGTGCCCCGGCCCCGGCCGCGGCGGGAGCTGCCGTCGCCGTGGCAGGCGTTCCTGGCGACGGGGGTGCGCCCGGACCTGGGGCAGCACGAACCGGATCGGGCGGGGATGGACTGGAGCCGGTCGACGTTCGAGGCGATCGCCACCGTCACCATGCTGCGGGCCGGCTGGAACGTCGAGGAGGCGTGGGCGGCGATCGTGGGTGCGCACCCGGAAGCGATGGATCACGCGCGGGCGGATCGAGGCCGGTGGGTGCGGCATGTGTGGAATCGGGCGGTCGAGGACGACAACACCCGCCCCCTGCCGGCGCCCCGGGTCGACCCGGCGGTGTGGGCGGCCGTGCAGGCCGCCGAGGCCCGGTTGCGGGCGGCCGCGTGGAGCGTGCCGCCCCGGCGGCGGGTGACGCTGTTGCGAGTCGGGCACGCGGTCCTGGATCGCATGACCCGCACCAACGCGATGCGGGTGCCGGTACCAGAGCGGGACCTGGTCTTGGACACCGGGATCAGTGACCGGGCCACCATCCGCCGTGCGCTGCGGTGGCTGCACGACCGCGTGGGCGTGCTGGACGTCGAGGCGTTCGATCCCCGCCAGCCGCGCAGCTCCTCCTTCGAATTCGAGATACCCCCCGCCACCGCCGGAGAGGGGGGTGTGCCCCAAATCCCCCCACCTAGTAGTCACACCCCCCTCCCCCGCATGCTCTTGGACCTGCCCGGGACTGCTTGGCTGCTGCTGCGAGTTCTTGCGCAGAATCCGGGTCGGTGGTGGGACCTGGCTGATCTGACGGTGCAGTGCCAACTGGATGAGATTGCGGGTGTGCCGGTTAGTGGAAAACGGTTACGGGGAGTGCGCACAGTGTTGGCTGAGTTGGCGCAGCACGGACTGGCTCGGTGTGACGGGGACGGTCGGTGGGCGGCTGCGGAGATTCCAGGAAGCGATCTCCGGGAGCGTGATGTCAGTTGGGATGATCTCGTCGCGCAGATTCAGCACGAGCGGGATGCGTATCGGAACGGCGGGCAGTCACGCTGGCAGGTGGCTCGTGCGGCGTCGATTAAGCGGGAACGAGCGAAACAGCGGGCTTGGTGGGATGGGCTCGATCCGGCCGAGCGGGCGGCCCGGCACGCGACCTGGGCTGCCCGATTCGACCGGTTGAGTGTGGATGACCAATACCAGGTCAAGACCGACCTCGCCCGGCGCAGCCAGGCCGAGGGCATCTCCCCCGCCGCCCGGCACCAACGCTGGATCTACAGCATGGATCCGGACGATCTTGCGATGATCGCGGCAGAGCGTGCGGTCAGATTCGCCACCCTTCCCTCACCCGGCCAAGTCGCTGCCGTGCGTGCGTGGGAGGCGTATCGCCGCGATTTCGGTATCCCCAGGGGGTCATGGCAGATTGGCGACCGTCGACGGCATCGACAGGAGGCTATTGAGGGCGTCGGCGAGGTGTTGAGGGCTGGTGGCGGGTAGCCGTGGCGGATCTGTCGGCCCTTGGGGGTTGGGGCTGTGGTGGTTAGTGTCCGGCGTTGTCCAGGTACGTCTGCATCAGGCCAGCCTTGATCAGGTCGCGGTCGCTTACTTGATGACCCTTTGCGCGCAGCCAGATGCGAGCCACCTGCAACTGCTCTCGGTCCGTTCGCGTGTTCTCGCGGCCAGAACGATCGCCTGGCCCGGGCCACCACCCGCCCATGGGCTTGGGCCGCCCGGTGTGGGGGCGTGTCCTTCGAATCGGGGACACCACGCCGTGCGTCGACCTGTTCCTACGCTGACGGCCTGGCGGCGGGGTCGATCAGCCCCGGCGCTCATGCTGGCTTGGTCGGGATCGGTTCCGCGAGAATCACCGTCCGGGACTGAACACGTGCGGTAAACGAGAGGCAAGGGGGGCAGCAGGGTGACCGGGAACCGGGAGTTGGGCGAGTCGTTGGCCTTGCTCTATCGGGCACTGCACCTCTCCGGCGCCGACCGGGCCGACAGGGTCAACGACCCGGACGTCGTCGCGGCGGTCGACTTCCTTCGCGACCGCTTCCACGGCGGCGATTCCGACGACCATCGGGTCCGGCATGCGCTCGGGTGGTGGCACGAAGTCCTCGCTCAGGCCAGCACCGACCCCGGCGCGGCCGAGCGGGAGCACGCCACCGCGGTGGAGATCCTGCTCCCGATCTACCGGGCAGCGCCCGACAAGGTCCCCGAATCTGTTGCGCGCACCATCGCCGCGTCCGCCGAGACCAACGCGTGGCTAGCGGCGCAACCGGGCATCGACGCCAATGAGGCCGTCAGGTATGGAAGGCGGGTGCTAGCGGCCACTCCCGAGAGCTATCCCGACTACCCTGCGATGCTGTCGGGCCTTGCTGCCGATTTGTGGACCCGGTTCGAGCATACTGGGCATCTGGGGGACATGGATCACGCCATCGAGCTCGGTCTGGCCGCGCTCCACGGAACCCCCGAGGGCCATCCCGAGCGCCCAGGACGCCAGTCGAACCTCGGCGGAATGTTTTGGACACGGTTCCAGAACGCCGGGCGCCTGGGGGATCTGGATCAGGCCATCGAGCTGAGCTGGGAAGCGCTCGATGGCATACCCGGAGATCATCCGGCCCGATCCGCGATGCTGTCCAATCTTGGTCTTGCATTGAGAACCCGGTTCGAGCGCACGGGACAGGTGGCCGATCTGGATGAGGCCATCGATCGTGGGCGGGCCGCGCTCGACGCCGCACCCGAGGGTCATCCCGCCGACCCAGGACACCTTTCGAACCTCAGCAGAACGCTGCGGACCCGATTCGAGCACACCGGGCAGCTGGCCGATCTGGATGAGGCGATCGACCTCGGCTGGGCCGCGCTTGATGGCACCCCCCAGGACGATCCCCAGAGGCAGACGTACCTGTCGATTCTCGGGTTCGCGTTGCGGATCCGGTTCGAGCACGCAGGGTACCTGCGTGACATTAGCCAGGCGATCGCACTTCATCGAGAAGCACTTGATGCCACTCCTGAATACAGTCCGGACCGTCCACGGCGTCTGTCGGACCTTAGTCTCGCATTGTGGGCCCGGTTTGAGCGGAGCGGGCATTTGCCCGACCTGGACGAGGCCATCACCCTCACGCGGACCGCACTGGAACTCATCCCCGACAGCCATCCCGACCACCCGAGTTATCTGTCGGACCTTGGCGGCGAGTTGTGGGCCCGGTTTGAGCGGAGCGGGCATTTGCCCGACCTGAACGAGGCCATCGCGCGCACCCGGGCGGCCATAGAACTCAAACCCGATAATCATCCCCAACGGACAGGGATGCTATCCAATCTGAGTCTTGTGTTGAGGACCCGGTTCAACCTCACTGGTCAGTCGGCTGACCTGGACGAGGCCATCGACCTCGCGAACGTCGCGGCTGAATCGACACCCACGGACCACCCCGATCACCCCAGGTGCCAGTGGAACCTCGGTCTCGCATTGCAGGCCCGGTTCGCGCGTCACGGTCTGCAGGTCGACTCCGACGAGGCCCGTCGTGCGTTCGGTCGGGCAGCTGCCAGTCCTGTCGGAGCGCCGGTGGTGGTGTGTGCCGCTGCCGCCGAGTTGGGACGTATGCTGAATGGGGTTGAGGCAGTGGCGGCTTTCGAGCGGGCCGCACGCCTTCTGCCTCGGATTGCGCCTCATGGTTTGGGGGTAGAGGATTCGATCGCCCAACTGAGCAGGCTCACTCTCGCTCGGCTGGGAAGAGACGCCGCAGCGGCCTGCCTGGCGGTGGGTGACGCCGGGGCGGCGTTGATGATGCTGGAGTCGGTTCGGGCGGTGGTGTTCACTCGGACTCTGCAGACCCGCACCGACCTCGACCGGCTCGCCGAGGCGCACCCGGATCTCGCCGCCCGGATCGACGCCGCGTTGGGGGTCCTGAACCGTTCCGCCGCGCGTATGACGCCGCAGGACGCTCCAGATCCTGGGGCCGGACTGGCACCTGATCAGATGGTCGTGGCGGCCCGGGAGGCCGCGTTGTCTCTGGAGGAGTTGCTGGTGCAGGTCCGGCGCTTGCCCGAGCCTGGGTGGGACCGGTTCTTCCTGCCGCCGCTGCTGGAGCAGGTGGTGCCGGCGGCTGCGGGCGGCCCGGTTGTCATCGTCAATGTCGCGGACCGCCGCTGCGACGCCCTGATCGTCACCGAGGGCGGGGTGACAAACCTGGAACTCCCGTCGTTGACCGAGGACGATGCCATCGCCAATACCAACCGGTTCCTGGGGGCGATCGACATCCTGTACGACCGTGACTCGACTCCGGCGGACCTAGCATCGGCTCGGGTGGAGGTGTGGCGGGTGTGCGGGTGGTTGTGGGACACCGTCGCCGGCCCGGTCCTGAAGCACCTCGGCCACAATCGGGCCCGCACCGACCGGGATTACCCGGGCTGGCCGCGGGTGTGGTGGATCCCGACTGGCCCGTTGACGCTGCTGCCGTTGCATGCCGCCGGGCACCATGCCCACCCCGACCAGCCGGGGCAGGTTCGGCGGGACCGGACGGTTATCGACCGGGTGGTCTCCTCGACGACGCCGACGTTGAGCGCGTTGCTCCAGGCCCGCACCCGGGCGGTGAGCCCTCTCGGCATTCAGCGGGTGCTGGTGGCTGGCCTGGTCGACACCCCCGACGTCGCGGGAACCGCGGTTGCTCGGCTGCCGGCGGTGAAGGCGGAGGTCGCCGCGATCACCGCAGCGGTGTCGAGCGTCCCGGTGACCGTCCTGACCGACGTCACCATCCCCCCAGCCAGGCCGACGAAACCGGCCCTGGTCGCGGCCTTGCCGGGGCATGCGTGGGCGCACATCGCGTGCCATGCCGTGACCGACCCGGACCAGCCGACGCTCTCTCAGTTGTTGCTCGCCGACCACGAGGACGACCCGTTCACGGTGCTGGACCTGACCGGCCTGGCATTGCCAAACCCGGATCTGCTCTACCTGTCGGCGTGCACCACGGCCCGCACGGGATTCACGAGTTTGGATGACCCAGTGCATTTCGCGGCCGCCGCCCAACTGGCCGGTTATCGGCACGTCATCGCCACCTTGTGGCCTCTGTACGACGACGCCGAACCGGCCGGGATCATCTACGGCGACCTGGCCCACGAGGGGCACCCCAACACCTGGGACGCGGCCGGCGCGGCGGCGGCGGTTCACCACGCGACCCACCATCTGCGCGAAGCTAGCCACCGCCCGCGGGAGACCCCTCGGGTACCGATCCACGCGTGGGCCACCCACATCCACCTCGGCCCCTAACGGGAGTGGTTCAGGGTGTGTGACAGCCTGGATCGTGAGTCGGCCAGCCGGTGAGCACTGTCCCGACTCCGGGACGTTGATTCCTAGGGTTAGATCGTGCCTCGGCCGGGCACTTCCCGGAAGCTCCAGCGGGACCGAACGAGCCGATGGGGCCTGCACCACCCGCGGCTTCCCCCCGAAACCCGAGTCGGGCGGGACCGCGGGATTGATCACTGTGGGAGGGCGTCGGGACAGGATATGGGGGCTGGTCGTACTTCAAAGACGAGGTCACCGCGCTGTCCACCGATGCGTCCGCCGCGCAACTGCTCGCGCTGATCCTGGCCGCCGTGGTGGTGGTCACGGTCAGTTCCCTGCTGGATGCACGCCTGACCCGGCCAGCCGGCCCTGCGGGCCCTGTAAGGGTATTGGCCTGTCACGGTGGCGCCCAACTGCGGACCCGTGACATGAAGGGTTCGGTTCGCACATGGCCAAGAGTGCAGGGGCTCGGCCGTGGCCGTAGTCGGTAAGACCCGGTCCCAGCGGGGTCGGGTGCACGTCGCGCCGAACATCCTGACCGTGTCGTATCCAGTGACTGCGCCGGTGCGCGGTTCGGCTACGCGCAGCGTGGGCGTCAGGTGGGCGGCGGTGGGGTGGTCGGGGCGTCCTTGTTGGTGGTGAAGGTGGCGGGGAGGTCGCCGGGAATGCCGCCGGTCCACAGGATGCGGGTGATTTTCTCGCCCTCGGTGCGTTCGTGGGAGGGGGCGGTGGGGCGGGGGTAGTGCAGCGCATCGTAGAGGTGGAAGCGATGGGTGTCGAAGAGGGCGCTGATCGTGTGGGCATAGGCCTCGGCTGAGGCCGGGATCCAGAATCGCCAGATCACCCAGGCTACGACAGGGCCGGTGAGGGCGGCGGGCCACCAGAGCAGCCCGAGTAGGCTGGAGCTGGCTGCCCAGATGAAGGCGGCGACGGTTCGGTCCAGTTCGGTGCGGGCTGCGGTCACGTCGGACCGGGGCTGCTCAGGGAGGGCGAGCCATAGCTGCGGCCAGACAACGACAGGGTCGAGTCCGTAGGCGTAGGTAGGGCGGAGTTCTCCGGCGCGCAGGATGTTTCCGATCCGGGTCGCCATCACGTCCGGTTCCGGCGGAAAGCGGCGCAGAGCGAGTTGAAGTTCAGCCTGGGTGCGGTCATCGATAGCGTCCACTTGTCGCTGTTGAAGAGTGGCGAGTCTGGTCTTCCATGTGGCGATACGGCTCGCCCGCAGGCCCGCCAGCGGACCGTACCCCTCCAAGGCGCGCAAAGTGGGCAGGGTGAGCCGGGCGACCAGGATGGTGCTGGTGGCTACGGTCAGGACGGCGGCCACGGCGATCGCGAGGAGCTGGGCGGCTGAGGCTTCGGTGAACAGAGGCTTTACGGTCTTGGTGACGTAGACCCAGCCGCCATGATCGATGACCCATACGGCCACGGTCCAGGCCCAGAACGCCCACGCCGCGTCCTGGAGGGCTCCGAGCCGGGCCGCCAGATTCGATCCGACACCTTCCCACAGCTTGATCACGCCGACTGCCCGTCGTCGGGTACGAGGGGGTAGCCGTGGGTGGCGCATGCGCCCATCGGCTCTGCGGGGTACCGCTGATACTTGCGGAAGTGCTCGGGCGGTTCTGCGGGGCAGGTCCATACGCGCGCCCGGATCTTGCCCGGGTTCCCGGGCGGGCCGTTGATGCCGCGGGGCCTCTCTGCTGCGCCTTCCGCGATCAGGGCCTCATCGGCCGTCAGGTCCCGCTCGAAGGAGGCGAGGCGCGTCTGGAGAGTGGACTCGGTGGCCGTGATGGCGGTGATTACTGCCGCTGCGGCCTCGGGGTCGGTAACCGCGAGGACGATGGCGCCGTGGAGCCGCGCATCGACCTCCCCGGCGGCCTCGTGAGGCAGCAACTCGGCGAGGTCGCCACGCAGCAGGGCGGCTGCCCGGATCCGAGTGGCCGGGTCGTGAATCGTCATGGTGATCACCTAGGCGTTGTTGGTGGTTAGGGGCCGATGTGGATGAGGGGTGCCCATGCGTGGATCGGTACCCGAGGGGTCTCCCGCGGGCGGTGGCTAGCTTCGCGCAGATGGTGGGTCGCGTGGTGAACCGCCGCCGCCGCGCCGGCCGCGTCCCAGGTGTTGGGGTGCCCCTCGTGGGCCAGGTCGCCGTAGATGATCCCGGCCGGTTCGGCGTCGTCGTACAGAGGCCACAAGGTGGCGATGACGTGCCGATAACCGGCCAGTTGGGCGGCGGCCGCGAAATGCACTGGCTCATCCAGGCTTCCCCTGCCGGTGCGGGCGGTGGTGCACGCCGACAGGTAGAGCAGATCCGGGTTTGGCAATGCCAGGCCGGTCAGGTCCAGCACCGTGAACGGGTCGTCCTGGTGGTCGGCGAGTAGAAGCTGAGAGAGCGCGGGCCGGTCCGGGTCGGTCACGGCGTGACAGGCGATATGCGCCCACGCGTGCCCCGGGAGACCGGCGATGAGGGCAAGTTTCGTCGGCGGCGATGGGGGGGACATTAAGTCGGTCAAAATCGTGGCCGGAACCCCACTGAGCGAGGTCGTCACGGCGGTGACCTCGTCCCTGACGGCGGGGAGCCGGTCGACGCGCGTTTCCGCATAGTCCGGTGTGTCGACCAGCCCCGCCGCCAGCAGTCGGTACAACTCTGGTTTGCTCGCCATCCGGGCGCGGGCCTGGATCAACGCCCCCACGGTGGAGGTGGTGGACGAGACCACCCGGTCGATCACCGTCCGCTCCCGCTCAATTGGCCCGGAACGTTCCGCTTTGCCGTGGTGGCCCGCTGCGTGCAACGGCAGCAGGGTCAGTGGGCCGGTCGGCAGCCACCACACCCGCGGCCAGGAGTCGTAGTCCCGGTCGGTGCGGGCCCGGGTGTACCCGAGGTACTCCAGCACCGGGCCGGTCACCGTGTCCCACAACCAGCCACATACCCGCCGCACCTCCTCCCGAGCCGCGGCTCGCTCTCCTGTGGTGGTGTCTCGGCGGTACAGGGTGCCGATCGCCCGCAGGAAACGGTTGGTGGCCTCGATAGCAGACTGCTCGGTCACATCCGGAAGCTCTACGGTCGTAACCCGCTCCGGGGTGACGATCAGGGCATCGCAGCGTCGCTCGGCGATATTGATCACTACGATTGGTCCGCCCTCGGCGGCCGGTAACAATTCCGCCAACTGCGGGGGTAGCCAGAACCGTTCCCACCCTGGCAAGCCCCGAACGTGCGTCAGCACCTCCTCCAGCGCCGATTCGGCCGCGCGACCCAGGACCCCAGCCAGCGACCTTTCGGTAGCTTCCATGCCGTCGGCGAGTGCCCCCATTGGGCCCGCGGAACGGTTCAGGACCGCCAAGGCGTCATCGAGCCGCCGCGCCAGGTCTGGATGGGACAGCGCCAGCCGATCGAGATCGGAGCGGGTCTGCAGGGTGCGAGCGAAAACCACCGCCCGAGCCTGCTCCACCATCATCATCGCCGACTCAGCATCCCCCAAAGCAAGGTACGCCGCCCCAGCGTCCCGACCCAGGCGGTCGACACGGCCCAATTGGGCGAGTGAGTCCGCAAACCCTAGGCTCCGGGGTGCGATCAGTGGCAGGAGGCCCACCGCTTGCTCAAACGCCGCCGCCGCCTCAACCCCATCCAGCAGTCTCCCCCACTCAGCCGCCGCAGCACACACCACCACCGGTGGCCCCGTAGCACTCGAGGTAGCTCGGCCAAACGCTTCTCGAGCAGCATCCAGATCAACCTGCTGGCCGGTCCGCGCGAACCGGGTCCCCAACGCGGCCGCGAGGTTGGACAGGTACATCGGGTGGTCCGGGTGGTCCTCGGGGGTGGCGGTGACCGCCTGGTCGCCGAGGTCGATGGCGCGGTCCAGGTCGCCCAGCTGGCCGGTCCGCGCGAACCGGGTCCCCAACGCGGCCGCGAGGTTGGACAGTCGCCTCGGGTGGTCCGGGTGGTCCTCGGGGGTGGCGGTGACCGCCTGGTCGCCGAGATCGATGGCGCGGTCCAGGTCGCCCAGCTGGCCGGTCCGCGCGAACCGGGTCCCCAACGCGGCCGCGAGGTTGGACAGGTACATCGGGTGGTCCGGGTGGTCCTCGGGGGTGGCGGTGACCGCCTGGTCGCCGAGGTCGATGGCGCGGTTCAGGTCGCCCAGCTGGCCGGTCCGCGCGAACCGG